>MKWU01003181.1_pt1 | contig 22317 bp, 24 predicted proteins | sample 809101 | NCBI WGS metagenome assembly MKWU01 (sample SAMN05860141, study PRJNA318959) | sponge metagenome | host: Aplysina aerophoba | place: Slovenia: Piran, Adriatic Sea, Gulf of Piran | collected 2013-05-07 | reverse complement strand
CACTGCCAATCAACACGGCAGCACTACCGCTCATTTTGACGGGTCCAAAGCTGAATCCTGCTACTCCTACACCACCGATAATAACGTAGAGTAATACCGAGAGGGCACACGCAAACGCGATCGCTGGAGCGAGAGGCGGTATGTCGCGTTCAGTTACGCTCATCCATACCCCTGCCAACAAACAACCAATGATGATAAGGGCCGAGAACAAAAAGGGTCCCTTCAATTCCGTGCGAATCTTCTTTCTCCTCGTTCACATCCTTTCTGTTTTATCTGCGCTCTTGATGACGCTTCAAATTTACTGCGATTCCGCCAAAATGAGAACCAATCAGTGATCAGGTATTGGCACTCAAGTCCTGGTTTGGTCAATCTGTCGGTTCGAACTTTAAGTGTCCGCGATGTTTTGACCTCTATTGTTCAAGATTTTATCCTTCATCCAGATGGATCAAGTGTTTTCAGTTCATTTTCTTTTTCCATGCGCGAGACGAAAAGCATGGCATTGAACTGGACCATGATCTGCTCTGCTATACGTGGGTTGGCTACCGCATCATTGTTCTTCTTCACGGTGCATGTTTCAGTCTCACTTCGTGGCTGGTCGTAGGCCTTGTCTGATGCACCGAAAGGACACTACTAGAGACTATTGAAGGGGTTTCAAACTTGCTTAGTAATACTCTACACCTAGCCGTTCTGACGCGATCATTGATCACAACAGGGTCAGAAGACGATATATGACCGGAGGTATCACATGGAGATGAAAGCCATGTTGGAATTAGGGTATTCAAAGACTGCGGTGGCTCACCGTCTGAAAGTGAATCGCAGGACGGTGACCCGCTGGCTCAAGGAAGGTACAGAGACGAAGACAGGAAAACCGCGTAGGCAGAAGTTGGACCCGTACAAGGCGGAGATTCGCGCACGTCTCGAAACCCATCCGGATTTATCGGCGCAACGCTTATATGAAGAAGTGAAAGCGGACGGTTACGATGGTTGCTATAGCCAATTAGCGGCCTTTGTTCAGACGCTTCTCAAACCGTCGGAGGAGCTTGAACCGGTGGTCCGGTTCGAGACTGCAGCAGGTCATCAGGCACAGTTGGATTTTGGCACGTTTAATACGCCATGGGGGAAACGACACGCACTGGTGGTGGTCTTGGGTTATTCATGTCTACAGTGGTTCGAGTTCTATGAGAATCAGACCATGGAGGTGGTGATGAGAGGGCTTGAGAAGGCGTTTGACTATTTTGGAGGGGTCACGACTGAGATACTCTTTGATCAGATGAAGTCGGTGGTGATTGGCGATCATCGTGAGAAAGAGGGTAAGTTATTGCTCAACGATAGTTTTCAACAATTTGCCAGGCATTGGAACTTCAACATTCGAGCCTGTTGGCCGTATCGGGCACATGACTAGTGTCATGATCAAGCGTTTATGGTGTACGGTGAGGTAAGAATGAGTGTATCTACATGCGTTCGAGAATCTCAGAGTAGCACGGTCCGGACCGGCGAGTGGATCCATTTCTACAGTCACTAACGTTGGCACCTGAGTTTGGATTATCGTGCTCCGGATGATGTTTATCGCGAGGGACAGCACCAAAGACGAGATGTAGCGTAAACTACAAAGAACAATTTTTTGCACCACCCTCTCGATCGATAGGGTGGTGCAATGGATCCACGCTCAATATATATAAGAGCATCAGTTTTTTTGTCTCACAAAAGTGAACCTCCTTTTTAACAGGTGTTTCACTTTTGTGAGAAAACATTGAAACACTTGGCAGTATACAATGTGGCTTTTGCCAAGCTACAAAGAATCCTACTGGGTTTTTACCACTATCTCCATCTTCGTTAAATCCGTTGCATAGGCACTAAGACTTACGGATTCGATTCCTTCCTTCTTCAGAAATTTCCCAAATACCTTTAGGTGAATTTGTTTTTAGCAAACCACTTTTAATTAAGGCTGAACGTACGGTCTGCGTTCTAGCGTGCCACCTGGGAGTACCAGACGCTAAATACTCTCTGTCTTTTGTGGTGAATTTCTCTGCTAGTTTTTTTCCCACCGCAGCAATAGTGTCTCGAGCAGGTAGAGAACCTTCGTGCTCATCCAAGATACTCAAGATCGACGACTCATACTCATGAGCGGCGAGCATGTTTTTGTTAGATGCACGTCGTCTCTTTGGTCGGGAAGAAGCTAGGCTTGAGTCTTGATGCTTAGTCTTTAGCTCCTTGATTACTGTTTGCTCAATTTGTCCTCTACTTTGATTCTCACCTTTATCTATATTGAGAAGTCGACGAAGAACTGAATTAGGTGTATCGACGAAAGGTTCAGCCAGACTTTGCAGAGTTTTAAAAACTGCGTTGTCTATTTTTATTGTTGTTGCCATTTTAGGTCCCAAGAGTAATGAGTTAACAAATTTGCGTCGATGGTAAATTTTAGTTAGTGTCTGTGTACAACTCAATTAAACTGCAATTTTCCTTGAATTGATTGACTTTACAGGTGTAGCAAACTACCATATGGCATCTGAAGATTGGACACATTCTGGTCCTCGGTTGAATTTCCGGACTCGATTCACGGGTTCCTTTGAGGATCAGTTTCGATTGAAGTGAACAGTCAGGGCTCAACGATAACATAACATCTACGACATCCTAGCAATGGCACTTCCTAAGGTCAAAGCCCGTCACTCCATAGGATATTGCAGAGGACAAAAGGCCGTCTGAAATTCAAAAATGTGCCCAAGGCTACCTGATAACTCATTCTCACTTCAGTGTTCTAATAGGTTTTGGTATCGGTTCAATCAAAGATCGGGTAGGTAGTAAGCGATGAGAAATCTCGTTAGAAGCTCCCCACGAAGTGCGAGGCGGTCGATATCCTCCGGTGACATGGCCTTGAAATCGGTTGGGTAGGATCGGACTTCCTCTCTGGTAGGGAGATTGCCTGGCATCCAGGGTAATGCTTGATCCTGCTGTCCTAAATAGCTGAGGGCGAAACCAGAGATTTTCCCTTCTTCAGCATATTGATGAAGCCGCTTCCTTGTAGCATCTTGTACCTTACGAAATATCGCTTCGAATGACATCTTTACTCGACACGGCCAATGCATCGGGTTCTTGAAATCATCGAATTGCCCAGCACCAGCGTCGCAGGAAATTATGTAATCGGGTTTAAAAACGTTTGTGCTGATTGAGGATGATCGATCAGGCTCCATGGGGCCAACACCAAGATTCTCGAAGACCCCACCGTCTGTAAGAAGCACGCGCTTTAGTACTTCAGTTCCATCTCTTTCCCTAAATGGAAAGGTGCGATCAAGCGCAGGCAGGAAGACCGGGTATGCGGCTGAAGCCGCTACTGCATCTGCGACAAGCACGTCTTGTTCGATTGTTCCAAACCGCCAGCACCCACTTTCTTGGCTTCCGAAGCGAAATGCCGTACCAGTTCGAAGTTCTGTCGCATTAATTACGGTGTGCAAAGAGTTCCGCTCAACATTTTGCACGAATCGCTCACCAATGTACTTCTTGGCGAGTACACTCCGAAGAGCTTCCGATCGACTGTAACGTCGCTTTGGTGGTGGAAATGGTTGAAAGGGTATTCTTGAGTGGAATATCTGGTGAAACAGTCGTTTCAACATGTTGCCAATGAACACTACACCAGACGCAACGGTATAACACAATACCTTCCATAATGCACCTGGCCGCAGTATCTGAAGAAAAATGTCAAGCTGCAAACCTCGACGCAACAGCTTAGTCCCCCTTTCCTCAAATTCCTGAAATGAGCCTTTGGAATAGGCATACATCGCTGCTATCACAGATCCCCCTGATACGCTTGACATTACTTGAACGCGGTCGAGTAATCTCAAGTCTTTAAGCGCTCGAAAACAGCCTAAATGGAAAGCAATCGCTCTAGATCCTCCTCCAGAGAAGGCAAGACCTATATTGTGCGCGTGGATTTGCTGAGTATCTATTGGAAGCGTTGATCCTGCTGTTTGTTCAAGGCAGGTAACTTCGCCGTCAGAAGTCTTTTTTCGGAAAGCATATGCACCGAGTTCTGGGTTATCTGGGTTCCCGCTGAGGATTAACAGAAGACAGTTCCTTCGCAGAGATTCGGTGTCATCAACGAGCTGCCGCACTGCATTGATATCAACAACGCTAGGACGCGGCGAAGATGTAGGATGAGTATGCCAGCTTCCTATGCACGCAACGGACCCTCGAAACCTTTTAAGTTTCTCATTGGTACATTCTTCCATACCTTGGATTCCACAAGTGAAATGGTCCTCGGCACCGTTGCTATCAGGTGGCGGTCCCTCCACCTCTGTTACCCAAAGAACGCGAGCCGCCTCATTTAGTTCACCAAAGACTAAACCGCCTGTCTCAACTTTTTCTCCGTGTATCCTTGCTGTTCGTCTGGCCCAACCAAGCATCTCTCGCATAGCCAACGAAGATACTCTGATGGATAAGTCTTGTCCTGCCTCCTTTATCGTATAGTCTGAGGTCCACTTGAAAGCATGAGTTGGTCCAGACTCTTCGTAGAGCCATCCTGCACTTGTATGTGAATCACACAGTGTCGATACTGCGTCAGCCACAGCATTAATAGCGCGTGCAGTTAGTCCTGCGAGATCGGCGTCTGAACCAATGAACGTCGGTTCGGAACAGCCTGGCTCTGGATAGAATCGTTCACCTTTATCCAACCAGAATGCTTCGAGCAGTGCCGCCAAATTCGGCTTTCGACATGCCTCCAACTTTAATCGGCGAACCAAATCAAGAGAGCCACCGCTGTGCTGAGGCATAGAGAGGGTTGCAAGTCCACACTTGGCATTGCTATCTATCGCAATAGAGGCAATAGCAGGGGGTGACTGGATGTCGTTAAGTGCGTACTCGCATGCTGTACGAACTTGCGCTGAAGCGGTACAGTCGATTATCAAGTCGACGTTCGAGAACAGACTATTGTCGGTCAGCCTCGAAATAAGGTTTTCAGTTGAAACACTCGTCTCGACATCGGGTGCCACTCGTCGTAGCCTGCCAGCGAGAGTATGAGCTTTCGGTTTTCCAATATCCGTGTCCTCGAAATTCTGGCGCACTAGAACACCAGGAGTGACCCACTTATTGTCAGTTAGCTCAATCGAAGCCACACCGGCTCTAACCACGGACTCGGCAACGTGCGTTCCTACTGCACCGCATCCCCATATCGCAACACGCTTGCCTCGAAACCACGTCATAGCAGATGATTGATCTCTACGATTAGTCACCTCTGGGCGCATTTCACGAACATCACACCATCCCACCTCGGCCGACTCTGACCATTCAATCACATTGTCTATGGTGGTTTTTGCTTGCTTGTCACTTCCGTGTCGCCGGGCAGCGAGCATAGCGCGTAGCGTATCAGCATGCTCATGTGAAATTTGCCATACGGCAAGGTGTTGCTGGGTAGGGCCTCCAGGATTCACTCGGCGCATAGGTGTCCCTAATACGACAAAGAGTGGACTTTCTGCACCGCTTTCCTGCGCGAGCTCAGCCAGTAGAATAATAAAGGGTGCGTATTCGATCCCATTAGACTGAAGTTCATTTAGTAGTGCTTTAACAGTCGAGGGATATTCAAAAGGAAACTTCTGGTGGAGGAGGATTGCCAATGCAAATAACTGGGGACATGGTTGGTCAAAGGTCCGCCATGCGACGATTTCCTTACGCAGGTCTTGATTCTGGAGTTCGGCGATCCCAACCCATGTCGAGTCATTCACGACAGGTGTGTTAGCCCGCACTACGATTAGTTGATCCGCTGATCGATAAGCTACTGGTGGATGCAGTGGCGCATCTGCTGGGTCGAGATTATCGAGAGCGGCATCGCGAATCCAACTATCGAGCCTCTTAATGAAGCCATACATTCCTGCTTCCGGTTGCCAATCAGCAGTGCTCGCATACAAACACAGTTGATTTTTCCACTGAACATGATTAACGTCTGCAAAGCGGCAGTGAGGAGTGCAGACGATAGGATGATCAAACGGAAAGGTTCGCGGTACACATATCAGAAATTGCTCTCTTGCTCGTACGCGAAGACCTGTCTCGGTACGCTCGAGGCCGTCAAAGCGCATGCTGAGTTTAATGACAGAGGTGTCAGCTGATTGATCTACTTCGTCGCTTAATAAAACCGTTCCGTCTGATGCGTTCGAGATATCCCTAAGTTGCTCTCGGGCGAGGCGGAACGAATCAGTCATCTAGTCTGTCCGTAGGTGTGAGCATCTTTGGGTGTTGTATTAGATCCGTGCGCTTTGTCCGCAGCTTGGGATGCTGATAGAGCGACGGCAGTAGCCCCCGTGAATACGATCTTCTCTTCTTTGATCTCAGCAACAATCGGTTCGACCTGTTCCATTGTGCATAGAAATGAATCAGTAATTGTTTCGTACTGGATCTTTGCCTTTGCGTGCGGTGGATTGTCTCCTGATTGGTTGGAAGATGGTACCGGATTGGAGCTGGACACGACGCGGTTAGGAATTAGAGAAGCTTTTTCCATTTGTTCAACAATTTGACTCTTGAGTTCCTCTGTCGCATCGTTATCGTCTTTCCAATACATTGCTGACTTGGAGCAGTGATGAGGTGCAAGTAGCACATTCCAAGCAAGATCTCCCTCGTCGCTAAAATCGAAGATGCGTTTAATTATTGGATATGAGAGATCACCAAGAAGCAACGCCTGAAGACACTGTTTACCTTCGTAAAGTGAGATTTGTAACCCAAGACTTGTATCGTTACGATCACCCACATCATCGTCTTTAAACGGTGCATGGACAAAGGCGCAAAAATTACCCGAAACATCTTTATCATCAATGACCTCAATCTTAGTACCTGGAACAGAAAGGCAATCTTCGGGAAAATCCTTGAAAGCCTCTTTCTCTAGAAGATCTGAATAACCGATCACTCGAACGCGATTCCCAGCTCCGGGATCCCCTCTCGCCTCAATTGTTTCCTTGACGCGGCGCTCTGCCTCTTCTTTAAACGTCTTGGCATCATCGCTCAAATCCTTTTTATATTCACGAAATATCCGAGGGGTAAACCAAAGTTCTCCTATTTTGACACGTTTAATTAGCTCGCCAAAACCCTTGCAATGGTCTTGGTCGGGATGCGTCAGAGCGAACGCAGATAAGTATGGTTGCCCGTCGATCTCTGGTAGTCGATTGACTAATTCATCGATGACAGCCCAACTAGGATTTTCGTGCTCATCCGACTTCTCGAGATGATTTAGGTCAATGTGAAGATTGGTTTCAGCTTCGATGACGATTGTTGTGCTATCGCCGTTACCGACTGGCCAGAAGACTAAACCTCGTGCTGGTAAATTAAAAGTCATAAATAGTGGCTCCGAAAGATGTGAGGTGTTCGATACATTGAGGATGATTTGATACAGTCATCCTCTTGTCTAGATTGGGTGGTTTTTGAGTAATACGAAGACTTGCTTCCGAAACATGCAAATCTGGATTTTTCTGACTGAATGAGTCTTGCAATGCTTCAACCAAACAACAGAATGAGGAGATGTGCAGAATCACAAGAAAAACTCGCTCGAACGCTCCTTGAACTTCTGGAGGAGGTTGCTTAATTGAATATATGCGAAGAACCATTTTTTTGTAAAGTGTTTCCAGATCAAGTAATGTAGAGTTCTCACAAGGTCACCCAAAGAAGCTTGATAATCTCTTAAGTTCGAGATCGATAGGTTTGAGCTAATGGGTGAATACCTTAAACGATACAGTGCTACATACTTGGATACAAACATGTAAAAATGGACAAATTGTCTTCTTATTTGAATAGCAATTATTCTACACAAAGATTACTCAAAATTGTAAATGTACCCGCTCAGTGATTGCTGAACATGTGCATACTTCCGTAAACTACTCTTCAAACCTGGGCATTCAGGTTCTTGTGGGTAAGTGGCTTTCTGATATACAGTGTCGCGACTAGAGTGATTAGATCCGACTCTAGCAAAATGCAGCATAGGCGATCTTAGCGAGCCAAACGCTCGGTGAAATGAGTTCACCGCATGGAGTAGATGGAGTGCTGGTGTGAGTACTGCGTCAAGATTTGCAACTTCACTAACTACATGTTTGAACCGCAGGCAATAACTACATTTCGCCATCCCAGCGCTCGACACATCAGTTTGAATTGAAAGATCGCCTGATGCATATTTATTGACCAGTACGCTCATAGGATGTACCCGGGCCATTTTGGATGAACCGGGCGATATCCCTTTCCAAATTCGCAGCTTCTTCCTTCAACAGCTTGTTTTCCTTGAGGACTTGATTCACCGTCTTCTCCATTTCCTGATAGGACAACCTACGCTGTGGCGCCTGCTTACACAGCCATAAATATATCGTCGCCGTAATAACATCGTATTGTTCACTGAGCATGCGAACCGTATGTCCTTTTTCAACCTCGCCGAGCACTGTGGCTCGAAGGTCATCACTGTATTGTCTTCTTTTCATTCAGACATATTCATTGTTTTAGTACCGAGTGCAGAAATTCAACTGAAGACAAAGATGCTTATCAGAAAACGAGAAATACATAAAAACGTATTGACATAAAGAATTTCATTTTGTACAATCGATTCGTCATTACATAATGGAATCCCAAACATGTCAAAAGTGCCCTCTAGGATTGTCAGACCTACTATTGAGGCGGATATGGCAAGCTCAAAATTCGAGCAGTTAGGTAAATCGTTAACCACTCTTGCGGAGACTTTAAACAGTGCTTCGCTGGGTGAGCAGATAGCAAATTCCCTTCAATCAATTGAAGATGAACGTCGAAAACGGTTTGAGCGTATGTTAGGACATACATCTGAAATGTTGCGAGCGATTAACAACGATTCGTATGAGGAGCTAAGAACAAAGATTGAACTCCCAAATTCTCTGGCTAAATTGTTATTAGAGAAATCTCGATCTCAGGCTGATAAATTGATTACAGAAATGGGAGAAACCTCAAGGAGTCAGGCGCAGCAACTATTGACGGCACTGGACAATACTGCTGTTCGATTACAGGATGTTAGAAAATCTCCTCTGTTTACCGCATTGACGGAAGTTGAAGAGACATACCAGAATGAAGCTAGAGAGCTACTGAAAAAGATAGATGGTGTTCGAGAGGAATTTCGGAGTGCGCCTAGACGATCTTGGAGAAGGTATCTGATGCTCCTCAGTGAACCTAAAGAGTCATATGCGCTATCGTACAGTCTGACACCTGAGATCCGAAGGGAACAGATCAATTTACGCGTATCGGCAACCGTGAAGAGTGAAATGCAAAAAGCGGCTGCGAAACAGAGGAAAACCCTGTCGAATTTTATCGTTGAAGTAGCTTTAGAAGAAGCAACTAAGATCAATTTCGACCCTGAACTACAGTTAAAGCAAATTCAAGAACTTTGGAAAACTCGAGGTTACAAACTGGAAGGTACCTTTGAGAAAGTCGATTCAGATGATTGAGAAAAGTCGACCCAATTGATTGATCATCCATAACAATAAGAAAATTCTAAATTGTGGGATCTGTCTCTTGAGTGGTGGTCGCAAAAAAGCTCATTGGCATAAACGTGTTTTTTAGTTTGAAAATTAGGTTGATTCAATCGATTAGAAAAGCCCATGAAAAAGTTTGTCAAATCACCGGTCAGAAAGATCAAATCCTTGGATTTCATTGCATCCGATCTGCACGAACTACAGCGAGCTATATGTGATCCTAGATGGCAATGAGTTGATGAAGGGGGAATGAGATTCGGAACCAAGAATCTAGAAGTGATCGGACCTGTCCGCGTGGAGGTAGTACCCATTCGACCATGTTCGGACAAGGTGCACAAGACCAACGACACTATCGATGTGTCGTTCGTGACTAGAGTGAATTCACGGTCCTCAGAGGTGTCATGGAAGTGGAGGAGACCTACTTCCGAGACAGTTTCAAAGGCGCAAGACGCTGGAGGCGAAGCAATACGCGTGTGGCTCGAAAACCACGCCGACGGGGTAAGAGTAAAAAGCGTGAATTATCCAATGACCACAACTTAGTGATCACTGTGTTTGATCGTCAACGGCAGCATTACTACCGGGTATTGGCGACTCGGATGCAAATAGAACATTTCTTAAGAAACATATTGTGGAAGCATCTGTGCTGTGCTCGGATGGAAGTCCAACCTATCTATCGACAGCCTGCGATCTACAACAACATGCATCACATCAAAGTGAGGAATGAAGAAAAGTCGATTCCATACGTGGATGAACACACCCACGAAGTTCAGCAACTGAGTTTGGCTCGTGTCAACAGTCTGCATCAGACCATGAAAAATTGGGTGAATGGACGAGCTCGAGGCGTGTCGACTGCTTATCTTTCACATTACCTAACTTGGCTTGACAAATCGAATCGCAAACACCTCGAAACTGGTACCGTCTATGAAACAACAAAAACACGTAAATCAAATGAGCTTATATCAAATACTTATAATGCCCTCAATTTTGAATTTTTCGTGAGAATCCACCTTTTTCAACAGTCTCGTTAGATGATAGAAATGGATGATTAAAATGCTAAAACCTATACTGGACCCTTACGATCGTACGGCGCGACTCAAGCCAGGACTGCTGTGTAGCATCCCGTTGATCACATCTGTTGTACTTCTAATTCCTCAATTTGGGGTAGTCTGGGGTTTGGTTTCCACGATGGTCGTCTATTGTGGAGGGACACTATTGCTAATCCAAATCGTTCGCGACCTGGGCAAATCAAGTGAGGATCGACTGTATAGAGCATGGGGCGGCAAACCTTCGGTTGCTATGCTGCGGCTCCGAGACGATAGATTGGACGGTACAACAAAAGCAAGATACCGTAAGTTTCTCCAAGAAACCGTGCCTGACCTAGAGTTTGCGTCCTCGGAAGAGGAATTGAGCGATCCAAAACATGGAGACGACGTATTGGAAAGTGCAAATCGATGGCTGTTATCTCAAACCAAGGACCACACCAAGTTTAACTTGCTTTTCGTTGAGAATGTTGGATACGGTTTTCGTCGAAACCTTTATGGAATGAAGTGGCTAACGCTAACACTGGACGCGATCGCAATTACATTTGTGGGAGGTATGGGAATAGCTGGTTGCACAGGCAATTTAGAAAATACGTTTCAAAACCTTGAACCTGAGTGGTGGGTTAGTCTACTGATCGTCGTTTTACATTCCTTCGTGTTTTCTCTCTACATCACTTCCGGCTGGGTACGCTCGGCAGCTGAAAGCTACGCAAGTGAGCTTCTAGCAGCGTGCGACATGCTAGGCGAAAACAGGAACTGACTCCTTCATGTGGCAAAAACTAAAAGCAAGACGAGGTTTTTAATGAGCATTGTTCATTCTTATTCCGTGGGTAACGGCGACATGTTTTCAATTCGACACGACTCGGACAACTGTACGATCATCGATTGCAACATCCCAGTGGAAATAGAAGAATGGTTGTTATCGGAAATTGACCGTCAACGTGATGGAAAGAACATTGTCAGATTCATTTCGACGCACCCAGACCAAGACCATATATGCGGACTCACCAGGCTGGACGACCACATCAACATACTGAACTTCTATGTCGTAAAGAATGAAGCAACCAAAGAAGAAGAGACAGAAGACTTCTTACGCTATAGAACTCTGCGAGATGGAGACAAAGCGTTCTACATAGAAAAAGCATGTAAAAAAGATTGGATGAATCAGACAACTGCAGAACGGGGAGGTTCTGGCATCAACATATGTTGGCCAGTACGCTCTAACGGTAGCTTTATAAAAGCATTGGATGCCGCGACTAAGGGTAAAAGTCCAAACAACATCTCTCCCGTTATTACCTATTCTCTGGAAAATGGTGTGAAGATGGCTTGGTTTGGTGACCTTGAAACTGACTTTATGGAAGAGATCAAGTATGAAATCAAATGGCCGGCTACAGATATCTTGTTTGCGCCACATCACGGCCGGGAGAGTGGAAAAATCCCTTCTACTATCCTAGAACAGATCGACCCATTGATGGTTGTGATAGGAGAAGCACCCTCAAGTAATCTGGATTACTATGGGGGCTATGACACCATCACACAGAATTCTGCGGGTCATATATACTTTGAATGTGTTAAGGGTTGGGTACACATTTATGTAGGAAACCCACATTACTCGGTGGGTTTTCTTTGGGATGTGGCTGCTAGTATGTATCCCAACTACATTGGATCACTACCTGTATGACTGAATATTTGGAACTATCTGATTTTCAATGGGCGAGTAAGCAAGCAGAATCTTGTTCGGGTCCGCGTACGCTGGAGTGGACAGTCATTAAGCAAAATTAAGAGGAGAAAATGCAGATGACTGAAACCATGAAACCAGAACGGACGCGCCGTCACTTCACGGCTGAATTCAAGCGGCACTTAGTCGAGTTGCACATCCTTTCCGGACTGATCATAGCTCAGGTTTGCGCCGAGTTCAAGATTAGTTCTTCAACCTTGTCGCGCCGGATCAAGTAGAGCCGGCCCGAGGCTAAGAGCGCACGAAATCCGGTGGAGATGGAACGCGAGATTCAACGCTTGAAGGAGGAGAATGAATTTATAAAGAAAACTTCAAGCTATTTCGCATCCCTGCAACGCAACGGTATGGAATGATTGACATGTATCGTCACCAGTACCCGATCGCGCTGATGTGTGGCGCGTTGTAGCTGTCGCGAAGCAGATTCTATGCCTAGCTTGCCAAATATCGGCAAACGAAACGCGCCCGCGTTGACACATGGCTGCTGGCTGGCATCAGAGCGATCCAGGCGGAACAGCGCGGGATCCTGGGATTTCGCCGTATGTACCAGGTCCTGCGGGTCCAGTCCAGAGTGGCATTGAGGTGGGTGAACGGCGAGTGCGTCGGCTCATGCGCGACGATGGCATCTGTGGCAATCCCGTCCGTCAGCGGCACTCGAATCTGTCGCCGGTGGATGACGACACACCGGATTTGGTAAGAAGAAAGTTTCACACACAGCATCCGAAAGAGGTCTGGGTCACGGATCTGACTGAGATCAAGACCTCCGAAAGCAAGTTGTGGCTGTGTGTGGCTGTGTATCATCAAGCAGATGCAGTCGTGAAGGACTGCCATGTGCCTCGTCGCGGGTGGAGAGCACATGCAAGAACATTGTTGGCGCTCGGATGAATCGAAGCGGCATGTGGTGGACGGTACAAGGGGCGAACGCGATCTTGGAGCTACTATGTAGCATTGAGACCGCGCAATTATACGGCTATTTCGATCGCGTTCGTGAGGCGGCCGCACTTGAACTGCGGGCATTCGCTACGAATATAGTTGATAGCGCCATCCCTACGTAGCGAATATTCAACAAGATTTGTCGTATACCCTTAGGGACCTTGTTGCTAATCTGGTTATCAATATCAACAGCCCTTTCAAATCGTCGCAGTGTTTGTTCCAATCGTTTCTTTAATGCGGGCTGTTTCTCTCTTCTATAGAGGGAATAAACTCTGTCTTCGATGTCAACCTCTCTGGTCAACACCGAACCAATCAAATTTCGAGTTCGAGCTGATTTTGCGAGTTCGAGGAGCAATGTGAATTCGCGATTGGATTTGGCAATTGACTGTATCTTCGGGATCATTACTCTAACTTGGCCAGGCAGATCTGGAAACTTGGCCTCTAGCTGTTTTCCGTCGGCAGTCTCCCACAGCTCACGACGATATGTTTTCTCAAGTTTTTTCTGAGCACTCCTCCCAGCAATATTGCGTTCACCTCGTCGGACTTGATCGAAAATTTGTCTAAGGAGTTGCCTAAGTTCGATTTGGCCTTTGATCATTTTTGTGGACACAATTCTGAAACAAGGATAATGTCAACATGAAAAGAAAACAATACAGTGATGAACTTCGAGCCACAGTGCTCGGTGAGGTAGAAAAAGGACGCACGGTTCGTTCGGTATAGCGATGATGGTCTTGACTCTCATGCTACAACATCTGCTACAACATCTTGTGTTCATTGGCTAATTCTTCTAGACGAGCATAGTAACAGTCCAAGCCCTGATTCAACGTCGCCAATACCAGTAGCCGCCACCAGTTCATCCCCGGTCGTCCAGTGTCATGATCACAATCTTTGGCAACATACCCTTGTATCAACGTCAAAATCTGCGCTCGAATCTCGGTGTTCAGGTACAGGTGCTGTAGTCCAACCAAAATCGCCGGATTGTCGTCCCGGCTCTTCAAACTAATCTTAGTTTTGTCGACAGGAAGGATGAAGACCAATTCCCTTTCTTCAGAGCGTCGCATGATTGCACTCCTGACAGGTAGTTAAACAGCGAAAATCAGGAAAAATTCATCGAAAAACACTTGAAAGCGCGGAATATGCCTAATCTTCAGGTTTTATGTGGTAGCTTATTCCCTCAGCAACGCCAGTAAATTCGAGGAAAATTGCAACCTAAGTGAGTTTTTACGCAGGCACTAGGTATGGGGTATCCCTCCGCTCGTTCACAGCTACTCTTCAAAATTAGTTCAAGTCCCGTTCGACGTTGATTTCTTCCGTACCGTCCATTTGCAACTTCGTTTGGTTCCATAGCGTTGACATCCCCAGAACGGGATGTCCGTCCTACGATTCGTCCGCACAACCATCGGTCGCGGCGTCGTGCCTCGACACAGGGGCACGGTCTGTTTGCAATTCGGAGCTTGGCATTGCGCCAGTCCGTTGCCGATCCTAATCATCAATCCTTGCCCGCAGTGTCCACACGCCCGCTCGGTGTGACCGCAGTGGTGTGTGGACCCAGAGTCGTAACTCGTACAGCCGACGAAGTAACCACTGTGCCCGGCGCGCATGGCCAGCACGGCGGTCGTAGACTCCTTTTTGATGCATACTGGGCACGGAACCATCGGACGCATCGGTTCGAGGAATTCGGCAAGCTCGTCCTCTCCGACATCGTAGTGTCCATTCTTGTTATAGTAGAGTTCGTCCGCTAAGAGGCTATGTCTGTCGCCGTCGACGATGATGTAGACCTTACGCTTTGCGCGGGTGAGCGCCACGTACCAGATGCGGCGCTCCTCTTCGTCCGCCGTGTCGTGTCCACGAAACACCCGCAGCGCACGATCTAGCACGCGGTTCGCGGCGAGTCTACCCGCGTGCGGCGGGCCGGTATCGAGCAGGATTACGTAGTCGGCCTCTGTGCCCTTTGCCTTGTGGACAGTCGAATATGTCACGCTAACGCCGAGCCGAGCCGCTGACTGCCCTATGGTTCTTCGGTCGATGCCGGGTCCCTCATTGTCTAGCATTTCCGGTTTCTGCAGATCCGCATTTCGGCGGGCGACGATAAGCACATCAGCATCCTCGCATTGTTCTCCTATTCGAATAAGCACGGCAAGCACACCTGCTGTGAGTCCCGCATGGCGTTTTCCCAATCTGCGTTCGCCTTCGCGCGTCAGTCTGGTAGATGCAAGAATGATACTAGCGGGCCAACGCGCATCCGGATCGAGTTCAGGCCGACCGATGACCGTGCGGGCTATAGCGCCTTTGCCCTGAATGACGAACTGTCGTGTGGAATCGGCGATGGCCTGTCCGAAGCGATGGGACTGTTTTAGTTCAATACGCTCGCTGAAGCCTTGGTGCGTTTCGGCGGGATCATTAAAACAGCGAATCAAATCCACATCGCCTCCCTGGAAACCGAATATCGCCTGCCAGTCGTCCCCGACTGCGGTGAGTCGCGCTCCAGAGCTAGGTAGTTTATGCGTTACGGGTTTTAGCAGTGCGTGAACGAACGCGGCCTGGGCCGGGTTCACGTCCTGGTACTCGTCGATCAGAACAACCTTCCATTGTGGCCTTACGGTGTTGTCACGGAGATACTGCCAAGCCTTGAGTATTGTCCCTTCATGGTCGACCGTATGGGTGCTTTCAAGGTGTTGAACGTAGCGTTCCATCACGGGACGAGCCAACCTAAACAGCGCTGCTGTTTCTTCTACGGTATCCTTTTTGAAGAAGTTGGCGTGGAGCGCGAAGTCGCTCTTCACCTGTTGCCGGCTGGCGCGTATCCAAGCATCGATCTCGACGGCGATCTGCCAATGACGCTGGTCGGCCTGTTCGGCCTTGAGCAACTCAATCGCTAATCTGACATCCCACTGTGATGGTGCTTGGTAGCGTTGCCTGCCCTGTTCTGCGATTCGCTGCAACAGCAGATGCGGAAACGATGCGCCGAGTTGTAAGCAACGCTGAATATCTGCATATTCGGTCAGAGCGAAGCGTGTTCTGAGCGATGTGTGGAGTTTTTCCTTCCAGTGTCTTTCGCGCCGGTATTTCTCAGTGGCGCTAGGTTCATCTTCGTCCCATTGCGGCGGCAATCCGCCGTTGATATCGTTGGCGAAATGTTCAAGCCAAACATGGACTTGACGCGAACCCCGTCAGGTGGAACCCTCACCGCTACTTGCGTATCTTGACTCGGAGAACGACATAGCTCGAAGGCAAACCGGCGCGTCATCAGATCAAGCAATAGGCTGGGATCATCTCGCACTGCTTGTGTGAGCCATTCCTCGATTTTCTCCAGACGTGCGGTGTCGTCCTCGGCGAGCGGCGATAGCCTCGGCCGCTCGCCCTCGGCCATCTGAATCACAAGCCGTGCAAGGTGGTGCAGCGTTCCAATCTCCATGTTCTCGAGGCCAGCGCTACGCGAGGGTGTGTTAGAAATTCTGTGTAAGGTTATTACAACCAACCAACTAATCAATCATCCTTTTCCTAAGGCAAGGATATAGATCTTTCAGTAAGGAGTACTGACATGACATCAAACCAACGAAACCAATCTAAAGACAACCATTCACGTATCACTGATGAGATTCTTGACGCCCTGTTGCAGGGGGATGATCCGCAGGAGGTGCTTGAGAGTGAGGATCTCTTGATGGATTTGCGCCGGCGTCTGACCGAGCGGATCCTTGATGCCGAGATGGATTATCATCTGTCCTCCAGCGATGACCCCAACAGCCGTAACGGCCACAATCACAAGACGGTCTTGACGTCGACTGGTCCGATGCCATTGGATACCCCACGTGACCGACAAGGTACATTCAAACCCAAGTTAGTGCCGAAGTATGTGCGCCGGCTGCCTGGGTTCAATAACAAGGTTCTGTCGCTGTTCGCCAAGGGGATGAGTGTGCGTAACATTCGTGATACCGTGGAAGAACTGTACGGCATTGAGGTCTCGCCGGATCTAATCTCGACGGTGACCGACGCGGTGATGGATGAGTTTAAGAGTTGGCAAACTCGACCATTGGAGAGCACATACGCGATCGTCTACCTGGACGCTATTCATGTCAAGGTCCGGGATGCTGGTAGCGTTGCCAACCGGGCAATTTATCTTGGTATCGGGATCGCCGAGGATGGTCGCAAAGAAGTGCTTGGATTGTGGCTCGGAGAGCATGAGACCGCGAAGTTCTGGCTCTCGGTGCTCCAGGATCTTAAGCACCGCGGGGTAGCGGACATCCTCATTGCGGTGGTGGATGGCCTGACTGGTTTTCCGGAGGCGTTGGAGGCGGCGTTTCCGGAGACGACGGTGCAGACCTGCATCGTGCACCTAATACGGAACTCGATGTCGAGTGCCAGCTACCGAGAACGGAAAGCCTTGTCGGCGGCGTTGAAGACGATCTACACGGCGATCAATGCCGATGCTGCGGCTACTGCATTGGATGCATTCGAGGAGAGTGAATTAGGGCAGCGCTTTCCGGATGTGGTGCGGCGCTGGCGTCGAAGTTGGGAACGGGTGATTCCGTTTTTGGCGTTTTCGCAGGAACTTCGTAAGGTGATTTACACCACCAATGCGATCGAGAGTTTGAATGCCTCGGTGCGACGCGCGGTTCAGGTCCGCGGTCACTTCACCAGCGTTGAAGCGGCGAAGAAACTGATTTATCTAGCACTGCGCGAGGCGACCAAATCCTGGGGTAAACCCATACCTCAATGGAGTAAGGCGAAACGGGAATTGGCGATTCATTTTGGTGATCGCTTCAACGCCTCGAATGGTTGGGTGTTACCGAACCAATCCGGCAAATCAAAGCCCAGAGACGCGAAATGAATGAACTAAAATTCTCCCACTCTCTTGCTCGCAAGAGAGTGGGTAGAATTACCCCTTACACAGAAATCAAGACACACCCGGGGTGTACGACAAATCTTGTTGAATATTCGCTACGCAGGGATGGCGCTATCAACTGGATTCGTAGCGAATACCGGCAGTTCGCGTGCGACCGCCTTCCTAACGCGATCGAAATAGCCGTCCAATTGCCCGCTCTTGATGCTACATCGTAGCGCCAACAACGTTCTTGCATGCGCTCTCCACCCGCGACGAGGCACATGGCAGTCCTTCACGACGGCATCGCGGATAGTCCATCCGTGCACGGTTGTTCTCCAGATAACGAATCGTCGTCTCGGCGTTTTGCATGGTCGACAGTCGCTTCAACACCCCATCCAACTTACCGCGTTTCAACCAGACCCTGAGTAGCCGAAACTCGTGCCCCTGCTCTTTCTTGTCCTTGAAATTGTCGGCCACGACATCCCCGATCTTTTCCAACGCATGGTAGAGGTCCAGCACCTGGATCGCCTGTGGAAACTGTTCCTCTGCCATCTTCCAGATCCATGTAGCGCCATCGCCGAGAAACACCTGCTTACCCGCCTGCTCGAAGCCGATGCGCGTCGCCATCCGCTCGACCCGTTTCCAAAACGGCGCCGTGATCGTCGGACTCCCGCCCGGCTGCGACGCACTCTCCACCGCGGCACTGTAGCAGACGGATTCTCGCTCGCCTTCGTCCTTGACCCAGCCCACCGCCAATTTCGCCTCCCGAGTGCGCGCAAGTCCGTCTTCGGCCTTGCCTCGGGGACCTTCGGTCTCCACCGGTCGCATCGGCACGCCGGTGCCATCGACCGCCAAGCAAGCCATTGAGGACGGCTTCGCCTGCACAACTTCCACCCATGCCTCCTCATCCGCAGCGACCTTGGCTCCCAGCATTTTGGCATCGCGCTCGAGTCGCTTTGCACTCACCTGCACACCAGTGAGCCTCTCGATCAGACGAGAGCCACCCTCGTATGTGCACTCGGCGGCTAACTCCCCTATCACACACAGCATCCCGCGCGTCGACTGGCAACCGCCGTTAATCCCCAACTCGCGCTCGCGCGGGCGAAGCGGTTCAGTTTGAAGCTCAACTACATAACACCCACCCCAACTCGCGCTCGCGCGGGCGAAGCCGATACCTGCACCCGTCGCACTGCCATGCATTGAACTTCGGTTCCAGAAAACCCAACCGAGAAAGAATCTTACGCTTATGCCGACGCTCAAAGCGCATCTGTCCCGAACAGCGCGGACACGTCACCTCAGACGACTTCCGAACCGCTTCTACGTCTTCCAGTGTCTCGCCCAGAGCGCAGAGGCAAGCTTGTGCGAACCCTTCAGCATGCTCTCTTCCAGCTCCATAAAGTCCAAGCGTCCCTTGACATCGTCTGCACGCGCACGCCGTAGCAACTCAACCAGCTCCTCCTCGGCCTGTGCCAGCGATCCGCGTAGCCCGTCCTCGTCATCCGTTGACGTAGCGAGACGCGTCCGCAAGCGAGCAATTTCCGCGTCGCGCTCAGCAAGCGCGGCATCCCGCTCATCAAGCGCGGCATCCCGCTCGCAGATGCCAGATTCCAACTCCGCATTTCGAGCCTCCAGTTCGGCTCGAGGCGGCCGACGCAACATTCGGTTAATCCATTCCATGGCTTCGCTCCACTTCCCTGTGAAAATACGCCGGCTCGAACCATGTCCGTAGCCATGCGCTTTGACTGCATAGCTGTCAATGAACAGTTTACTGTCAGGAGCGGTAAAAATGCTTCGTTGATCTGTAGAAATTTATGAAAACAAGATTTGTCGTACACCCCTCTTGATGGAGTAACGCAAGCGTCTAATCGAACGGAACCTGGATGGCGAGATGAATGTCCATCTGGCATCCACCGATGACAATAACACCTGCAATGGACACAATCGCAAGACGGTCTCGACGTCGTCCAGTCCGATGCAGTTGGAGACCCCACGGGACCGGCAAGGTACATTCACACCCTAGCTGGTGCCGAAGTATCTACTTTGGTTGCCGGGGTTGGATAAGAAGGTTCTGGTAATGTTTACCAAGAGGATGAGGGTGCGTGGCATTCGCCAGACGGTTTAGGAACTTTACGGCATTGAGGTATCCGCGGAACTAATCTCGACGGTGACCTACGCGCTAATGGAAAAGTTTGCTGATTAGCCAAAACGACTGTTGGAGAGCACGAATGTTAATGTCTACCTAGACGCCATCCAGGTCAAGGTCTGCTACGCTGACTGCGTCGCCAATCGGGCGATTTATCTTGGCGTTGGGGTCGCAGAGGATGGTCGCAAAGAAGTGCTTGGGCTCTGGTTTAGCGAGCGTGAGCACACCAAACTATGGCTCACGTTGGTGGGTGGATTAACAGGTTTTCCGGATGCATTGGCGACGGTGTTTCCGGACACGACGGTGCAAACATGCATCGTGCACTTGCTACGGAACTCACTGTCGTGCGCCAGCTACCAAGAACAGCTTGCATTGGCAGAGGCATTGAAAACGATCTACGCGGTAATTAATGCGGATGTAGCGGCGGAGGTGTTAGAAGCGTTCGAGGTGAGTGAATTAGGGCGTCCTTCTCCGGATGTGGTGCGGCGCTAGCGCCGGAGTTGGGATTGGGTGGCTCCGTTTCTGGCGTTTACGCAGGATCTTAGCAAGGTGATTTACACGACCAACGCGATCGAAAGTTTGAACGCCTCGGTGCCACGGGCGGATCGGACCCGCGGCCACTTCACGAGCGTCGAGGCAACAAAAAAACTGATCTATCTGACGGTGCGGGAGACGACCCAATCCTAGAGCCAACCCTTACATCATGGGCTAGGGCAAAACGGGAATTTGAGTTTCGTTTTGGTGATCGCTTAAACGCCTAGACCGGTTGGGTGATTTCGAACAGGACGGGCAAATGAACGAATTAAAATGCAGCCTTCCCCTGCATGCAGCGGAAGGTTGCGACTACACCTAACACGGAATTCCTGAAATTCCCTTATATGGAGAACAACCGTGCACGGATGGACTATCCGCGATGCCGTCGTGAAGGACTGCCATGTGCTTCGTCGCGGGTGGAGAGCGCCTGCAAGAACGTTGTTGGCCCTCGAATGAAGCGAGGTGGCATGCGGTGGACGGTACAAGAGGCGAACGCGATCTTAGCGCTACGATGTAGCATCAAGAGCGGGCAATTGGACGGCTATTTGGATCGCGTTAGGAAGGCGGTCGCACGCGAACTGCCGGTATTCGCTACGAATCCAGTTGATAGCGCCATCCCTGCATAGCGAATATTCAACAAGATTTGTCGTACACCCCTTCGTGAAAAGTCATCTTTCTGACGACCTTGACTTTGCGAAGTAGGTGATGGAGAAGGTGTAGAACGCCGTGCTTGAAGATGAAATAACCGAACTCCTTTGGGATGGGTAAAGCGAACGGCCTACCGCGCAACGGGGTTATCGCTCTGATTGCTACACCCGTCGGTTGCACATGACGGTGTGGACCGTCAAGTTGTGGGTACTGCAGGATCGCGACGATCGTTTTATTACCCCGACATTCGCACGTTCCCACCAGTCTGGGAAAACTTTGGTATCGACGCTTGCGAAGGTGAACCTCCAAGGTGTCTCCACCTAAAAAACAATCAAGTTGGCTGAATCGTTGCCTCTAAGGTCACAGTGTTGCTGGAATCGTGCGTGTTCGTCAGTCTCCCTATTCACTCCTTGTGTTAATTTCATCAGACGGTTGCCGACCACCGCCACCGGGTATAAAGGTAATATGTCGCCTAGTACCTTCTAGCTACCGTATCGTTGTTTGAGAGGTCGTACCAAGCAGCCCTCTTGGTGTTTACAAAGTGAAACTGATCAAAAATCTTCGACAAATTTAGCTTTGCACAGACCGACAGTATCCTTGTTTCTCGAAATCGCCCATTCCAAGGACGCATAACCACTTTTCATCCAGACTAAGGTGAGTTAATTCACAACTATCCCTTCTGGGATTGATGTTGTAAACGAGTCCTTCACGTTCGCTCAAAAGTTTGTTTTTATATGAAAGAATCTACCCTGCGAAAGCTTGATCTCATATCTGCACCATTGATTGTTGCATCAATCGTCTCATTGGCATTGAGCGCTGAAATTGGAAATCCTTCGGTCGCCAAATACTTCATTTACTTTGAATTCACGTTGTCTATCTTGTTTACGATAGAGTACGCAATCCGTTTTTACGCGGGAAGATGGAAGTACACATTCAGTTTCCTAGGTGTGATTGACCTAATAGCGACTCTTCCTACCCTTCTGATCTTTGCTGGGGCAACGGACTTGCTAGTA
>MKWU01003180.1_pt1 | contig 22319 bp, 14 predicted proteins | sample 809101 | NCBI WGS metagenome assembly MKWU01 (sample SAMN05860141, study PRJNA318959) | sponge metagenome | host: Aplysina aerophoba | place: Slovenia: Piran, Adriatic Sea, Gulf of Piran | collected 2013-05-07 | reverse complement strand
CGGCGGGGTTACGCCGAGCCGCCTCGGGGCCGGAGGGCGCAACCGGGCCGGCGGGCCGGCCGGGGGCGGGGAGTGAACGCAAGGAGGCGTGTCATGGGCGACAGGTGGAAGGGTTTCGGCGTGGCGGCGGTATTCGCGTTGCTCGGTCTGGGCGCTGCGGTCTGGCTGGTGGCGGTAAGGCCGGATGCCGACGCAGGCGCGCGGCTGCTGATTGCGGCCATCCTGGGCGGGTTTGCGGCCTGGTGCGTCTGCGGGAGGTCGCGCGCGGGCGAGGTGCGCAGCTTCGGCGTCGGGCTCGGCATGCTGTTGGTCATGGCTGCAGGCGTGTGGTCCTGGATGATCGATTCCTGGGTGTGGGCGGGACTCGTCCGGCTTCGCGGCGCGGCCTGGGACAGGCTTGGGGAAAGCTGGGAGACGGTCTGCGTCTATGTGTTGCCGGCAGCCGGCGTGTTCGTGGCCGTCTCGATATTGAGCGCGACGGCCAGGACGACGGCCAAACGGATCGCCGGCGAAAGGGGACGGAAGAAGGCGGAATCCGAGCTCTACGGCAAGGCGAAGTTCCTGGAGAGGCGCTATCTGAAGTCGCTGACGAGGAGACAGGGTATTCTGCTGGGCGAGAGCCGCGATGGGTTGGTCGCCTATCCCCTGGAGGGCAGCGCGATCTCGTTCGCGCCTCCGAGGGTCGGCAAGGGCGCGACGATCGCGATGAACTTTCTTTCTCCGGACAGGCGGGGCTGGGAGGGTTCGACGGTGGTATTCGATCCAAGAGGGGAGCTGTTCCCTGTCGTGGCGCGGCGGCGGCGCGAGCTCGGGCGCCGGCCGATCCTGCTCGACCCGTTCGGGGTGGTCGCGGCGCACCGGCGCCTGGAGGGCGGCGGTCTGCATCTGCCGGTCTGGGAGAGCGATACCTACAACCCTCTGGATTTCGTGAGGGAGGGCGAGGAAGCGGTCCGCGATATCGGCGTCCTGGTGGATGCGCTGATGGAGCGCCCGAAATCGGACGGCGGCAATGCCAAGCACTTCTACGAATCGGCGCGGTCCTTGATATCGGGCTACCTGTCATGGGTGCGGTTCAAGGTTCCGGAGGGCGAGCGGAACCTGCAGAAGGTTTACGAGCTTCTGGCGATGGGGACGGATGAGAGGGAGCGCCTCTTCGCCGAGGTCGAGGCGACGGAGCGGTTCTGCGGCGGTCTGATGCATATGGCGATGGAACGCTCGCGGCGGGTCGGGGATGAGGAAGGCGGTTCGAACTTCACGACCGTCGCGAACCAGCTGAGCTTCCTCAACTATCCCGAGGTGATCGGCCAGACGGGAGAGTCGAGCTTCGATCCGCTGGACCTGGCGGCAGGGGACATGGACCTGTTCGTGGTGGTCCCCGATGACATGATCGACCTGGTGAAGGGCTGGCTGCGGATGTGGATCACGATACCCTATGCGGCGAGCGCCAGGCGGGCCATGCAGAAGGACATGCTGATCGTCGTCGATGAGATGCCGCGCATCGGCTACCTGAGACCGCTCATGGACGCTTACAACCTGGCGGCCGGCAGGGGCGTTCACATCTGGTCGCTGGCGCAGACCTATTCGGCCCTCGAGGAGAGCTGGGGAGCGGATGCGGCGCGCACGCTGGTGGACCTGGCGGAGCTCGTGCAGGTCCTCGGTTTTCCGAGAATGGACGTGGCCGGCGCCGAAAAGCTTTCGAAGGCGATCGGGACTTCGACCTTTGAGGACCGCAGCGAGAGCCGGTCCGGCCAGGTTGTCGGGGCGGGGCTTTTGGCGGATGGCGGGACGTCGGTCCAGGAATCGCATTCGGTCGTGCGCGAGCACCTGGTGACGCCCGACGATCTGATGACGATGCGGCCCGACGAGCAGTTCGTTATCGCCTCGCCGAAGGACATGCCGCGCGATGCGATCCGCCTGAAGCATGCGCGCTATTGGGAGCTCGATGGAATTCGGGACCTCGCCGATCCGAACCCGTATGTACTCCGGAAAGTGCGCGCCGCTCTTCCGGCGGCGGCGTGAAACGGTCGAAAAGGAGTTCGACGATATAGAGCAGGCGCGTATTTTCTCCGAAGTCGCCGCCAAATGGCACGCTGCAAGATGCCCTAAATGCAGTCAGAAAGACAGCACAAACCTTGCGCTGCATGGATTTGACGCCATTGTTTGGTGTGCGTGGTCTGGCTGCGATTTTTCAAAGAAGATTGAAGTGTTTTCACCCGAAGGAACTGAAATGTTCTTACCTGACGGATGGGATGTCATTAGCGCTTAGGGGCTCGCCTTGCGCGGCGCAATGTGACTTTGCGGTATAATCCCCAATACTTTCTGTTGAAGTCTGGGTTCGTTATCGCACTGTCCATGATCCCCCGCGGCTCCGTGACGTCGTGCAGCGGTTGAGGCCCCGATGGTAGCAGAGCGGGCTGGTCCGTCGCCTTACCGGGGAATGAAATAGCGGTTGCCGCCGTCCTCCCCGTCTGCCGCACTCTGCGCCGCGCCAACGGCGGCAAGGGTTTCGAGGGCCTTCTCCACGGACTTCCGTCGGCGGGCCGAATCCTTGCCCTTGAAGGCTTCGCTCAGCACTTCCGCACTTGCCGGGGTGGCGGCGCGGTCCAGCATGTCGCGGAGGATGCGGATGCGGTCCAGGTCCTCCCTCGGCCATGCCGGCTTGCCCTTGGCGGCCTCCGGCGCGGCAAGGTGTGCTTCCTCCTGGTGGCCTTTCGCCTTGTGACCGAGCTTCGGAATCTGGAAGTCTGGCCTGAGCCAACGGACGGTGCCGCGCCGCTCCTCTTCCGCCCGCTCCCGGTTCAGCGCGACGAGGCGGGCGAGCAATTGCTCCTCCGCCTCCTCTTGTTCCGGCGTCTTGTGCGGCGAGGGCGTCGTGGCGCCCGGCCTGCCGATCAGCGCAGGCGCGAGGTCAGCCCAGCCGTAAGCCTCGAAGACGGCGCGGTCTATGTCGTCGTGGAGTTCCTTCAGGATCGAGACCAGCCCGGCCTCGTGAATGTCCCGCTCCTTCGCCGAAAGCTTCGCGTCGCTACCGTTATCCAACTCCCGCGCCCGCTCCAGCACATTGTAGAGCGCCGTCATGGTCAGGAAGTCGTGTTCGGCGAGGCGCTCCTTGCGGAAGCTGTCGAGGCGTTCGCCCAGATCGGCAAGCAATTGCCCGGACTTCGACTCCTCCGGAAATGAGGCAAAGGGAAAGGTATCGAAAATTCTGGTCTTGTTGTAGCGGGGCCGATCTTCCAGCGTGCCGCCTAACGAAAGCATCCACGATACATGCAATCGCGAAGAAAGAATCGCCAGAAGGCCCGCTTTATCCGAACCGATGCAAACAAGCATGTTGTCGGCTCTGATATCTGCATCGAGAAACTGGAAGAACCGATGCTTCGATGTTTCAGCCGTTGCGATATAGCGGCCCAGCGGTTCCAGAACCGGCCTCAAATCGGAACGGGGTTCGCCGAAAATCCACCAGTTCTCGCGATAGGTTCGGCGATTGTTCTGGTCCCGCTCCGGTTTCACACGGTCGAGGACATGCTTGTAAACCTTCAGGAACCGCTCACGGACTTCTTTTGCCGCCATCGGGTACAGGTCGATGACCATGACGCCGCGCGAATGCTTGGCGAGGTCCTGGCCGTTGCGGTAGGGCAGGATATGCTTTTCCAGTCCCGGCACAGACCCGAGGCCGAGCGCCTCGGCCTGTCGCGCCGTAACTTTGAAGCCGGCGCCGTGCAGCTTGACGCCGGGGCTGGAAACCAGGTCGTTCGCCAGCAGCGGTCGGACCGCTGTAATGTCCGCGCCGACTTTCAGGTTGCCCGCGATCTTCCCGGTCCGCTCCCTCAGTTCGACGAGCGGCGTATCCGTATTGAGCCCGTCTTCCCGCTCGACCGCTGCGAGCCTGCCTTCGCCCCGGCCGCGTACCGCAACGGTCATGGCGATGCGCACCGCCGCCTTGTCGGGCGCCTTGAGCCACGGATGGTCCGGCACGGCGTAAGCCAGCGCCAGCGGCTCCTTCGCCTCCATATGCCGCTCGATAACGCGCCGGGAAAAGATCTGCGTCACCGAATTGGTGGTGATGAAGCCGAAGCGGCGTAGCGGGTTCGTTTGCCCTTTCTTCGGCTTTCGCAGCAGGCGCATTGCGGCCTCGTCCCAGAAGTGCATGACGAAATCCGCGCCGCCGGGAACCTTCTTGCGCGCCTTCCAGCAGGCTTCGGCGTAGCCGTCGCCGAGCTTCAAGCGCATGTCCTTGCCGCCGATGAAGGGCGGGTTGCCCACGACGAATTCCACCTCCGGCCATGCCGCCCGGCGGGGGTTCTCGTAGCGGTAGAGTTCCACCTGCGCGTCGGGATCAGGAATCTCCTCGCCGGTAATCGGATGCAGCTTCACCGTGACGCCGTCCCAGCGGGAAAGCGGTTTGCCCTTTTCGTCGCGAAGGGGCTCCTGCCTGTCGAACGCAAGAATCGCGTCCTGCTCCCGGATCGTGCCGTAGGCATGCAGCACGGGCTCGGCGATTCGGTCCAGCGGGTAGGTACGGAGCTGCCATTTCAGGTAGCCGAGCCACAGCACCAGATCGGCGATGGCGACGGCGCGCGGGTTGAGCTCCAGCCCGTAAAACTGGCGCGGGCCGACCGTTTCCCCCTCCATGACGAAGCGCGGCGCGTCCTCGCCCAGCCCTTCCAGCGCGTCCAGCACCTCGCCTTCGAGCCGCTTCATCAATTCCAGCGACACATAGAGGAAATTGCCGGTGCCGCAGGCCGGATCCAGCACGCGGGTCGTGCAGAGCGCATGATGGAAGTCCTTGACCCGCCGGAGTGCGGCGTCGCGATCCCCCGCCTCATCCAGCGCGTGGGCCTCCGCCAGCGCCGCTTCCCAGTCGGCGCGCAGCGGTTCGATGATCGTCGGCACGACCAGCCGCTCAACATAGGCGCGCGGCGTATAATGAGCGCCGAGTTCCCCGCGCTCCCGCTTGTCCAGCGCGCGTTCCAGCAGCGCGCCGAAAATGGCCGGCTCGACATCGCGCCAGTCGCGCCCGGCGGCGATGCGGAGTTCGCGGATTTCGTCCGCCTCCAGGGGAATAGCCGTGCGGTTCCGGAACAGCGAACCGTTGAAGCGCCTGACCGTCGCGTTCAGGTGCGGGGCGTAACCGCCTTCGTCCATGACTTTCCAAAGGCTCTCCAGTGCCGGCGCGAAATTCTGCGGCGTACCGACCATCCGCCCCAATAGCGTCTCGAAACCCTTCTCCGGCAGCAGGCCGACATCCTCGGCGAACATGGTGAACAGGCAGCGCATGAGGAATTCGGCCACCTCCTCGGGATGGCGGCTCCGGTCTTCCAGGCTGCGGGCGATGCGCGCGAGGCGCTCGGCGATGTCGCGGGTGACTTCCGCGCTCCGCCGGGCGGGGTCCAGTGAGTGCGGGTCGGTCCAGACCGCGCGGAGCCGGGCGCGGACCTCCGGATCGCGCAGGCCCTCCAGAGGAATGGAATAGCCCTCCCGGTCCGGGAATTGGGCGTAGTTCTTCCCCTGGCCGGAGAAGTCGGCATAGACCTCGAAGACATGGCCGACATCGACGACCAGGACGAAAGGCGGCCAACCGTGCTCTTCCGGCAGGGCGCGGGCGTAGCCCTCCGCCTGCCGCTTGGCAGCGCGCATGATCCTGTCCCAGCCGCGCGCGCCGCGAACCGCCGGGCCAGTCTCCCCGGCGTCTTCGGGCAGCATGTTCGTCTGGCGGGAGTCGGCGGTTTTCTTCCCGGCCCGCCTGGCGGACTGCTTCGCCTCCATGACGAAGCAGCCCCGCTTGTATAGGTCGATCCGTCCCGTCGTCGTGCTGCCGTCGTCGTGCCTGAAGTCGACGCGCCGCTCGAACGCATAGTCGTTGTATTCTTTCTGCGATTGCGACGGTTCGGGTTCCGGCAGGCGGAGCAGGCGGCAAAGATCGCCGGCGAATGTCTGGAAGTTGGCCAGTTCCGAGCCGCCGGATTTCTCCCACCGCTCGACGAAGGCGTCGACTTCGGCGGCGGCGATGCCGTCCTCAGGCCTTTCGGGTTCCGGGTCTATCACTGCACCGAAGACCGGGAATATCGGGTTCCGGCACTAAGGACCGTCAGGCGATCGGGACCGGCAATTGTCATACAACAGGCTCCGGTAGCGCGATTGACGGAGACGATCTCACGCACTGATAGCATATCGTGCTCGCGCCGGGACGAGCCAGGTACGAACCCCAAGAGAACATCGGACGCCAAAGGGAACGTGATGCCGTGATCTGAGTGATCAAGGCGACCTGGGCGCCCCGAGCCCGCTCTGAGTACCACCTGGGATCCGAGAATGAGGGCCGACCCAGGTGGCGTGGACCAAAGACATAGCCCCTTGGTCTTCAGCACCCGGCTGACCTCCTGACTCGGCTCCAGAACGGCGTCAACCCACTCATTATGGGTGCCGACGCCGTCCTCCCGAAGTTCCGGAGGCCTCTTGAACTGCACGAACGCGTACGAGTAGAGGAAGGCCAGACTCTCCTCATCGAGATCGGGAGAATTGCCCTGGCGACATTGATTCACCAAGCATGCAGTGATGCTGGCGATTATGCCGTCAATTTCGGCAAGTTTGCTCTCGACCTCGACATCTTTCGACCCATCGGCGGCGTAGCGCGTGTTGAGATTATTCTTGTAGAACAGAGCTCCCGGCGAACTTCTTTTTGTCTCCGTAGTCGGCCAATCGTGGCGGCGCCACCAGAGAAGTCCATCTACTCCGCAGAATCGTTTCGATAGCCAAACCGGGACAGAATGGTGAGCCGTCGGCGGCTTCTGCTTGGTCAAGACGTATTCTCCAGGAGATTCGCCCCAAGTTGATCGCGTCTGTCGCTGCGCCAAATCCTTTACGATGCGACGCCTGCGTTCAGAGCATCCCGGAGCGACTTGCCCGGCTTGAACACGGCGGCCATGGAAGCGGCGACGGGAACGGTGTCGCCGGTGCGTGGATTGCGGGCGGTGCGAGCCGGTCTGCGCCTGGCGACAAATGTCCCGAAGCCCAGCAAGCTAACCCGTTCGTCCCGGGCCAGCGATTCGGCGATGCCGGACAGCATCGCATTGACCGCAGCCTCTGCGGCGGACGGTCTCATTCCGGTTTCGCCGTCCACATGCCGCACAAGGTGCGATTTGTTCATTCTATCGCTCCTTTGCTTGTCGCCGAACGGCTTCCGCCCTCAGGACCGGCCCTAGCCCTGTCCCGACGCGCTTCGGGCCGATCGTCCCTGCGATACTCGACGCTCCGCGATCGTGGCGTCCCCAGACCGGCCCGGTCAAGATTGGAAGCCTTAACGGCCGGTGCCGGTTGCGTGTCCTGACGGCTCTCTGTGCGAACCACATCGACCGGGAACCGGCGACCGGTCACTCACCGGCGGGTTCGACGATTACGCGCTTGCGGCCCCGCCGAACGATATAGCCGCCCCGCCGGATCGAGAGCTTTCCTTCCCGGACCATACCCCACATCGCATCGGCGATGACCTCGGAGTTTTTGTCGGTTTCCGGCGTTTCGCGTGCTTGGTCGAGCCATTTTGCAAACGCGTCGTCGGCGATGGCGGAGCCGACGGATTTGCGCAACGCATTGAGCTTCCGCAATTGGCCCTTGTTCAATGAAGTTTCGTCTATCATCCGAAAACCTCCCGTTATCGATGTAAATCCAACCGGCCTTTCAACGCCCGGCATTCACAACATATAGCATTCGCGCATTGCAAGGCTCAATAACAATCATTGCACTATTCATGCGCACCCCGATGAATACCGTTTGGTCTGAAACCATCCGGAAATGCGCGGGCGCCTTGGAGAACGCCGATCCTCCCCGTGTTCCGTCGGCTGCTCCGGCCCTATCCGTACCTATGGAAACGTGAAGCATGGCTTCGTCTGCCGTGACCGGGATGCGGCCCGCTCCCACGGTGCAGGGAGACCGATTGTGGCAGGATTGCAAAGCCCGGTCGAAGGCCGGGCGGGTTGCTATTGGTGCATTCCGCTCCGTGCCTGTTGAGCAATGTTGCGAGTGAGGCGGCGCGACAGGCACGGAGCCTGTGGCGATGAAATAGTATGCGGTATGGCGTATGCAATCAGGGTGATACCGCGCGCAGCAAACAGGCTGAGGCTCGCGACGTGAGCGACGCGGAGAAGATTGAGGTTCTTGTTGTGGACTGCAAGAGCGGCGGGGTCCTTGAATGTCACGGCTGATACAAGCAGAGGTTTTGGGAGCACTGTCCTGTTTAAACTGTTCCTTTTGACTGGGGTGCTGCCTTAACCAAAATGTTCCCGAGCCTACACTCCTGACGCGACCGGAATTGCTCCGATCTCATGGACACGCACGTAGCGGGCCATCTCCAACTCCAAGTGGCTCAGAAACGCTGCGCGATGTAGTGCTGCATCTGACTGGGACTCAGCTCAGTTGTCGCAGCACCGGTTCTCGTGTAGAAACGCTCGGTGTGGCCGTCTTTTACAAAGGCAGATGAGTTAGAAGGCCAGCACTCCACTACTAGTACCCGCGCCTCGTCACGATCCTCGAACCTCGGATGGATGTACATCGAGTACTGCGCTCCGATTCGATCTTTGAGCAGATTCACCAAATGCAGATGCATCTTGTCTTCATTCGGAAACCCGTCTACCTCGACGCCGAGCGTCTCACCATCGTCCGAGACGCCGATAATCAGAGTTCCACCTCGCGCGTTGAGAAATCCGGCGATTGTCTTTAGGCAAGCCGCCTCCATCTTTGGATCCTTCTCCCCCGTGTGCAGATTGATCCTAAGACTGGACTTGAATTCAACATGTACCCCTTCGCCGCCCGCAATGAGTTCCCCAATGTCCATAGCGTCAGTTGCCTCGGGTCCACTTTTGTCTCTGAGGCGCCGGTACGCATCGGCAACGAAGCGGGCAATGCGCTCGCGCCGAGCCGCCAGAAACGCCTTGTAGGGCATGGCCTCCCAGCCATCAGGTAAGGCGTGCCAGCGGTATTGGCGTATGACCTCGTCGGGCTTCAACGGTGCCAGCATTGAGGGCATATATTCAGACGGGCCCGCCGCGCCGATCTTGCTGTTGTCTCCCCACTCGAGTAGCGCGTAGTTCGCAATTTGATTGGTTTCGCGTTGATCGATAACCCCCATGCCCTTCAGATAGGCTCTGGGGAAAAGATGGTGGCGCTCCGCCGCCGAACGCGTGGAGTGAACGGAAGGATCAAGCAGGGTCTCTATTTTTTGGTCGGAGAAAAGCGCCCGAGCTTCTTCAAGCACCAGCGCGGCGTAATATGCGAACAGGGAAGGACTCCGCGGGGACGATGTCGCTAGGTCGTTGGGCAGCGTGATCGACCAGAAATCGCTCGTGAGGGCTGCGTCACAGACCTGGTCGAGCGTACGCACAAATCCGGCAGCGTCCACTACATCCCGGAGGCGAGCCAGATCGAACTCCAGGTCCGACTCCGGAGACCCCGTGTAGCGCCCCGTCAGGCTGCACATAAAAAACCAGCGCGCGATGACGTTTCGCAGGTCCTTGGCCGGCACTGCGTATTCTGTCCGCCCAATTAGATAAAACGCATACGAAAACAGCAGGTTGTTGTTAGAGGTAATCATGCGCCCGCCGAGATAGCCGGCAGTTCGGAGGGCTCTAAAGAAGTCATGCCAAGCCGTGAGATCGAGCGCCTTCGCTTGGGCGTGCTTCAAGATACTAAATTGTTGCTCTCGCCGCTCGTCGTTGAAGTCTCCGGTCTCCAAGTCCTTCCCCCGGAGAATGGAGTAGACGTACTGGAGACGTGCGCGTTTGAAGCCGAGCGCGATGCTCACTCGAAGCAGTTGGTCTGGCTCGGGTCGAATAAAGTGGTTGAATGGTGATGGGGCTGTGGCCGAAGATTGGCGGGCGCTCAAACAGTAGTTCTCTAGCTCCTTTCGTCCTTCATCCCAGAAGACGGACATCAGAGTCAAGATGAAGTCGGCCTGGTTCAGGGGTTTCCCGGCGCTGTTGATCCGCACGAACACCTCAGCCACCTGCTCTTCATCAAGGTCCTTGGAGAGCTCGAGCGCGGTGAAGGGGAATTTGAGAAGATTGAACAGGCGGGTGATGGATTTTTCCACCTGCTGTTGCTGCGCCGAGGTCACCTCCCGGGTCTCTCGTAAGCTATGCAAGTATCTCCCTACAATGTCGAACAAGCTCGCATCGGGGTCCCAAAGGATGGAAATGCTGGGAATGAACGCCCTGTCTCTACGCACTGCGGCATCAGCCACCTCGAACTGGTCCTTCAGCGGGTTGAAGGCAATCTGGATCGCCTCCGACTGGCCGGTCGGGCGCAACACGTTGATGCCCTTGGTCACGGCAAAAAGGGACGTCAGGCGTTGCTGTCCATCGACGATGAGCAGGTCGGGAACCTTCTGCTTGTGGTCTGTTCCTATCTGCTTCGTGTCGCTGCCGAAACCGTTCTGCCACAAGAGCAGGTACCCCACCGGATAGCCCCTGTACATGGAGTCGAACAGGTCACGTACCTTCTTGTTGGGCCATACGAAGGGACGCTGAATGTCGGGCAAGCCAATCTGGCCAAGCTCGATGAATTTCACGAGCGAATCGAGGTCGTAGTTAACTTGCTTGAAGAGCGTATCGCTCATTCCCGTTGTCTCCTGATTCCAATTGATTGTAGCCCGGTCATAGGGACGTCCCCTCTGGCATCGCTTTACCTAGCCGGGGCTCGAATTCAGTTAGTGGCCTACCTTCTCTGTTGACGACGGTCCAGAGCGCTATTCGAATGAACGAGATTCGCCTCCGACACACCGTATCGTCAACAGTCTATATCGTGTGAATCGACTACAAGCTCTCCTGGCAGAAGTACGATTCTGTCTCCTGGCTCCAGATAGATGGCCATCATTGGCGGGGGATCGTCTCGCTGACGGCCGTCATGGAGGCGCTGACGTTAGACATGTCCGTGGCGGCCGGCACGCGCTCTTCGGTCAGGAGGCGCTTCACCCGCCAGGGGGACGGACGGTAGGCCTGGGCCGAGAGCTGCTCCCAGACCGCCATCTGGCGCTCGCGGTCGGTGGTGACGGCGAAGGCCTTTAGCACTTCGAAGTCGATCCCGTCGGCCCGGTAGACGTCCAGCAGTTCCGGGGCGACGCTGCCGAGGCGCATGCGCTGCTCGACCAGCTGCTCCGACAGGCCGAAACGCGCCGCGACGGAAGAGACCGACTGCCCGGACTGCGCCAGTTTCGTAAACGCAACGACCTGGTCCGCCGGATGCATGGCGATGCGCATGACATTTTCGGCGAGCGAGACCTCACCGGACCCGGCGTCCCCCTCCCGCACCTGGCAGGGCACGGGGTGGTCGGCGTTGAGCACATTCTCCTCCACCAGCGCCTGCATGGCCTTGAGGCGCCGTCCGTCACCGACCAGGGCCTAGCGCCCGGCGCCATTTTCGTCGGTTGTATCGATTCGGACGACGAGGTTCTCCAGCAAGCCGAGGGCGCCCATCGAGGCCTTGAGCTCGGCGTCGGCCCGGGAATCGGGCGGCGTCCTGCGGACATTCTCGGGGGCGAGCGCGAGCCGGCTCAGCGGGATCTCCCGGATGAGCGGTTCGGCCCTGGGGGCGATGTAGTTCATGCCAGTCTCCGTGAAGGGTTGCATCGGCGCGGCGGGAACGGCCTCGCTGGCCGCCTGCTACGCCTGCCCTCGTCGGGCTTCTCTCCGGCTCCGGTTGGCGTACCCGTCGGGAGCCCGGTGTGACTGTCGGAGGCGCCGGCGTCAGGCATGGGGTGTGGGCGGCGATGCCGCGGCCGGGATATTAGTGAGGTCGCATGGCCTTCAAGGCCGGGTTCCGACGTGCAAGATTGTCGGTAGACCGGGGCTTTTCGGGGCCGGCTCGTTGGTGATGGGAGGAGTGGCTTTGGCAGGCGACGATTTGCGACGATCAGCATCTGCAAGGCGGAAACAGGATGGACCGAAACCGGCAATTTGCGCAGGAATGCTGTTGAGAGCGTGATTCGAACGTCTATTGGTGCCCCAACCGTGCGCGTGCGGTTCGTTGTGAGGCGTCAGAATTTCGCGTGAATGTGCGGGCTGCGGCGCGGCGGCCGATCGGGGGGATGATGGAAGCAGTCGGAAAACAGGGGCCGAATGACGGCATGGATAAGTGCACGGACTCAGCCCGCGATGGGCAGGTGATCGACCCGCATGCCGCGCATATCGATGCGCAGGTAGAGGATTTCAGAAAGCAGCTGCTCGGGATGACGCTGCGCAACCACCTGCTGCACTGCCCCCATGGTCCTCGCGTTCAAGCCCAGGTTCGCGTCATCGATGAGCTTCCGGACATGGTTTTCGAGCGGCTGGAAGTCGGCGGCGAATTTTCCTTTCTGCCCTTGCCCGTGCCGCGGGATCAGCCCGATGACGAGGACAGCGAGGAATTTCTCGAAGCGCTGGAACGTCACAAGCAGGACAGCGAGATCTACAAGGCGGCAATCGAACAGGTGGCGAGACAAGCTGCGAGAACAGCCGGCCCGGAAAAGTTCGAAAGGGAAGCACGCGACCTCGTCCGGCTTCGTCTGGGCATGGGGGAATGGGAGCCTGAGCGGGGGCTGGACCCCGAAGAACTCTGTCGGCGCCGCGGAATCGACCCCGAATACGAGTTGCCGGCGTCGAGCGGGGACGGGGCTGCCGAGCGCCATCATGACAGCGCGCTGCAGACGCTGCTTCCCGAAGAGGTCCTTTCCGCCAGCCTGGCGCGTCTGCGGGATCGCGCGCGCTCCAGTATCCGCCAGACCGGCGTGGCGACGCTCTTCGCCGCGTTCGGCTTTCTGGAGTGGTTCGACAGCGAGGACTCGGACCGGGCCCATTATGCGCCGCTGGTTCTGGTCCCTGGGGAACTCGACCGTCAATTGGTGCGCGGGCGGTATGTGTACAGCTTTCAGGGCACGGGAGAACCGGCGACCGCAAATGTGACCCTGACCGTCTTTCTCAGGCAGAATTTCGGTCTGGAGCTTCCGGCTTTCGAGACAGACGATTCTCCGGAGAGCTACTTCGAGAAGGTAAGCGAGATCTGCACGCATCGCCGGCGGTGGCGGGTCCGGCGCTTTCTGACGATCGACTTGTTCGCATACTCGAAGCTGGCGATCTATCAGGACCTGGACCGGAACGGTTGGCCGGAAGGCCATGGCCTGGTTGCGCACGGCAATATCCGGACCTTGCTGGCGCAGTCTGGTGTTTCCGACTTTCCTTATGCGGAAAACAGGGAGATCGATGCGGACGAATGGGCTGCGGAGGCGCCGATCCTCATCTACGACGCGGATTCGTCCCAGCACAGCGCCATAGCGGATGTCCTGTCCGGCAAGAACCTCACGATTTTCGGTCCGCCGGGCACCGGCAAGTCCCAGACGATCGCGAACACGATTGCGGCCGCGATCATGGCGGGCAAGAGGGTGTTGTTCGTTGCCGAGAAGCTCACCGCGCTCGAAGTGGTCGAAGATCGGCTGGAGAAAGCGGGGCTCGGTCCGTTCTGCTTCAATCTGCACGCACAGGGATTGAAGGCGAGCGCGGTCAGGCGGTCTCTGGAAGAGCGGGCTTCAATGGTGCGTCCGAACTTCGACCCGTTGCGGTACGATCAGCAAAGGCAGGCATGGACAAGGCAGAGAGACGGCCTGCGGACCTATGCGCGCGTCATGGGCACGAAGGTCGGGAAGTTCGACGAAACCGTCCATGACGTGCTCTGGCGCACGATCGATCGAAAGGGTTCTGGCGCGGGATTGCCGGCGGCGGTGTCGGCGGCGGAACTGGGGAATGTGGAGGAGGTTGCGCCGGCGGCAGTGGAAGAGGCGCGCGGGCGTATCGATCGCCTGGCGCATGCCGAAAGCGAGTTCAGGGAAGTTGTCGAGAGCGGCGGTGAATTGCCGTGGCGCGGTGTGGAAAGGGTCGATCTTTCTCCTGTCGAGGTCGGGGCCACCGTTCAGCTGCTCGCCGTATGGGAGCAGAGACTGGCCGATCTGGACGCTTTGCTGTCCGCAAGCGGTCTGGACGGGGAGGCCATGACGATCCGGGAGGCGGGCTTCGTTCACCTTGGAGCCGAGGCGGTTCAGCGGATGCCGGACGCTCTGGGACGTTGCGATTTCGCTTCGCTCAGTCGACAGGATACCCGGGAGGGTATGCGCCGGGCGGCGGACCGCGCGCTCCGGATTCGGAAAATCGGCGACGAAATGAACGACCGGTTCGGGATCGCAGCCGACGAACTGCCGGATGCAGTGGACTTGCACGGGCTGGGCAGTGCTGCCGTCTCGCTCGGGATTTCCGCGCAATCTGCAAGAGAGGCGAGATCGCAAGCACGGTCATTGCGTGAGACGGCGCAAAGGCGTGAGCGTATCGACGGAATTCTGGGACAGCTGGCGGGCTGCTTCGGGTTCGAGGCGGCAACCCCGGAAGTCTGCATGACGATGGAGCGAGGCATCGACCTGTTGCAAGAAGCCGACACAGGTCTCTTGTCGTCCCGCACGGACGCCCTGACGACGCACGACGCAGGTCGAATACTCGAGCGGGCGGAAAACGAATGTCGGGAGCTGACGCAACTGCGGGACGAACTCGTGGAGCGCTTCGACCTCGGTTCGCTGCCGGGCAAGGAGGAGTTGCAGCAGGCCGCGCGATCCCTGAACGCGGCGCGCGGTCCGATGCTGTTCGACGGGCCGGCGAAACTGGCCATGAGGCTCTATCGGGAGATCTCGCTGGTCCGGTCCAAGACCCCCAGGGAAGAAGCGGTCAAGGGCATTCGCGAGGTGATCGAGTATCTGGACAGGTCGGCGCGGCTGGCGGAGGACGAGGAGTTCAGGCGCTGTCTGGGCGCACATTGGCGCGGCGCGGATACGGATATGGCGCCGGCCAGGCGTGTCGCGGACTGGGCGGCCGGGGTCTTCGAGCGACTAGCGGGAGAAGGAGACGGTCGTTCCGAGGCGCGTCGGATCCTGCTGCATGGCGATATCCAGCGCCTGGACGAAATATGTCGGATCGCCGAAGCCTTGCCTGCGGACTGGCAGAGGTCGGACAAGGAACAGGAGCCTTCCGAGGCACGGGAGAGTGCAGCACGGCTGGAGGCGGTGGCGGACGGCCTGCAAAGCGCAGGACTGGATGTCGACGAACCGTTTGCCAGCGCCGTTGACCTGGCGGCGTTGGTCCGTGAGTACAGATCGCTCGCGGCGGAGGCTGAAAGCGACGGGAACATTGACCTGGTGTTCCCGTCCGAGGCGCCGGAAGTCGAGACGCTGAACATGGTTCGCAGGCTGGCCGACGCCATGTCGGCGCTCGGATTGTCCGATGCATCCTGGAAACGGGCGGCGACCTTCCTGGCGCAGTCCGTGGATGTGGAGAAAAGCGCCTCCGCGCTGAGGCAGGCGTTTATCTCGGCGGGCGAGGCGTGGCGGGGTTGTGTGGAATCGCTGCAGCTGGACGCGGCGGTGTTTCTGGATGGCGATCAACACGAGACCACGGAACTCGGAACACTCCGCAAGCGTGCCCGGGAGGCCCAGGATGCTCGGGATACGCTGTTGTCGTGGAGTGGCTATCGGCGCGCGCGTCAAGGCGTCCGGGAAAGCCATGCCGCGCCGGTTCTGACCGCTCTGGACGAGCACGGCATGTCGTCGGGGAAGCTGCGCGAGGCCTATGAGTGGGCGCTGTATCGTTCGCTCGCGGCGAGGGTTTACCGTCGACACCCGGAACTGAACGAGCTCAGCAGTTGGCAGCTCGGCAACTATCGCGAGGAGTTCAAGCGTCTGGAGGCGCGCCTGCAGGATCTCGAGCGGGCGCGCATTGCTTACGAGCTTTATTCCCGAACCGTCGACAATGGCGTCAGCTTCGGCGGACCGGGCGCCTTCACGGAGAAGGCGCTGATCCAGCACCAGCTTACGCTGCAACGAAGCAGTGTCACATTGCGGAACCTGCTCCGTCGCGCGGGCACGGCGCTGCGTCAGATGAAACCCTGTTTCATGATGTCGCCGACGACGGTGGCGGAACTGCTGCCGCGCGATTCGGAGCTCTTCGACATCGTCGTTATCGACGAGGCTTCGCAGATGCTTCCCTGCGACGCATTGGGAGCCATCGCACGCGGTCGCCAGGCGGTGATCGTGGGCGATCCCAAGCAGCTGCCGCCTTCGACCTATTTCCAGGGCGGTTCCGCGGCTCCCGTGGAAGATGACGATGACGCGCAGATGCTGGCCCCGATAGTCGAGTCCATCCTGGATCTGTCGCTGTCGGCCTGGCATCCGCCGAGATATCTGCAGTGGCACTACCGTTCGAGGCACAGCAGCCTCATTCAGTTCTCCAATGCGCGGTTCTACGACAACAGGCTGATCGTGTTTCCCGGGCCGGACGAGAACCGGGAGGGTAGCGGCATTCGCTATCACCACGTCGCCGACGGTCTCGCCAGGGGAGGGCTCAACCGGATCGAGGCCGAACGCGTCGTCGGCGCGGCCTGCGCGTTCATGGAAGACGCTGCGAACCGGGACCTGAGCCTTGCCATCGTGGCGATGAACCAGCGCCAGCGCGACGTGATCAACGAGATGATCGACCGCGAAACGGCCGCGAATACCGCGGTGGCGCGCTATCGCAGGCGATGGCGGAACACGCTGTATCCGTTCATCGTCAGGAACCTCGAGACGGTACAGGGCGACGAGCGCGATGTGATCTTCATTTCGACGGTCTACGGCAGGGAGAAAGCCGGCGGACCCGTCATGCGTCGCTTCGGTCCGATCACTCATAGCGGTGGAGAAAGACGTCTGAACGTGCTGTTCAGCCGGGCTCGGCAACGCATGGAGGTTTTCTCGTCCATGCAGGCCAACGACATCGCCGTCGGTCCCGGTGTCAGCGAGGGCGTGCGGATTCTGCGCGACTATCTGGAATATGCAGCAACAAGGAAGATAGACACGGGGATCGACACCGGACGCGAGCCGGAAAGTCCGTTCGAAGAGTATGTTCTGGAGCGTCTGCGCGGCCGGGGCCTCGAGGTTGTCCCGCAGGTCGGTGTGGCCGGGTTTCGCATCGATCTCGGTGTCCGGCACCCGGATTACCCGCACGGCTATCTCCTGGGCGTCGAATGCGATGGAAGGGCGTACCATTCCGCTCTATCGGTACGCGACCGGGACCGGCTGCGCGAGGCCGTGCTGCGCGATCTGGGTTGGGACATTTACCGGATCTGGTCGACGGACTGGTTCGAGGATGCAGACCGCGAGCTGAAGAAGCTGATGGATTATATCGCGGGCCGGCTTGAGGCGTTTCTGGCCGGAACAGTCGGTGAAGACGGTGAATCGATACTCCTCGGAGAGGCCGTTGAACCGTCGGAAGAAGAACCGGTCGGCGCGTCGATATCGCAGGACGGGCCGGAACAAATGGACGATGAACCGCTCCGCGTGGAGGCCGACGACACCGTGTCGTATCACGAGGCGGGCCGCGACCTGGATATCCGTCGGGTGACCATCGTGCGGGGCAAGGACGATCCTGACAACGCCATCATCAGCGACAACAAGCCGCTTGCTGTGGCTCTGTTGGGCGCGGAGGTGGGAGAAACCGTCACCGTGCGTCAGCCCACGAGTGAACTGGACATAATCGTGGACCGCATCGAACGGCCGGAATGGGAAGTCGGCGAAGCGATAGTCTCCGGCGCTTCGACATCGGTGGGTGGAGTGGAATTGGCGGCCTACCTGGAATGGCGGGGGCAAGCGGTAGATCCTCGCACGGCATCGCCGGGCGAAGCCGCAGAGACTCTGCGGGCGATCATCGAGACGGAAGGCCCGGTGCTGGAAAACCGCGCCTACCAGACCTATGTGCGAGCGAGTGGCATCCAACGGGTAGGCCCGCAAATTCGGCGAACTCTGAACCGCGCGCTGGCGAAGCTCGAGCGCGATGGACAGGTCGTTGTTGAACGGGGGGCGGGTGAAAGCGGTTACCGCAACGCCGTGCTTCGCACACCCGAGACCGATCGAATTCGGATGCGTGATATCGGTCCAAGATCCTTCGATGAAGTGCCCGGCGGCGAGCTGGCAGCGTTGGTAGGTGCTGTCAAGAGGTCGAAAGCGGCTGCCAATTCTGAGGAAGTATATCGCGAAGTTTTGGATATCTACGGACTGGTAAGAATGACCGCGCAAGTGAGAAAACGATTTGAGGAAGCAGCCGCGCAGCCTTAGGCCAGCCATGTGGCCAGGCAAGCCTGTTCCACTGCGATTGGGTGCGCAGTTGTGAGTCTGAACGCGGTAGAAACGTGCTGCGGGGAAGGAGATCGGGAATGGAGCAGACGACGGAGCGGCGCTGGCACGAGGTCTGGAGGGACCAGTGCGAGGCGGCCGAGACGATCCGGCTCAGACACGGCGTGGGGTCGGCCTTCGACTACGCGGTCGGCGAGAAGTTGCTCACCTTCGCGGCAGCGGCGGAAGAACACCCCGAGTTCGCGCGGGCGTTGCCGCGGTTCGTCTCGGAGCTCAGGCGCATGTTCACGCCCGATGAGATCGAGGAGCACCTGGCGCGGATCGAGAGCGCGCGTCTCCAGCGGGCCATGGACGCGATGGACGTCTACGATCCGGAGCTGGACGACCTTGCCGCCTCGGAAGCCGAGGCGCGCCGCTTCGAGTTCGTCAAGGAGCTGCTCACCGCTCCGGCGCTCGGGACGTCGTGAAGGCCGGCGCCGGCCGGCAAGCGGGATCGCCGGACCGGGAGGTCCTGGCCGGGCCGGTCGAGCGCGTCACCTTCCACAATCCGGAGAACGGTTTCTGCGTGCTCAGGACCCGGGCGCGCGGCCATCGCGACCTGGTTACCGTGGTCGGCCACGCCGCGACGGTGTCGCCGGGAGAATGGATCACCGCCTCGGGCGAATGGGTGAACGACCGCACCCACGGCCAGCAGTTCCGGGCGCGCTTCATCCGCACCGCCGCGCCCTCCTCGGTCGAGGGCATCGAGAAATATCTCGGCTCGGGCATGATCCGGGGCATCGGCCCGGTCTATGCCCGCAAGTTGGTCCGCGCTTTCGGCGAAAAGGTGTTCGATGTCATAGAGGCGGAGCCGGAGCGGCTGCGCGAGGTGACCGGTATCGGAAAGGTACGGGCGAAGCGGATCACCGACGCCTGGGCCGAGCAGAAGGTCGTGCGCGAGATCATGGTGTTCCTGCACGAGCACGGCGTCGGCACGGCGCGGGCGGTGCGGATATTCCGGACCTACGGCGCGGACGCCGTGCAGGTCATGACGGAGAACCCCTACCGTCTCGCACGCGACATTCGCGGCATCGGCTTCGTGACGGCCGACGCGATCGCCATGAGGCTCGGCATCGAGAAGACGGCCATGGTCCGGGTCAGGGCCGGCATCGGCCATGCGCTGGCCGAAGCAATGGACGAGGGCCTTTGCGGCCTGCCGGAGGAGGAGCTGGGACCGCTCGCGGCGAAGCTCCTTGAGGTCCCTACCGAGCTGATCCGCGCCGCGCTGGACCTGGAGCTGGCCGACGGCACGGTGGTCGCCGACACGGTGGAAGACGCGCCGTGCATTTTTCTGGGCGGCCTGCACCGAGCCGAGCGCGCGATCGCCGGGCGCATTCTCGACATTGCCGCCGGCGAGCCCTCATGGCCCGGGATCGAGCCGGACAAGGCGCTGCCCTGGGCGGAACGGAGGACCGGGCTCGCCCTGGCGCCCGGCCAGGGCGATGCCGTCCCGACGGCGCTCGCCTCGAAGGTCTCGGTGATCACGGGCGGGCCGGGCGTCGGTAAGACGACGATCGTCAACGCGATCCTGTGCATCCTGTCGGCCAAGGGGGTCGACATCCTACTGTGCGCGCCGACCGGGCGGGCCGCGAAGCGGATGAGCGAGGCGACCGGCTTCGAGGCGAAGACCATCCACCGTCTGCTCGAGGTGGATCCCCGAACCGGCGGGTTCAAACGCGATGGCGAGAACCCGCTCGATTGCGGGCTGCTGGTGGTCGACGAGACCTCGATGGTCGATGTCCTGCTCATGCGCTCGCTGCTGGCGGCTGTCCCCGACGAAGCGGCGCTGCTGATCGTGGGCGATGTCGACCAGCTGCCCTCGGTCGGGCCCGGCCAGGTGCTGGCCGACATCATCGCCTCGGGAGCGGTGCCGGTGGTGCGGCTGACCGAAGTGTTCCGCCAGGCGGCGCGGAGCCGGATCGTCACGACCGCCCACGGCATCAATCGGGGCGCCATCCCCGACCTCTCCCGGCCTAGGGGCGAGAGCGACTTCTACTTCGTGGCGGCCGAGGACCCGGAGACCGCGGTCGAACGGATCGTCGAGCTGGTCAAGACCCGCATCCCGCGGCGCTTCGGCCTCGATGCCGTCCGCGACATCCAGGTGCTGTGCCCGATGAACCGGGGCGGTGCGGGCGCCCGGTCGCTCAACATCGAGCTCCAGGCGGCGCTCAACCCGGCCGGCGAACGCAAGGTGGAGCGCTTCGGCTGGACCTTCTCGCCGGGCGACAAGGTCATGCAAATCGAGAACGACTACGACAAGGAGGTCTACAACGGCGACATCGGCGCGGTCGTGGACGTAGACCCCGACGCGAGCGAGCTCACCGCGCGCTTCGAGGGGCGCGATCTCCTCTACGGCTTCGGCGAGCTCGACGCGCTGGTGCCGGCCTATGCCGCGACGGTCCACAAGAGCCAGGGCTCGGAATATCCGGCGGTGGTGATCCCGGTGCTGACTCAGCACTATGCGATGCTGAAGCGGAACCTGCTCTATACCGGGGTCACGCGGGGCAAGCGCCTGGTGGTGCTGGTGGGCCAGAAGAAGGCGGTAGCGATCGGGGTGCGCAACGCCTCGGGACGCCGGCGGTGGTCGAAGCTGGACGAATGGCTGGCCGGCGCGAAGGACGATTCGCAAGCGGGATCCGTCCATGATGCGCGTAGACCCCTTCGTCGTCCAAGGATGCCGATTGATGGGTCCCGACCGCTTGAGGCAAAAGCAGTCCCGCAATGTGGTTAAAGCCGTTGCGGAGACTGTCCGGCCCGAGGTGTCCACTAAAGACACGAAGGGCCAGGTAATGTCGTGGAAGGGTGACAGGTGATCGCCGCAACGCGAAAGAACGCCTTTGATCACGGCGAACCGGAGTTGATCGAGGAAGAGGAGGACGAGATCGACCGGACGGCACCGGACGTGATCCATTCGATGGTGCGCCACCTGACGGCGTGGAAGTCGGCGCGGTCGCTGCATCGGATCGGTCCTGACGATATCACGTTCGACGACCCGCCGGCCCATGGACGCAACGCGGCGAGCGATGAGCCCTGCTTCTACGGCTCCGGGCGCACATACGGACGTCGCTGCTGTGCACACTGAGACGGCCGGCGGGTCCGGAAGCGAGCCGGCGAGGAAGGGTCCGGAACGGGCGGCGGACCGTCGAGCGCCTTGTCCCTAGACGAAGCCATCTATGAGGTGTTCGGACCGCTGCCGCAGGGCGCGCCGGGCAACGATGCCTCGACGCTGCGCGCGCTCGACGCGGTTCCGGGCCGCAATGCCGTTCGACGGGTGCTCGACCTGGGTGCGGGTCACGGCCGCACGACTGTCGCCCTGGCGCGGGCGCTGCGGGATGTCCGGATTACGGCCGTCGACATCCATGCCCCCTTCGCCGAATGGATCGTCCGACGCGCCCGCGAGACGGGCGTTGCGGACCGCGTCCGTGCAGAGTGCGGGGACATGGCGAAGATCGATGTCGCCGCGGGGAGCATCGACCTGATCTGGGCCGAAGGGTCGATCTACGTCGTGGGCATGGAGCGGGCGCTCGCCCTGTGGCGCCCGTGGCTTCGTCCGGGCGGCTGCCTCGCCTTCAGCGACTTCGTGCAGTGGACCGGGGACCTTTCGAAAGAGGCTCGTGCGTTCTGGGCGGTGGAATATCCGGACATGGCGTCGGAAGACGCAATCCGGTCTCGCGCGGAAGCTGCCGGGTATCGGGTCGTCAGCAGCTTCCGCATGTCGAGGGAAGCGCACGATGCCTATTACGACCCGCTGGAGGCGCGCGTCGCCGAACTTGCGGGTTGTGCCGATAGCGATGTCCGGAAGGTGCTTGACGGCATTCGAAGGGAAATCGATGTCGTCCGGCGTTTCCCGGACGACGCGGGCTACATGTTCTTCGTTCTCCAGCGCGGCGACGGCCGCACCGGTGCCGTAGGGGCGAACGAACGCCCGCCGGCCTAATGCATCGAGCCGCCGGCGGTCTCCGGCATGTCCTCTGCGCCGGCCGTCCAGTCGAGCAGGCGGCGCAGGGCGGCAAGGTCTGCGTGTTGCAGGAACACCGCCACCCGCGGCACGGCCCGGTCTTCGCCGGACACCCGGCGCGTCTCGGCAAACGTGATCCGGGCTCCGCCCGGCAGGGGCGAGACGTAG
>MKWU01003179.1_pt1 | contig 22320 bp, 16 predicted proteins | sample 809101 | NCBI WGS metagenome assembly MKWU01 (sample SAMN05860141, study PRJNA318959) | sponge metagenome | host: Aplysina aerophoba | place: Slovenia: Piran, Adriatic Sea, Gulf of Piran | collected 2013-05-07 | reverse complement strand
AGCTCTCCAGCGTGATGCGCTCGTTGTTGCCGTGCACCGTGCGCGCCAGGCTCGGCGATGTCAGCCCGCCCGAAAAGCCGTAGGCGACGACCTCCTGGTTGCGGAACACGCGGCTGTCCGTGAACCCGCCGTGATCCCCGGCGTCACCACCGCGTCCTCCACCGGGTCCCGCACCACCCCGTCGCGCCCAGCGGTTCACTCGCACGTAGACCGTGTGCCAGTTGCCAAAGCGCTCCGGCAGGCCCCGCCACGTGCAGCCCTCCTTGGCCACGTAGAGCAGCGCATTCAGGGCCTGTCGGTGCGGAATGGTGAGGCTGCCTCGGGGCTTCGGCAGCAAGGGCGCGATCCGCTCGTACTGCGGACCGGCTGGCCGTGGCGGAAGCGCACGGTCACCGCATCACCAGTGTCCTCGATCTCGGGGAGGGGGAGCCCACCTGCGGTGGCCAGCTCCGCCATCTTGAGCGTGCCGCTTACCCACTCCTCGATGATCCCGCGTCGACAAAACGTGCGGGCGATCAGCGGATTCCACGGTCGGGATTCATGGGGGGGCGAAGAGCTGCGGCGGCGGGGAGTTGGCCGTCACGCCTAGCCCCATTATTCGCAGTCTAACTCCGCGAACACCCGTTGGGCGCCCGTCACGTCGAACTTGTAGTACCTGGTGATGTTGAGGGAGTCCGTGACGTTGAAGAACAGCCTCCCGGAAGCCGTCCTCAATGCCATGATGAAGGCGGTGTTCTGGGGAAAGAGCGCTGTCTGGACTGCCCCGTCTCCCAGTCCGCTACGCCAATCCTCGCTCGTCACATCGACCTCTGACTCGGCAAACCGGTAGCGCACGGAAACATCGCTGTCCGGCTCCTCCCCTGGCACGTGGTCGCTTGTCGCAACGAAGGCATCAAGGTGGTCGCTGTTCGTACAGCGAACCACGAGCGCGGTCCGGTCACCCTCAACACTCTCGGTTTCCCACACGTAGTACCCCCCAAAGGGCCCTTGGATGTTTTCACCCTCGAAGAACTCCCATGCTCCAAGTGTCGTCGCGGGCGGAGGCGTGTCTGGAACCTCTAGGAAAGGCACGGCGAGGGTGATGTCGCCATAGCGAAAGCGTCCATTGCTCGTCTCACCGTCGAGCGGGAGAGCGATCGTTCCGAGCGTCTGCCAACTCCCGCCCTCGGGCCGGGCGCTGATGTAGTTGCGCGCGGGATCGTCAGTTCGCTCCCAAACCCGAATCTCCACGTTGGCCGTGTTGGCACCCTGCGCGAGTGCCGCGACGGCCATTGTGAGAACAAGGGCGCCAACTAGCACCGCGATCACAAGGTTCTTGATCATGCGTTCGCTCCTCATCGACCCGATATTGCCAGCGAAGGGCAGTGGTAATCCAGTACCGGGGGTGGGGGCCTTGCGGTTCCACCCACCTAAACCCCGTTTCCTCCGCCCAGTGCGCCCCCCCGCAGGCGCACGCGCCGCTCCAGCTCCGCCGCTACGGCCGTGCCCACGGCCGCCAGGGCCGGCCCGCGGGCAGTTGCCCGTATGCTTCGCCGCGCGCGAGCGGCCGCCGCAGCACCAGGTGGCGCAGGCAGGACTCGCAGGAGCCACGCGCGAAGGCGGCGAGCGTGGCGGGCGCGGGGCCGTCCGCGGCGGGCAGGCGTAGGCCTCAGCCATTGGGCGGCTCAGCCGCCGACGAAACGCCGGTGGCCGCGGTGAGCGTTAAGACAGTGCTCGCCGCGGCCTCCCTCCTGCTACTCGCCCGCCGGCGAATCAGGGAAGCGGCTCATCGCCGTCCTGATCAGGAGGCGCGTCGCCCCCTCACCCGGGTCCTCGCCGTTCTCGGCGTCGTCCGGCGGCACGCGCGCGGGCGGCACGCTCACCTCCGGAGCGCCGGGGCGGGCCAGCCCACGGCGAAAGAGGAGAGCGCCGCTGCGCTGCGCCCATGTGCGCCGGAACTCCGCGATGCCGGTGGTCGCGTCGAGGTTGACGCGGTACTCCAAGGCTAATCAGAACGCCATTGCGCTAGGGCATCCCTCAGACCCTCGACCAGTGGCTGGATATCGCTCTCGTTGAGCCCGGCTTCGACACGGGCGACGATCCGACCGACGCCCGCAGCATCCCGGGCCAATAGATCCGCTAGGGCGCGCAGCTTGCTCTTGGCAATCTGCGAAGGAGGGTCGGACGCCGAGTCGTAGGTTGCATCCAGCCGATCCATATGGGTGGTCAGATCTTTAGCCAGCAGGCCAAGCTCCCCTGCCATACCCTCCGTCCGCTGCCTCAACCGATCCCACACCCAGGTCTCCGGCGCATCCCGGCTGGGAAGAAAGAGCACGGGAACGGTCCTCCCCGCCTTGTCATGAATCTTGGCTTGCGCGTCGCTGTCGCGCTTGTCGCCATCCAGCACAAAGACGAAGTTCTGAACCTGGCCGAACTTCCGAAATGCAGCTGCATGCTCTGGGAACTGGTCAGCTCCGGTATCTCGACCGATGCGAACCGACTCGTTCCTCACTCTCAATTGCGGTAGGAGATAGTCGAATACGCCCTGTAAGATGCCTTCCGCCACCTCGTCTTCACAAAGAAGGTTGAGAGCCTCGGTGGAACGGCCATAGAGCGCATCCTGAATCAGGTCACGGTAGGGTTGAGCTACGGTTACCTGGCCGGAGTCATCGCGCTCAAGGAAGATCCTCCCGTTTGGAGGCACTGATTCGAGCACGACCGGGCTGTGGGAAGTGACAATGATCTGTAAATCGCGACGCAGCGCGAGTTGCTGAAGCTGCAGCATGAGCAACTGCTGCACCCAGGGATGCAGTCCGGCCTCCACTTCATCGATCAAGACCAGCGCGCCATCAAGTTGAGCGATCTCCTGTGAGAGCCGCAGGATGGCGCGCTCTCCAGCCGCCATGTGTAGTTCTGAGTACTGGGGTCCCCCTTCATGGGCGGCAAAGAGCAGGTTCTTCTTGCCGCTCGAAAGGTCGACCACCTCCGAGTACCGGAAGGGGAGCATCTGTTTAGCGAACTCAACCTGTAATGCCGTCAGTGGCTTGACGTTCGGCTCAGATGTCAGCCGTGACATACTGAGAACCCCGCGCACCTCGGATGGATTGCTGAGATTGCTCAGGGTCCTCAGGTAGACCTGTCGCTCTGGCTGTTTCACCCCTTTTCGGCCAAGGAAATTGCGGCTCCAGCCCTTGTTGCGTTGCCATTGCATGGCAAGCCGACCCTCACTGGTAGAGTAGTCAAACTGGAGTGTGATCGTTGGTCTCTCGTCTTCTCGTCCGCCCAGCTTCGGGCGATAGTCGGGAAAGAGCGTTGACGGCACAAAGTCCTTGGGTCCCGCATCGGGAACCTTGTATGCGCATGCGGCCGCGAACAGCACTGTTGACTTCCCAGTGGCGTTTCCCCCGGCAATGACACTGACGGGATAGTCGAGCACGACCCGGAGATTGTTGACGCCGCGAATGCCATCCAACCGAATTTCCGACAGGAAGTGCGGCATGTGGGGCTTCTTGCCTTGCAACTGCTCCCACAGACCCCGGAGGCGGTTCTCGATCATCGTGTTGCCCCTCAGATGACTTCGCCCTCAATCCGAATATCGCAGCGCGGAGGCCAGTATATCAGCGACCCCGTTCGTGAATGGGCTCGACAACTTTGAGGGGTGGCGGTTCTGGGCGCCTCTCGACGGACTCAGTGTCCTGGGTCATGCGTTAGCAGCCACCGATGCCTGACCTCGATCCAAGTCAGGCTCAGGTGTGTGTTCCCGCCTCCCAACTCCCTTCCTCGTCGGAAGCTCCTTCCGTCCGCCGTCATCTAGGCGCTGACGACGGGGTTGGCGCGACGCTTACGGTGGTACGCCGCTACTTGACGGCTACCGCGTCCACCACCAGCCGACGCTCCGGAAGGCGGTCAGCGACCGCCACGCCTCGCTCGACGAGGAGCCGGAGGTCCGGCCTGCGATGCTCCGGCTGGTCAAGGCCGAGTTCGGGAAGGGCACTCCGGTCCCGCTCACCTGCTTCCCGAGGACGGCCGCGCCGGATTCGCCGCGCCTGACGCTCGTCGTCGCCGATCCGGCCTGGGAGTGGCGCGGCCGAGACGAGATCGCCGAGCGCGTCGCCAACTGGACGAGGGAGCGTGAGAGTTCGCCGCGGCTCTATCCCGCCTCGCTCGTTTGGTGCGTGCGGAAGCCCGGGCGCGAGCTGCGGGAGAGCGTCGCACTGTCGCTGGCGTGGCAGCGCGTCGCCGGCAAGATCGCCCAGGGCGCGCCTGGCGACGACATCGCCGAGGCGGACCGCGCGGACGTGCGGACCAGGACGCCGACGAGGCGGTCAGGGACGAGGTGTGGGGCGGCTATCGCTACGTGGTCGTGAGCGACTCGTCCTGGGAGAACGGCCTGAAGGTCATCGATCTCGGCGCGGGCCATGCCAGCGCAGGCGAGTCGCTCGGCGGCCGGGTCATCAGCGCGTTGAAGTCACAGGGGCTGCTCAACCATCGGGGAGGGCTACATCGAGCGCCACTGGCCGCCGGCGTTCAGGGAAGCGGGCGCCTGGCCGCTGGGTCAGCCTGCGCCAGAGTTCCTCGTCGGCTCGCTCACGCGGCTCCTCGACCTGGACGAGGTGATCCGGCGGCAGATCGGAAGCTGGGTGGAGGGCGGCGTTTTCGGCCTCGCCGCGGGAGGCCCGGAAGGCCGCGAGTTCGGGCGCGTGTGGTTCGGCGAGAGCGTGGGCCGCGAGGAGATCGCTTTCGAGTCTGGCGTCTTCCTGCTTAACCGCGAGAAGGCGACGCAGTTGCGCGAGGGGCCGGCTCCCGAGCCGGAGCCACCAGGTCCCCTCGATCTCAAAGCCCAGCAGCCGGACTGGCCTCTGGATGCGGGAGAACAGATCGAGTTCGATCCCGAACGCCTTCCGACACGGAGGACGACGTTGCGGATTACCGGTGCCATCCCGCCGGAGACATGGAACCGCTTCGGACGAAGCATCCTGCCGAAGCTCCAAGCCGGGGAGGGCCTACAGGTCAACGTCGACCTTCGAGTCAAAACCGATACCAGTGTCGCGGGCAACATCCAGGCGGACGTCAGCCGTACAGTTGAGGAGTTGACGCTGGGCGACCATCTACGCGTGGAACGCGAACATGCGCTGGGTGGCGCATAGGTTCGGGATCAACTCACCGACCCGGTGCCACCACGGGGCTCGTTAGCGAGTCCGGCCCCTGCCCGCCGTTGGATGCAACGCCACCTCCCACGAGTAACGCTGCGCTACTCCTGGGGAGCCGCATTGCCTCCGAGAGGTGGGTAGGGGGCGGACACGCAACAAGTGTCCTCCGTGGGGTCGACAGCCTCGCCGTGCAGTTCGAATCCCCTCAGCGGGGAATTATATGGGGCTGTGTGTGCGGGTCCCGTGTGCCCTCGACCAATGCCTATCGGAGGCTAGTACACCCGCCCGGGAACACTCTCCACCTGCATGACATATAGGATCTCGGCCCCGAGTTGGTCCCGGACCGTCTCCGCCACGAGTTGCGGCCACTGTGGGATGTCGGGCGTGTTGTCAGGGGTGAAGGTGTCGAGGAACTCCTGGCGGCTCGACCACCCCGCTTCCCCGTCGTACGAGATCGCCTCGCCCCACAGCCGGATGGTTACAAATCTCATGGTGGCAATCGTACCCCCGGCGCTCAAGGAAGACCCCCCGGCCCAACAGTGGGTGGATCGGCGTTGCACTCTGATCGCGCTCTACAATGCTGGTCCCTGGAGGTCCATGGACGCATGTCGTGGGAGAACGTTGACTACTTGACTCGGGCCCTGAGGATTTGGCTCAGGGAGTTCCGCAAGCTCGTGCGGACAAGGCTGGAGGCTGAGTTCGAGGAGGACTGGTATCCCACCGAAATTCGAAAGGCCCTGAGCGACACCCCTCTTCGGCGAGAGTTAGAGAAGGCCATCGACAGGGCCCCTTCTCGGAGGGTCGAAGAGTCGTTTGATCCGTCCCACATCAGACAGATCCTCATCGCTAGGAACACGCGGGATCTTTTCGCCGACCTCTTCCCCCACCGTGACCTACTGGAGGCGCGACTCCAGTACGTGATGGTGGTACGAAACACACAAGTTGCCCATCCCCACGACAGCGAACTCACCAACGAAGAGTTGGACGAGTTTGTCGGACCCATGATCGTGCTGCTCAAGCAGGCCGACTGCGTCGGAGCCGTCGAAGAGATCGAAGGGATGCAGCATGAGGCGAAGGTCTCTCAGAAGGCCCCCGTTGCTACAGCAAAGGTCCCCGACGAGTCCGGGCAGTCAGGTGCCGAGCACGACGACTCCGAACCGGAGTGGATTGGATGGGCTGGAGCTGCTCTCGCATCGACGCGGGACGCCACTGGTTGGGGCCGCGTCGAAGAGGTTGAACGCGCGCTCCTCGACGAGCATCCCGACTTTCGGGACGTGGTTGAGGATGCTCCCGATGGTTTCCTTGACCTCCTCCGTCGGCGGCCGGACATCTTCGAGGTGACTAGGCCTTCGAGGGCAAGACGCGAGGGACGGCCATACGTGCGTTCGGCAGCGGACCGTCCCGTCCCGAAGGATGAACTCCCGGACTGGACTCCCGTTCTCGTCAAGGTTGTCGAGCGGGCAAGAGAGTCGCGGGGGCGGCTTGCCTCAAGGGTGCTCCCAAAGATCAAGAACCTCGTCGACGGGTTCGACTATCGGGAATACGGTCACTCAACATTCCCCGATCTCATCGCCACGCGCCCGGACCTCTTCCGGCTGACCCATCGCGGGAGGGGGAAGGCCTTCATCACGCTCCGCAGGTCCGGCGACACCAGCTGAGTTACTTTGGGGAGTTCTGTCCCAGCCGATGCCTGTTGGACGCAAGCCGGCTTACGCGCGGGTGGGCGCGGCGTATTGGGGCGGCGCTTGTACGGGTTCGGGCGCACCCGGGGATGCGGCTAGCTGGTCCAGAGCCAGTCCAGTTCGGTGAACGCGAGCTGGCGATCATAGTTCTCGATGTTGTCACGAACATCGAGGATGAGACAGCGATCGTCGCCGCCGTTGAGCGGCCCACGCAGACCGCGCCCGATCATCTGGAAATAGAGATTCGGGCTGTATACGGGACGGGCGACGATGATAGCGCGCGTCTTGGGAGCGTCGAAGCCTTCGCGGAAGACCCCGTAGTTCACGAGCGCAAGGATTTCGTCGTTGCGGAACTCCTCGACAACCTTCCGGCGGGTGGCGCGCTCGGTTTCGCTGCTGACGGCTCGCGCCTTCACACCGCGTCGCGAGAGAAGGGCGGCAACGGTCTTCGCGTGCTCAACGGATGTGGCGAAGATCAGCGCCGGCCAGTTGTGCGGCTCAACGTGCTCTGCGTAGGCGTCAATGATGGCGCGTGTCCGTTCGACGTCGCTCCCGATGCGGTCTTCGACGGACTGGGGGAGCCAGGGTCTGTCGCGGGCCTTCTGTTCTTCTTCGTCGGTGAGCCGGAAGGTGCCCCCTTCGATCTCTTCATGATCAGTGCGGGCAAGGACTTCCATGCGCTGGAGTTCGCGCATGACCGACTCAGGGCCGTCATCGGGGAAAGCGCCGTGGTCGAGGCGGTTCCGACCGTAGCGGTTGACGAGTCGCTCCGTTTCGCTCTCATCCGTTCCGCGATAGGGAGTAGCCGTAAGGCCCAGCAGCAAGGGCTCGTCATCCAGCCGGCGGCGCGTGAACCCAATTTCATCCATAGCAGACGTGTAGGTGGGCGCTATCGAGCGGTGGGCCTCGTCAAGGACGACGAGTTGCGAGCGCTGCAAGAACTCGTACTGCGCGGAGCGCCCGAGGCGTGCCTTCAGCGTCTGGATGCTGGCGACGGCGACATGGAAGTCGCCCGCGGGATCGGGCGGATGCTGCCCACCCCAGAGGCGCGAGATGCGCAGGCGGGCCGCTTCCCGGCCCTCGCTGGCCCAGACCTGCACCCACGCCTCGACGGCCTGTTCGCAGAGTTCATCGCGGTCCGCGACCCAGAGGACGCCTCCGTCGAGGTCGCCGTCACGCATGGCCTCGACGACGGCCTGCACAGCGACGCGCGTCTTGCCGGACCCCGTGGGCAGGGTGACCATGCCGCGGCGCTGGGGCGTGTCGCCACGCAGCATGGCCTGGATGTTCGTGACGATAGTTTGCTGGTAGCCATGAAGGGGCGGGAGCGAGCGCGGCCCCATGGCCTCTTCGTACGGATCGCGACGTGTGCTGCGCTCACCCGCCCAAGCGGGACTAAAGCCGAGGGACTCGACGAACGCCACCGTTCGGGACGAGCCAGCCCACTGTTTCGGCGGGTCGAGATGATCCAGATGCTGCCTGAACTGCTTGAGAGCGCCCGTGTCGTAGGTGGCGATGGCCGCCTCGGCGATGTCGGTACCAGTGACGACGCCGCTCTCGTGCTCCATGACCTCCAGCAGTGACTGCGGGAGTCCAGCCCGGAGGGCGCTCCCGCCAACAGCCGTAAGCAGGCGCTCGGCGTCGGTCGTCATGGCGCGAACGGCGGCGCGGTTCTCCTCAACCTCCTTCGCCAACTCGAGCCGGACGAGGTGATCGATCTGCACATCACTGAGGTCGAGGTCCAACGCGTCGGAGATACGACGGACCTCCTGCACATCGTCGGCCCTGACGACATAGACGGCATCCCGCCAATGGACGCTCATAGTCTCGCCCCGCGAGAAGATGCGGTCGCAACGGATGAGGTCGAACGCCTGCTGATCGTCCTCGCGGAGATGCGCGCGCAAACCTGGCCATGCGTCCGTGAGAGGGATGGGCGGAGACTCGGCGACGGGTTCAGGTTCGGGCGGCTCAAGGTCGAACGCCTCACGGATCTCGCTCGCTCGGGAGTGGTTGCGCCAGCGCTCCCACGACTCTTGTTCGACGACGCCCGACCTACGAAGCATCCAGATGACAGGAGACTCGCGCTTCAGCGGGGGATAGGTCTGTTCGCTGGTGTGCCTCAGCACCCAAGGCTTGAACGCCTGATCAAATTCGAGCAGGGCTCCGGCATAGCGGTCACGAGACGTAGCGGAGAGTTCTCGAAGGACGTGAAGTGGCCCAGGGCCGTGGAAACTCCTGAAGTTCACGAGGTCATCTTTGGGCCGGCTGCGCAGATCCGGACGTTCACGGAAGGCTTCGCGCTGCTCACGCAGGTACTCCCGGAACCACGGCTCCCCTCGCAGTGAGAGGCTGGCGACAGGGCGGTCCACTACTCCAAGCGCACCGAGGGTATCGATATCCTCGGCATGGAAGTCCACGTCCACTGCAACGCCGACATCAGCATCACCCTCCTCCGACACAATTGGGCCTGGCAGAAGGACCGAGTGGATGGGACGCCAGTCGCCGGAGCGCGTGCGGAGTCGGAGTTTCGCCTCCCAACCCTCGCACTCCCGGACAATGCGGGCGGGGGCAGAAGCCTTGCGAGCGCTTTGCCAGAAGGCCTGTTGCCCTTCCTCGTTCACAAGATCGGTCACCGGCCGCCCAAGCACGTTTTGGGCAAGAATCTTGAACGCACTGTCTGGGGAGGCGGGATTGACTCCCAGATCATAGAGTGCCGACAGGGTCTCCTCACTGGCCGTGAGTTCACTGTGGACAAGCATGTCCTTCGGGAAGCCAGCGCTCCCGGATTCATCGGGAAGCACCACCTTCCCGGAATGGGGTTCGACGAAAGTGTCGGCGGCTGTGAGCACGATGGCGCCGTAGGGTGGTGGCGTGTTCTCACGGGAAAGGATAGCGGCGGTTTCGATGGCGGCCTTCGATGCTTCTATGGCCCGTGCGCCCTGCTTCCGGCTGGTGAGCGCGGTAAGCCAACTGGGCACGGCGGCGCGGTCGATAGCACCACCAGCGATCTGCTCGACGCGGCTGAGCCGTTCGCGTGTGAGAGCGCGACTGTGGGCCCAGCCTTGGGGGCGAGCGTCGCACGCCTCCCAACGCACAATGGCCTCCGACTGAACAGGAGCCGGATAGTGCAAGTCGGAGGCGAGAGACATCTGCCCCTTCTGGTTAGGAATCACTGGCAGGTCGCGTAGGCAGCCGTACACCGATCTACGGAGAAGGTTGGCCTGATCGTGGTCGCCTTGCTCTTGGCGTCTGGGCAGGGCTTCAATGTGACGGCCCGGGTCGCCTTGGGTGGCGAGAGCGGCAATGTTCTGTGCGATGAGATTGGCAGCGACGACGATGAGTTCGTCGTTGTAGGCACCCGGGAGCAGGTTGTGACGGTCACTGTTGGTCTTCCAGGGCGCGTTGAGGATGCCGGCGACGAGGCTCTCGGTCTGTGTGGGGAAGAATGCCCAGAAACGTCCCGGCTCTCGTAGTCGCTCGACGGGAGCCGCCCACCAGAGGGGTACTTCGGGAGAGTCGCGGTAAGAGTCCCAGTCGTCAAGCGCATCTTCGGAGAGGCGGTGGTTGTGAAAGAAGACCCTCCAAGGGCTTCTCCTATCGCCCTCGGTGAGCATGTGCACGCCGCCCACGACATCAACCTGCGCTTCTCGGCTCGCGTCCGTGATGTCATCGCGTAGAGACAGGCGCCCGAGGTGTCCGACAAAGAGCAAGAACTCCGTCGGGAACTCACGAACCTGCTCGCTGAGCCTGCCGGAGGCGCCTCGCCCGAGGGGGAGACGCACGACATTCGTAGCCCACTCCATTAGATCACGGAGCGTGTCATCGCTCGTGGCGCATTCTTGCGGGTCGATGGGGTCAGGCGTCCGCAGCTTGGGGTACTCGTCGGCATCGACGCCCTCGCTGTGGATGAGGCGTGCGGAGCCTTCCCCGTCAAAGCGCAGCGATACTGAGCGGCTGAAGAACTCGGGTGCGTCCGTGACACCAAGCACCGACTTGAAACCCAGCCCGAAGCGCCCGATCAGGTTCAGGCCCCGCTTCGAAGAGAGGTTGGAGAACATAAGCGCCGTAACGCCGTCTTCGTCGAGCGGAGAACCGCTGTCAGCGCAATAGAGATAGTCATCGGTGAGTCGGATCTCGATGCGCCCCTTCGCCACAAGGCCACTGCAGGAGTCAGCGCTGTTCTGGGCAAGTTCGACAATCTGACGGTGAGCGTAGCCGCCGTCTGCAGTGGCCTTTTCCTGGCTGGCATGTTCGGCCACGAGGTTGGGCTGCGCGCGGTAGGAGTTCAGCGTCTTGCGCACTTCCCGCGCGACATACCTACCCAAGGAGCCATCAGGGCCTTCCCAATTCACCATAGCTACGCGGACGCTCCCTACGCGCGGGTGGGAGTGGCGTACTGGGGCGGGGGATCCTCGCCCAGGAACGTCTTGCCGACGTTGCCGTAGTGGCGCCAGCTGACACCGCCGTGGGCAGCGGCCAGATGGGCGTCGCGAAGCTTGTGCTCGAGCGGGTGGCTCATGCAGCTGGCGGTCGTGCCGACGGTGTCCCGGCGATGTTCGAAAGTGGCAGCCATTCCACGCGACGATAGCGTGGAACACCCACGTCAGCAAACGTGGTGATTGAGGGTACCGCAGATGCGCCCGACCTCCTGGTAGCGGGCGGTGATCTCAAGGCCCCGCTGCTCGCAGTAGGCCTCCATGTCGCTCAACTGCTCGCCGATGGAGGTCTTGTCGTCCTCGGCCTGGCTCTTGGCGGAGACGCGCGCGTAGATGGCGGCGCGGCGGCTCACGGGCTGGCTGTTGGTGTTCGTTCGCGGCATGGCTTGCTCCTCCCGGAAACAGAACGACCCGCCACCTGCCGGGGCGGGTCCGCGAGCGGTAGCATGCGGCTCGCGTCACCTGGCCACGGGTGGCGCCACGGCCCGGGGTGTTTGCGCACCGCCGGGCCACCTTGTCCTCGCCAGCGTAGCGAAGCCGGGGTGAGGCGGTCAAAGCACCGCCTTCGGCGCAGGCGAGCCTCGGCGTCGGGGACGGGCCGGTACTCGACGGCGACCACGCGCGGCTCGGGGCCACCCTGGTGGCCTCGTTCGGTGCGCCGCTGCCGCTTCGTCGCTCGCATCTCGTCCGACCTCGTGTGCCCGTTCCACGGGCAAAGCGTGATGGGCGGGAGCTACCGGCGTAATCCCGTGAATGGGACTTCATCGGTGATACCTGCGGCCTGCGCTCGCCCGTCGTACTCCCCGTCGCCTCCCGCTGTCGGTGCTGGTGACGGCGATCGAGTGTGCGGAGGCGGGCATGGTGGCGGAATGCCCTGTAGGGGAGGGCGCGCGTGGCCCCGCCCCCGGCGGGCGGGCGCAGCCGGGGCCGATGGGTGTCATGGGCGTGTACAGGGAAACGACGTGAGTTCCGAGAGAGGGAAGTCCCCGAAAATGCAGGCAGGTCAAGGGAAAACGCCCCTACAGGAGGCGGCGGTCGGAAATACGAGAGGAAGTCCCCGTTCCAGCAGGAAACGCAGAAAGTTCCGTCGGAGGGAAGTCGGTAAAGGGTTGTCAGATGTGCGGAAACGCCGGGTGAACGACGCGCGGAGGATCGAGACCGCGTGAGGGCGGGCGCAGGTCGATCCTGAGTTCGGCGATCCGAGCTGGGTCCGCAGCGAGGCCGCGTCGCTTCAGTGCACACAGCATGTCCTCCTGCCTCGGCTGGCCGAACGCCAATCGATAGAGCGCCAGCGAGTCCCGAAGCCGGGCCCACCGCTCCACGTCCCGACTCAGTGGAAGCGTCATGATCCGCCGTTGAAGTTGGGCTGCGCCGGAGTAGATCCAGTACGGCGTCAGGTCGCCCAGATTGCCGTCATCTTCCGCCGCGGCGGCTTCGAAGACCGCATCCCAAGGGTCTACGACTCCCAGCTTCAGTGCCGCCGACCGGTGGGCAGCGGCGACGTTCTTGCGGATGGCGTGTCCCTTGTAGCGATCGACTCGGCCCTCGCGCTGTTCGAAGTCGACGGGGTTGGCGGGGAGGTTCCAGTGGACGATGGAGTGGCACCACCAGTGGAAGTCGATGCCCTCCTGTCCGACCGAGGTCGACGCGAGCACAAACGGCCAGAACGGCGAGTTGAAGGCTGCCCTGACCTCGGGCAGCCGGGACTCGTCCTGGCTGTGACGAGCGTTCCCGAACCGCAGCGCGTAGCGGCTCGGGAACGGGATACCGTCGCCGTCGAAGTCGTCGATATCCGTGGCCCGGTAGACCGACTCCCTGAGGGCGATGGCACGCCGCGCAGTCGTGGCGAGCGAGATGAGCCCCTCGTCGGTTGTGGCATCGACCCCCGACTCGCCGGCAAGGTGATGCACGTACTCGTCGAGGACGGCCTGGAGTCCTCCGTCGATGCAGTAGCGAGCGACCCGCCTCCAGTACGCGCTCTCGTCCGTGCGGCCAAGGCCGGCCGAGCGTGCGTACAGGCTGTCGATGAGTAGCACCGTGTCCGGGCGCGAGAACAGGCTCCGCAGGCCAGACGCGAGGATCGCCGCGGCCTGCCATCGTCCCAGTGCGGTTACCCGGTCACCGGGCTGCCGCAGCCGGCTGAGCGCGCGCCACGCGACATTCCCCGGAGCACCGAGCCCCAGCAGCACGCTCGTCGTGATCAAGTCCGCCGGCCGCTCCGACTGGGGTGTCCAGCCGGCCAGCGCCCGGAGCGCCTGCTCCACATGCGCGTCCAGTGCTCGTGGCACGTCAACGGTCGCCAGTTCGGCAGCGGGTCTTGCGAGTGCCTCAGCAAGAGTCCGTCGTGGCGCCGCGAGGAGCTCCGACGCGAGAGCGCCGCCCCGATCCGCTTCCAGTGGGGCGTACCAGTGCCAAGCCGCGCTTGCCGGAGCGCTGCTCTCTCCCGCGGAACCGACGATCGGCTCGACGCGCTCGCGCGCCCACTCAATGAGACGCTCCACATCCGGCGGTTCGTCGTGGTCGCGGGCAGCATCGAGGGGATCGGTCTGGTCGGCGAGCGTCGGCTGCGGCCAGAACAGCGCGAGCGCGGACATCGAGCCAGGCCGCTCATCCGTCATCCGGTAGTCGAGCCGGCTGGCAATGGCCGCGCGGGCGGCGGGCGTGTTCTCAGACTGTCCGGCTCCCGTGAAGATCTTCCGCTGGACCTCATAGCTCAGCAGCGAGGCGATGGCGGACGGGGCGGCCACCCAGCTGGAGAAGATGAGCTGCTTGGTGGTGTTGGTCGTGTCGACGGACTCGTACGGGCCGCCGAGCCGGTGATAGGGCAATGACGGCGGCATCCAGAGCAGCCTCCACCACCCCGGGTCAAGCATTTCCGTGGCCAGCGCGCGCATGCGGGCGTTCGCCCACTCGACTTGCCGGAACTGCTCCACATCCGACTTCGCGAGCCGCTGCGCAGCGTTGAAGTGGGTCATCAGTCTGGCGCGGCGCTCTGGAACCTTCATGTCCTCGCGCACTCGCTCCCCGACGCGGTAGCCATTCAGGAAGTTGAGGAAGTACGGAGACGACTTCCAATACTCGACGCTGAGCGGCGCCCTGACCTCATCAGCGACACGCCGCAGGGCGACGTAGCCCGCGAAGTCCTCCGCGCGGACGGAACCGGTCGTGGTGGTGTCGAGGGTGGTGGTGTTGCGGCTTGCCTCGGGCCGCTCGGTCCGGGCGATCCAGCGACGGAGGGTGCCCTGCACGCGATCCCGGATCTCGGCCACCGGCGCGCCGGTGAGTGCTGCCTGGCGCAAAGCGTCGAGATCCCCGCGCACAGAGTCCACGGGCTCCTCCGATGCTGCGAGGAACTCGAGCGTGTTCAGAAAGTCGGCGTAGTGGTCGGCACCCTCGATCGCCTCCTCAGCGAACGTGAACGGCTTGTACGGCGTGGCCGAGAGTAACAAGACGTGCGCGTCGGACTGGGTGAAGAAGGTGTTTGCCAACTCGGCTGCTTCGCCGCCGGTCTTCACGTCCAGCAGGTTCCGGAAGCGCTGAAACTCGTCGAGGATGACGAGATCCGGCTCGAGTGCCTGGACGGATGCCCGGGCGAGCATCCCTCGCAGCTTCCCCACGATTTTCCGCGCCGCCTCGCGCTGATCGCGGCTCAGAACTCGCCGGCCGGTGACTTCGTCGATCAGGGTAAGCAGCATCGGGCGCGCGTCGCTCTTGTCGAACTCGTGGAGGAAGGCCCTGCGGATAGTGGGCTCGAAGTTCTGCTCGTCGACAGGGCCAACGTAAGCCTTGATGAACCTTCGCAGCTTACCGACCCCTCCCTGGAAGATTCGCCCGGCCGCTGTTGCGCGTGCTCGCCGGAGTCCCAGGTGCCCCCGCAGGAGCGTGTAGAGCACGGCACGCTCGTCGGCTCGGCCCATCTGCCATCCGAACTGGAACGAGGTGGCGGGCGTGAACGCGACGAAGGTGGCGGGCTTTCGCTCACCGTCCGCTTCGGGTGTCAGTACATCCGGCTGCTTGATGAGCAGGCTGAGCCGGGTCGCGAAGCTCGGGTGTGCCGAGCCGCCGACATTCAGCTTGCGAATATTCTGGGTGGCGATGTCTGCATTCGAGCACACGTAGACGATGTCGATACGCTCCACATGGTCGACGTGCTGCAGGTGGTCAAGCGCTTGCGAGATGACTTCCTTCGCGACGTGCGTCTTGCCCAGCCCTGTCTCATCGGCGACGAGGAAGCGCCGCGAGGAGTCCTGGTCGAAGAACAGGCGACGAAACGCATACTCCGCCGTCGCGCGTTGGAAGTCCTTAAGCGCTGCTGACTGGTCGTCCCGGGGCGGCCCAGTCACGAGCTGCCCGCGAGCATCGTGCGTCGCGCCTCCAGGGCCGGCAGCCACACGTCATCCCAGCCCTCGGGAAGTACTGCCCGCCCGCTCGGAGACCGACGCAGCTGCTCGACGATTGCCTTGAGGTGGTCTATGGACTCGGGGTTCTCGGACAGGGCGCGCGCGAGCAGTTCGAGGACGCCCTGCCCGGTACCAGACGTCCAGAGCCCCGGCCCATCGCTGGTCACGGCTGCGTCGGAGCCGGTCCTCGATGCGAATCCGATGAGAAGGGCCAGCAGCTGCAGGAACTTCTCGGGGGTGTTGATCTGTCGGGCCAGGATCTCGTCGAACCGATCGCTCGGCGCACCCTCAAGGCGCGAACAGATGACGGTCGAGCGCTCCAGGTCCTCGCCCTCGACCGTCCGGCTCACGGTGAGTCGAAGAAACGGCGTGAGATCGGCGAGCTCGCGGGGCGCGAACTCGACATCCACGGGCTCGACGGAACTGAGGGCGTGGGTCTCGATCGGGCGATTGTGAGGGCCGACCGAGACCTCGGCACCCTCTGGGAATGGCGGCAGCCCGGCATCAGTCGTCACACGCGGGACCCATCCGGCAGATTCTTCACTCACGGTGGTGCGGAAGCGGCTGCCGGCAGCGATGTCGAGCATAAGGCCCTCGAGAGCCCGCCCATCTGGGCTGCTGCCGTCCTCCTCTTCGCCCTCTGATGCGACGTACGGCGCCAGCATGGCGCGGAGCGGCGTGTCGTCGCCGACGAGGGCGTCAATCCCGAACGTCCCGACCGGGCCGACAAGCTCGCACAGGAACTCGACGTTTTGGCCGAGGCCTGCGTCCGTCGCGTTGGCCGAGCCGACGAAGAGATGTGCGAGTCGGCCCCGATCAACCACGAAGAGCTTCGCGTGGAGGCGTGTGAGGAAGGCCTGGTCGGTCTCCCCTGCTTCCTCATCGCCCCCCGCGAGGCCCGCCGCCGGGTCGAGCTCGTACACGTCCAGACCTTCGAGGAAGTCCGGCTGGATGGCATTGAGCTCTTCGCCCCGCGACACGAGTACGGACTTCTCACCACCCCCCGGCCCGAACAGACGCCGCAGCGCACCCTCGCGCACGAATGGCGAGACCACCAGCGCGCGCTCGCCGCTGAAGTGCCCGTCGACCTCGAACGGGTGCGACCCTGCGAGCCCGACCGAGTGGAAGCGAGCATCTCGGACGCCCTGAGGCAAGTCCCAGTCGACCAGCCGCAGCTCCTCGGCGAGCGACGTGAGAGCAGCACGGCGCTCGGCGGGCAGTGGCGTCACGGCCAGATCGGGCAGCGATTCGACGAAGTGCACGAGGGGAGCGTTGCCCGCTCGCGAATCTTCACCCGGGCTCCCGTCGAGCCAGAGGATCGTGTCCCAGCTCCGGTCTGCGGTGAGGTTCCGGGAGAGTACGAGGAGCCGGTACGAGGGGCTCCGCGATTGGTCGAGGAATCGGAGGACCCAGACCTTCGGATGGAAGATGTGGCCCGGGCGGGGGCGCCTCACGTCGTGGACGACGTCCTCGAGCAGTGCGAGCAGGTCCGATGGCCACCGCCTGTCGCTGATGGCGCCCGCTTGGCAAAAGACGTCGAAGCGTGCGCTCATCTCGCGCAGCGCCTGCATGATCTCGACAGGGTCGGGTTGCTCCTCGAACCGGAAGCCTGCGAATGCGAGCGGGACCATCAAGGCCGCCTCGAGGTCGAGCGTGAACGTCGTCGCTACCGCGTGGTCGAGCGAGTACCCCGGAGGAGGTCTCAGCGCGTCGAGGAGGAGGGCGCGGCTGTCAGGCGCCAGCATGGCCACGCTCCCGCCCGTCGGCGATGTCTTCGAGCAGACGCCTGATGAACGGCCAGCGAAAGTTGAGACGCGCGGTTCCGGATGCGCCTCCCCACTGCCGCATGAGCCGGTCGTTGCGGAGCCGTGCCTGACCGCCCTTCTGGTACAGCTCGCGGTTGCTCACCAGGTCACGGGCCTCGTGATTGCCGGCCAGTGTATGGCCGGTCCATCCCCGCCGCATCAGGGCGACCCAGGCGCTCACGAACGAGCGCGTACGTGGGGAGACCGGCCTCCCCTGCTCGGCAGCCAGAGCCCATAGTCGGTCCAGATTCCAGTCGCCGAGGTCGCTTGCCTCGCTCTCGCTGAACCACTCGTCAAGCCGATCAGTGAACTCGTCACGGAGGTTGGCATGCTCGATGATGCCGAGTTCTCCCCCGCGTTCAGCCAGCAGCAGGTTGTAGAGCAGCGAGGCCCCATGCATCGCGAGGGCAAAGCGGCGAGCCTCGTCAAGCGCCTCGGCGATGGGTCCCGTTGCTGCCTGGGCCTCGGGATCGTCCCACGCGTATCGCGAGCCGGACGATGGACGGCTCCCCCTTAGCACGAGGAACTGGAGCAGCGTGTCGGGTGCGGCATCGACAATCCGCTCGGCGAGCCAGGTAGCTTCGTCGCGGGTCAGGGCGAAGTCGCACTGCTTGAGGTTGAAGAATCCGTCAGGAGCTCGTGGAATCGAAGGGGTCCACACTGCGTCGGACCGTTCCAGAAACTCGGTCGTGTCCTCCGAAGGGCGAGCGATCTGACGAAGACCGGCGACCTGGGAGATCGTGCCGTCGTGCCGCAAGATGCCGAAGCGCCGCAGGCTGTTCCAGTAGATGGTCGAGGGCAGCAGCTGGACGCCGGATCCAACTACGCGGCCGATCAGGCCTTCGTGATCGCCGCCTACTCGCAGCGCTCCGATGAGCTCCCGTTCCCTGCCTTCGACCCACGAAGCGAGTCGCAGACCAGCGTGCCCGCGACGCGCCCCCTCGCGGAACAGCCACGGCACGAACAGGAAGTACCGGGCACGTGTGAGGACCACGGACGTTCCCGGGAACAGCGTGTCGCTGAGCGCGTCCCGAATCCCGCCGAGTCCCAGTTCATCGCGGCTCTCGCGCTGCGAGAACATCGCGACGATTTCCCGCGCGCGGCGCTGGTCAGCCTGGGAGTAGTCGAGCCACGCGAGCACGGACGGTGTCATATCGATCCACTTCGCAACCTCTGGGGCAGGTTGGATGGCGTGGGCGTTGACCGCAAGGCCAATCTACTCACGAACGGTACCGGTCAGCGCTCTGGTTAGGGCAACCACAGTTTGCGCCGACCGCCGCTGGTCGCCGAAACCGCGCCGATCGCGAACCATCCCCACACTCCTGCTGCTACAGGATGCCGTGATCACGCTCACGCCCGTTTTGCACCATGCGGCCCGCTCCGGCCTGTTTGGGGCAGACAGAGGGAGTAGAGAGAAGAACGTGGGTCAGAGCTGCCCCGGGGACCGCGAATGTACCGGGAACACAGGCGTTTCGCATGGGGCAGCGTGGGGCACCGCCGGGGCGGGCGAGTCCCCTACGGGAAGTGCTACGCCCGGCCTTCTGACACTTTGTCACCCTGTGCGAGGAAGTGCGGGCGACGGCGCTCGGGTGCAGCGGGAGCCGCCGCGCCGGACTGAGGGGACCGTTGAAACGAATCGACTCGACGGTGGCGCTCGCCTGCGGTGCCTCGGGCATCCCCGCAGCCGTTCGGAGAAAGCCCGGCTCGTGGTGTTCGGTCTCCAGGCTAGGACGAACGGCGCCAGCGGGAGTGGGCAGACGCTCGGCGTCGTGGCGCGCCCGCTCGTACCCGGGCGGACACCCGCCCCCGAGCCGCCGCACGGGGTCTCGGCGGACACGGGATCGGGGGCCGGGGCATGCGCGCGCTGGAACCGGCGAGTGCTGTCGGGGCGTCTCGCGACGAAGTCCCCTCCGGTGGACTGTGCCCCATGCCTGGGGCGGGGTTCCATGTCAGCGGGCTGTACAGGAGATCGAGGTTAGTGACGATGGGGCAGCCGTCCCCGAAAACCCCCGTGGTTCCAACGGAAAGAGCCGCCCTACAGGTGGGGCAGGCCGACAAGTTCTTGTACAGTCCCCGTTCCACCGCAATGGGGCGCAAAATGGGGCAGTTGGGGCAGCCCCGAACTGAGACCAGGGGGCCGGCGGAGCGCGTGATGGACGGGAACGAGACCACGGAGCGGGAGGGGGAGCAGGCGCTGCTGGCGAACCTGCGCGACCTCATCGACGAGGCGGGACAAGGCGGGGCGGCGAGGCAGCTGGGCGTCGACCGCAAGACGCTCTGGCGCGTGCTGGACTCGGGCCGACTGACCCCGCTGGTCACGGAGGCGCTGGAGCGGCGGGGTGCCAACCCGGAGGCGGCGCGGCGGCGGGGCCGCCTGGACGCGCTGGAGCGCACGACGAAGGCGCTCGACGACGAAGTGGAAGCGCTGGACAAGACCGTCGAGGAGCTGCGCGACGAGTTCCGCACGCTGGCGGACCTGCAGGCCGAGGCGCTGCGGGCGTGGGAACGCCGGCTTGCGGCGGTGGAGTCGCGACAGGCGGACGGGACCGCGCCGGCGACGGAGCCGCCCGGAGCGGACGGCGGCGACGGGGCTCCATCGGCATTGCAGGGCCTCCCGCAGCCGGCAAACGGGCGAGGAGTTACGAGGCCCCACCGGGACCACCCCGACGTGGTGACGCTGCGGGCGGAGGAGGGCGAGGAGCTCGTCTACGGCGAGGCCGCGCCCCTCATCGTGGAGTGGCGGCGACAGCGCATCGCGCATCTCGACAAGGGGGCGAGCGGCGTCGAGCATGCCCGAGCCTGGGTGCGCATGTGCGAGCTCGAGCTGCTCCTCATCGGCGAGTACGAGCTGACCCTGCCGCTGGACACCTACCCCTGGGACACGTTCAGGCTCGCGGAGGAACGGCACCGCCGCGAGCAGTCGCTGCGCCGTGCGCGCCGCTCACTGGTGCGAGCGCACTGCTGGCGCTTCCTGCGCCGTGTGCTCACGCTCGGGCTCTGGCGCCACTGAACAACGGGGGGTCCCGTCTACGGTCCGTTCCCGCCCTCCGCGACGCGGTCGACCGTGACGGTAATGACGTCGGCGCTGTGGTAGCGCTGGTGGCGCACGGACGAGGCGTGGTGGCGGAGCAGGCGAAGCGAGACCTCGTCCGCGCCTGGCGCGGGCGGCTGGTCGTCCAGGTAGGCGAGGCGCTCCTCGACGTGCTCGCCCGCGAGCACCGTCGCGAACTCGACCTCGGTGGAGCGGCCCCCCGGGCGGGCGGTCACGGCAAGCTCCCGTCCAGGGTCGCCCCGCAGGACGAGCGCCCACAACGCCTCCTCGCCCGCCGCGGCCAGCCGCTGCTCCGAGGCGGGGTCCCAGCGCTGGTGCGTCGCCACGGCGCCGAGGAACTCCGTGAGGCGGTCCAGAGCCTCGCCGTCGAGGGGTATCCGCAGCCGCCTGCGGCGCGGCCCCGTCGCCTTGATGAAGGCCGTCAGCAGCACTGCCACGAGCGTCCCCGCCACGATTCCGCTGCCGAGCAGCGCCTCGGCAACGCGGCCGTCGATCAGGCCGGGGAAGAGCCAGCCGTTCTGGAACGCCACCCCCAGCCAGAAGGAGACCCCCGCCACGGCCGCCGTGCGGTGGTCGAGGCCGTTGCGCACGACGAGCCGCATGCCCTGCACGAAGAGCAGGCCCAGGAGCACGACGATGTAGGCGGACGCCACCGCCGGCGGGATCGCGATCAGGACCGCGGTGAGCTTGGGCAGGAAAGCGAGGGCCAGCAGCGCCGCCCCGATGACGACCCCCACCCGCCGCGCCGCCACGCCCGTCGCCTCGGCGATGGCGATGCTCGACGAGTAGGTGGTGTTGGGGAGGGTGCCGAGCAGCCCCGAGAGGAGATTGCCGATGCCCTTGGCGTCGAGCGCGCCCTGGACGGTACGGAAGTCGGTGGCCCGCGGCCTGCGCCGCGAGACGCGCTGGATGGCGATGCCGTCGCCGGCGGTCTCCACGGCCCCGACGAGGGTGACGACCACGAAGGCCGGGAGCAGCGTCCAGAAGGCCGGGCCGGGCGTGAGGTCCACTCCCGGCCAGTCGCGCAGGGGTGCGCCCAGCCAGGCGGCGTCCGCGATGGGGGTGGTGTCGTAGAGGCCGAAGGGGACGGCCACGGCGCAGCCCGCGGCGATGCCGACCACGGGTGCCCAGAGCCGCCAGGCGGGCGGGCCGCGCAGCACGATGGCCAGCACCACCAGCAGCGTCGTGAGGGCGACGAGCGGAGCGGCCCCCTCGGGCGCGTCCTCGGGGACCTCGCGCAGCGTCTCGAAGACGACGGGCAGCACCGTCGCGGCGATGAGCATGATGACGGTTCCCGAGACGACGGGGGTGAAGATGCGGCGCACCAGGGCGAGGTTCGCGGCGACCTCGAACGGGACGAGCGAGGAGACGACGATGAGGCTCGCCATGAGCTGCGGCCCGCCTTCCTTCAGCGCCGCCACGCAGACGGCGATGAAGGCCCCGGAGGTGCCCATGACGAGCACGTGCCCCGAGCCGAAGTACCCGACGCGCACGGCCTGGAGCACGGTCGCGGCGCCGCTCACGAGGAGGGCGGCGAAGGCGGCGAAGGCGATGTAGGCGTCGGGCTGGCCGGCGATGCGGGCCACGATCACGACGGTGATCACGATGGGGGCGACGACCACCAGCGCGGCCTGCAGGCCGGCGCCCAGCGTGAGCGCGATGGGCGGACGCTCTTCCGGCTCGTAGCGGACGCTGGTTTCGGTGGACGGCTCAGCCATGCCCGACCCCGGGGAGGGCGAGCAGGCGGGCGGCATATTCTTCGAGTGGGCGGCGTTCCACCCAGCCGTTGACCGGCGCTTCCCACGCGCGAATCTCC
>MKWU01003178.1_pt1 | contig 22321 bp, 19 predicted proteins | sample 809101 | NCBI WGS metagenome assembly MKWU01 (sample SAMN05860141, study PRJNA318959) | sponge metagenome | host: Aplysina aerophoba | place: Slovenia: Piran, Adriatic Sea, Gulf of Piran | collected 2013-05-07 | reverse complement strand
TGGGTCCCAATGGTGTCCTCTATAGAGAGGTTCCACTGTATGTGATTTAATAAAGGATCATATGTATGCATGTACATATGTACCTTTATATTCTTAACAATGGTATCAAACTTTACAGTGGATGAGGCTGTGGGGTTCCCTGTTACAGACGTCGCTGGGTTCCACATTGCTACCGTCACTTGCCCGGGGCACCTGTCCCCAGGCTCCCTCCCATCCACGTCCTCCTCCTTACCCACCCACATCATTCCATAGTCATTGAGAAACTCCTGTATGCACAGAGTAATCATATGTGACAAAGAGCAGTGAAGCAGTGGAGAGGAAAGTTCTGTTTGAACATATACAGTTACGTACATACATACGTACATTGCTACACAGAGTCTGGCTGCTAGACTTAACTTCTCATTAGTAGCTGTGCAGTGATGAGAAGTTGGGTCTGGTTGGTGTGGTGGCCACACTATATATACCACACATGTACGTAGAAACATCCGTAGGGGGTGACCCGTCTTGGAAAATACTGTCCCCATCCCCTTCCCGCCCCTCTTACCTCCATTTCAGAAATCTGCTTCTGATACTCCAGGCATCTTTGTTTCAACTCTCTTACATCCACCTCCCCTTCGCCCTCCCGACTGCCTATTGACAAGATGGCTACTTGCTTTTCCAAATGTGCAATTTCTGCGTCTTTCTCAATGACTTCACGCTTGGCAGCCAGCAACTCCCTCTCCACCATTGCCAGCCTCCCCGCCATCGAGCTCACAAGGTCAGCATCGCTCGCACCAGCCCTTGCTAACGGGAGACATGACACAGACAAACCACACCATCAACTTTCAGTGTTGTTACAGAGTGTGAAACACGAATGGTAAAGGGTTCTTCTGTACCAGCTAGAAACAGGATAAAAAACTATCTCGCCCTTAAAAAGACCAGAGCATTCTGGTCGAATCATCGCCAGGGTTTTCGGCCCATTTTCCAGCTGGTACAGAAGAGCCTTTTACCGTTCATGCAACAGCCATCTGAGAACCCCCGCTTCAGTGTGACACACGCTGGCAAATGTGGTCATATGTCGGCACAACAATCTCTACCTCTACAGCATCGTATTGTATTTGTATATCATAAGTTCTTAGTTGGAAGAAGAAATGGTTAGCAGTAGTTGGTGTGCAGAAAATGCGTATGCACAAAGTTGAAGGTAAGATAAGGTACATAAGAAAGGCAAGATTGAGACAAAGGGTAAGCTGCTTGTACTAGGTACGTCGATCCATGCTCAGGTTATTGTGCTCTTGTGTTGGGTGCACGAGCAGTGAGTGGGACAGGAAAGCCGGCTAGTCCTTCTTCGTCAGTGAATACGTCTCCAATACACTTTGGGTTCAGCTATATATATGTATATTAAAATGGAAGCCTAGGTCTCTTGTTCGACTCACTCTTTTGCTGAAAGTTAGTGGATCCAGGCGGTCTAGGTGTCCTCCTCAGGCTCGGCAAGCTACCTCCGCCGCCTCCCCGACACCTCCTCAGCTCATCCACGACCGCTGAACGGGTAGAGAAGTCCAGTGCGCTTGGATCTCGGGCTTCGTCCACGTCAAAGTTCGCTAAGGAAGAACCAGAACGAACCTCTCTCGATACCCTGCGTACAGGCGGTAAAGGAGTGCGCTTCTTTCCCTTTAAACTAGAAACAGCAGAACTCATGTCTCCAAATCCCGTAGGCTTTTCACATGCGGACTCTGCTGTCCACACATTGATATCGTATGTCGTTACTATGGTTACCGGTTGTTCAACAAAAGCCATGCATTATTGTGTCACTAGTACACTGACAAACGTACGTCACTAGTACACTGACAAACGTACGTCACTAGTACACTGACAAACGTACATCACTAGTACACTGACAAACGGGTAACGGTAGCTAGGTAGCAAACTAGAATGATGCAAGGAGTATTCATATAAATGACATGGTACACTGATAGTAGACTTAGACTAAGCTAGACTCGGAGAGAGCACGTTTCAGACTCTCCGCAATGAATGACAGATCTTCATCAGCAATATTATAGTACGTTGGTAGGTAGAATCCAGTCTGTCCCAGTCGTTCTGCATTTGGGAGAGTTGGCTCCTGCCCAAGCAGGTTAACTACACAAGGCTGAAGATGGAGAGGAAAGAAAAAGTCGCGAGTTTCAATTCCATCTTCAGCCATTTTGTGGCGCACAGATGTACGGATTTCTTTAGAGGCCACAATGACACCAAACACCCATGGTGCGTCAGGCCCAAATGGATTGCTGGGCATGAGCTCAAGACCTGGTGTGCCACCGAGCAGACTACGATACTGTGTTGCAATACGCTCCCTGTCTTGCATCACCTCAGGGATCTTTGAGACAGATGGCAGTGCAAAGGCAGCCTGCAAGCTAGACATTTTGTAGTTCCCTGAGAATTCCCAGTGCACAAAGTGATGACCAGGTGTGAAACCATGATTGACATGACTTTCTGCCCTTTTCTTTCCCCCTTCAACCGAGGATAGCACAAAACCTCCATCTCCAGCAGTTATTGCTTTATTGGCATACAAGCTTGCCGCAGCATAGTGGCCAAAGGTGCCAACATACTTTCCACTGCACTGTGTCCCAATTGCTTCAGCAATATCCTCAATAAAGACTACATTGTACTCTGTACAAAGATCCCTTAATCCCGATGAATCTGCGGGAACACCGTACGTGTGCGTGACTATAATTCCCTTTGTGTTCTTGGTCATGGCCTCCCGATACTGCTGCACAGATGGGTTGAGGGAGTTACCACCCTCGCAGTCCACAAACACAGGCTTAGCTCCGACATCCTTGACGGCAGTGGCCACAGCCATCATTGTCAGTGATGGTATCAACACTTCGTCACTCTCCCCAATCCCGGCATTCTTCAGTGCAAGCACGAGAGCAGAGTATCCGCTGTTGCAGCATTTAGCCCAGTGAGTTGAGTAGAAGGAGCGCAGCTGCGCTTCCAAATCTTTGACTCCTTGGGCTGCCGAAGAGATCTCTCCAGTCTCGATGGCCTTCACCACACTTTCTTTGGCCCCTGGAGCGATAAAGGGTCGGGAGACGGGAAATCGCCATCCCCGTTCCGGTTTGAGCGGCTCTCGGCCCGGAAGAGCTTCTAGTTGCTTATGGGAGAGGAGCGTCTGGCCATTCTGTTTGAGAGAGACGCCAGGAGTACCCATCCTGCCAGCTATCTGCAACATTATGTGAAATCCAGACGATCGCTCAGCTTAGATTACGCGTGCGTTCACTGCTCGTTACAACCAGCGCTGTTCAGGAGTTCAATAAATCCAAATCAGACGTTGCTTTTATAGCCTCACTCATTCCCAGAACTAAACTTGGTTTCCCCAAAACTTGAGCCTGCCCGGGCAGGCCCACAGATACATAGTGTGTATACAAGTTGAAGGGAATTTTGAAGGGGAATACCCTTCGCTCGGGCCTGCCCTTACACGCCTCGGTGCACATACACACACATGTACACATACGTCATGCATAATTAGAGAGCCACTTAGGAATTTGGTAACCATGGTGACTGAGTAGGAGGGCTAAGGCTCGATTAGGGGCACTGTAGAACTTTGTGAGATACTGATCAGCGTCTTCTGCCATTTCTGGATAGCCTCTGCCCTTTCCTTTGCCAAGGCACTTTGTCTTGCCGAAAGGTAAGCTACCAGCAACTCGACAGTAGAAACCTTTCTCTTCGTCAAATCTGCAAAATAGACAGTGCACATGCCAAGATGTGACCTGTACAGGTCAGGTGACACATGTGACCAAAGAACTATATAGTCATGTGATGGTCATGTGATGGCCATGTGATGGTCATGTGATGTTACACTACTCTTTTTGCTTTGTGGTAGTGTGGTGTGTGAGACGTGTGTGTGTGTGTCTGTGTGTATGTGTCTAGCATGATTCCCATACCCACCTAATCATCTGGCCAAAGTCCACAATCGGTTGAAGATTAAGAAATGTTTGCAAACTGCTCAGAACCTTCACAGGGTTATCAACCAATGCTCTCCCATCAACAAGGTATACCTATATGTACAGTAACCATAAGCATAGCCGCTATATACCAAAGTAGCATGCACAACAAATACACCCATCATCTAAGCAAAGAACCTATGAATTGTGTGCATGACCTTTGACCCGCGCACCTGACCTTTGACCTGTGCACCTGACCTTTGACCCGTGCACATGCCCTTTGACCCGTGCACATGCCCTTTGCACCCTGTTGTAAGATACAGCTCACCTGTGAACCTTTGTAATACTGCAGCCAGGCCTTGAGGTGCTTTGCGTAGAGGCCTGGTTCCAGGCACTTGCTCCTAAGAGCAATCAGTTTGGGGTGACACCTGTCATCACAGTGAAGGACGTCCGTGAAGGAGGTGTTCATTGCAAACGGTTCATTGTGGGCGCGAGCATGCTAAGGAAGGAAAGAATGCCAAAATGAGTGTACAAGTACAAGGAAATGCACTCCAAATTCAGGACACCTTTCCAACAAGGACACTCACTGCCTGCAGTCCCAACCACATAGAGTTGTGCACAAATCTACCTCTGAATTAAGGACACTTCTCTATACAGGACAGCCAGTTGGGTCCCAATGGTGTCCACTATAGAGGTTCCACTGTATACAGGACAGCCAGTTGGGTCCCATTGGTGTCCTCTATAGAGAGGTCCCACTGTATACAGGACAGCCAGCTGGGTCCCAATGGTGCCCTCTATAGAGAGGCTCCACTGTATACAGGACAGCCAGTTGGGTCCCATTGGTGTCCTCTATAGAGAGGCTCCACTGTATACAGGACAGCCAGTTGGGTCCCATTGGTGTCCTCTATAGAGAGGTCCCACTGTATACAGGACAGCCAACTGGGTCCCAATGGTGTCCTCTATAGAGAGGTTCCACTGTATACAGGACAGCCAGTTGGGTCCCAATGGTGCCCTCTATAGAGAGGTCCCACTGTACATGCATGTATGTATGCCCACTAATGTACACCATAATACATAATTATAACACCCACATGGCTCGTACCTGGTACCATGAGTACGCCCTTCTAACAGGGTCATCCAAAATGGCCACTATCTTGGCTCCTGGGAGGAGTGCCGAGGCCCTTTTTGCAGCCAACTGGCTGTCAAAATACGTTGCACTTTTCTCAAACAGCAACGGAGTAGCCCCACCCACAGATTCAGGGTAAGGAAAGAGGTCCAAGTACCAGTCAATTCCCTTCTTGTACACACTGCTACTGCTGAAGAACTGAACCTCCTCATAGTGCTCTGTGGCCACATTAGTTCTCACACCAGGGTGAGCCTGCAGAAAGAAGTGGAGTGCAGTGGAGCCGGTCTTCTGTGGCCCAACAATGAGGAGGGAGGGGAAACGAGAACAGTTCTTCTTCTCTGGCCAGATGTATCTGTGACAAATGGAAGATTTCTAAGTGGCTAGGTAGCATAATTTACTTTAGCCGATCACAAAGGGACAGATGTAGGAGTCAAATGTCAGATGCTTCGATTCCAATCAAGCTTAATTGGATTGGGGTCAAAATGTCTAATAATATTGGTCTCCTACGTACATCTGTCTCATTGTAATCAGCTAGAATTGTTTTGAGAGAATAGTAAAGATGTTCGTACCTGTGACGTTGGTATCGGCAGGGAGATGTCCAAACAGGTAACTTCTCCTCTGGGTACCACCGCAAGTAGAGCTCTGCTAACTGCCGAGGTCTCTCTTGGACCAACTCCAAATTTGTATATTTGGAGATGAACTGGAAAGCTTCCATAAACAGTGATAATGCTAACTGGTCACCTCCATAATTGTTGTAATGGGTCATAAAAATGGAAATGGGATTGAAAAGAATAGTCTGGAACAGTTCGCCTCCGTGTGCATTGGCCTGCAACTTAGAAAGGGGTAACTCGGAGAAAAATGTATGTTTAGTGAATATACCACAAGTCTGGCGGGGCAACACACACACACCGTCATACTCAAAACCACGACGAGCAAATGACGGTTGCAGTGCAGGGTACTCTTCCGTAGTTGTGACAGTGACGTTCCACACCTTCCTCCAGGCTTGGTACAGTGGAAGATGCACGGGGTACACTCCAGCGTGGAAGGGGGCAACAGAATAGCTGCCCAGCAGTTCTGACAGGCGATTTGTGTCAGCAAACTCTCTATTGTCCAGCATTTCCCGGGACAACTCTTCCAAACTCATGGAGTGGCATTTGACATGCCGAAACGTATGAGGAAACCACCAAAACTCATCTCTCTTCTCTACCAGCAGTTTATCACCTTCAATCTCCTCCTGTGTTCCTCTTCCAAAACCAGATCCCACAAAACCTAAGTTCAAATGAAAATTTTTAACGTATGTTCGTTTGACTGATTCCTGAAACTCCAGTACTCTTCCAATGTGTGCAGCTGTAGGTTGTCTTCCAGTTGGCGCATGAAAGGTGTCATCTATGTCAATCAAAATATATCGCATTAGTGGGTCAAATCTAATCAGTGATACAGGACTGAGACCCACTGCAATATCATAAAACAGTAATGGAAATGGGAATTTCCCAATGTCCATGCCAATTAGCACCTTCACCACGCCATCAGACACTCCCCTGTCATAGAGCATCAACGGCATTTCCTTGACGTCAGTGGAGCTCACCTCTACACATACAACAGGTACAAAGGTTGGATGAGATGATGACATAGCAGCCAAGCCACGCCCACTTTGTATTGCCGGAGGGAGAGACACTGACTTAGTCACAGCTAAAAAGGGCACAAGAGCCTTAGGCAACACACGCGTGTTGACCATTCCACTGCCAGCCAATTTGTCTCCCTTCACAAAGCTGACTGTTGAAAGAGTTGCCAACACTGCTTCCAGCACACCACCGCTGTCCTGTGGTTCTGGGAACTGAAGCTGCTTCACTTCTGCCCCACCTGTAGCAACAACAACGACCGGAGTGCTTGTCTCTCGGGCATAATTAAAAATGACATTCAGATTTCCTGAAGGCATCACGATCAGAACTTCCCATCCAACGATGACAATTAGAGCATACTGCCCCTGAACACCTCTTGTAGTGGGTCTGTCCGATATATCATCACTGGATGGTCGGTACATCAATGGAGCAGTTGTTGACTGGGTATTGTATAAATCCGTCTTAATTCTCAGAAACCCACAAAGCCGCTGAACATGCCGATAACTGTTGGTTTTATGGACATAAACAATTAAAGCAGCTGGGAGTAAATGATGCGCGGGTTTTCGTGTCTTGGGTACTGCATGAGGATGCACTGTCATTCCACACACTTGCTGTGGTTTAGAACTTGAGAATTCCTGAGTCATTTCAAACTCTTGCTGGGTCATATGAAGCTCGTCCTTCCTTCTCGCATCAGTGTTGATGATACGAGGGAAGTGGCTGGGAAGGGAGTACTCCACATGACCTCTCTCTGCACTACTCCACAACCACAAGAGGATAAGTGATAATGACAGACCTAGAAGACTGGAAGCCACAGTACAAGTCCTCCTTCTCCTCTTGCCCCAAAACATGGACATTTCGCAGCATTAGCAGATTAATCACGTGACTAAGAAAATGGCTGCAAAGGGTGGACGAGGGGGGAGTTATTACCTCCAGCTTTCGCAGTGGCCCATTGTGTTTGATCGCGTCAGTACTGGAAGAGGAGGCGTGTTCTTCGATCCGTACAACAAGCACTTGTTATGTGTCCAGAATAACAGTACGGATGTCAGCGTGCAAGGTCTGGCTCCACAAGACAACTTTTTGCTAACCATACCATCCAAAGGCGGACCTGTGAAGTCTTTAAAATTCTCTGGAGGAAAGGAGAAAGTCCTTTCCATACAGAGGCGTAGCAATACTGTAGAGTTCGTGACAGTGTTCTCCTCCACACTCACTGAGCTGTCACTGCCACGAAAGCCCGGTAAATCCGAATCCGCCGAAATCCTCGACTTTTTCTGGGTCTTGCAGAACGAGATGATTGTCATAGTTCGCAAAGGCGGCGTGGATTCCTACAGCTTTGACATCAAGAAGAAGGACTTCAAGTTGTCAAAGAGCCTGCCCATCAACATTGGATGGTGCCTCTTTTCCCACCAAGACGAGATCCTGCTGATCAGAGCAAAGGATAGCAACTTGTTCCAAATGTTTAACTTCAGGCGCACATCGGGACCACCTTTGCAGCGAATAGCCAAGTTTGAAGTGGAGATACCAACGCAGTTCAATGCTGCTCGTTCGCTGCTCATGGCCTGTGATGTGGTGATGATGAAGCTGTATGGTGTTGTCTATGTTGCCGTCCGGAACACAGTCCAAAGTAGAGCTACTGAGATCGTTCTATACCAGCCAGCTCCAGATGGGTCTGCCAAACCCGCGCATTGCCTATCTGTTGCCTTTAGCCCTCCGATAACAATGTCGGTTGTGGATAATCTGGTGATTGTTCACCACCAGGTGTCAAAAACGTCAATGGTGTATGACATTGGGTTGGAGAAGGCAGGACAAGGAGGGCCAATGCAGCATAAACCTCTTCTCTGTCCTCTCCCAATTGCACCATGCTTTGTTCCACCGACTCAGAGTCGATCTGGAGGGAGGTCACCCGTCGCCCAGCAACAGCAGGGTAAGCCCCAACCACCCACACCGGTAGACCTTTATGCAGTATCTTGGCTCATTTTTCAGCCAGACACTGTCATTGACATCCAATTAGGCCTAATTTGGCAGTTGAAGCTGAACTTGGAAGCAGTGAAGGCCATGATGATTGACAAACTGATGCTCACTCGTTTTCTCCTTAATCGACGCGAAGGACAAAAGCCTCTGTTGAGTATCTGTCGTGAGGGGCTGGAAAGTGACACCCAGCTTCCCTTTGAAGTTCTCTCTGCCATCTTCAACATCATCTGCATGGAATCTCACAGCAGTCTTGCAGAGGGGGCAGTCGACATGTCACGCCAAATGCGGCAATTTTCCATCACTCCAAGCGATCTTTATTATGATGTATTTATACCATACTATCATGAACACAGCAAGGAGGGGTCCATGAAAGTCCTCATCACTGCTCTGAGTGAGTTTATTCGAGCACTACACAAGAATGGTATCAAAGCCAACAACTACATCTACGAGTTGCTAATCAGTTTACTGATAGAAACAAAGAACTTCTATCAGCTTCAGCAGTTCATTCAGTATCGTGTTGTCGAGGACTCGCCAGATGTGGCATGCCTTCTGGTATCCAAGGAGCTGGTGTACCCTCCTGCTGCTCAACTGGCCCTGGATATGTACCGACGTCAGCCAAACACTGAGAACGACATCATCGACATCATGTTTTCAAAGGGGGAGATTATTCAAGCACTTCGACTTGTACGCAGCCTTGGCCGTGAGAACACTGTTTCTGCGAGACAGTTTCTGGAAGCTGCTGCAAATGAGGGAGACAAAATGCTGTTCTATACAGTGTACAAGTTTTTTGAGGAGCGCAATATTCGCTTGAGAAATCAGCCATTCTTTCCCGTTGATGAGCAATGCCAGCCCTTTGAGGACCTCTATAAGGAGTGGTTTCCAGACAGTTAGCTTGTTTATTGTACCTTGTGTTCTCAGGACTTTAAGGCGTTTATAATCAACAATGGGACTGTATTATGTTTTAGATGTTGTTGCCAGAGCGCATGAGTAATTGAACGTTTTTTTACTCAATTATGCCTTCCTATGTTCTCGGCGCCATGTTTTTGTGGTTAGTAATGACACGCCCACTTCCGGATTTTGATGAGGTGCTACTGTAGCGACCGCAGGAGTGAAAAGACTCACTTTTGTCTGTCTGCGTGTCGAGAAGGGGCCTACTGTCGAGAAACGAAGGCGGATCAAGTGTTATAGGTATGTTAAACCCCTTTCTAGAAACGTGTAGAACCCAAATATACCATCATGTCATCTTCGAATAAAATATTCTGAGCTAAGAATATTCAAGAGCGACTAAGTGGCCTTCCGACCCGTCAATGACATTCACGATGTGCACTGGGTTGGCCGAGACGTTTAGCTCACGCGGCTGTAATTAATCGGTAGAGGGGTATATATTATATCTCAAAGCGTGTATATATAGAGAGGTTAACAATGGTTTGTATGTAGCTTGTGGTTCGCATTATATTACTGTTTCAATTTATACTTTCAGCTATGGCAGCGGATGACCTGCAAACACTGAACGTTTTTACTGGCCTAGACGACGAAGCAGTGGCCCGCAAGAGAGTAAAGGAACCAGGGTCCCTTGAACAAACAGAAGCGGACAAGCAAATTGTTCAGCAGCTCGTGTCTCACATACTAAACAGTGGAAATGCTGCGACAGAGCCACCAACTGCAGGATTGATCAGTGGAGCCCCCAGTGCCTCAATGGTGCCCGCAAGTGGTTTGGATATTGGAGCACTCATCAGTCTTGCCCCAGGCAATGTCATGGCGGTGCCCGTCCCACCTTCAGGCACCTTCTTCCAGTACCAGCAGGGTTTGACGCCTCTTGCAACCGCCCAACAGGCCTCAGGGGTATCTCCTCCCAAGGCTGCCTCTGTTGTGGGGCCAGCAGCTACTCTTAGCACAGATACAAAGGTCACCATGGCAACCAGACCAGTACCCCAGGTCCAGTCACCCCAGCTGGCTAGCCCGAACAAGACGGCCGCTCACCACTTGCTCAACACTGTCCCAGGTCAGGTTTTGCTCGGAAATGGAGGCAATTCCCAGACCAATATGGTTCTAACTGGCGGAGGACAGCACCAGCAAACGCCGATAGTTCTCACCTCACAGACTCAAGTCATTCGCACTGCCAATGGCCAGACAGCCATCTTGCTCAATGCACCTACAGCATCTCCGCAGGGCATTGCTCAGATGCCTGGCCCGGGTGCTTTGGGAGGTACTGTTCAGATACAGTCGCTCTCTACTGGGGCTCTTCCAGGCAATCCAGTGCAGGCCAACCTTGGCAACGTCATCACCATTCCCCTTAGCTCCCTGGCCTCAACACTGAAGCTGTCAGGGATCCCATTTCAGCCAGTTGTGCAGCTTCCTAAAGCCGGTGGTAATGAGGTCGGCATTGCAGACAATACTGCCCTACCACTGCTGGGACAGGCTGACCCACCAGGAGTGCGTGGGGACATCAGTAAGGATGAAAATGAAGGCGTTCAGGACAAGAACGTCAGAGACCAGCAGCAGACCCATTCCCTGATGGAGATGCTGCAGGATGAGTCACAGCTACAGGGAATCATTGCTCCTCTGAGCTCAAAGGATGCTGCTGGTACTTTGGTTCCCCGTGTTACAGCAACCATTTCCCCCATTTCGTCTGCTTCTGTGAGTAATGTTGTATTCACAACCACCACACCTCAACCCACCATCTTGAGCCCATCGACGCAGATGGAGGTGGGTGGGAAAGCAAGTCACAGGGCCTTTGCTGCTTCGAGGAAGAGACCTCTAGTAGAGGTGGAAGACACGATGGATTCAGATATTGAGGCTTTTGTGAACCGCTTCAAACAGCACCGAGCTAAGCTGAACTACACCCAGATTGATGTTGGTCGGCAACTGGCTGAGAAATATGGGCATGGCCTGAGTCAAACCACCATCTGCAGATTTGAATCGTCTATGTTGAGCCCGCAGAACATGCGTAAAATCATGGAGTGGCTGGAGAAATGGATGGCTGAAGCCACATGCAAGTATGTCAGTGTGGAGGCTAATGCAAGCAAGAAGAGCAGAAAGCGAAGGACCACACTGAACCCCACAATAAAAGCCAGTCTGGAGGAGCATTTCATGAAGCAACCTAAACCTGGCTCACAGGAGCTAAGCACCGTGGCAGATAAGCTGGGATTAGAGTATGAAGTTGTGCGTGTGTGGTTCTGCAACAGACGACAGAAGATCAGAAGGGAGTCTTCTAACCTTCACGAATCATCTTCCGAGCTAGTGGCAGACTCAAAACAAGAAAATGCTGCCGAGTAGTCCACCATACATCAATATAATATGATGTCCTCATTTCATACTCCATATTATAAGTGTGTTCTGTTCTCACTCAGCCATGCACCATCTTATGGTTAATTCATCCACACTGTAGTCTACACTAACTTTATTACAAGTTTTTAATCCATCCTTTGCTTTACATGTGAGAATTGCTCACTAGCATTGTTCATTGAATTGTTAGTTACTTCCGCCATGCTTCCGTTTTGTCAGTCAACAGCTGCACTTCCGCTTAGCGCAACGCCAAATGCGCATGCGCATTAGCACGTTTTGTTCCCTTGAACAGCTACAAGATGGTAGGTGGTCAGCGTGGAAGAAGTATCCAAACGTATCAAATGCGCAATTGTTTGAAGCGATGCCAGTCACTTTGCTTCTGTGTCGGCATACTTTTATTTTGTAGGTCAGGGGTCCGCGAAAGCACCTGAAGCGGCTAAATGCCCCTAAACATTGGATGCTGGACAAGCTTAGCGGACGATATGTAAGCGCATCACGATGGTGTTGCTGCAGTTCTTATTTACTTGCGATTCGCTTGCGTTTGTGTGGTGCAGGCACCCCGTCCGAGCCCCGGTCCCCACAAGCTGCGAGAGTGCCTCCCGCTCATCATTTTCCTGCGAAACAGGTTAAAATACGCATTGAACGGCAAGGAGGTAACCAAGATACTAGCTCAACGGTTGGTGAAGGTGGACGGGAAGGTCAGGACCGACGCGTGTTATCCCGCAGGATTCATGGGTGAGACGTTTGAAATAGGCAGTTGACGAGTGGTCTATCTGTATGTCTGTCTGTATGCATATTTGACGGTCTTGCGAGCTGACCTCCGTCCCTGCTTTGATGAAATGCAGAAGGCTTAATGTTTGAGCCGTACTGGCTGTGATCACTGTAGGAAGAGGCTGAGCAGTGGAGAGCGCGGAGGGTGTATGCATGTGTTTGTGATTGAGCATGTGCATCTGTGTCTGGAATGATTGGCTCTTTGTCATTGTCACTTGCAGATGTCATCCAGATTGACAAGACGGCAGAGTACTTCCGCCTTCTGTACGACGTCAAGGGCCGCTTCACCATCCACAGGATCACTTCTGAAGAGGCCAAGGTGGGGGTAGTGCACACTGTATGAAGGGGTTTGCAAAAGGACACACACCATGTATGCATTGTGCGGGGGTTCTTTGCTGGAGAATATGCTTGCAATTGTCTCTTCAGTAAGGTGTGCTTTATAACAAGTTGATGGTTGGATAGATTGAACTTACTATCTGCCGTTTACTCCTCTCTGCCTCCAACCTGGTAATGAGCATGTCACTCCCTCCCCTCCCCCCCTCCCTCCCCTCCCATTTTGACAGTTCAAGTTAGGCAAGGTTAAACGCGTCCAGGTGGGCCCAAAAGGAGTTCCTTTCTGCGTCACTCACGATGGCCGCACCATCCGGTACCCTGATCCTCTCATCAAAGTGAACGATACCGTCAAGATAAAGATTGACACAGGAAGTATCACTGATTTCACAAAGTTTGAGACAGGGAATGTAGCCATGGTGACAGGTGGACGTAACTTGGGTCGTGTAGGAGTGATTATGACCAAGGAAAGACATCCTGGGTCCCACGACATTGTTCAATTGAAAGACGCCACTGGGAACACCTTTGCTACGCGTTTGGGGAACGTGTTTGTGATTGGAAAGGGACCCAAACCGGTAGTGTCGCTACCAAAAGGAAAGGGAGTTAGGCTGACCATTGCGGAAGAGAGGGACCGTCGCTTAGCAAGGCAGGGTGTGGCATGAACTGAGTGCGAATCTCCCTGTTGGAACACAATGTGGTATACTATTAATTCTTGTTGGTACAAAATTAATGCAGTATAAAATTATTGGGTAGCTAATCGCGACTCTTCGCGAAGCATGAAGCCATGTGAATGATCCTGCCCAGGTCTTGACGTCATTTCCGTCCGTTTTGTCGATTTTTAGGGCGGAGCTGCTTGGCTGTCGTGCGTTTGTGCATAGGTCTATCTATCGCCTGTGGCAGCTTTGAGCATGATTGTCGCTAAATTAGCGTTCGTCTGTTATTTCGCTGGACTGGTCGGTGCAGTTGGTGGAGAGGGCAGCGGTAAGCTGTGTGCTGTAATTTAGCGCAATATACACACACACGATGTGATCCGGGCTATTGTATCACTCTGTAACCTGTGTTTTTAACACGCACACCCCAGGGGGCGAATCATATCGCGCTATCGCGGTCACTGATAGGGTTACATCAGCCTTGTAGCTTAGTCCAACACTGTGCCTTCGTTAATACTATCGTTGTGCGATGATCCGCGCTGAATCGCTGACTGTGCAAGCGGCCAAGCAGACAGACTAATGAGGATACACTGCATAATTGGCAGGGCAGTGTGTTCTGCAGTGGCGATGTGTGTGCCTGATGACTGTGCATGTGTGCTGTGTTCCCTGGTATTTCTGATGGCTCCACTATCTGTCTAGCAGCTGCATGCAACTATCTGATTGGCTGACCTCACCCCACGTTTTACACCTAGTGAGATCCCTTGAAGTGATTGCAAATCAACCAGTATGCAGCTTCTTTTTCCAGGCCATTGGAAAGCAGTTTTCCAGTGCTCTACACTGAATTCTCACTAGTAATTTTCTCCTGTACTTCTTGGTAGCTGTCTGTATAGGATAATCCCCATGGTACATTAGCAAACTGGAACCCATACGAAACTTCCCTTGCACATGTCACCAGCATGCATGAATTGCTGTGTTTGCATTGGCAGAATGTGTGTATATAGGAAGGTTGTGTTCTAGGGTTAACCAAGGTTAGTGGACCACCATTAGCATTGAGACACAGCCATTCAACTGTTGTGGGGTGTTGAGTGGTTTCTGTAAGGGGATGGTCGGGCCAGCCACTAATCGATGGCTAAAGTGCTTCTTGTTATTCACCGGAAGACATTACTGTAAACAAACATTACCTCCGTGATTGGTAGTTAGGTGTTTGCTATTCTGATTGTATATGCTTACAGTCGTATTACTGTTTCTAGTCTGATTCACACACAGCAATCACTTACATGTGACTATATTGTATTGCAGCAGTGGAGTTTCATGTATAATATATGTATGCATGCCATTGGAATTCCTGAGGCTCCGCCCTGAAAATACTATAATCACGTCACGAGAGTGAGTGAGTGCAGTGTGTGATGTGGAAAGGGGACAAGAAGCCCTTGAACAACTGTCTTGTGCACTCATGAATGTGCTGCGTCTGTAGTGGTGTAAGAGAGACTCCATTAGAATGGCATTGGACAGTACCTTTACGAATAGAGATTCCATGTAAGGAGGGTGATGGGGTAATCCCTACTCAAAGGAGGTTGATGTGAACATGAAGTAAGTTGTGCTGTGAATTAAACTGAAGACCTTTAGCACACAGTACCCAAATTAATGGTAGATACTTATATATTATTTTATTTACAGACTGCTACTGTAAGTAAAAATACCATATGTACAGTAAAAAAATTGTATGATAATAATTTTGAACGCTTACTTGGTAATATCAATTTGCAGCTAGCAACTGGAAATAACTCACTTTCACTTCTGAGGACTGCAGGGAAGTACAACACGAGATGGACTGCATAAGGTCAAGTGAAAGGCTTTTCCTAAAATTTGGAAGAAGTGGATTACATCTCTATGTTGTATCCCTATGCCGGGGTAGCTTGATATATAAACTGTCTCTGTGGCTAAATGTCTTCAGTTTCATGACACCTCCAATTTGCCTGCCTCCTGCCCCCTTGGTTACGGCCCTTGACCAGGCTACATACATCAAAGTGCATGTTCATCAAGCAGGATATACAGAAGCCTTCCTAATGTGAATGGCTCATAAAATATGCATTGTAAAACAAGGTGTTAGCAGTACTGTAGTATTTTGTTACAGATCAGTTCTATTTGCATGGTTGTGGGTGTCCCAGTGTGTGGGTGGGCTTGCCTGTTATGGAATACCTGAGCTTCCATGTCGTGTACACACAGTGCTAGTTGTTCGTGTGTAGCCAGACCAATTCCTCCCCTCCACTTCTCTTAGTGGTAGTGGGACCTCTCTATAGCGGACACCACGGGACCTGCTGTATATGTACAGTACCTCTGTCCTGTATAGAGAGGTGGCCCTAATTCACAGGTAGATTTAGGATGCACAGTTCTTTGGTACCAGCTTGAAGGTGGATGAAAATTCTGCCGACAGTTCGACCATGATGCTGCGGTCTTCTTCAGGGCAAGGGCAGAAGTAGACTTGTATACACAAACGGTGAAGGATTCTTCTGTGCCAACTACTAACAGGCTGAAAACCTCGTTGAATTGCAGAAATTGCCAGTGTGGTACACAGTCCTATATGATTTTATATTATGCAGTTGAAGCAGACAGGTCATGTCTTTTACAGGAAGCTGTCCTGTGTTCAGGGTGTTCTGTTGGTAGAGGAGATAGAGGCTTCACTGTAAGCTACACTAATATTTTAATCAGAGGCATTTCTTCCCTCAGGCGCCAACTCGACATGTGCCAGTCTCAGCAACCTTGCCATGCGAGCGCAGTCCTGGAGCCATCTGGGAATAGCTGAAGTATGCAACACTACGGATGGCTGTCTGGGCATACAGTGCATTCAGCAGGTGTCCCAAGGGCAACAGACATATAGCAAGTTTGTGCTCCTGCCTTGTCAACGACCTCGTGCAATCCACGTTATTTCAGTGTACAATGACCAGGTGTTACTGGACGATGTGATCAACCAGTCAAAAGTGTTTGACTACAGAGTTCCACTATATGGATTTACTGTCCGAATCAATGTGACCTTTGAGGACATGGATGACTCAGTTCGTATTGGAGTGAGTGGTTGACTTTAATAAACTTGCGGCTTTTTGAGTGAATATGTATAAATCAACTGAAAGTGATGTAACGTACAAGTGATGCTATCTTCCCTCCTTGCCCCCTCTTCCCTCCTTCCCCCTTCTTCCCTCCATCCCTCTCCTTCTCTCTGCTTCCCCTCTCTCTCCTCCTCCGTCTCCCTTACTCCCTCTGTCCTACTGACTTTCCTCCAACCCCATTCATCCTGTGTCTAGTCAGAGGCTATGTTTTTCGGTAATGCATATCCTATACTCCCACTCAGTGTGATTCCAATAGATGATGATCTCTGCAATGGCAGCAAGGTGGTCACGCCCACAACACCTCCCCCACCCACCCTGCCTACCAGCCCTACTCAACCGAAAACGACATGTGAGGCTGCAAATTTGCTAGCCTCGGAAGTGCCAACGCGAGTGCAATCGCCCATTTTTGAGGCAACGGAGGCTTGTGCCAGTTTCCCTAACTGCAGTGGTGTACATTGTTCTGCCGTGTACCAGTACAACAATTACAGTGGCAAACTTTATTTTCTTCCGTGTGAGACCCCGCCCGCTGTGAGGTTGGTCTTGGATGACAACAGCGGGGCTGTCCACATTGACCGACTCATTAACAAGAACACCACAATACCATTCGTCGTCCACGGGCTCTCGGTGGATGTTGTTGTAACGTTGATCCACCAGGCGGATGACTCCCTGCTCTTTGCTGTGTGTAGGCTGCATGTAGTGGGCAGATGCGTGTATGTGCTGTAATAGTGTGTGCATGTGTGGGGTGGCATTTCTGTGATCCGAGGCAGCAGAATGCATGCACCAATGATGCTGAACACCCCTAGCCCTAGTGTGTAACATGCTAGACCACTCTTGTGGTGTGCAGCATGCAGTATGTGTGAGGGGTGGGCATGGGGGTGGGGGTGGGGTTGTAGTGTCATCATCATGGGTGTAGATACGGAAGCAATGCTTTATTTGCTGCTTTTTGCCTTAAGCAGTCCAGTGTATTCTGCACTAACAATGCGTCCTGCTTTCTGTATATACATGTATGTTTCACATGCATTCTTCTTTTGTATCTACATGTAGCTGTCTGCTTATATCACGCTCTTTGGTGTCACTATTGACATTGTTCCTCTCACAAGGATTCCCATCGACCAGTCCTCCTGTTCTGCACCAGACAGCTGCATGGTGTGGGCCACGATTGCATATGACCTGGACACTCTGGCTCAACAGCACCTCAGCGACGTCGCTACTGTCACGGATGTGTGCACCCGATACTCCAACTGTTCTGGAGTTGCGTGCTCCCTAAATGTCACACTGGGTCGAACGTCTACCTATCACCTTAACATGGAGGTCCTCCCATGCTTGGAGCCGCCTGCCGTTCATCTGCTGTTTGCTGACAATTCAGGCAACACGTATTATAATCGCAATTTCGAGAAAAGTACTGTGGATTCTTTTAAGATTCCTGCTTCAATAGGTTTCTTCACTGTGCCCGTCACTCTGCATGTCACAGTACGCCAACTGCCAGGAGCAGTAGCTTTTGCAGTGAGTTTGCTGTTCACTTTCCGTAATAATAACAATACACTACCTTCCTTAGTTTCAATACAGTTTTTAGTTTCTATTGTTTCTATACAATTGTTTTGATTATTTTTGTGTAGTTTTATCGTGACTTGTGTTGTTTACATGATGTCTGTAGGGAGTGACAGTGTCAACTCTGTCACTTGGCTCCTTTCTCCCCCTCCCAATCTTCCTCCTCTTTTGTCAAACTCACTCACAGCTCACCATTGATGTACCCATTGTCGGAGCAGTTGAACTGGTGCCCTTGACAGAGATCCCTGTGGATAAATCAACATGCTACACAGGTATATGCATAATATTATAGGCATGCATATAGTTATATACACAATTATATATGAATGCATATAGTTATGTATGTACACAATTATATGCATGCATATTTATTATATACACAATCATATGCACAGGTATGGATGCATACACTTGATACAATAATGCATAATGCGTAGAGCAAGTGCTAAATAGGTAATGTGTTCCTAACAGAAAATGGGGATAACATGACATAGTACAAACAGCAGCCGAGGCATAACGTCTCTGATAATATATAGTACAGTGTATTGTCCATATGCATATGTATGGCAGTATGAGGGTATAAATTACCTGTATAATGTAATTATATGGTATTTGTATAGTACAAATTGGCAAGGTAGACTTGATATGGATGTCTCCTATGAGCCTGATTTATTCTAAATGAGCTGTTTTATTCTAAAAGAGCTATTTATTGTTTCAAGAGCTGGTTATTCCAAAAAAGTTGTTTTATTATTAAAAAAGTGCTGTTTTATTCCTAGAGCTGTTTTATTCCTAAAGAGCTGTTTTATTCCTAAAGAGCTGTTTTATTCCTAAAGAGCTGTTTTATTCCTAAAGAGCTGTTTTATTATCTCATTACAGCCGGTTATTCCAAAAGGGCTGTTTTATTGTTCCATTACAGCCGGTTATTCCAAAAGGGCTGTTTTATTCCAACAATGTGTTACTGTGTGTGATGCTCAGTTACCACAGTAATCACAGCCAACACTTCTTTCAATTGCAGTGGCTCCGAACACAGCTCTTCAGGGATCGACTGTGGCAGGGATTGCCGTAGGGATCATCATTGCTGTGGTTATCCTCGCTCTGATCCCTGCGGTGGTGGGATATGCAATAGTGTGGTGTCTGTGCAGGAGACATAAGGCTGTGGAGCATGGCCCAAACATCGGCTTTGCTACAAAGGACTACACAGATGAAGCCAATGTGACGGAATTGGATGATGCGGCAGATTAAATCCACGATTACACACCAAGATCCCTTATCAACAATGTTTATGTCCCATGATATATACATACACCCATATCATCTGTATCATCCATAACGTCGCATGTACTTATATCATATATAATCTGTAAAATCCATCTCCAGGGCTGCCCAGAGCAGTTGTATAATTTATACAACTTCTCTCTCGCAGCAGCAAACATTTTGATCCATATATAATGTATTCATCTTCACAACACCTTACAAGCAAGTTTACCTTATAACATTTGAGATTTAAATTTGTAGTTTGGAAGCATATTCAATCATGTGTTGTTGTTGCTATGTTGTGTGATCAAGAGACTGTTCCTCCGATATGCAGCATCCGATCTGTTCTGACAGCTCTCCGGCATTGTTTTCCAATTCTGTCCCTTTGATGCTCAACTTGGCATAGTGGCGAAAAAGGCGCGGCAACTCACTGCCAACCAGGAGTACCACTGCCTGCCCCGCCCTCCCCACACGCCCCACACGCCCACACAGGTGGAGGTACTCCTGAGCCGTACGGGGGACCTCCATGACATACACTGTCCGCACCCAGGGAAAATCCAATCCCCTAACAGTCTCTTCTGTCCCAACAGCGAGTTGAATCTGCCCTGTTTGAAATCGCTCAAGAAACTCTTTATACTCCTCTGAGTCAGTCATCTTCTCATACAAGGCCACCACTCGCACACCTCGACTCCTAAGGTTCCACACAAACTGATCTATCTTTGCTCCGCGGTGGATGAACACCAATGCAGGATGCCCACCACTGGCACGCACCAAGTGGTCAACCAGTAAATCAGTCTTATCCAGGACAGAATTCTTCTCATCCTTCACTAACATGTAGTGGTGCTGAATGACAGTTGGAGTTGTCCTAGAGCTGGAGCACTGGATGACGGGGAGCTCTGCCGACCACCCAAGACGCACTAGTTCCTCCTTCACTCCCAAATCTGCTGTTGCCGAGGTGCAGATGAGCTGTAAATGCCTCTTCCTCAGTTTCTCCCTAATGACGTTCAGAACCAGAGAGGCCGGCCTGGGGTGCTTCTCCCTCCTTGACCTTGCCCTCCATGTTGCTCGCTGTGGGTTTAGAGGCACAATGAGCTTGTCACATTCATCCAAAACCACTCGACGCAAGTTTCTCACAGTAAACGTCCTATTGTTTAGCAGCTCCAAGAGTTTTTTCGGGGTAGCAATCACTATGTTATGAGGTTCTGCTTGCAAGGGGCTAACACTTTCCTTATCTCTGTTTCCTGAGCTACTGCCTGACTCCCCATTCTTCCTCTCCTCCTCCTCTTCCTCCTCCAGTGGATCAACTACCTCGCGCTCCCCAGTCATCCCGCTCACGCAGAGCAGCACCTTCTTGCTGCCCTTCCTTGTACCTGCCAGGACCACGCTCCACTGGTGAAGCTGAGTGGCTAGTTCGCGCGTTGGCGCCAGGATCACAGTGGACAGCCCAGGCGAGGTATCTTCCAGGGCTGGGATGAGAAATGACAGGGATTTACCACTCCCTGTTGGAGACTGTACGATGCAGCTCTTCCTGTTTAAAGTGAGGGGCAGCGACTGTTCTTGGACTTCCGTTGGTCTTGCGATGTTGTAGTGGCTCTTCAATAGTCTGACGGTAGCAGCATTGACTCCCAACTTTTTGAAGCCATTCTCTTCTTTCTCCCTGTTTTCTTTACGGGCCTTGGTGGCAAAGCAGCGAACTGCAAGTATTGGTGCATGCGATAAACCTCCTTTTGAAGGGATACGTGGGTAGTGAGCAGCAATACGAAGACCTCGACACAGTAACATCGAATACACAACCCTTCGTCAACTCCAAAACCACTCACGGAGCCTACAGTACACATGGCTACAGTATAAATAAGCATAATGTGTTAAATTATATTAAACATACTAGCGTTATTAACAGTATAAACATTGTATACACAGAGGTGGGAGGTGGAGAGAGAGGAGTGTCGTTCGAGATGTCGCAGTGTACTCTTCCGATATTGTACTTCAACCTCGGAGGGGAGATGCTGTACATCATCCAACAGAGGCTCCAGGCGCAAGGCGTGCAGCCGGAGAAAGCACACAGAGGTAAGTACGCATATCAACCAATCAAGCAGTCATGATTGAAGTGCACCTAGCTGCCACACCAAAAGGTGCTAGGACTACACAAAGGTGCAATGGAGTACCAGAAAATGAACATAATGCACAGTCCCTACACTTCACAAGCCTAATCTGGCACATCACATTGTACTAAGATGGTTTAAAATGGTTTGTAGTCGCTGGCACGCTAGCCGTAGATGTATCAATGCATATGTTAAATAGCATGTGCCGTGGCTTATGGCAACCACCCCTCGCACGAGCTGGCATGGCTGGCATGGGTGTGGTGTATTCTGATGCGAGGCCTCAATGTCACCTGTGCTCGTGTCGTTCGTTGCTTCCTGCAGTCGTGTGTGACCTCGTGCATCAGATGATGGATGAGAGCTGTTTGCTGGAGGTATTCAAGTACCAGCCCGTCTATGACAGGAACGACCTCAAGACTGTGTTTGAGCGACTGGCGCACTCTTCGATCATGAAAATGAACTCTGCAAGCATGGACAAGGTGTGCAACATGGCATGCCAACCTTCTAATCCCTGAGCCGATCTGCACATGCGAAATTCTACAACCTTGCATATTAATTAGCGTTTTCTTATGGTGTGCACACGTATATATATAGATGTCTGAAAAAGACATTTTTCGCTATTTCTCGTACACACACACATCCTTAGATCGTGA
>MKWU01003177.1_pt1 | contig 22329 bp, 23 predicted proteins | sample 809101 | NCBI WGS metagenome assembly MKWU01 (sample SAMN05860141, study PRJNA318959) | sponge metagenome | host: Aplysina aerophoba | place: Slovenia: Piran, Adriatic Sea, Gulf of Piran | collected 2013-05-07 | reverse complement strand
GAGACGGAGACGGCGATGGCGATGGCGACGGAGACGGAGACGGCGATGGAGACGGAGACGGCGATGGCGACGGAGACGGAGACGGCGATGGCGATGGCGACGGAGACGGAGACGGCGATGGAGACGGGGACCGGTGACGGTGATGGCGATGGAGACGCCGAGAACAGCCAGTCCAAAGGCGGCCAGGGCAACAACAACCAACGCAGTAGTGACTGGAGGTCAGGAGATCCGTTGGAGGTCCTTGGCGTAACAGACGAGTAAATTTCCGAGGTCCAGCGCGCACTTGGACAGATCGGCTATTACCCGGGCGAGAACGACGGCGTTTGGGGTCAGCGGTCGAGTTCGGCAATGGAGGGCTTCCAGAACGACAACGGATTGACCCCAACCGGCACTTTGAACCGGAAATCCCTGATCAAGATGCTGGAACTCTATGGCCGGTGAATGCTCAACAGACCTCGCATGGTCCTTCAAACCAGCACTCCGGGCAGAAAACAGATACTGAAGCAGATGGAGGGAATTGACATGCTGCACTTCAAAAGGCTGGCCAACGATGTGGATATAGAACCGATACTTGCTGAAATGAACGCCGCCGCGGAGATGTGGCTGGCAGACACAAGTCGTCAGCGCAAAGTACGCTGCCAACGGAATACGCAGAACATCTTCCTGCGCGCGGCTCAAAAGCCCCTTCCGCCCGGCGCCCGGAACGCCAACGATGTCCATGCGAGCAAAACGACCAAGACTGCCCGACATTTCCCCCGTGCCCTGCAATACTGTCAATCTGTAGCCGATGCTCTGGAAGGACAACTCGGCCGTGCAACCCTTGTCGCCTTGCTACCGGAGAGCAAGGTATATCCTCATGTTGATTTGGGAGAATACTACCGCATTCGGGACCGGCTCCACCTGGTCCTGAAGAGTTCCGAGGGCAGCCCCCTAACGGCTGAGGAAGAAACCGTTGTCATGCAAGAGCGAGAACTCTGGGTATTCAATAACAAGGCAAAGCACTGGGCGGAAAACTCTTCATCAGTCGCGCGTGTTCACCTGATATTTGACGTACTTCCTCCCCGCGGGGGAGGATTCTACGCTTTCCCACCGCATGAAGGAAAGGTATGCAAAGACGCGGCCATTGCACGGGACTGAGTCGCTGTTCGTTCATTAAAACGGAGATGAAGCGTGAGCATCAGTTGCCCCGGTCGCCACCCTCCGATCGCAAAATCCTTGTCGCTGCGAGAAGGGCGTGAGCCGCAGAGTCCACACGGATTGCATTGTCATAGACCTCAGTGCGGAGCGCACCCATGACGCGCTGTTTCCTGGAAACGTAAAAGGCATCATGCTCGTCTCGGAACTGCAATTGCCTCAGTGATCGCAACCCTCGATTGACAACCAACTCATACGCCGAGATGCGCGCCTGGTCACCCGCCTTGCGAGCAAGCACCGTGGCAGCAGCAAGTCCTTCCAGATACGCCCCTGTTGACGCCGCGTGCGGAGGACCGAACTCCGGACGCAATGGGTCATAGAATCTTCCCTGCATATCCGGCGGCAGACCATCCCATTGTTGCATGGGCAACAGCCAGTCATTGATCTCAAGCGCGAATTCCACGAATTCTCGATGACCGGTCTGGTCATGAAGGGACGCGCAGGCCTGGGTATGCCATGGTACGAATGCCGGATTCCGCCGTCGGTAATGCCTTGCACGGCACCGCTCGAATGTCCTGACGCACAAATCCAGGGACGGTGCTGCCGGCAATCCGTGCCGCATTGCCTCGGCCCAGAACAACAATGCTTCCCCGGAGTAGAAGTTCCAGTTCTCACCATCTCGTTCCTCGGGGAAGAAAAAAGTGCGGAACCCGCGTTCACTGTCCACCAGTGAATTTATCCCGCTACAGAGCATCGACAACTCGTCAAGAAACTCCTGATGATCCGGATTCTCCAGGATAGCCAAGCCGGCGACGGCAGCAGCTCCGAGCTTGGCTCCCGTGCTTTCCACGATTGCTCCGCGGCCGTTTCCGATCGGCCTGAAGTATCTTGACAGATTGAATCGCAGGCTACGCCGAGCCGCGTCCTTCAAGTCCGGACTGCCATTGAGTCTGCCCCATCGCGCCAGCGACCATGACGCGAGAAAGTTCCGTATGGCGTTGTCTGCAGGCGACACTTTACCGCGGCTTGGCCAATACTTATATGGAATTGCTCCTTCTGGGGACTGATTGTTAATCATCCAATGCCCAACTCCATTCGCCAATTCTTTGGCCATGCCTCTACTGTCCGTCTCCGTGACGATGACCAGGGTTGAGCCACGGTATAACTCCAGTTCTCCAGACCTGCTTGCGCCATGGAGTAAGCACTGTGTCGTGGAAATGGTACGCAATGCACCGTGTGCGATGAATGTCTCGAGACTGATGTCTTGCCGAGAAAGGAACTGTTCCAGTGCGCGCTCAAAGCTCAGGTTCGCCGCAATCATCCGCGTGGGCGCAATTCGGGAAGTGTCGCCTCGAAAGGAGATCTCCATCCCGACTAGACCTCGGGCGCGATTGAAAAATACCTTCGAGAATTGCCTCGGTGCCACATCTTGCATGCGGTTGACCAAACAGGCCTCAACGATCTCGCCGGCGCGAAGCTGTACATGTCGCCTGAGGTCGGCAATGCCAATGGCAGGGATCCAGCCGCTGCGTATGGCTTTCCCGCCTTGACGAACGCAAAACCAAGCTTCGCCAGACAGAATACCTGCCTTGTTCACTGTGGTCCGGCTAGTACTGCGGACTCCTCCTCGATCGTTGAGGGCTTGTCCGGGAGAGAGAACAACAGCGACTGGATTATTTCGGCAACAAACTCGGACCGCCCGCTGACGCCCGCCTTTGAATAGAGCGAAGTCGCCTGCAGACGGACAGTGTTTTCCTTTACGCCGCGTGCCCGGGCAATCTCGGCAAAACGGTAACCCTTGATTATGAACCAGGAAACGTCCTTTTCGCTTGGCGTCATTCTCCATTCGTCCATTTGGATTTCGAGGCTCTCCACCAATTTGCGGGAATACATGTTCAGGCGTTTTTCCTCCTGGGCCAGGCGGGAGCCCAATCGCAGAACATCACGAATGCCAAGGACCAGTGCAATAGATACGCAGATAAAGACGATCACCTCGATGATAAAATGAACAGTAAGATATTCATGTTCGATAAACGCGTCGACAAACAGATCGTAGATGAAGAACACAATCGCAATCGCAATCGTAGTGAGCGAGAGATGCCGGTTTTGAACCAGTCTCCTGGATGCAATTCGCATTTGGGGTAAGCCTCTTGACCAACGCAGCGAAGCTGCCCGGCAGACAATACCTTGTCTTGCATAAGCTGGTCAAGAAAAACCCGGTTGCGGCCAACCATACATGGAGGCAATTTCGGGAGCCATTCCCGACGATACGATTTCATGATTGCGGTTTCTGGTGTCTTCAGCGCGGTAGACGCGAGCTTCTGCCAGAGCGAGGAAAAGGACAGCATCCGCCGGGTCCAGGGGCTGGACCGCGCGAATGAGCTTTCGGCCGCCTGCCCGGGCACACGGGTGGTGACGGTGTGCGACCGGTAGGGCGACTTCCGGGAGCTGCCGGCGCGGGCGAAGGAAACGGGCGCGGCGCTGCTGGTGCGGGCCAGCAAGTCGAACAGGCGCCTCGTGGGGCTGCCGGGCGGCAAGAGGAAGCGCCTTTGGGCGCACATGCGCGAGGCGAAATCCCTCGGCGTGCGGAAGGTCGAGGTGCCCGAGCGCGGCGGCCCGTTTATGCGCAAGGCGCGAACCGCCCGGCTGACCGTCCGCTGCGAGGCCGTCGACCTGGTGCCCCCGGCGGAGGTCGGCGGCGAGACGATCCGCATGGTTGCGGTGTCGGCCCGGGAGGAGAGGCCGTCGAAGACGGTGGAGGCCAGGAAGAAGGCGCTGCACTGGCTTCTGCCGGCAACCGAATGCGAGATCCCCGCGACGGGACGGCGGCGACGGCTCTGCGCTGGTACGAGCTCATACCAATACCGGATCGAGTGCTACTTCGACGCGATCACCGCCAGTAGGGATAGTTGTTTCAAGTACAAATTGCTCGCCTTGGAGTTGTAGACCGGGTTACTTGCCGGCTTGGTTTCCGCGCGTTCGATAGACTTGGATCGCGACGGATAAGATGAGAAGCAGGCCGAGCAGGATCTGTTGCCAGAAGAAACCCGCGCCGGCCAGCAGCAGGCCGTTTTCCAGAACGGCGATGAGATACATGGCGATCGCCATCCCCCAGACGCGGCCGATGCCGCCGAAGAGGCTCGTGCCTCCGAGGATGACGCCCGCGATGATGTGAAGCTCGAGCCCCTGCCCAAGCGTAGGATGCGCGCTGTTCATGCGGCCCATGAGCAGAAAGGCTGCCAGCGCGACCAGGGCGGCCTGCACGACAAAGGCGATGATGATGTATTTGCGCACTTTGATGCCGGCTATCCGGGCCGCTTCGGGATTGCCCCCGATGGCTAGGATGTAGCGACCGTACTCAAGGCGCGTGAGGACGAAATGACCCGCGATGACGACTACGGCGGCAACCCAGACGAGGTTCGGAACCCCCAGGGTATTGCCCTGGCCCAGGACGACGAAATTCGCCGGAAACCGCACGTGATAGGTGCCGTACATCACTTCCTGAACCACGCCGCGCGCCAGCACGAGCATGCCCAGCGTGCCCAGCAGCGCGGGAACCTTGAGAAACCCGACGATCAGCCCGTTGCACAGTCCGAGGGCCGCTCCCGCGGCGACCGCGAATGCGAAGCAGAGGATGAGGGGATAGCCGTCGAAAACCAGAAATCCGGTCAGACAGGCCGTCAGGCCCATAACCGATCCGACGCTCAGGTCGATCTGCCGCGCGGAGATGACAAAGACCTGTCCCACGCCGACGATCATCGCGACCGCCGCCGAGCGCAGAATGTTCAGCTGATTCTCGACCGTCAGGAACTTGTCGGAAAACACCGAAAGCAGAATGACGCACATTATGGCGGGGAACACCACCGTGTTGACGTTGCGCAGGTATGGCTTCGCTAAGTCCAGTATCCCCTTCATTTGGTATAGAAGGACCAGGCGAAGGTTTAGTCTGTTGCGCAGGTATAGCTTCGCGGAGTCCAGCATCCCCTTGCTGCGCCGTTGCGAGGCTATCGCCGCTGAGAGCGCAAAAATTGCCGCAAGCCACGGCAGATCCCCGTACTTGGAATAGGCCGTTGGCGGAAGCTTGGCCGGGAGCGAGGCGTCAAGAACTCCGGTTTCGCCGACTCCGAGGCTTGAGACGATCCTGCCGTAACTGTCGACTACGGCGCTTATTCCGGTATTGGCGGACCTAACCAGGGGCAAGCCTTGCTCGATCGCGCGCATTCGGGCCTGCATCAAATGCTGCTGGGGACCGGAGAATCGACCGAACCATCCGTCGTTCGTAATTTGCAGCAATGCATCGGCGCGAATTTCGGTTTTCATGCCGCGCGGAAAAATTGCTTCGTAGCAGATCAGCGGAAGAAAGCGGCCGGCCGTTCCAAAATCGAGCAATTTCGCGCCAGCCCCCGAAGAAAATCCATGTCCTTCCTGTGTTGCAAGCCCCTTGGCCCCGAACGCCGCCAGATAATTTCCAAGCGGGAAGTACTCGCCGAACGGAACCAGCCGATACTTGTCGTAGACAGCGAATGCCTGACCGCTCTCGTCGAGGGCGACCATGCTGTTGAAATCCAGCTTTCCCTGCTTGCGCCGTATGCCTAGCGCCACAATCGCGCCGTTTCCGGAATCGGCGATTCTGGCGAATCTCCCGCGTTCGAATCTCATGAGAAAGGTTGCCGCCGTTTCCGGCCACACGATTAGTTCGGGCTCGAAATCTCTCTGTTCGCGAGTAAGCTCCAGCAATCTTTCGAAAAACGCGTCTCTGTGACCGCTCTTCCATTTCAATTGCTGGGGAACATTCGGCTGGACAATGCGAATCTGCGGACGCGGCCCGTCCAACGGCGCTACGGAATCGATTCGCGCCTGTCCGGCGACCCAAAGCGCGGAAATTCCGACAAGTGAAGCCATGGCGCCCAACCACGCGGGTCGAATCGCTAGCGGAAGAACGCCGGCCAGGACTGTGGCGGCGACCATGGCGTACGGACCGCAATAGGCGGAGACCTGTATGATCGGCGTTTCCGACCAAATGTACCCGAGCAGGCCCCACGGAAATCCGGAAAGCAATTCCGAGCGCAGGAACTCGACGCCGACGATCCCGGCGACGAGAAGGAAGGCGCGCGCCGGAACGCTCGCGCCGAAAAAGCGCGCGAATCCGAATGCAGCCGACCAGAAAACGGCGAATCCCGCGCCGGTCAGAGCCAGAGCGAAAGGCGCCATCCAGCCGTTCTTCCCGATATCGACCAGAAACGGCTCGACGATCCACGACAACATGCTCGCAAAATACCCGAACCCGAACCACCAGCCGGATTTCGCGGCGCCAATCCAGTTCGGTTGCCTTAGGCAAATTGCGCCGGCAAAATAGAAGGCGGCGACCGTCGCGAACGGAAGGCTGAAGGGGACATGGCCGGCGGATCCCAGGACTCCAAGAAGCAGCAGCGCCGCGAAGCGGATCCGCGCTTGATCGGTCGCTCTTTTCAAGAGTGAGAACGCCGCCATGCGGAATTAGGCTTTCCGATCCCCTTGAAGCTTGACTTTCAGTCGTTTGATTCGCCTGAGGTCGGAATCGACGATGACAATCGAATGGCCTTCGGGATGCTTTATTAGCTCGCCCAAGTCCGGAACTCGTCCCGCCAAAACGAATACAAGCCCGCCGAGCGTATCGATTTCCTCGTCATTGCCTTCGACGCTTAGATCCAGTCCGGTCTCGATCTCGAAATCCCTAAGCGGCGTTTTCGCAAGGCAAAGATATTCGCCTGGAGCTTCCATCCGCCAGAATTCGTCCTCGTCGACAATGTCGTGCTCGTCGGCAATGTCTCCAACGACCACCTCGACTAAATCTTCAATGGTGGCGAGCCCGTCCACGCCGCCGTATTCATCGATGACCAATGCCATGTGAATCCGCTCGGTCTGCATTTTTTGCAAGAGCACGCCAACAGGCATGGACGGCGGCACGAAAAGCAATGGCCGCAATGTGGTCTTCAGATTGAAATTCTCTTCCATCTTGTTGAAGCCGTAGTGCAGCGCAAGATCCTTCATATGGATAAGGCCGCACGGCTTGTCCAACGAACCCTCGTAAACTGGCAGGCGCGAAAGCCCGCTGCTGCGAAACACGTTAACGAGCTCTTCGAGTTCGATATCGAGCGGAACCGCTATGATCTCGGCCTTGGTCAAAGCAACGTTTTCCACGGGCTGGCGCAGAAGCCCCCAGTCGTGGGTGGCCGACTGCAGAGCATTTACCGAATTTGCGCCGTTCAGCCTAGGCGCGGCTCCCGTCCCGTGATCGCGTTCGCCCGTTTTCGAGAACGTCCCGAAAAACTTCGAGAGCAGCCCGTGGTGCCGTTCCGCTTCATGACTTGAATTTTGCGCGCGTTGCGCCGCGCTACTAGATGATGCCTCGGATTCTTCGTTCATAATTTTAATTCCGCGTGAAAACGGAAACCTTTCTCCAGTCTACTATGAAATAGCTAGCCCCAAAGTTGCAAGTATATCGCGCTCCAACCGCTCCATAATTTCGGCTTCGGCATCGTTTTCGTGTCCATAGCCCAACAAATGCATGCATCCGTGCAAAACGAGGTGCGTCGCATGAGCAAGAGCATCGACGCCCTGCTCTCTGGATTCGCGCATGCACGAATCATAGGCGATCGCGATATTGCCCAATGGAGCCGCCATTCCCGGAAATTCGGGAATCGACGAATCGACTGGCCACGACAATACATTCGTCGGCCTGCAATGGCCGCGGAATTCTTCATTTAGCGCCGCCATTCTCGAATCGGCGCACGCCAGAACGTCGATCTCGAATTCCCGCCAGGCCATGCCGCTGGCCGACAAGGCCTCCCGGCAAGCATGCTCCGCCGCATTTTCAAAAGCAATGAGGCTCCATCGCGGATCCTGAACCGAAATCCTAAGCAGCGTCGCGCCGCTAGCCTCTGGGCAAGCCGTAGGCATTGATAATTTTCGCGACCATGGCGTGGCGAACGACATCCGCGGACGTTAGATAGGAGAATCCGATGCCTTCGATATTGCGAAGAATTTTTTCGGCTTCGATGAGACCGGACGCCGCGCCTCTCGGAAGATCGATTTGAGTTACGTCGCCGGTAATCACCATTCGGGATTCCGGGCCAAGGCGCGTCAGGAACATCTTCATTTGCATGCTGGTCGCGTTTTGCGCTTCGTCCAGTACGACAAAGGCGTTGCTTAAGGTTCGTCCGCGCATATAGGCGAGAGGAGCAATTTCGATTCTATTGTCTTCGATCAATCGCGACACCTGCTTGCTCGGCAAAAAGTCGTGCAGCGCATTGAATAGCGGCTTCATGTAGGGATCGACTTTTTCCTTCAAGTCTCCCGGCAGGAATCCGAGGTTTTCGCCGGCTTCAACCGCCGGGCGCGATAGAATTATTCGATCCACCTCGCCTCGCAGCATGGATGACACGGCTGCCGCGACGGCGAGATATGTCTTTCCGGTGCCGGCCGGGCCGATCCCGAAAACCATGTCGTATTCGATCAAGGCTCGCACGTAGGATTTCTGCCTGTCCGTCCGAGGCTCCACGACCTTGCGGCGCGTAACGAATTCCAGCCTCGATTCCTTGCCTTGCGCGGTTCCGCCGCTCGCATCCGACGGCCCGCTGCTGGCCACGGGGCCGAATCTCAGAGCGGCGTCGACATCGCCCGGTTCCAGGTATCTCCCCGATTCCAGGCGCGAATAAAGGAAATGCAGCGCCTCGCCCGCGGCCTGCCGTTGCGAGGCGCCGCCAATGAGGACAAGCTGGTTGCCGTTTCTCACGATTTGAATGCCCAAGCTCGATTCAATCCTCGAGAGATTGCGGTCCAATTCGCCGCAAAGTCCGATCAAACTCCGATTGTCAGGGAATTCGAGATGGGATTCGCCTATTTCAGCGGGCCTTCGCTCTGGAATGATATTCGACTCCATCGTCGCCGACGAATCGCTATTCATACTGCCAGCACAACCCGGCATGCGCAAGCCGGCGGCGCAGCATAAAATCGTCTGAATGGTTGCATTGGGCGCAGCTAGCCGGAGCGCGACGAATTCCCGGCGGATAGCTTGTCAATTTATCATTTCGCCGGCAAGCGAATTCGGCTCCGACCTGATAATTCTTACTGCCGCCAACTTGCCCATTAAACTATCGTCGCAGGACGCGTGAACCGCCTGCAGGTGCTCGGACTTGCCGGCTAGCTGCCCGTCAAATCTGCCTTTGCGTTCGAAAAGAACGTTCGCCAGGCGCCCCACCATGGATTCCTGAGCGGCGATCTGCTGCGATTTCAGCAGCGCTTGAAGCCTATGCAATCGCTCGCTCGCCACGTCCGGAGGAACCTGTTTCTTCTCGGCGGCCGGCGTGCCCGGCCTCGGGGAATAGCGAAATGAATACGACTGCCCGTATCCGACCTCGCCAACCAGCGACAGCGTATCCGAAAAATCCCGTTCCGTTTCGCCGGGGAATCCAACGATGAAGTCTCCCGAAATCAGTATATCCGGCCTCGCGACGCGAAGCTTTTCGATAATTTTCAGATATTGCTCGGCCGTGTGCTTCCTGTTCATGGCCCTAAGCACCTTGTCCGAGCCGGACTGCGCGGGAAGATGCAGATACGGCATCAGCTTTCCGCATGACGCGTGGGCTTCGATCAAGTCTTCCGTCATATCCCTAGGATGCGATGTCGTATAGCGAATCCGTTCGATGCCGTCGATTTCGGCGACGGCGAGGATCAATCGAGCCAATCCCCATCGGCGCCCGCCGGCGCCTTCGCCGCGATACGCATTGACGTTTTGACCGAGGAGAGTGATCTCGCGCACGCCGCGCTTCGCCTGCCGGTCGGCTTCGGCGAGCACTCGAGCGGCCGGTCTGCTGTATTCCGCGCCGCGCGTATAGGGAACGACGCAGAATGTGCAGAACTTGTCGCAGCCCTCTTGCACGGTAAGAAATGCGGTGGGGCTCTTTTTCGGCGACGTAGAAGCCGGCAGTCGATCGAATTTTTCGTCGGCGAGGAATTCCGTCGCAACCGGCTTCCTTCCCTTGTCGGCCTCCGCCACCAATTCGGGCAGGCGGTGGTAGGACTGCGGGCCGACGAGAATGTCCACCAGCGGCTGGCGCGCGATTATTTCTTCGCCTTCCGCTTGAGCCACGCAGCCGGCAACCGCTATCCGCATGGACGGATTTTCGATCTTTCGGGCCTTCAGCCGCCCTAATTCGGAATATATCTTTTCGGTTGCCTTCTCCCTGATATGGCAGGTGTTCAAGATAACGAGATCGGCATCCTTCTCGCTCTCGGAGGCGGCGTAGCCAGACGCCGCCATGGCTTCCGTCATGCGTTCGCTGTCATAGACATTCATCTGGCAGCCGTAGCTCTTGACAAATACTTTCTTCTTGTCGGCCATTGCCTTCCTTCCGGCAGCGATTCCTTCGCCGCTTGTTAAATCAAGGCCGTCCAAGCCGCAACTTGCCACTGCGAATCGTCTCTCGATCAGTTTCGCCGCGTCTCTCCCGCGCGATCGAAATTTCGAAATTTCCGCACTGAGCGATAGAATGGAACTCGGCCGAGATTCGCGGGCGCCGCCGCGATTCGGCAGAATAGGCGACAATGGCGGAACCAGCGGAAATTTCTTCATACGGCGATGCCGCGAGATTCGGTGCGTTTTTCGGCATGCTGGCAATTCTTGCGATCGCGGAAATCATCGTTCCGAGGCATCGCAACGAGATTCCTCGGCTGATCCGCTGGACCAACAACTTCGGCGTTGTAATAATCGACGCGCTGCTGGTCCGCCTTGCGTTTCCGTTCGCCGCGGCCGGCCTCGCCATCATGGCTCAAGACGGAGGATGGGGATTATTCAACATATGGGCGGCGCCTTTCTGGATCGCGTTTCTCGCTTCGTTTCTAATACTCGATTTCGCGATATATATTCAGCATGTCGTTTTCCATGCCGTTCCCGGGCTCTGGCGCCTCCACCGCATGCATCATGCGGATTTAGAGTTCGACGTGTCGACGGGGCTGCGATTTCATCCCGGAGAAATTCTTATTTCGTTTGCATTCAAATTGGCGATCGTTCTGGCTCTCGGGCCGCCCGCCGCAACCGTGCTATTGTTCGAAATCGCGCTCAACGCCACGTCCATGTTCAATCACAGCAACATACGGATTCCGGCGCGCATCGACAGGGCGCTGCGGTGGCTGGTGGTAACGCCAGACATGCATAGAATTCATCACTCTGTCGACTCGGCCGAGAACAATGCCAATTTCGGGTTTAACTTGCCGTGGTGGGACAGGCTGCTCGGCACCTATCTCGCCAAGCCCAAGGGCGGATACCGTAAAATGAAAATTGGCCTCAACGAATTTCGATCGCGACGCGATCTTTGGCTTGACAGAATGCTAATTCAGCCGTTTCGAAGCGATTCCGAAGCTCGACCGAGATCCGGCAACGGCAAATCGAGTGAATCAGCTGCTCGCGAAGACTAACCGGACGCGAATGTTCTCGAGCAAACATTCGTTCACGGCTCAAGCGGCTTTGACCAATTCGTAGGTGACTATCCCGGATGCCTCCTCCGCGCCGGGAGCCACGGCCATCGGCGTAGAGCATGCATGGAGAATCTCCAAGTCGTAGAGTTCGACGACCGCGCCGTCGATCCTGAACCACTCGGCGCAGGTGCCGGTATTAAGGTCGATGACCTGGATGCCGCACCAGGGATCGCTGTCCGCCTCTTGAAGCCTCTTGTCCAGCTCTAGCCCGGAAAACCTGTTGTAGCGGGGCTTCGACAATCCGACGAAAGCGTAGTTTTCCGAAAACGCCAGACCGCGCAGGAATCCGGGGCAGAACGCGACCGGCTCAAATCTGAATTCAGCTCTCGTCTGGCCGGAGGACTTGGCAAGCACGCCCAACTCGCCGGTCCCGGAATTCAATACCCAAAGCCGGTCCTGATATAATCGAGGCGAATGCGGCATCGAAAGCCCGTGGCAGATTATCTCGCCGCTATTGATGCAAATCACGATTCCGCCGCTGGCTCGCCTGTCCCTCCACCCGTCAATCGTATTTGATCTCGATACCGCCGTTGCAAACGCGGGCCGTCCCTTGTCCATCGCCAGTCCGTTCAAATGGCATCGGTCCTCGTCAATCAGGGCATCGATGAAATTCGGGCGCCATAATTCAGCGAAACTGTGCCTCGGGTCGACGAGCGCCAGGCAATTGAATCGAGTGTTCACGAATATCGGGCGATCAGCGGAATCGACGCCAACGTCATGGGCGTCCAAATGACCGGTTAAATGGACCGTGCGGGGCAAATAGCAGGCGTCGAAAATTTCATTCGCTCTTTCTCCGGCCTTCAAAACATTTTCGTACCTGATGATTTGGTGCCCCGTTGCGACGACGAGTTTGCCGTTTCCGGTTGAAACGATTCCCATGGGCTTCGGCAAATGCGTTTTGTGCACATGCAGGCCGCCGCCGGGATTCCGGCCGATTGAATAGAGAATGCCCGATTGATACGACGAGACGAGCAAGCTTGCGCCAAGGTTTTCTAGCAGCGGCACAAGCCCGTCCGACATCGAAAATTCGACATCCGAGCTGTCAGCCGACGGCGAAAGCTGCGCATTCGCACTGCCGGCATTCGCGGATTCATTGTCTATATTGGATTGCAATTCAGCTGCTCCGGAATATTCCCACCAGTTTTCGGGAGGAATCTCCAGATAACAATCAATCCTCTAAATCTTCTTGGGATCGATTACAAGCTAAACGGCAAGAACCTGATGTTTGACTTGCTCAATACCTAAACGGTCCTTGTCGGGAGGCTGGCGATAGACATCTTCCGCCGCCTTTTCAGGCGTGCCTTCGGGCGGCCCATTACTTTCCGGAAGAGCGGTTGCTAATTCAAATCGCTGTAATTGCGGATGCCGGCTACGCATATGCGCAGGGCTCCGTCCTGCTCTTTTGGAAAAGATCGCTCCTGGCGTCGATAGTTCTGTCCTTGGAACAAGCGCTCGAAAACTCGAGCAAGGCCGCTCGCGCCGTCGCACTTCATCATTGACAAAATTCGCGATAATTTATTTTTATTGGACCAACGACCGCAAAGGCACCACAAATCGCAGCTGCTAGGCGCATGCTACCAGATTTAGTACGCAGCCAGTTGCAATTAGTGCAATTTGATGTCGGATTGAATTTCGAAATCCGGCGGATTCCGGACCTCGGCCGCCATACTTGGATATTTCATGGCACAAACGAATTCAGCTTCTTCGGCAGCGCAATCGGCGCTGGATACGCGATGGATTGCCGCGGATTGGGGAACTTCCAATCTCCGGGTATGGGCGATCGACGCCCGCGGAGAGATTGCGGGGTTTCGCGCATCGGCGAAAGGCATGCTGAAACTGCAGCCCCATGAATTCGAAGGCGCGCTAACGGACCTTGTTCATTCCTGGCTTCCGATAGGGGAGCAAATTCCTGTCATCGCCTGCGGCATGGTAGGAGCACGGCAAGGATGGGTCGATGCGGGATACCGGAAGGTGCCCTGCAAGCCGATCGAACGCAATTCGCTAGTTTCCGCTCCGACTGAAAACCGGAGGCTGAAAGTGTCGATTGTCCCGGGACTGCGCCAGGAATCCCCGGCCGATGTAATCCGCGGCGAAGAAACTCAAATTGCGGGCTATATTCAGAATGGGATCCATGACGCTCCGATCGCATGCATGCCCGGCACCCACAGCAAATGGGTCAAATTGAAGGCTAATAGAATCGAATCGTTCCAAACTTTTATGACTGGAGAATTCTTTTCTTTGATTTCAAACCATTCGGTGGTGCGAGATGCTGTCAAGTCGAACGATTGGCGGGAAAACGATTTCCTGGAAGCCGTTGACGAGTGCCTTGAAGGCCGAGTCGCCCTAGCCGCCGACGTATTCGGACTTCGAGCGAGGTCGCTAATTTCCGACGACAATACGACATGCCTGCGTTCCCGGCTTTCCGGCCTTTTGATCGGGCAAGAACTTTCAGCCATGCGCAATTCGCTTGGCGATAAGGAAGTTGCAATTATCGGATCGCGCGAACTGGCGCGACCGTACAAATCCGCTTTGAACCACATGGGGTGCAAAACGAAAGTTATCGACGGCGAAATGGCTACGATAGATGGATTGAAGACAGCGCGAGAACTGTCCGTTTGATTCAAGTCGAAGCCTTGTTCCCGGATGCCGCGGATAGCCTTGCAAGGTACGGAATTCGGCTAGTGCGCGCAGCTGTGAACTTTCTAGCTCCAGTACCCGTCCAAATTTCGAGGAGGTTCCGGATCCGCGATAAGTTTTTTGCGTCAATTTCGGGTCGAGCGCAGCTCAATCACGCCGTTTGGTTCGGAATTTAGCAGCGCGAATGGCTTGCCGGGCGATACTATGCCCAAATTGGGTTCGCCGGCATTTTTCGCTGCCCGACGTCCCAACTGCCATGAGGAGGAATTCGATCCGCGCTGAGATCAAGTCCGTTGCCAAGGATGCTAATTGATCGCCTTCCTAGCATTGGGATTGCGAGTCTTCCGCCTTGAGACCAATTCGCTACTGAAGCCACGCCGTGCCGCGCGTGGATTCGGCAGTAATTGGAGAGCCGCGCGCATCAGACCACGAGTATAGCTCGAAAGTCGTTAACATTGGTTCCTGTTGGTCCCGTTTCAAGCAAATCGCCCGCCGCCGCCATCGCCATTTTGGAATCATTGACTGCGAGGCATTCGACTGGATCCAAGCCTTGGCGACGGATCCTTTCTATCGTGCCACCATCCGCGAACGCCCCTGCGTTGCTTCCCATGCCGTCGATTCCGTCGGTATCGGCGGACATTGCGTAAATCCCGTCGCACCCGTCAATTTCCAAGGCGAACGACAGCATGGTTTCAGTGTTGGGTCCGCCTTGACCTGATCCTTTGACGGTAACCGTCGTTTCGCCGCCCGAGAGGATGGCGACGGGTTTTTCAAATGGTCGATTCGACTTGCGGACTTCTTTCGCCACCGAGGCGAGAAAGCGACCGGCTTCGCGCGCTTCGCCTTCCAAATCGACTGAAAGTATTTTTGCTTCGGTGCCGAGACTTCTAGACTTCGCAAGCGCGGCCATGAGAGAAAGTTCGGCGGATGCTATTATCACCGCTTTGCTCGTTTTGAATTCCGGAGCTCCCGGCCGAGGCGCGCTATCGTTTTCGGATGACAGGCGATCAAGGAATTTACCCGGCAGATCGATCGCATATCGGTAGATCGCGGCAAGTGCGGCATCCGGACCCGCCGAGTCGGGGACAGTGGGGCCGGAAGCAACTTGAGCGGGGTCGTCTCCGGGCACGTCCGATACGATATAGGTCTGCATCTCGACCGGCCAGGCCGCCGCTGCAAGCCGCCCTCCCTTGATTCCCGAAAATTGCTTTCTAATTGCATTCATTGCCGAGATCGGCGCCCCCGACTTCAAGAGAATTTCGTTAAGAAGAATTTCATCATCGAGCGTCATCCCCTTCGGAGGCATCGGCAGCAAGGCCGAACCGCCGCCCGTGATCAATGCAACCGCGAAATCTTTTTCGCCTAGGGAATCCGCAAGATTCATTAGTTCGCGAGAAGCCATGATTCCGTTTTCGTCCGGCACCGGATGCGCGGCTTCCAAAACGCGTACATGTTCGCAAGGCACCCCGAATCCATAGCGCGTTACGGCTATTCCTCTCACCGGTCCCGTCCATAATTCTTCGAATGCCCTTGCGAGTTGCGCAGCGCCCTTTCCGGCGCCCAATACGACCGCCGGTCTTTCTCGCGATTCGGGGAGCGCCTTCGCCAGCGCGGGCTTCGGGTCCGCCGCGGCTACTGCGGCCTCGTACAATTCCGCCAGAAAATCGCGCGGACTATCCGACATCGCAAAATTGCCCGCTGTCTGCTCGAAGAGAAAGGCGAGGCGTTTTTCTCCTGCAGAATCGATTCGATCTCGTGCTTCGCATTTGGATTCTAGCCTCCGCAACGCGTCTACGACGCCTGATTCATTCTCTCAATACTCCGCGAACCGCCTGCCGAGACTATTCTGCCCGGGCTTGAATCGGGCACGCTGGTTTTTTTCCGCAAACGCGGTCGATTCATGGCATCCGCAGACCTCGCATGCAAGCGCATCCTTTTCGCATGCCGTGAAAAATCCTTATCTACTGAGCAATATAGCCTCAATTAGTAGTATTGAGTCATTGATTAAGTAAATGCAACCAATTGTTAATAATCACTTTTTATTCCTAGTTTTGCAAACGGTTGCAATTGTCCCGTATGATGCACTAGGTTGGACGAAATTGAACTTTGGATTCGGAGCGGCAATTTATGGATCGATCACTCAAAATTCGGGTAAAACTGGGAAATTCGGAAGTAGAGTACGAAGGACCGGAATCTTTTGTGCAGAAGGGACTGTCCGATTGCGTCGATGCCGTTATCGACCGCCTCTCAATACAATCCGCAACTTTCCACGCTCAAGAATCGTTCCGAGGGAGTAAGGAACGCGGCATCGACCCGTCGTCGCATCTCCGAAAGGAATTTACGACCAACCAAATCGCGATTGCGATGGGAGCGAGCACAGGGCCGGAGCTAGTGATCGCCGCCGCGATTCGACTTGGAATATGCCTGGGCAAGGAGAGTTTCACGAGAAGCGAAATACTTGATGAAATGAAAACCGCAGGATCCGTATTCAGGCCCACGCTTAGCAACAATTTGGGAGCCAGCCTCCAAAGCCTAATAAAATCCCATAGACTGAATCGTACGTCGGACAGCGCTTACGCGTTGACCGCCAGGGAGCATTCCCAACTGCTAAGCCGGTTCGAACCGGAGTAGACGTGGGTTGCCACGACTTTTCGCTCGGAATTATTCCCGAACAGTTCATTCCCGCGGAAATTGCCGGAGCAGTTCAATTACGTTTCCGGGCCGCGCCTTTTGCGCCAAGCGTTTCACGAACCGAGCCTGACGATTTCATTTGTCCGGAGCAATTCTTTTCAGATTCGCATCCGTAGTCGAGCCGGATTTCGGCGAATACTTTAACTTCACGGACGACCGAGACTCCAGCCTTCATCAAATTCGCGGAAATGCCGGCGCACGGAAGCTAACGAGCGCCGCCCATGCGCGCTTGGCGCGAATCCGCCGCATATAGGCTTGGAATCTTTTCGCTTGAACTTTCCTGAATCATCGCTATTGGTAGCGTCATCCTCGGGGTGCCATGGATTTTGGCTGAGACGCAGAAGTTGCGAACCCGTTGAACCTGAACCGGATAATGCCGGCGTAGGAAAGGGACATGAGCCTTTTTCCAGATTCGCCGCAATGGAAGGAGGCAAAGTAATGAAAAACCTTATTGCAATTGTTTCAATGTGCGCCTCCGTCGCGGGCGGCGCGCTCGCGGACGAGCGAACATTGACTGTGTACACCTACGATAGCTTCGTGTCGGAATGGGGTCCCGGACCGCAAATAGAATCGAACTTCGAGCAATCTTGCGGCTGCGATCTGAAATTCGTGGCAGCGGGAGACGGAGCGGCTATTCTATCGCGCCTTCTTCTCGAAGGCGATCGAACAAGCGCCGACGTGGTTCTGGGTCTGGACACCAACCTAACGGCGGCTGCGAAAGCAAGCGGGCTTTTCGCCCCGCACGGGCTGAAGCCCGAAGGGCTGACGCTTCCAATCGAATGGGACGACGAAGTATTCCTGCCATACGATTGGGGCTACTTTGCATTTGTCTACGATGCGACGCGCCTTCCCGAAGCGCCGGAAAGCTTTCGGGAACTTATCGACGATTACCCCGATCTTTCAATTGTCATTCAGGATCCGAGAAGCTCGACGCCGGGACTGGGATTGCTGCTTTGGATGAAGCTCGTTCATGGCGACGAGGCCGCTTCCGCCTGGAGCGCGCTGGAACCGAAGATCGTCACCGTAACCAAAGGATGGTCGGAAGCGTACAGCATGTTCCTCGAAGGCGAAGCGGACATGGTCCTTAGCTACACGACCTCGCCCGCCTACCATGCCATAGCGGAAGGAGATATTTCCAAGCGAGCGGCAATTTTTGACGAAGGGAACTATCTTCAAGTCGAAGTCGCAGGAAAAATCGCTTCGTCCGAAAACGGTGAACTAGCGGACAAGTTTCTTTCCTTTATGCTTTCCGAGGGATTCCAGTCCGTAATTCCGACGACGAACTGGATGTATCCCGCAGCGTTAGCCAGGGACAGCCTCCCCGAAGGCTTCGCTGAGATTCCGGAGCCGGATATCGCTTTGCTATTTAGCGATTCGGAAGCGGAATCACTGCGGAATGACGCGATTGCCGAATGGCGAGACGCGCTAACCCGCTGACATCGATAGCCGGGGCCGCCGCGGTTGCCGCGGTGGCGCTGGTTACGCTGGTTCCGGTCGCTTCGCTCTGGTTCAACGCAGACCGGCTTCTCGGTCGAAACGCCGAATTCAATTTAGCGGCCGCCGACATCGCAGCGCTGCGCTTCACGCTGCTTCAAGCTACGCTGTCCGCCGCGATTAGCGTTGGCCTCGCGATTCCGGTGGCGAGAGCGATATTCCGCAGGAGGTTTTGGGGACGGGAATTGCTAATATCCGTTCTGGGCGCCCCGTTCCTGCTCCCGGTCATCGTCGCCGTCATCGGCCTATTGGCGGTTTGGGGCAGGTCGGGGTGGATCAGTTCCGCGTTAACGATGTCGGGATTCGAAAGAATCAGCATTTACGGGCTATCGGGCGTGCTTCTCGCTCACGTCTTCTTCAATCTGCCGCTAGCGACGCGCATGATACTTCAGGCGTGGACTCGAATTCCCGCCAACCATTTTCGAATAGCGGAGCAGGTCGGCATGACGCCGCGCGATGTCTTCAGGCATTTGGAAATCCCGATGCTTCGAGCCGTGGTACCCGGAGCGTTCCTGATAATCGCCCTAATCTGCGCATCGAGCTTCGCTGTCGTTTTGGCATTGGGAGGCGGCCCGCGGGCGACGACCCTGGAACTGGCGATCTACGAAGCAATTCGGTTCGAGTTCAATTTGGGGCGGGCCGCGTCCCTGGCGCTTCTTCAATTCGCGATGGGCGGGGCAATCGCGATATTCGTTTTCGCGGGCAATCGGGACATCGGATTCGGCGGAGGCGCTCGAGTCGATTTCCAGCGGTGGCGCAGCAAGGATAAACTGCCTGTCGCAGCCGACATTCTAGCGATCGGGCTGCTTTTTGTCCTTCTAGGATTGCCGCTGGTAGCGATATTATTAGATGGCGCCCCAAAGCTGGCGACCCTTCCGGGCGAAGTTTGGCCGGCTTTGAAGAACTCGATATTGATTTCGTTGTCGTCAACGGCGATTTCAATTATCCTCGGGCTAGCGCTGTCCGCCAGGATCGCGACTCTTTCGCGACTGCCCGCGAGGGCGGTCGAGGTATTTTCAATGCTGGCTCTGTCCGCATCGCCGCTAGTAATCGGCACGGGACTATTTTTGCTGCTGCGGCCGTTCGTCAATCCTTTCGACATGGCTCTTCCTGTTACCGCGCTGGTCAATTCCGCAATGAGCCTGCCGCTAGCCGTTCGCATTCTTGTTCCTGCGCAAAGGCGAATTATCGAAGTCTACGGGCCTTTGAAGGAAAGCCTTGGCGTTCGCGGCTGGTCGGGATTCAGGCTTGTGCATTGGCCTGCGCTTCGATCGCCAGCCGGATTCGCCGCTGGAATCGCAGCGGCGCTTTCCATGGGGGATCTCGGCGTCGTCGCCCTGTTCGCTCCGCCCGAATTCGCTACGCTTCCTTTGGTTGTCTATCGCCTGATCGGGGCGTATCGAACTGACCAGGCAACGGGCGCCGCGTTGCTGCTGGTTCTGGCCAGCTTCGCGTTGTACTACATCTTCGATCGCGGAGGGCGACTTGGACGTCTCGCTTGACAGCCTCTATCTGAAGACAGGCGCGTTCGAGCTTCGGGCGAATTGCCTCCTCGCATCCGACACGGCCTACGCGATTATTGGACCAAGCGGAGAAGGGAAATCGACGCTGCTCCAAGCAATAGCCGGTTTCGTTCGACCGAGCGGAGGAAGAGTTCTGATCGGCGGCCGCGACTGCACCCGCATCCAGCCTGCGGACAGACCGACGACGATCCTTTTTCAGGAGCACAACCTGTTTCCGCACCTATCGGTTTACGAAAACACGGCTCTTGGCATTCGCCCCGATCTTCGACTTACTTCCGAGCAGCGCAACCAGGCGATAAACGTGCTGAATCGCGTTGGCCTGGGCGGATACGAAAATAGATTGCCCGGCTCCCTGTCGGGCGGGCAGCGCCAGAGGGCCGCTCTTGCCAGGGCGCTGCTGCGCGCTCGGCCCGTACTGCTGCTTGACGAGCCTTTCGCGGCTCTCGGACCCGGGCTGCGCGCGGAAATGCTCGGCCTCGTCTCCGAGATACGAGCCGAGCACGCCATAACTCTTATCTTTGTAACTCACGAGCCGAGCGACGCGCTCAAGGCCGCCGACTTCACGCTTATGATCGGCGGGGGACGCGTTTGCCGCCCCGTTGCCACCAAGGAGCTATTCGCAAATCCGCCGCCGGAACTAAAAACCTATCTCGGCCTGTAGCTCGAGCCGTCGCTGCTGTTGGCGGAAGGCCGCAATCAACGGCTTGCCGCGCTCCCCGTTCCGCGAAACCCGTCCTTGCCACTTCGAAGGACGATCAAATCATGACTAGAATACTGACGGCCCTGGCCGTCCTCGCCTTTTCAACCGCGGCCTCCGGATGCGGGACGCTATGGTAAATCTTTAGAACGCTGTCGGCGGTTGCCGCGGGGTCGACGGCCGAATTAGGCCTCCGCGAATTCTCGCTGTCCGGAACTCCTCGCGAACTGCTGGCGGCATGCCTGCGCGACCACGAGACGGAAAACGGAGTCGTGCCCTGGCGGTCGCCGCTCAGGGTCCAGGTTGAGTCTTCCGCTTCGGCTCGAGAAAGGAGACTGGCCCGCCTGGCGGTCGAAATGATCAAAGACTGGCCCAGGTTGCCGTTAAGACCGCCAGCAGATACCGTCCCGCCGCCTATAGGATCGATTCGGCCCTCGTAGTCCGCGTGCGGAGCCGGTAGATGCGGAACCACCCTTTACCGAGAGGATGCCCGAACAATGTGCGCAGCCCGCCAAAACATGCTCGCGAAACAAGTCCGATTCGCCTGCAGAGCACTTCCGGACCAGCGCACGCGGCGAAAGCCGATTTTCAAAACTCGGTTGCCATTTCCTGGCAGCGCGTGCGGAAAAACGGCTATTGATGCCCTAACTGATTTTGTCGAACCGTTCGCACCGCGGCGGCTAGGATCCGTACTGGCATGAAATTCCACGTAGATCCAAATCGCACATGGTTTCTTGCCCTCTACGCGGCAATATGCGTTTCAGCGATTTCCCTTTCGGCGCTGCTGCATCTCGCGCCGGGTATCTGGATCTGGTTGATAGCCCTTTTCCTGCAGTTTCTTCTCCTGTACACTACCGGACTCTGCCTGATGCCGGCGACAAGGGACTCAGCTGCGGTTTTTACTCGACCCTCTGCAATCCTAATCGTGCTTGCTTCAGGCGCGATCAACATAAGCTGCTTCGCCTTAATTCATCTTGAAACGGGCCTTCGCGACGCGACCTTGTCAAGCGATACCGATTCGTTCAGGGACGGGCTGTATTTCAGTGTCGTGACATTCACGACACTCGGATACGGAGACCTACAGCCCTTTCCGGAGGGGCGTCTCGCGGCCGCGTTCCAGGCGTTTAGCGGCTACGTGTATCTAGGGCTCGGCATCGGACTCGCAGTGAACGGATTCCGGATAACGTCCAGAGACGACGGCGGTCAAAACACCAGCAGGTAAACTAAATATACGAACGTACCGACAATGCTCATTATCGTCAGAAAGAGCACGTTCCGGTACGAGCGCTTCATTGCCGGCGAAAAGCCGTCTTCCTGCCAGTATTCCCGGGAAAACAAGCTTTGCGAGGAGTCTGTTTTATTCATAGCGGTTTCGCAATAGATTGGATGTTGAAAGTAATGTAGCGTCATTTGCAATTAATTGCAAGTGTGCGGGCATGCTTGCCAGGACTTTCCCACGCTGTCGGTGATCTTGGCGATAACCGATGAAAAGAGCGCGAATCGTCGTTGTTCGGCTGAGTTCCGCGGCTGCGGAGCCACCTACGCGCCAACGCAGGCCCCGTTTCCGGTCGCCGGGTGATTCGCTGTCAGTATCCGGGGTCTTTCCGGCGGCGCCCTGGAACCGCCGGGATGCGGCTG
>MKWU01003176.1_pt1 | contig 22341 bp, 16 predicted proteins | sample 809101 | NCBI WGS metagenome assembly MKWU01 (sample SAMN05860141, study PRJNA318959) | sponge metagenome | host: Aplysina aerophoba | place: Slovenia: Piran, Adriatic Sea, Gulf of Piran | collected 2013-05-07 | reverse complement strand
ATTTCCAACGCGGACCGTTCCGGCATGGCAACGAGCAGGTGTGGGTGGCCAGGAGGGTCTGAGCCGGGCGGGCGTGAGCCGGGAGGACTTGGGCCAAGCCAGGCGGACCCTGACTCGAGCGGGCTCTTCATGGTCAACGAGTACCATCCGTTCCGCAGGCTATGGAAACTCGCCGCGGGGCCGCTGAAACAGGAATATCATTACTTCGACCACGGTCCCTTTACCTATGACCGGTCGGAGGAACTGCCCGTGGTTACGGGGCCGTCCGGTACGCAAGGACGCCAAGGACCGCCCGGTCCGCTCCCCAGTTACGAATTCCACTGGACCGTTTCGGACATGATCCGCGCGCTGCTCGAGGGTGGATGCGAACTCCTGGCCGTGGAGGAGTACGGTGACGGGAACCAGGATTGGGAGGGTGGCGCACCGCTTGAGAAAATGCCGGCGAACCTGCTCCTGGTGGGTCGGAGGGATCGAGGGTAAGAGACTGCAGGCTTTGTCTTTCCTGAGGGACCTCTTATCTCCGCCCTTCGCTTCCCGCTCACCATGTTAGGAAGCAGCGGGCACCTGCGGTACGCCCTGCCGGGCTTTGCGGCATTCGATCCGCGCTCGTTGAAGATGCAAGGCGGATTGCTCGCATCGTCGCCGAGTTTGCTGGGGTCAGGATCGGCTCGCTTTTGCAGTGGCTCGATTTCCCGTCCTCGTCTGTCTTAAAGCTTCAACGATGTATCACGCTTCAACGATCCATCCATCCCGTGATCTCCGCCCTTGATCCTTGCGGCACGAGGCACTCCCGCGCACAGTGAGTTGATACCCCGTGCATGAAATCCGCGTGATATCCTTCTTACAAAGCGGACAATTCACACATAGGTGATATCACTCCGTTTTGTGGACGGTTTACGGTTTGGGATTTTAAAAAGTTATCTAGAACTTCCTTTCGAAGCAATGGGTGAGTGGTATCGAGGGAAGATTGTCTTCTCCGGGTGTTGTAGAAGCCTCAATGTACTAATGCAGGGCGAGTCTGGCGACGGCCTTCCTGGAAAAAGACGCAGCCATCTTCGCCCGAGAGACTGAGACGCTACCCCAGTAATCTCAATCAGGAAGGCAAGCTAGGCCTCTTATCCTGTTCGCCGGCTATGTAGCCTTCCGAATGTCTCCCCAGCAGCCACTATTGCTACCTTACGCGATCCGCCCGTAAAAGGACAGGCTAGCGCCAGACCCACCGATTTATTGACGCATTGGATTACCCTTTCGATTTGAATGCGGCAGGATGATGAATAAGGCAGGGCGTTAGTTTCCGGTAACATGAGCCAATCGAGAATGTTACTGCCAGAGAAGACGCGGGCGGTTTCCTTCTCGATCAGAAGGAAGCTTAATTCCGTGTCTCGGTCAAGAGCACAGTTCACCGCTTCGATTCAGGCTTCGATGCATCGCCAACCCGGGATATACCAGGTTCCGGACGAAATCGCCACCGGCGCAGCAAGTCAATGTCGTATCCTGCGAGACCATCTGCGCACCTACCTATCCATCGCCCTTTCTACGTCCGATGACGATACACGAGCCGCGTAGCCTTGACACCGGGACCCCATATAGTCTTCTTCTCAATGTAAACGCTGTGCTATTCAGAGTGGACTCGATGGTGATATCAAAATCGGTCTGCTGAGTGTTGCCGGTCTGGTTTCAGAAGGCAGCAACACGATCTGACTAAATGGGACAATCGCTTGCCTGAGATTTCTGATAAAGAACTGCTGCGGATCATTGCCGTAGGCGAATCGGATTGCGTCGAATTCAAGGAAGCATTTGCCGGAGATGCGCCAACCAAAATCCGTGAAGCCATCTGTGCCTTTGCCAACGATCTGCCTGGACGAGAAAAACCCGGATTCGTTTTTGTCGGGGTAAGTGACGACAGAACGATCATTGGGTCAGAGGTCACGGACGAATTGCTTCGGCAATTGGCGGATATGAAGATGGACGGTAATATCGTACCTCCGCCCTCGCTGTCAGTCGAGAAGCGTACATTGAATGGCAAGGATATTGCAGTGATCGCCGTTCAGCCGTCCAATTCTCCGCCTGTCCGTTTCAAAGGCGCCATATATATCCGCACGGGACCTCGGCGGGATATCGCCACGGCTCAAGATGAGCGGATACTCAATGAACGTCGACGGTTTGGGGATCGTCCGTTTGATATCCAGTCCATTCCGATTGCCAGTCTGACCGACCTCAATCTGACTCAATTCGAAAACGAGTACCTGACTTCGGCATTCTCAGACGAGGTACTTACGGCTAACGACCGCACGCTGCAACAACAACTGGCTGCAACGAAGATGATCGCCTCGGCAGACGATCCTACCGCGACTGTGTTGGGCATACTCGCAATCGGCAAAAATCCGCAGGATTTTCTGCCCGGAGCCTACGTGCAGTTTTTGCGCATACAGGGCTCTGATCACGGGGACGACATTGCAGACGCGGAGGAAATACGCGGCAGCATACCGGAGATTCTCCGGCGCCTGACTGAGAAGATGGCAGCCCACAATCGGATTGCCGTCGACATACTTACAAGCTACACCGAACGAAGAACGGAGCTTTACCCGTTGGAAGCATTGCATCAGTTCACCCGCAACGCAGTTATGCACCGGACCTACGAGGCTACCAACGCCCCGATTCACGTCTACTGGTTCGATGATCGCATAGATATACTAAGCCCGGGCGGGCCATTTGGGGTCGTCACGGCAGAGAAATTCGGGGAACCCGGTCTGGTCGATTATCGCAATCCGAATCTTGCGGACGCGATGAAGACGCTTGGATTCGTCCAACGCTTCGGAGTTGGCATACCCACGGCCAGGAGACAACTGGACAAGGCGAGATACCCGGCTCCCGAATTTGAAGCGACCGACAATCACGTGCGGGTAACGGTGAAGCGAAGGGGATCATGAGAATGGCCGTTCCCGTTTTGACATTCTTCAACAACAAGGGCGGGGTCGGTAAAACCTCGCTCGTCTTTCATCTCTCGTGGATGCTTTCCGACATGGGTTACCGGGTCCTAGCATGCGACCTTGATCCCCAAGCAAATCTCACCGCGGCATTTCTGGATGAAGATCGATTGGAAAGTCTGTGGGATAATGAGAACGAGAAGTCCGCGAAGACCATCCTCCAATGCGTACGGCCTTTGACCAAGGTGGGCGATATCACAGCCCCGACGCTCACCCCGGTCTCTACCACGCTGTATACCGAGTTATGCCTGTTGCCCGGTGATCTGGCGTTGGCCGGATTCGAGGATACACTGTCGGCAGAATGGCCAAATGCCCTGGGTTCTTCGGAACTCTACCGTCCCTTCCGCATATTGACTGCACTCTGGACGGCCATGCAGTCCGGCGCCAGGGCGATGAAGGCTTCGTTGATCCTGGCCGACGTCGGTCCGAATCTTGGTGCAATCAATCGATCCGCGTTGATTGCTACCGATCACATCATCGTCCCGCTCGGTGCTGATCTGTTTTCGCTCCAGGGCCTGCGTAATCTTGGTCCGACGCTGAGTCGATGGCGAGAGGAGTGGCAGCAACGAAGAAACCACTGGCAGCATCCCGAATTCGACTTGCCGCGCGGTGACATGCAACCCGTTGGCTACGTCGTGCAGCAGCACAGCGTTCGCCTGAATCGCCCAGTCCGGGCGTACGATAAGTGGGTCAATCGAATGCCAGAGGAATACGCCCGGAATCTACTCGGCGACGAAGAGGGACCGTATCCTGCCACGCCTAAGGAGGATTCAGAACACGCGCTTGCGACCGTAAAGCATTACAGAAGCCTCGTGCCGATGGCGCAGGAAGCCCGCAAGCCCATCTTTCAACTTACGACGGCCGACGGTGCCATCGGCAGCCATGCCGCGGCAGTAAACGACGCGCGATACGATTTCAGGCAATTGGCGAAGAAGATCGTGGACATGATCGGCATCGCGACAGATTGACGCGCTCCACCTGATCCGCGCATGGGTCGAATTGATAATGGCGCACTTATGTCCCAAATAGAGATTATCAGGGCAGAACGCCGCAGACTACAAGCCATGTTCGACCCGTTCAACGAGAAGGGGTCATGTAAATCCATACAGGCTCCGGAGGACAGCTACCCTATTTGTGCTAGGGGTATACGACAGCTACACCGTCACTAAGGTTGTACCATACATGAACTGAAACGGAGACATTACCCTGACCGTGTTTTGGGTAATGATTTAAGCCGTGGGGTATGAACAGGGATTGCAGTACGTTCACACCAGGAAATTGTCCGGGTGGAACAGTGAGATACGTACCTGACAGACTTGTACGGAGATGATGGGTGGCGATACCACAGTACGGCCCGGTTATCACCCCAATGCTTGCAGAATACCTAATGTCAGGGAAGGCGGACGCCCAAACAATACTTTGACCCGGAAAGCGGTGAAAGATGAAGCTGAGATATATGATCGAGTGTGAACTGAGAGATTTCCCAGAATCCCCATACTTCCACCCTATAGGAGTATGGGTACAGGGTCCAGGGCCCGGCCTTGATTTCATAATCAGGTGGCTCCCCGGCCACGAGAAGATCAAGGACGATATGGACAGCGAAGAGGCAATTTAAGGCCAGGATGAAAGAATTGGGAAAAACAGAGATTCCAAAGGGGTTCTTGGAGTATTGGAAGTCAACCATTTCCCCATACCGAGGCGACCGATTGACGATTTTGCGAACAACCCGGTACAAATCCAAGGAAGAGTGTGCGAAGGCTATTCTTAAGCAGATTGCTAAATCAAAGAAGGACTCCAGCCAAGCCGGGAAACCGGTTACAGGGATTAGTCTTCCTGGGGAGGCTTCAAAGTGACCTTTGTGGTCCAAGGGAAAACCAAGGACCTAGAAACATACGCGAAGGGAATCGGATCTTCGTGCTCTTTTCAGCAAACTGCAATTTGTGCTATTGCGTTTAGCACTGGCATAGAGTTCTTCGTAGGTAAGGCCTCGGGAATCCCAAAGGAACAGGCACCTGTTCTGTCGACGGCTTGAAGTACAACATGTGATGCAGACGTTACGTCATAGGACAACGGCTACTTGTTTCACGGCGGGGTTGGACTGATTACATTACATGCCGGCAAGCGACTGCCCGGAATGAGGATCTCCTGAGCGTGGACCAGGCGAAATAGGGGGATGCGACAGCCGAAATCGGTTCGCCGTCTCACCTGGCCCGAAGCGCCTTCTTCAACAGCTTGCCCCACACCCGGTCGTAGGGATGGACTTCGTCGACGCGCTCGTCGCCACGGTATACGGCCCGTCCCTCGTTGGCCCAGGCGAAAATCGATCCCTCCAGGTTGTAGACCTTTTCGAATCCCCTCTTCTGAAGAATACCGGCTAGCTCCGACGACCGGTAGCCCACGGAACAGTAGAGCACGACGGGTTGTTCCGGGGCAACGCCTTCCAGCGCCTGCAGCGCATCTTCTTCCGAGGTGGCGAGCAGGGCGCCTTCCAGGTGGCTGACCGCGTATTCTTCCTTTTCCCGCACATCGAGAAGTAAGGGGCGTTTCGCCTGGGTCGATTCTTGCGGCCTGTCCAGCCAGGCCTGCAGTGCGTCGGTAGAAAGTTGGACGACCCCGGGGAACTTCGCACGGATCATCTTCAGCGTCGTCGACCAGAACATGGTATTGTCCTCGGTATCCTCCTGGGCGGAGACGGCAGGTACGGATACCACTGTGGCGACACAGACCGCCAGGTTTATTATGAAGTACAGTACCGGTTTGGGAACCGGCAAACCGCCGCGATGCATTCAGGACTCCGTTTACCAGATATCCGATTCGTGAAGCCCGCTCCAGGGTACCAGCGATCCAGGCGTGCGGCGTTGAAACTGGTCGCCGCCGTATACCACCGCTATGGAATCCGGGCGGGTTGCCCCGGCGAAATGTTTCTGGACCCTCTGCGCTCCGGCGAACAGATTCGCGGATGCCGTTTCGCCCGACTTTGCTTCGACGAGTGTTCGATGAGAAGGGTGTTCGATAATGAGATCGACTTCGGCGCCGTTGCGGTCGCGATAAAAACTAAGCTTTGGCGATTCGCCACGGTTGAGCCGGTGTTTTGTGATTTCCGATACAACCCAGGTTTCGAAGACGGAACCTCGCAACGGATGGTTTCGAAGTTGATCGGGCGTACGTATTCCCAGCAGCCAGCAGGCGAGACCCGTATCGTAGAAGTGCAGTTTTGGCATCTTCACAAGTCGCTTTCGCAGATTCGAGTGAAATGCCGGCAGGCGGAAAACGACAAAACTGGTTTCGAGTATGCTTAGCCACGCCTTGGCTGTCGGTTGAGATATGCCGCAGTCGTTGGCCAGTGACGAGTAGTTTACAAGTTGCGCAGTCCTTCCCGCACAGAGTTCCACGAATCGTTGGAACGTAGTCAGATCCCCTACGTTGTTAATGGTGCGCACGTCACGCTCGATGTACGTGGCGACATAGGATCTGAACCAATCGGCAGGGTCAAGTCCGCGATCGAAAATCCGTGGGTATGTACCGGCGAACAGCGTCTCTTCGAGACTGACTGGATAACGGTCGAAACGTAGAATCTCACCTCGGCTCAAGGGAAGCAGATGGTAGATGGCGGTCCTTCCGGCCAGCGATTGGCTGACCGATTCGAGCAAAGACAGGTTTTGCGATCCCGTGAGAATCCAGCGGCCGGGCACTGGTTCTTCGTCGATAACGCCCTGCAAATAGGACAGCAGGTCAGGGACGCGCTGCACCTCGTCGATGATCGCGCCTCCGGCGAACTGAGCCAGGAACCCCCGGGGATCGTCCCTGGCAAAAGAGCGTACGTCCGTCGCTTCGAGGGTCGCGTAGGGAAGACCGGGAAATAGCGTTCGACAAAGTGTGGTCTTTCCGCTTTGCCGAGGTCCGGTGAGCGTGATCGAAGGGAACCGTCGAGCTGCTTTTTTCAATTCCCCAGCAAGGTCTCGTTTGATCATGATACGCAAACTAGGCATATGATCAGGCTAAATCAAGATTCAAATTTGAATTAGCCTAACTATGGTTTCCATTCAGTCGCCTGAAAGCCCACTTCCCTCCCGAACGCGTCGATCTCGGCCGCGGACCCGAGCCGGATGAACGTGATATGGCTCCAGGCCGGATCGCCCATCATGGCATGCATGCGCTGCCGCTTCCTGCGCTGCTGCGTAATGATCCACCAGATCAGCGAATCTTCCCGGTTCCATACCTTGAGGTTGGGCCAGAATCGTTCGTAGTTCGTTCCCCAGAGCAACTCCTTCGACCGCCAGTTGTTTCGCCAGGGTGGATTTCCCGGAACAACTGTTTCCGGTGACGTGGATCCTGCTGCCGACAGGTTTGCCGCGGTAGATTGCGACACCGTTCATGCCCATTGCCCAGCCGGGGATAGTGATTCAAAGGATTGCGGAACTAAAATAGCCTTGCTGTATGGCCGGACCTCCAGGAGCTATCCCGGTCGTTGCAGAGCCGCCGAAAGCCAGACCGGCAGGGCGGCCCTGGGATTCTCCTTCCAGTCGAGCAACCCGTCGTTCTCCCCGGACTTGTAGGAAGATCCTTCCCAGAAACTCGAATCACCGGCGGGACGTTCCAGGATACGCCCCAGGACGAATCCCGTATCCGCCAACGGATTCAGCAGGTCGCCGAGCGTCCAGTTGAATTCGAAGGTGCTCTCTTTTTCGTCTAGTAACGGTCCGGTTTGCCAGTAAGGTTTGTCCACTTCGACCGTCCGATTCCCGTCTTTCCAGGGTCTCTGGAAGGGATGCACATCGTAGAAAACGTAGTGTCCGCCCGGTTTCAGGATGCGAAAGATCTCCTCGAATACCGCACGGAGATCCGCGATCCAGACGAAGAAACCGTTGGTCGAGCAGACCAGGTCGAATTTCCTGTCACAAAGTGGCTTAAGGTCCATCGCGTCTGCCTGGACGAAGTCGATCGCCAGGCCCAGGCGCTTCGCGCGTTCGGAAGCTGTTTCCAGTTGCCTTTCCGAGATGTCGATGGAAGTGACATGGGCCTTCATGCCCGCCAGAGCGAAGACGGCATGATTGTCCCCGCTGCCGACGACGCATACTTCCTTTCCTTCCAGGTGCCCGACGAAGGATCCGATCAACTCGAAGGCGCCGCCCGCGAATCCCAGTTCGGGTTCCAGCGGACAGCGGCGCCACAGTCCGTCCCGCTCGCGCATTTCAGTCCAGTAACCGGCGGACTTGTCCCAGTGAAGACGATTGGCGTCGTGCATGCGGTTAGTCTGGGCGGGATCCTTGGCGGACATGGTTGCCGGCCTGGTCTGGGAGGTGTCTGTCCTGTGTATATACTCGGGGTTTACAGGGAATCATCATTTTGCCGGTATGACCAATATCCGGTATGACCAATATCCGGTATGATCAATATAGGTTGGGACGCATCGTTGCCGCAAGGGAAGCGCGTAAGAAGACGACCACTTATGAGAACCCGTGCAATCCGGGGTTTTCAGCCTGCCCGCTGGACAAAAAATCCGCTTGACAGGTGGCGCGCGACCATGCCTTGTTAAATGCACATGCAAATTGTGAATTAAACCGTTATCCGCGTCCGGCGGATGCGCAACACGATTCAATTAACTGCTACCGTGGGAGGTAGGTGCCATGGCGAAGTACATGTTTCGTACCAAGTACACGCAAACCGGCCTGCAGGGTCTGCTCAAGGAAGGCGGAACCGGGCGGCGCGCGGCGCTTTCGCAGACGATCGAGGGGATGGGCGGCGCGCTGGAAGGATTCTACTACGCCCTGGGCGACGACGATCTTATTCTAATCGCCGAGGTCCCCGACGAAGCGACCGCGACCGCGATTGCCCTGAACGTGGCCGCGGCAGGCGCGCTCGAAGTCTCCACCACGGTCCTCCTGTCGCCGGAAACGATCGACGAAGCGGTAAACAAGAGCGTGCCGTACAGGCTGCCCGGAGCCTGATCGATTCCGGCCGGACACCTGATCGATCCCGGCCGGACTCCGCGGATAAATCGAACGGCCGCAAGTTTTGCTGTTGCCAATCCTTTTAAGTGTCATTATACTGATTGGCAACCCCTGTAGTCTCTAAGGATACCACCTTAAGAATCATATCGCAGTCGTCTCGTGATGACGGGCTTAAGGCCCCGTAATTGAGGCCCGTCTAAGCGGCTATCGTTACCGTTTTTCAGACTGCAGAAAGAAACGCCTCCAAACCCAGCTCATCGTTACAGAAGGGAGTCGGTATGGCTAAATCTCTACGCATTATACCCGAAAAATGCACCGGGTGCATGCAGTGCGAACTGGCATGTTCCTGGGTGCAGACCGGCATGTTTCAACCATCCCGGTCGCTGATTCGCGTGAACATTTTCGATGAGCAGGCCAGCTACGCGCCGTACACCTGTTTCCAGTGCGACGAAGCCTGGTGCATGACGGCCTGCCCCGTTAACGCCATCAGTGTCGACGCGGATACCGGCGCCAAGGTCGTGGGCGATGCCAACTGCGTGGGTTGCGGGTTGTGCACCATTGCCTGTCCTTTCGGCACAGTGTTCTACAATCCCGATACGCAGAAGGCCTTCAAGTGCGATCTGTGCGACGGCAATCCCGCCTGCGCAGTCGCCTGTCCCACCGGCGCGATCGAGTACACCGAGAGCGAATCGGCCGACTGGCTGGGTGGCTGGGCCGAAAAGGTCAATGCTTCCTATCTGCAATCCATCGAGGGAGGGAACGCGGCATGAGCAACGGCGGATGGACAGGCACGATTCTGCGCGTCGATCTGACCACCGGTCGGATCTCCGAAGAGCCCCTCAACATGGATTGGGCCACGTCTTTCGTCGGCGGGCGCGGTCTCGGGGCCAAATACCTCTATGAAGAGATGGACCCGGCGGCGGAAGCGCTGGGCCCGGACAACAAGATGATCTTCGCGACCGGTCCCATGACCGGCACGAACGCATCGACGAGTTCCCGTTACATGGTCATCACCAAGGGGGCGTTGACGAACGCCATTACCACCTCCAACTCCGGCGGGCACTGGGGGCCGGAGCTGAAGTTTGCCGGCTACGACATGCTGATCGTGGAAGGCCGGGCGCCGGTTCCGTCCTACATATCCATTTGTGACGACGACGTCCGGATCTGCTCGGCAGAACACCTGTGGGGCAAGACGGTATGGGAGACGGACGACATCGTCCGGGAAGAGTCGGGACAGCACGACACGGTCGTTACCTGTATTGGTCCGGCTGGCGAAAACCTCGTGCGTTTCGCCGCCATCGTCAATGACCGGCACCGGGCCGCCGGACGATCCGGCGTCGGCGCGGTCATGGGTTCCAAGAACCTCAAAGCCATTGCCGTACGCGGTACCGGGGGCGTACCCATCGCCGATCCGCAGAAGTTCATGTCGGCCATGTGGGAGATGAAGAGCAAGCTGGTCGAGCATCCGGTAACGGGTGAGGGTCTGGCCGCATACGGCACCGCGGTGCTGGTCAATATCATCAATGAGAGCGGCGCACTGCCGACCAACAACCACCAGGTATCCCAGCTCGAAGGCGCGGACAACATCAGCGGGGAGACCCTCGCCGATACGCGGCTGGTGGCCAACAAGGCGTGTTTTGGCTGTACGATAGCCTGCGGGAGGGTGTCGCAGCTTCCGGGCGAGGCGCAGGACAAGTTCACCGTGACCACGCGGCCGCACAACTGGAAGATCGCGGTCGAGGGACCGGAGTACGAGAACGCCTGGGCCATGGGCGCCGATTGCGGCATCGACGATCTGGATGCGCTCATCAAGGCCAATGCCCTTTGCAACGTACTCGGCATGGATCCGATCTCCTTCGGAGCCACCCTGGCCGCAGCCATGGAGTTGTACGAGAACGGCGCGGTCACCGACGAGCAAACCGGCATGGCGCTCAACTTCGGTAACAGCGAAGCGCTGGTCGCCATGGTGGAGAAGGCGGCCTATCGCGAAGGCTTCGGCGACGAACTGGCTGAAGGATCGAAGCGCATGACCGCCAAGTTCAACCATCCGGAGTACTTCATGGGCGTGCGCGGCCAGGAATTCCCAGCCTATGACGCCCGCGCGATCCAGGGTATGGGGCTGGGTTACGCGACCTCGAACCGAGGGGCCTGCCATTTGAAGAGCTACACGGTCGCCCCCGAGATCCTGGGGATTCCGGAGAAGATGGATCCGGCCGTGACGGAAGGCAAAGCGGAGATCACGAAGATATTCCAGGACGCCACCTGCACCGTGGACGCGTCTGGACTCTGCCTGTTCCTGACCTTCGGCGTGGGCCTGGACGAAATACAGCCCCAGCTCGAGGCGGTGACCGGGATTTCCTACACCGTACCCGAACTGATGGAAGTCGGAGAACGCGTCTGGAATATCGAACGCATGTGGAACCAGCGGGCGGGCTTTTCGGGCAAGGACGACACGCTGCCTAAGCGGCTGCTCGAAGACCCGATCCCCGATGGCCCGACCAAGGGCGAAGTAAACCGGCTCGGCGAGATGCTGCCGGAATACTACGAACTCCGCGGTTGGAACGCGGAAGGCGAACCCACCCAGGAGAAGCTGTCGTCGCTGGGATTGACCTAGCGCTTCATCCGGCATGAGCCGGAAGGGTGATCCAAAGGGCGCGGCCCAGCATCACCCGGCTAGCGCCGAGGAACGGAGCCTTCTTCATGATACACGGGTGGGCCGGCCATATCCTGCGCGTTGACCTGACGCGTGGCAACGTAACCAAAGAGCCTCTGAGGCTCGACTGGGCCGAAGAATACATCGGCGGCCGCGGGTTGGCCGCGCGGTACCTCTACGAGGAGATGGACCCCTCGGTCGACGCCCTCGGACCGGACAACAAGCTGATCATGGCCACCGGGCCGCTGACCGGCACCAACGCCTCCTGCGGATCCAGGTACATGGTGGTGACCAAGGGACCGCTGACGGGCGCCATCACGACGTCCAATTCAGGCGGCCACTGGGGTCCGGAACTCAAGTTCGCCGGCTACGACATGGTGATCGTGGAAGGCCGGTCGGACCGTCCGTGCTACCTCCTTGTCGATGATGACCGCGTCGAGATCCGCGACGCCTCCAATGTGTGGGGCAAGGTGGTCTCGGATACCGAGGACGCCATCCGCGACGAGACCGGCATGCCCGAACTACGGGTGGCCGGCATCGGACCGGCGGGCGAGAACCTGGTGCGGTTCGCGTGCATCGTCAACGACAAGCACCGTGCCGCGGGCCGTTCCGGCGTCGGCGCCGTCATGGGGTCCAAGAACCTCAAGGCGATTGCCGTACGCGGCAACCAGGGGGTCCGGGTCGCCCGGCCCCGGGACTACATGTCCGCCATCTGGCCCTACCACGAACACCTGGCCGAAAGCCCCGGCCGGCAAGGCCTTACGGAACTAGGCACAGCGCCTACGGTCGACCTGGTCAACGCCTTCGGCGGGCTGCCGACGCGCAATTTCACGGCCGGACAGTTCGAGGGCACCGAGGCGATCAACGGGGAGAGCATCAAGGATAACTGGCTGGTCGCCAACAAGGCATGCTTCGCCTGCAACATCGCCTGCGGCCGCGTGACCCGGGTTTCCCCCAACGCCGACCAGTACATGGTCAACATGCATCCCCGCAACTGGAAGGTCGCCGGGGAAGGACCCGAATACGAGAACCTCTGGTCGCTCGGGGCCGACTGCGGCGTGGATGACATGGACGCCATCGTCATGGCGAACTACCTGTGCAACGATCTCGGCATGGATCCCATCTCCATGGGCGCCACGCTGGCCGCGGCCATGGAAATGTATGAGCGGGGCCTGCTGAGCGATGGGCAGACGGGCATGGCGCTCCGGTTCGGCGATGGCAAGGCCCTGGTCGCCATGACGGAAGCCACGGGATTCCGGGAGGGTTTCGGCGACGAACTGGCCGAAGGCTCAAAGCGGATGACCGAGAAATTCGAGCATCCGGAGTATTTCATGGGCGTCAAGGGACAGGAATTCCCCGCTTACGATCCACGGGGATTTCAAGGCATGGGCGTGGCCTATGCCACCTGCAACCGCGGCGCCTGTCACCTGAGGGCCTGGACGCCCGGTATCGAGACTACCGGTGAGCACGACCCCCACGGAACCGACGGCAAGTCGGTCTGGGTGGCCGAGGAACAGAACCGGACCACGGCCCACGACGCCACGGGCATCTGCATGTTCACCACGGCGGGCGCGCCGCTGGAAGACCTGATCCCCGTGTTGTCTGCAGCCACCGGCGTAGACTATACCATGGACGACTTCGTGCATATCGGCGAGCGCATCTGGAATATCGAACGGCTGTGGAATCTCAGGGCGGGCCTCACGGCGGCCGATGACACGCTGCCTAAACGACTGATGGAAGAAGCCCACAAGGATGGTCCTTCCGCGGGGGTGACCGTCGATCTCGACGCCATGCTGCCGGACTACTACGCGGCAAGGGGCTGGTCGGCGGACGGACGGCCCACCACGGAGAAACTGATGGAACTGGGACTCGCGTAACGGAACCCAAACCACGGATGACCTGTACTTCGATTTTCGGTACTTTCTCTGAAGGAGCGGATTATGGCTACAGAACACGTGATTATAGGCGGCGGACCGGGCGGGATGAACGCTATCGAAACGATCCGCGGTTACGACGCGGACGCGTCCATTACCCTGATCTCCGATGAGCCGGCCTATTCCCGCATGGCCCTGCCTTACTACATCTCAGGGAATATCCCGGTCGAACAGGTAAATACCGGAGACGACGACTATTTCGCCAGGCTGGGGGTGAAGACCCGCTTCGGGGTCAGCGTGACCGAGGTGAATCCCTACGCGAACATGGTCTCGCTCAGCGACGGCTCCATGGTGCCCTTCGACAACCTGTTGATCGCCACCGGGTCGTCCGCCCAGCAGTTGAACATTCCCGGCGCGGACGGCGACGGGGTCCACAACCTCTGGACCGTAGCGGACGCGGAAAAGACCGTGAGCGCCCTCGGTAGCGATGCCGAGGTGGCTTTCATCGGTGCCGGGTTCATCGGTTTCATCATTCTGAACGCGATGCACAAACGCGGCGCCCGCCTGAAGGTGATCGAGCTTGAAGGGCAGGTGCTGCCCCGCATGCTGGACGCCCAGGGCGCGTCCCTCGTGAACACCTGGCTCGAGTCCCAGGGCGTTGAAGTCCACACCGGCGTAAGCGTGCAGGGAATCGATCACGGCCACGACGGTGTCAAGACCCTGCAGCTTTCCGACGGGTCGTCCACCCGGGCGGACGTGGTCATCGTGGCCACCGGGATCAGGGCCAACATCGGCTTTCTCGAAGGTTCGGGCATCGAGACCAACCAGGGCGTCCTGGTCAACAACCGGTGCCAGTCCAATGTGGCGAACGTGTACGCCGCGGGCGACGTGGCCGAGGGACCGGACCTGTCCACGGGCGGGCAGGCGGTGCACGCCATCCAGCCCACCGCGGTCGACCACGGCCGGATCGCCGGGGCCAACATGGCCGGACAGGACGTGGAATACGGCGGCAGCCTGCTGATCAACATCCTCGACGTGTGCGGGCTCCAATGCGCGAGCTTCGGCAACTGGTCGGGGGACGGCGACGTTACCGAGGTGATCAACGCCAACCGGCCGGTCTACCGCAAGCTGATCTGGGACGGCTCCACGATCACCGGAGCGGTCATCCTCGGACCCGCGGACGACGTGGCCATGCTGAACGACATGGGCATGATCAAGGGGCTGATCCAGGCGAAGACCGACCTGGGCGCCTGGAAGCAGCACATCCAGGCCAATCCGACCGACATCCGGCGGCCCTACGTGGCGACGAGAACCGCGGAGAAGATGCTTGACCTCACCTCACTCGGCAAACCTTCCGAGCATCGGTCGTACCAGCACACGCAGGACGCGGGCAAGGACCGCAGCGCGCACAGCGTCTTCGTGGATTCGACGGGATAGGGGGGTTGAGGGGACTGGGCAGGCGTACGGCGTGAATTGAACCGTCCGGAGTAACGCCGTCCCGCGTCAATTATCTGCAGAAACGCACGTTCAGTGTCACGGACAGGTTGGTTCGTGGCGCTGGACGTGTTTTTGTTTGTGAACGCATGGTCTGTTTCAGATGCACGGCTAGGCATGCGCCAGCATCTTTGCGGCGACTTCCTTCACGATCTTCGCCGCGACGACCGCCGTCAGATTGTGGAAATCCCTCCGCGGATTGACCTCGACGATATCCGCCCCGACGATTCTGCCGTCCAAACGCTGAATCGTGTCGATCACCTGCCGCGGGGAAAGGCCGCCGGGTTCGGGATGAGAGACGCCTGGCGCGTACGCCGGATCCAGACCATCGACGTCCACCGATACGTAAACGGGCGTGTCGAATGCCAATCGTAGATCCCCGGTCAGTTCCCGCATCTCGATCATCTCGACCCCAAACCGTTTGGCCTGCTCCCGCTGATGGCCGTTCGCCGTACGGATACCCACCTGGACGAGCCGGTCCGCCAGGTGATTTTCCATGATCCGCGCGAAGGGAGACGCGTGCGAGCGGGGGTTGTCCCCGAAATTGTCGTAGAGATCAGGGTGCGCGTCGAAGTGGAGTATGCTGAGCGTGTCGTACTTGCGCCGGAACCCCTTCACGATCGGCCAGGTGATGGCGTGGTCACCGCCGAGGCAGATGGGCGTGAGCCCATGATCGAGCACCGCTTCGACGGCGTGCCGGATCGCGGCCCAGGCATCGGGGACCTCGCCCAGGTCCAGGTCGCCCGCGTCGAAAAAAACGTCCTCGCCGAGATCGACGCCGGTCTCCGTCCACATGTTGAAGGCATCGGAGAAGAGTTGCGCACGGATCTTTGGTGGCGCTTCTGCCGCGCCACGGAGGAAAGTGGAATTGGCGTCGTCGGGGATGCCCACCAGTGCGAGTTTTTGCCTATCCGATTTTTCCAGGGCCGCTTTGAGCGTTTCGAGGATCATGTATCTATTCGGTTCAGCGAGCGTCGGCGGAACGCGTACGCGTTCGTTCGGCGGAATGCTGCTCGGTTTGGTTGATCTTGACGCTGGCTGCCGATCCCGCGTCAGTTTCCAAAAAGGAAACGCACGTTCAGCGTCACGGACCACTGGTTCATGGCGCTGAAGGTGTTTTTATTCGTGAAGGCAGGGTCCGTCTCGAAATAGGGATGGTATTCATACGTTCCGGTGTGTTCGACGTCGTCCACCCGGGAGTAGGCCATTTTCAGGCCGATGGCGGTACGGTCGCCCAGACTGTAGTCCGCTCCCGCGTACACGTGCCCCGCGAAGACTGTATCGGATAACCTCGTATCCTGCTTGCTGTTGTAGAACGACAGGGGCGGGTCGTAGTGCGTGCCTTCGCCTGAAGGGTCGGTGTATTCTATCGAAAAGAAGATCCTGGTCAGTTCGACGAAGGCGACACCGGTCCCCACCCCCACGTAGGGCGTGATCCGTTGCGGGCCGATGGGCAGATCGTAGTAGGCGTTCAATGAAACCGTTCGTGTAACCTGATCCTCCATGAATTGTCTGCTGACGGCCTGCGCCAGCCCCAGTCCAAGAAATGAACTGGCTCCCGCCGAGGTGCCATCCAGATAGGTTATCTCAAGCGGCGGTCCCTGATCGACGTTGTTTCTCCTATGCGCGAATGAGACCTCGATGCGGGTACGGTCGAACACCCGTCCGACGGCGGCTTCGAAACCGATACCCCGGTCGACGGACGGATCGTAACGCCACCGGTAACCGGGAATCTCCCTTAGAACCAAATCGAAGCAGGCGCTGGTCGGATAGCACGTGGATTCCGTGTTCGAACCCGCCTGGTCGAGGCCGTAAACCAGGTTGCCGCCCAGTCCGCCGGAAACATACCAGCCCGAAGTCCTCCGATCCTGGCCCGATACCTCGGTAACCGGGACGAGGACCAGGCAGATCGTCATTGCCAACGGCACAGCTATTGATTTTTGCAGGTTCATAATCATGTATCCGGGGTATACCTGAAGTGAGAAAATGTTCTCTCTATTCGGACCATTGGATATCTGACCACAAATCGCATTCGTCTTGCGATATTGCCTGAGTCTTTCGTCGGTTGTTCGTCGTGCGGAAGGCGTTATGTAACGGCAAGAATACGGTTCCCTGCCCGATTTTAACGCACAGGTACTTGTATAGTTCCCGGCTATAAACGCAAGCAATCCGGGAGCAATGCCTGTTCCCGCCCGGATCGAACAGGTTACAGGTTCAGCAGGTATGACACCTTGGCGACGATCTGCTGATCCCTCAGGCGCAGGGGCGTTCGTTCGTAGACGCCGAAGGTGCCGTCGGTATCGAGGTCGTCATCGCGGAACTGGTTGAAGGCCAGGAAGAACGAGTGGCCGAAGGGCGACCGGTAGGCGAGGAGGAGGTTCATCGTTACCGTATTCATGTGGTAATCGTCGATCTCCCGCTGCCGGTCCGCGTTCAACTGGACGAAGGAGGAGAACGACAGATTCGGCGTGAAGGCGTAACTCATACGGACACTGGGTATGAGTTGCGTGCGATGATCGTATTCGTCGTCCTCCAGACCCAGGCGATTGCCCCGGTCGACCCGGCTGCGGGTAAGGCCCGGTTCCAGCGCGAAACGGGGATTCGGCTTGATGGACAGTTCACTCGACAGGCTGAGGAGGTCGGCGCCGTAGAACCTGCCGTACCGGACGCTGCCCTGATAGGAGATCTTCCGGCCGCTGTCGGTAAAGAGGAAGAGACTGCCCTGGTTGAAGGAATAGGATCCTTCGGTGAAATGTACGCCGGCTATGCGCGTCGTTCCGCTGAGCGTATCGAAATTCATGTTATATGACGCGGAGATCCACATTCCCCGTTCCAGTTCCAGGAATACATTGGGCTGGAATGACCAGGAATCGGCATCGGAGAAACCCGTGTTCTTGCGGGTCACGTAATTGCTCCTGAACCCCCCGTTGATCCGCCGGATGCCAAAACGCCGGAGAAAGGTGTTGACCGTCACGCCGCCCCCCATGCGCTGCAGGCCTTCGTCCCGGACCAGGCCGGACTGGGCGATGAAATCCTCGCCGATGTCGAGGTAGGAAATCCCGTACATAAGCCACCGGTTCTGCCACCGCTCGATAATCCGAAAGGTCCAGTCCTGGTTGCTGGTGCTCAGCGTATCGGTCCAGCTTTTGGCGAAAGTAATCTGCCCCCGGTGATTCGTCCCCCGCGAGGCCAGGTTCAGGTCGAATCCCATCACGCGGTTATAGTCGGTCTCGGCGTAACGGGGTATGGCCATCCCGACCCGGTCATCGAACCGGGGATTCGGTTCCTTGAAGGTAGCCATCATGCCGACGCTCGACCGTGACCCGAAGTCCCGTATTACACGTAGGGCTTGCCAGTTGGTCAGCGGTTCCATCTTCTGTTCCCCGTCGTCGTCGTACTGGGTCTCCCGGGTTTGAACGTTCAGGAATCCGATGGTCGTATGCCCGACTTTTCCCGTCAGGCGCATGCCGAGGTCGATGGGGACGGACTGTCCGTCCGGCAACTGTCGTCCGACGCGCCGGCTGAAGAAAAGCTGGGGCGTCAGGTCGCCGCCGCCACGTTGTGGTCCGCGTCGTTGCGGCCGCTGGTTCAAGGTGAAGATATCGCTGCGCTCAAGGAAGAAGGGGCGCTTTTCGGTAAACTGGAATTCGAAGCGGGAAAGGTTCACGACCTCGTCGTCCGCTTCCACCTGGGCAAAATCGGGATTGACGGTCGCATTTAACGTAAGACCCGATGTGACGCTGACCTTAAGGTCGCCACCCAGACTCCGCTGCATACCGTTGTCGAGGTCCGTCGCGGCGATCGGGCGAGCGGGTGTCGGGGCGGATTCGGTAATCCGGGAGGACTGGGCGCCAAGTACGGTAAACGGGGTCGCCTGGACCCGTCCGCCCGGCGTTATATTGTTCAGGGCCGTCAGCCGTCCGCCCTTGCCGAAGCGAAACAGCGCCTGGTCGCCGTCCTTGAGGCTCAGGGGTACCCAGTAGGATTCCTCCCGGCTGCGCTGTATACGTCGTCCAAAATTAATGCCCCAGGTCTGATTCTCACGCTTGGGAAACCGCAGCGTGTGGAAGGGGATGACGTATTCGGCCGACCAACCGTAGTCGTACACCTGGCTGGCCGCATTCCACAACCCGTTCCAGTCGCGGTCGGAGTTGTTACCCTCGGCGCTGACGAAGGAATCGGACCGGGCGCCGTTGGGATTGGTCTGGAATTCGAAGGCTTCGCGATAGTGGTCGAGGGATGCGATAACGACCGTAACCATGTCGTTGGAGAAACTCATCCGGGTGTCCCGTTGCATGTCCGGGGCCATGATGTTCTCCGGATTGGGGTCGAAACAGACGAATCCCACGTACAGGTTCTTGTCGTCGTACAGCACCCTGACTTCTGTAGGATGGGTTGCCGGAGCGCCTTCGACCGGTTCGAGCTGGAAGAAATCGCCGGCGACGTCCGCCTGCTGCCATTCGGCTTCATTCAGGTGACCGTCCACCTCGATCGTCGAAACGGCTCGCTTTGCCTCGAGCATGTAGTTCGAGGGATTGAGGTTTCCGTAATCGAAAGGTGTCTTGGACACGGGCAGCGGAACGCTGAAAGGCCGCGGGTCCGAGGTTCGTTCGGTTTCCTCCGATATCGCCGCCACGGTTTCCGCCATGCTCGATTCAGTCGTGGCCTGGTCGTCCGAAGATTGGGCCACGGCGACGGAATGGTTTAAAAGCAGACCGGCAAAAAGGGATAACAAACCGCCGGTTATCAGGATGGGCGGGCGAAATGACATTCAATCCTCCAGTATCGAACAACGAGTAGGGTTCCCCAGAAACGGCCCACAACTTCAATCTAATATTCTACAATTCAGCAACCCTGTTTCTTCAACTGAAGCGCCAGGTGACAACGAAGGGCGCAATATAGGCGTTCATGACCGGGATGTCCAGACAGACCTTCGCGAGTTTACTCTGGCTACCTTGCGCCGGTTGTCCTGTGCCCTTGCACCGGATGTCCTTTACCCTTGCGCCGGTTGTCCTGTGCCCTTGCACCGGATGTCCTTTGCCCTTGCGCCGGTTGTCCTGTGCCTTTGCTCCGGATATCCTGCGCCATGCTGCAGGTTAAAATCGCTTGACGCCGCAAGATGGCTGAACAGATTGTCCGGAAGCGGTAAAGTCGGTCTAAATGTCTGCCGGGGGCCTCCGGACCCGGACACAACCTGAGACGTTGAACGAACCAGAGGTACCATGATGGTCACGTTGGAAGAAATCGAACAGGCCCGTCGGGAACTGCCACCCGAGATCGTATACACGCCCCTCCTCCGGTCTCTATCGGTCTCCGATCAATCGGGCGCGGACGTCTGGTTCAAGGCGGAGAACCTGCAGTTGACCGGATCGTATAAGACGCGAGCAGCATTTACCATCCTGAACCGCCTGTCAGATGTCCAGAAGGAAAGAGGCGCCGCCATTTCGTCTTCCGGCAACTTCGCCACGGCCTTCGCCTGCATGGGAACGCTGCTTGGGATACCGACCGCCATAGTGATGATGGAGAAAACCTCACCGTACAAGATCCGGCGCACCAGGGATTACGGGGGCGAAGCGGTACTGTGCGAGAACCACAACCAGGCCCGGTGGGACACGCTGGACCGGCTGGGCAGGGAACGGGGAATCACCGCGATCAACACGTGGGAGGACGAGAACGTCGTCCGGGGCCACGGCAGTATCGGCGCCGAGATCATGGCGCAGGCACAGGATCTGGACGCGTTCATCGTACCCGTGAGCAGCGGCGGCCTGATCGGCGGTGTCGCCACGGCCGTGAAGACGCTGAACCCCGCGGTGAAAGTGATCGGGGTGCAACCCGAAGGGTCACAGGCGGTTTATCAGTCTTTTCTGAAGAAAGAGATCTGCGAGATGCCGGAACCGAACACGGTGTGCGACTCGCTCGTGGCGCCCCGCCCCGGCAACCTTACCTTCGAACACGTAATGGCCTACGTGGATGAAATGGTCCTGGTTTCCGACGCGCAGGCGATCGATGCGGTGAAGTACCTCATCGGGGCAACCAAGCTCGTGGTTGAACCGGGCGGCGCCGTGGGCGTAGCAGCGCTGTTGAACGGCATCGTTTCGCTGGAGGGTAAAAAGGTAGTGGTTCTGCTCAGCGGCGGGAACATCATGCCCGCTCAACTCGCGGGGTATCTGGGCACCGGCTGATCCCGAAAAGCAGCATCCGGCAAGGGCTCAGGAAGTCAGAAAATCAGGATGTCACCTTACGAATCCGAATATCGCCGCCGCTGGTTTCGAGCCGGATGCGATTGCCGCCCCCGTTGATATCGCCTGTGGCCCGGATCGTCCTTCGGTTCCGTCCGTCATCTTCCTCTTCGTCCAGGTCGAAATCCGAGTCGATTCGGTAATCCCGGTCGCTTCCGAACCAGGAACGCTCAAGATGGATCTCCGCCTCGACTGTAGCGGACAGGTCCTCGGGAATGCGGATGGTCAGTTCCCCACCGGACGACTTCAGCAACCATTCTTCTTCCAATACGCTTGCCGTCGGGCTCAAACGGGCTTCGATATCGCCACCCGAGGTCATCGCCGTTACGCCGGCACCCGCCGCATTGCTGATCGATATATCACCACCCGAGGTGCCCGCTCTCAGGGTTCCTTCAGCACTTTCGATGGTCACATCGCCACCCGAAGTATGAACGTCCATCTCACCGTTTGCGCGCTTGATCGTGATATCGCCGCCGGAAGTCTTCGCCTTCACGTCCCCTGTGGTATGGCCTATCGTTATGTCGCCGCCCGAGGTAGTCGCCTCTGTGTTTCCTTCGGTCCGATCGATTTCGATATCGCCGCCCGAGGTTCTCACCGTCACTTCGCCGGCCGTGCCGCCGATCGTGATATCACCGCCCGAGGTGGTCGCATCCACTGTGCCCCGGGCGTCCCGGATCTCGATATCCCCGCCGGAGGTGGATACCTTCGTTTCCCTTCCGCCCCCTTTCACGCTCACATCGCCTCCTGACGTGTGAACGCGGAGCAGCGCTTCCGTTACATTGCCGACGTTGACGTCGCCTCCCGAGGTGCGGGCGGAAACGTCGCCCTGAAGGTCTCCGATATCGATATCCCCGCCCGATGTCTTGAGGTCCAGGCTGTACGATTCCGGCACCCTGACCTGTATATTCACCGATACCCCGTTGGAACCGCTATACCGATCGCGGTCTATCCGGATGCTTACGTCGTTGTCATGTTGGGAAATACCAACGGAAACGTCGTTGAATGCATCGCGAGCACCGTCTTCACTGATTCCCGTTCGGCGTTTTTCTACCTCGACGTCCACTTCATCGTTCGGCCAGCTCTCGATCCGAATCGAACCGAAGTCGGCGTCAACGTTCAACGTGCCGGTACCATCCACCGTGT
>MKWU01003175.1_pt1 | contig 22359 bp, 17 predicted proteins | sample 809101 | NCBI WGS metagenome assembly MKWU01 (sample SAMN05860141, study PRJNA318959) | sponge metagenome | host: Aplysina aerophoba | place: Slovenia: Piran, Adriatic Sea, Gulf of Piran | collected 2013-05-07 | reverse complement strand
GAGCCCCGCGCTCGCGAGGTCGCGGGCCATGCCCAGCCGCGGGGAATGCCCGCTGAAGGCGTCCCCCAGCCCGGCGGCCCGCGCCGCCTGTTTGATGCGCGTGGCGAGTTGGTTCCGGCCCAGCCCGAAGATGCGGTCGCCTGGACCGGCGCCCTGTCGTAACGCCGCCAGGCGCGCCATGGTCGGGACTGAGACAAAGGCGAGGGATTCGGCGCCCTCCGGGTCAGGCGTCGCGCGCCGCAGGCGCAGGCGGCCCGTCCCGTCGCCCGCGACGCCGAGGTCCGCCCAGGTGAGCGCGGCGGCGTCAGACACCCGCAATAGGGCGTCCCGCATGAGGCTGATGAGCGCCACGTCCAGGCCGGCGCGCCGTTGGGCTACGGCCCGGCTCTCGCGGTGTCCCCCGCGCCCCCGGCGCGGTGCGGCCGCGGTGGCCTGGATGCGCGCCAAGGCCGTGGCCGTCAGGGCGGTGGCCGGCTTTGGTCGCCGGCCCGCCTGGCGGGTGGCGCCGCGTAACGTCTGCCGGACCTCCGGGGTGGCACAGGGGCTGTCCAGGCCCGCCGCCCGGTGGACGGCCGCGATGGCCGAGGCGGCTGCCCGGAGCGTGGCGGGCGTGTGCCCCTCGCGCTCGAGGCGCTCCGTCAAGTAGGCGGCGACGTGCCCCGGGTCCGCCGGCAGTGCGCGGACGCCCTGGTTCATGGCCCAGGTGGCAAAGCGCCGCCACTGGCCGCAGTACGTCGCCGTGGTGTTCGCCGCCAGTGCAGGTTGAGGGTGGGGTTGGGGGTCCGTGTGCAAGGGGAACCGGGATGGCTCGGGCCGTGGGCCACTCAGAAGCGGAGGCTCAGGTTCAGGACCCCGTGGAGGGGCGCGGCCCGCACGGGTTCCTGGCGCGAGCCTTCCAGAATCACCCGCAGCCGGTGGGCGTCCGCGTCCGTGCCCATACTTAGGGTGTGCAGCGCCGGTTTGCCGGGGTTGCTCCTGTTGATTTGTGTCCATTCGAATCCCGACACCGGTTTCCGCTTCGTGCCGCTCGTATCCTGGATGTCGGACGTGTCAGTATTGCTCAGGCTGTCTGCTCCGACATCATCCGGTGGGTTGGCCGTCACAATTGTCATCTCTGTGCCAGTTTTCTGCGGATTGGACGGGGCGCCCCAGGAAGTGGCGTCTCGTGCGGCCATCTGAACCTGGCTCGCGGCCGGCGTGCATGTCCGGTTCAGCGCCGTGCGGAAATGGAGCGTGATCCGCCCCTTGTTTGTCTCCGTAAGATGGTTGTCAACCGTGACCCCGTCGAGCGTCAGCGCTGTCGAATCCGGATACCAGTCCACCTTGTGCTTCGGGTCGCTGCCGAGCCCCGCGTGGGACAGGGTCGCGGCCTTCCGCGTCACCGTCGATGTGATGGCGCCGCCGTTCAACTGCAGCGAGTTCGCGATCACCGCGGCGCCGGCTGACGCCGTCCGGTCCGGCTGCGCCACCGTGTCGGCGAAGACCAGCTCCGTTGTGCCGCTGCCGCTCTCGACGTCCGCCCATTTCTGGACACCCCCGCCCAATCCGATCTGTCGCCGCGGCTGGCCTCTCACGCTCGCCCTCACGTGCGGTTCGATCACGTGCACCCGCCCGGTCTCAGAACAGCCTGCGCAGGCCGACCCGAACCGACAGCAGCTTCCGGTCGAAGAGCGGAATGGTCGAATCGGTTTGCGACCAATCCAGCATCAGGGCCGGCTGATAGCCTTCCCAGGAGATCCGGCGGTTCGACAGGGTCAGGCCGACGCTCCGCGTCCGGTCCTCGCGCCGCAGGAGGAACGTCTCGGACACGTCGTCGAACCGGGCCACGCTCAGGCCCAGCCGGACTGACCCGCTCCAGTCCTCCCCGACGTTCGCCGCATAGGTGAGGTTCACCCCCTGCGACCGCCAGCTCAGGCTGCTCCGCCCGGCGGTCGCGCGCGTGAGCGTCCCGCCCGCCGTCAGCCAGCCCGGCCCGGCTTGGCGCGAGACGGACAGGGTGAGCGACAATCCCGTCGGATCGACCTCGCGGGGCTGGCCGTCAAAGAAGGTGGTCCAGATGCGGGGCAAGGCGCCCACGCGCCAGTCCTCGTCCAGGACCTGGTCCAGCGCGAGCCCGCCCCACAGGTTCGTGGAGTTTCCCCAGCCGCCCCACCAGCGCCGCTCGACGCCGACGTCCGCAGCGAGCCGGCCGGGCCGCACGCGCCCGGCGAACGGCACCGCGTAGCCGAGACGCGGCCCGGCCGACAGGACGAGCCAGGTCCGGTTGTATGCGGTCGCGCCGAGCGCCGTGTTGTGCGCCACCGAGGCGTTCGTCTCGACCTGGACCCGCCCGTCCGCAGTCACCGCTTCCCGCCAGCGCACGGTCGCGCCCGTGCGCGCCACCCAGGCCCGGACCGCGCGCTGGTTCAGCCTGAACTCCAGGTTGCCGAAGGCGGGGATCACCACCGTCTCGATCTGGGCGGCGTTGTTCACGTTGTTGTCGTACCAGAGCCCCAAGTCCAGGTCGAACCGCAGGCGCTGCCGGGCGAGGATCTGGGTGAGGAAGTCTTCCACCTTGCGGCGCGCGTCGTCGGGCAGGGCCGGCTGGCGGCGGGCTTCGCGGAACAGTGTCCCCGCCTCGTCGTCGCGCCGCAGCACGAACAGCGCCGCGGCGTGGTCGAGCCGGACCCTGAGGTTGTCCGGCTGCTCCCGTTCGAGCCGCGCCAGCACCTGCTCCGCTTGGGCGAACCGCCCGCCCGCCATCAACGCCTGGGCAATACCGAAGCGCAACGGCGCGTCGTCCGTGCCCTCGGGCAACGCCTCCATGGTTTCCATGAGCACGGCAAACGCGATCACGGGCTCGCCCGCCACGATCAGGTACTCGGCCTGCGCCAGGGCCGCCTCGATGGCGGCAAACGGGTCGGAGGCCGGATCGAGAGCCCGCCCCGGACTTGCGCCGGGGTCCGGGGCCGGCGTTGCGGGAGCGTCCGTCGCCGGCGCGCCCAGGACCGGCGCCGTGCCGCCCAGCGCACACACCAGCAACACGAACGTTGCGAACGCACCGGCTCGTCCGGCAAGAGCCGTGTCCCATCCGTGGGTACGGCCGCAACCACGGGGTCGGAGGCGACACCGGTTCACGCCCCGTGCCCATCTCCAAAATCGGGTCGCGGGTAGCACTGGGGCGTTTTTCGGGCCGGGGGTGGCTGGTGGTTCGTTTTGCTCGATACCGTTCCCTTGGCTACTTGGTGGCGACGAACCCGCCCGTGATTCTCGATTTCCAGTCGCTTCCGTTGATCTCGAACAACCCGCCGACCGTGTCGACGATGTCCGTGTTGGCGTCATTGTCGTTGTTCTGCTTGCGGAAAGTGCCCTGGAGCTTGCGCGTGGCGGAGGTGCTCGAGAACGCCCCGGTCGTGACCGTCAGCCCGGTCCATGACTGGTCCGCAAAGGTGACCGGCACCAAATCCGTCCCCGAGCTCATGGTGAGCGTCGTGGCTTCGAGGTTGGTGAGCGACACGGCTGCCGTCACCGCGCCCCCGCTCACGGTGGCGGTCACGCTCGCGTCGCCGCCGATCAGCTCCCCCCGCGTATCGATGTCGCTCACGCCGGATGTGGCCGCGATGACGTGGCCCGTGAACGTGGCCGTCACGTCCGGCTGGGCCAGGGTTCCCTGGGTTTGCAGGTATGCGTCGGCCTTGAAGAATTCGGTATAGGGCTGGGGAATCCACTCCAACAGGTCGAGTTTTCCTCCCTGGCCACCGACGTCGGTTCGATAACTGGAGCCGCCGTAACCCAGCTTGTCAATATTCAGAATTACTCTTGTCTTGCTGGTGTCAGTCCCCGAAGGGTAGGCATAGTAGTATTTCTTGTACCACACCTGTTGTCCGCCAGCGTTACCCACCTGCGCCCAAGCGAAGACTCCGGCTCCGGCGGCTACATGCTCTCGAACCTTGAAATTCGGCGCCGCGTTGGGGGTCTGGCCGGGACCGTTGCCGACAAAGCCTTCCTCGGTCGCGATCTTCCACATGCCGAAGTTGTTCATGTCGACCACGCTGCCCCAGGTGTACCCCGCAAAGCCTGCCGGTGCGCCGAGCGAGATCGATCGGGTGGATGGCGGAGGGGGCGAGTCGGGAGTGATCGCCCAGCCCCGCCGGGCCTGTCCCCAGCTCGTCGAGATGATGTTCGCACTGACGGAGCCGGACAGCATCCCGCCCGCCTTCGTGCAGATCGCGCCGGCCGCCGCGCAGTCCGCCGTCGCCGGCAGGCTGATCACGAGGGGCTGGAGCGAGGACGGGCGCACCCGCACCGTCACGCTGCCGTTCTTGCCCCGTACCGTGCGCTTCACGTCGACCACCCGGCCGCCCGTCACCTGGAGCGCCTGCTTGAGCGCCCCCAGCTTCAGGCCGTTGAACTCCTCGCTGAACCGGATCTCGAAGCTCAGCAGCTTGCCGTCGTGCTTGTCCGGCAACCCGTGGAACGATGCCGTCAGCGGCGTCGGCGCGGAAACCGGCTGCGGGTCCGGCACCGATACCGGCTGCGGAGCCGGCTCTGAAACCGGCGGCGTGACCGGATCCGGCAGGGAGGCCGTGGCCGGCCCCGGAACCGTCAGCGAGCCGCCTCCGGCGGTGCCCGCGGCCAGCGTGATCGTCAGGTCCCCGGACGAGGAGGGCCGCACCCTGACCGTCACGCCGCCGTTCTTGCCCCGCACCGTGCGCTTCACGTCGATCACCCGGCCGCCCGTCACCTGGAGCGCCCGCTTGAACGCCCCCAGCCGCAGGCCGTCGAAGTCCTCGCTGAAGCGTATCTCGAAGGCGAACAGCTTCTTGCCGTTATGCGCCTCCGGCGCCCCGTGGAACGCCGCCGTCACGGGGGAGGGCGCCGCACAGCCGGGTGCCGACGATCCCGGCGAGCAGGACACGTCCGCGAGAGCCGCGCCCGCGCCCCCGCCAACGGCGAGAGCAGCCAGCAGCATGGCAAATGATAGCGTCGTCATCAGATTACGCATGATTTGTTCTCCTTATCGTGTGAGGGTTGAAAGTTGGGTAAAGATGCGCACCCGGGGCCGGACACATCGCCGGCACCCCTTCATCCGGTGTGGGGCCACGGCGCGGGGGAACGCGCGCGCCCCGCGCCCGCGGCGCCCCGCCCGCGCCGCCGGGGGCCCACCAGGGGAAGGGAGGGAGGACAACCAGCCCCGCGCCCCGGACCCCCCCCCAGCCCCCGTTCACCCGGTGGGGGCCCACGGCGCGGGGGAACGCGCGCGCCCCGCGCCGGCGGCGCGCCGCCGGCGCGGCAGGAACCCAACGAAGGAAGGGAAGGAGGCAAACGCCGCCACGGGGCGGGAGGCTGGCGCGTGGGCTGAGTCTCTGTGCGGGCGGGACCGGCGCTGCTGCAGGGCCCGGTCAATCGGTCAATCGGTCAATCGGTCGGTCGGTCGGTCGGTCGGTCGGTCGGTCGGTCGGTCGGGCGGTCGGTCGGTCGGTCGGTCGGTCGGTCGGTCGGTCGATTATTCTAGCACGGACGGTGGCTTGCGGGCAAAGCGGCGTCGCGGTCTGTATCGGGGTCTGCATGAGCGTTACTTTTCCTGAAGCCAGTCGGGCCGCCGCCTCATTCCGCCAAACGACCGTGGAGTCGAGACTTTCATGCCCTGTCTCTTCCGCGCCGGTGCCATCCACCGTAAGAATAAAAAGCATACTTATTTAGAGCGGTGTATAACATAATTTCAATAAATATTGCGTATCAATATCGACTCAAACAATATTTTTTTCGTATTTTTTGCCGGGCTGACGGTGTTTCTCGGCCGACGACCCAACACGGTCTCCGACTTCCGGTCGTCATGGCCGCTCCTTCCCGCCTGCTATCCCGATGCCGGCATGCCGCCACTCAGCTCTCATGGGACCCCGGCACGCCGGCGGGGCGGTGATGGCGCCTGCTCTGTGCCCAGTGCCTCAAGAGGGCAGGCCTGTGTCGTGGACATCGCCCGGTATCCCGGCGTGGCTGGCTGAACGGGTGTTCGAGAAGGGGGCGCGCGGTTCGAGCGGCGCGCATCGCATTCACGCGAATGCGATGCGCCCACGCGATGCCGCCGGTCGCAAAGACAGACCGCCTTCCCGACGCCTTTGCAGAGGACATTACCTCCTCAGGGTCACCTTCCCGAGGAAAGACGAGGCTGCTCGTGGCCCCGCCTGTTGGCTATCTTTGGAGGTCGGGTGCCGGACCCTTGGCGACGGACCCCCGATAGGCAAGCGATCCGTCTGGCCGTGGACGAGTGTTTCAGCAAGGTGGTGAAGAATGCTGGAAGCAGTGAGCCGCAGGGCCAGAGGGAACCAGGATGAGCAAAAGTGTCCCCCATGCATCCGGGACATCTGTCACCCTTGACGCCGGTCTGAACACTGACACAGGGGAGGGCCAGGACCCGGGAGCCTCCGCTCAGGCTGACCATGCGATCAACGAATGTCTGAACATTGACGAGACGACCGGAAAACGGGGAGTCCTCCGGAGGACGGCTCTCAATCCACCTCGCCCAGCAGCATCGGAATCCCCAGGCGTTTGCGGGCGGTCTCGCCTTTCAACAGAAGCCCGTGACGTGCCGGCGCATCGCCGCGGTCGCCCACGTGCTGCGTAACCGTCTGCGCCGTGAGGCTCGCCCCGAGAAACACCGTGTGCTTCCCATACCGCCGGCGCAAGGTATCCATGGTGTCATAGATCCGCTGGAATTTCTCGATCCGTAACGGCGGATCAAACAGAGTGAGCTGCCGATTCGCATCGTCCCGCAACTTCCCCAACATCACCCCCGTTGACCGGTACGGCACCCTCGGGGAAAACAACCGGTCGAACAGGGGCCGGAGCGCATGGATCACTTCATGGGCAAAGGCGGTTGGCCGGTTGAACCCGACCGCGAGCCCCACGTCCCGAAAATCCTGCGTCCGCAGGACACACATCGCACTCCCGGCCACGAGCCGGTACCGCCGCACTTTCATACACCCGTTTTCAATGTTTTTCGCCAACTGGGCAAACACGAACTCGCGGTCGTTCGAGGGCGGCGAGAACGTCTTGAATTTCTGGACGGACTGGTAGTCCTCCTTCTCCGGCGTCTCCAGGGCCAACACACTCGTGCCCCGTAACTCCTGCCAGATCTCGTAAAAGGGTTTGGGCAAATGCTGGAGAATCCAGCGTTCCGGCAGCGTGGCGAACGCCAACGCGGTGTGAATCCCGTGTTTGGCCAGATACGCCGTGGTCTTCGCCCCGATGCCCCACACCTGTTCCACCGGCAGGCGCTCCAGATACCGGTGAATGGTCCAGCCGGGAATGCAGGTGAGCCCCGAGGGCTTGTTCCACTTGGAGCCGATCTTCGCCACGACTTTCGTCGGCGCCAGGCCCACGGAAAACGTAAACCCCAGTTCCACGTCGAGCGCCTGTTTGATCCGGGCCGCAATCTGAGGATAGGAGCCCTTGAGCGGGCGTTGTAGCCCGGTGAGATCCGCGAAACATTCATCAATACTGTATTCCTCCACGTCCGGGGTATAGCGGCGCACGATCGCAAACATCCGTTTCGACAGCAGGCTGTAGGTTTCATAATCGGACGGCAGGAGGACCACCTGCGGACAGCAGCGTTTGATCTCCGAAAGCCGCATACCCCGCGTGACTCCGCAGGCCTTGGCTTCATAGCTCATCGAGGCGGCAATCCCCCGTTCTTTCCCGGTGACCACCGGTTTCCCTTTCAGAGAGGGGTTCCGTGACTGTTCACAGGCCGCAAAAAACGCATCGGCGTCGATATGCAGAATGGCCCGGGGCAGATGCTGAATCGTGAGCGGTGACGCCATCTCAGTATTTCCGGATGACGGCCTTCACGACGGCCACAATGCGAATCGCTTCCTTCGGCACGATGGGGGGATACTTCTTGTTCGCCGGTTCCAGGGTGACGGTTCGGCCCCGTTTGCGGTAGGTCTTCATCGTCCATTCACCATCTACCTCCGCGACGACAATCTCGCCCGACCGGGCGGTGTCGCGCCGTTCGACCAGGACCAGGTCGCCGGGCAGAATGCCTGCCTCACTCATGGAATCCCCGGTGACCCGTAACAGATACGTGGCGTCCTTGTTATGACCCAAATAGTCCTCGAGACTCATGGTGTCCAGGAGTTCTTCTTCGGCCGGAGAGGGATAGCCTGCAATGACGGAGCCGAGCCAGGGAATCTCGTGAAAGTATTTGGTGGGGAGTAACCGGCCCTTGGCGTCCTGGGCCAACCGCCCTTGCGCGATCAGTTGCTGCACGAGTTTCCAGACGGCGTTCTTGGATCGATAGCGAACGAGCTGCGCAATTTCCTGATACGAGGGCATCCGCTTGTGCCGGCGATGGAAGGCGACAATTTTCTCGAATGCGGAAACAAGAGCTGGCATGACACGAGGATCATAAGTGAACGATCGTTCACCTGTCAAGCCAAGCTGTCATTTCTCAAATTCTTTATCGGGGCTCGCTTACAGAGGTCAGAAACTCGCTGGTTGCGTGGACCAAAGATCGGGGGGGGGCTCATAACACCTAAAATAGAAATGGAGGGGGAGGGGGTACAGAAGTCAGTCCGCGGAGAGTGGGTGGGAGTGGCAAGACAACTAAAACACAAATGTAGTGGGAGGTGTTAACGAAGTCAATCCGAGATGGGTGGTTGGTAGTGGGTAAACACGTATATAATTCCCGGAAAGTCAGAGTTCCTTGGGCGGCCAAGACTGGCCGGATGCGAGATTGGGGTGACGGGGTTCGTCCGGCGGCCTGCCATGCTCAAGGCGCCATACTTCGATTTGTCCTAGAAGCATGAAAGCGGATTTTCGCCGTTTACTGTCCTCGACCGCCATCCTGAACAACCGAGCGCGTAACTCGTTTGAGGCTCGCGCGTGTAGCGTAAAGGTGTTGGAATTTTGCCCGTAGGGTTGTCGCTCGACGAAAGCGCTTTTCAGTTGGTCCCAGACGCCTCGTGGAACCGCCGAGGGCTTAGCGTCATCGATCAGGTTCAGATTGGCGATCAGGGCCTCGGGTGTTCCGAACGAGCCCATGACTTTCGAGAGGACATGCCGATTGATCTCCGGCAGATCGCGTTCGCACAATTCCCGCAACCGCGCGGCAGTTTCCGGGTTGCGCTGGGCGAGTTCCGCGAGCCGCGCGACCAGCACGTCCTCGCGGTGATGACGACGCGTCAGCGCCGTGGTGCGTATGTCCGGATCGACAAAACTCAGGAGCAGTTCGCGTGCACGCGGCGTATCGAGCGTGGCGACGGCGTTGATGAAATTGTCCTCGCATTGCTCGAACGTCTGCACGTCGGAGGCGAGCTCGTACAGAAGGTCGATGGCGGCATCGGAACGGCTCTCGCCGAGAGCGGTGACGAGCTCGGGTAGTTCGTATCCCCAGAGCCGCCGCTTGCGGAGCACGTCGCGCATCTTGGCGATTCCTGCCGCAGGGTCATCAACGAAGGAGCAGAGCGCGAGGATGCGGCGCAGAAGGTATCGGTCTGAATCCTGCATCCACTTGTCTGTCCGCTCTAAGAGGGAATCGACCAGAGCGAACGCGGTGGTCGCGGGCAATATGATACCCGCCATCAACAAGCGCTCAGCGGCGTCGAGACAGGTGTATTGGTCCCATTGGCCGGGCATGGCAATTACGTCGAGCACCGCTGCCGCCGAACCGCGGCCGTCAATCGCAGCAAGCGCCCTTGCGAGCGCTTTAGGCCTGGCGTCGGGTTTCCCGTCTTGGTTCTGCTCTCGCAGGCGTTTGATCTCGGCATTGAGTGCAGCGACGAATCGTGTCCGCCGCTGGTCGTCGCCAAGCGGGGGAGAGCGGCCCTCGCGGGCAGCCCACATCAAATCGTACCGTAGATTCCGAACGAAGGAACGTTCTGGCTGTGGCACGAAGTCGCACGCCATGGCGACCACGACGTCGGAGAAGTATTCCAGCTCGGGAAGCAGGTCAATAAGCACCTGCTCGGCGCCGGCCGGATCGAGGAGCATGACGGCGGCGATATGCCATCCGGCGTAGGTCATGATGCCGCCATTGCCAAGAGGTCCACGGTCGCCAGCCACTCGCGCGGCGCGGCCTCGGCGCACCCTCTCGATGTCGGCGCGAATGAGCGTCACCAAGTCCGTCATGTCTTCGGGTTTTCCGACCTGTGCAATCGACGACGCTAGGTTGGCTTTTTCCTTGCCGTTGAAGTCATCCTGGCAGAGCACGAGCTTGACGCTGTTTTTCAGGTATGTGCGGAGGCGTGCCTTCAGGGCATCGTCGCCGACGCGTAGTGCTTCTAGGTCGGACCTAGCGACCCTGCTAAGTAGGTCAGCTGCGACTTTGATGTCGAGGGGGTCGCCGACCTTGACGGCCGAGAGGACGCCGGCCGCGGCGAGGTCGCCGGGAAGACGATGAAACACAGCCTTCAACTGTCTCATCACTCGCCACTCGAATTCATGCTGCTGGCCGGGTTCCGCATCCACCCTGCGCCGCAGTTCGCGCAGCTTCGCAAACACCGACGTCGCAAGCTCTGCATCCGCCCGCGTAGCGATCAAGGCCAGCATGCCCTCAAGGCGCGAGTGCTTGAGGTCTTCGGTCTCGAGGCGATGCAGGTAGGTCTCGACGAGGTCCTCGGGAATGACGGTCGCGAACGGTAACCATTCCTCGTACCCGTAGTGGACGCCTTCGGCAATCTGGGTTACCACCCACTCGCTGGTCCAAGCCGGATCGGACATATGCAGATATTTAAGCACCGGTAGGATGTAGTGCGAATCCAGAGTCCGCATGTCGCCACCGATCAACGCCACCATCGCGGCCTTGAAGACGCCCTCCAGGCCTGGCTCGCCGAGTTCGATCAGATGAAGCGCGGTTCGCAGGCGAGCCGGATGGTCAGTCGTACTCTCGATAAATCTCCACATCGCCGCGATGGCTTTGGGTCTGAGGGCCGGGGGCATATCATCGGGGTTTTTGCGCGCAACCTCTTCGAAAGTGTGCGCATCCATCGAATCGAGGACGCGGGTCAGCGTGTCGTCAGACCCGGTCCACATGAGACCGGAGACCGCCGCCTTCTTCACCGCGACGCTGTTGTCTTCCACAGCGAAAGAGGCAATCTCGCCATCGACACGATAATGAAGCAGTTCGGAGACGAAATCCGCTCGCGCCTCCTCGTTCCAGCCGCGCACCTGCTCGCGCCAGTTCGATCCGAGCGACGAGAGCTGGATGTCCGGCCAAAGCCGGTAGGTGCGAAGCCGCGTTTGCCTGTCTTGTCCCGACAAGAGCGGCAGGATGATGTCGTGGAAGTCGTCCGCGCCACTTGCGAGGATGGCGGCGATGGCATACTGCTCATAGCTCCCGTCGGGGAGTGCGTGCGCGGCACGGAAGCGCTCGCCGACCGCCGTGCGGACTTCATTCCAGACGGTCGGACCGCAAAGCTGCGCAAGCTCACCGGCGAATACCAGGTCGACCATGAGCGCCATATCCACCAGCTTCTTGCCGGCGTGGGTGTTTCGGCTGTCGGTTCCTGCATTGCCGGTCTGTTCAGCAAGAGTCTCGGCAATCATGAGCAGCGGTTCCGCCCACGCCGAATCGTTCACGTAGTCGGTAGTGAAACGGTCTGTCGCGTCGCGGTCATCGTCGCGCAGGTCAAGAAGCCGCGCGCGGACGTCGAGCGCTGCGCAATACTCCTGAAGCTGCTGATGCTCGAATTGAAACACCGTTTCCGGATACTCAATGCGTTCAAGAACGTGGTGCGCCGTGAGCGTCGCGATGACCGCCGGTGCTCCCGCCCGCTCAATCTGACCACTGTTCACAAGCTCTCCTGCGACGGTAGCAACGACAGCGCGCGTATCAGCCTCGGACAATGCTACCGCACCGCGGCGGGTCATCTCATTCGCGAGAGCCTTCAGGTAGGCCATTTGCTGGCCGAAGATCGGTGCCCCTTGGAGCGAGTTTCTGTGCTCGTCACGTTGTTCGTGCAGACGCAAAACCTGGGCAAGGACGCCGAATTTCGTAGAGGGAATTTCGGTGCCAGCTTCAAACAGCGAAGCGACTTCCGACAGGATGAACGGCGTGCGAGTCAGCCCATCAAGCGACGGGTCGGCTTCGATGAGGGTGCGAAGATCGGCACTTTTCGCGCCCAGGCGGTCTGCCAGGTAAGTTGCCCGCTGCACGCGTCCCAAGCGCAACAACCGCAGGCGCAATGCGCCGGGCAGCGGCGGGGTCAAGTGGTGCGTGCGGGTCGCGACGAGAATGCCCGCGCTCGGAAAGTCCCGCTCGAGTTCCCAGAGTGCATTGTTCGCCTGCGCCGAACTCGACTCCGCAATTTCATTCCAGCCGTTCAGCAACAACAGGAAAGGTTCCGTCTGCTGCACCTGCGCGAGGTGTGCTGGTGTGAGACCTTCGGCCAAGAACGGACGCATGTCCGCGATATACTTGAGAATGCTCCGGCCGGATGACGTCCACGACGAAAGATCGACTATGAACGGGATGCCGGCCGTGCGCTCGCGCTGCGCGAGCTGTATCAGCGTCGTGGTTTTTCCGCGACCGGCGGGCCCTTCGAGAACGATGCGACCGCTCTGTGACAGCGCCTGGTCGATTTCGTCAAGCGACAGCACGTCGGCAGACTCCGCACCATTCAGGTCAAGCCGCACCGCTGTGAGATCGATAAGCGGACGACCTTTCGTCTTCTCGGCCCAAGTCCGCGTGACAGCGTCGGCCGCACGCTGAGTTCTGTCAATGAGGTCTGCGACCTCTGGTTCGGTGTTGACATTGATGTTGAGGAAGCTTGCACAGAGTGACGCGTTCCCAGGCATCATCATGAGCGTGATGATTTCCTCACGCTCAATGAGGAGAAGTTCAAGGTCGTGGTCCTTCTGAATTGCCTCTTCCCACCGCTTACGGACGGAGTTGCCCACTTTGGCGGGCGTCACGAAGAGAAGCTCCTTTAGGTCGGGAAAGTTTTCCTTGGCACGCGCGGCGTCGTCAGAAACATTCTTCAGCGTTGCTGTGATCGAGGCGGCGAGTCCCTTGCCGACCTTTTCCGGCGTCTGGCTTGCAGGCGCGTAAGCATCAAGGCCGAAATCCTTCTTACGCTGGTGCGCGATGAGTTGGGGCCAGCGCTGCTTGCCGAGTACTACCGCCAGCCCCTGAAAACGCATCCCCTCCTCTTGAGAGATAAGTTCATCGAGAGCCCTTTCGATATCGATTCTAAGGATAGCCATTCGGATCCTGCGCTACGTATGGGAGCAAGACGACGGAATTTACCACAGCGGGCTCGACCGTTTCACTTGAGGGGGGCGGTTGGGCGTCTGGCTTCCTTGGTAACGGGAACACGAAGAGTGACAGAGGAAGGAACAGGACTGGACGCGAATTACGCGCTCTAATCTGTATAACGATCAGTATAACTAACCAGTGAAGCCAAACGCGAACCACTATGAATACAGGCATTTAACTGGCTAATGTAATCTTGGGAATTTTGGGAGGTATGAGAATGTTTCGCTCACCGCAAACGGTCTTCTGGTTCCGGCGGTTGGCCACCTTTCCTTTGCAAAATGCGGCGTGCCGCCTTGATGTCGGCTTTGGCGCGGTGCGAGGTGAAGAACTCGGCGGTCTTCATGGCGGAAACCTTCTCGGCAACCGCCGTCGCGACGAACTGATTGATGCTCGTGCCGTCTTCTTTGCTGATCTCCGCGACGGCTGCCTTCAGAGACGCGGGTAGCCGCAACGGGTAGGTGACGGTTTGCTTCTTCATGATGGTTTCCTTCTCAATGCCTCACGGGGCGACAACAACGCGATTCCGAAATCTCCGGGAGCGTCGCCAAAGTCCCGTCTGTTGAACGTGACCAGTGCGTCGGCATGGCCATTGATGGCCGTTTCGAGCACCATCTCATCGGCCGGGTCGCGAAGCTGCGGACGCCACAGAAACCGCGGGCTGACAGGTTCGGACACCGCGCAGAGCGCGGAGATGATGGTTGAGATCTCCGCCTCGCTCAATCCCGACATGATCCGTTGCTCTGGATTGCGGCATATCGCTTCATATTCCAGTACCAGGGCCACTGAAAGCAGTAGCGTGAACTCTCGGCTCAAGGCTTGGTCGATCAACGCTGCCGAGGCTCCCGCTGGGCTACGCAGACCAGCGACCACCACATTGGTATCCAAGACGTAGCGCATCACCAAAAATATCATATCATATTAGATGTCACTTTAATAGCGGGAATCACCGAGTTCAATGGTACGTCCTCGGAGTTGGGAAACCGGGCGATGTCAAGCTTCAGCCCAGTGCGTCGGGTTCGCGTAGCGTCACCCGACCTACTCGACAAATATTGACCCAGACACTAGATTCCCGATTAAAAATTTTGGGCATTATCAATGTTCACTACTTCGTTGACAAAATGAACGGCTGACCATGGGGCCTGTGTTGTGCCTGGTATCTGGTATTGAGACGATAAGACCTGACCCGAGTTGTTGAAGGGACGCTACGGATCGAATACTTCAGCATGTGGGAAGGCACTGTATCTCTTAGGCAGCAAAGTTTCTTGTCGTTTTGGAAGATTTGATTCCCACTAGGTTTGGGTTCCGGTCAGGCGTACGGAGTTGCCAGTTGCCCAAATTCTTTGTCCATACTTGACGAGAGGATAATTCAGCCATGCCAAGAATAACTTTAACCGATACTGTGTTCGCGATAGTCAATAAGCCCGGAAGTGCGAGTACCAACCCGGGTTTTAAAACTCTTTGCCAGACCGATTTCTTATGTGCGTGGGTTATCTAAAGCGCATAGCCTTCTATTGCTTTTGCAACGTCGCACCTAATATTTCTTTCACTGTAGGTGGCAGCGTGGCTGTCAGATCATCATCCGTCATTAACGGGAATTTGCCCTGTGCAATGGCGCCTGTAAGCTCCAAAGCAAAAGAGCAGTGATCTTCAATCAAAGCATTACGAAGATAGTCAGCGCGTTGGTTTTCGTCATCATCATCCCACCTTGTCAATTCCCTCGGTAACGCGTTACGCAAAACGGACATCCTAAGGACCAGATCATTGTACCGTGGGGAAGGGCCTAGAAAGTTATAGGGTGATAAAACTCTAGGCTGAGGAAAGTCAGCCTCCAGACGATATCTGTCATCCGAATCGACGCGCATTCTTTGGATCGCTCCTGCAACACTCGAAGTGATATCTGCCTCCGTGGCATCAACATCGGGAAGGAAGATCGCCCCCGGAGTTAGAGTGGGACGTCGTTTCCCCGGAGGGATCCAAAAAACATTATTGGTCAGACCCTTGCCATCGGCTGCTTCCTGCAGGAGCTTGAGTCTTTCTACAGCCAGTTTCTTACTTTTCTTACTGAAATTTGAGGAACGTATCATTTCAGACAACCAATCATGCTCCTGACACCACGGACATTCTTTTTCGTACCAATTAGGAAGGACTACTTTTTCGAGGCATTCAACAGTGTTCTCCTTGCCATCATTACCCAGGCTAAGATTGTTTACTAGATCAACCCACATCATTTCATCATTAGGTCTGGCCACACCCACCAAATAGGTCACGTGTCCACGAAAGTTCCACGATCTAAGGTTGGCTTGAAATCTGTTGAGCCTTTGCCCAGTGATTGACACGTCGTCAAGAATCAAAATTTCTTTCTGTCGTTTGATCCGGAAACATTCTAAACGGTCATCTTTTGGATCAAGATCTGCGTGAACAACCAAAACTGGCGTTTGCCCTTTAGAGACTTTTAGGATCTCTTTCGCTTTGCGTCCCATAAGTTCGCCTGCCTTGTGGGGCGGTACCACGATAACGGAGGGATACGGCAAGGAACGTAACTTGTCGCGGAACTGACCTAAAAATTCCGCATTCGACAACAAATGCTCGACACTTATATCAAACGCGTGATGTCGAAGCTTGTTTCCGGCGGCGTCGCGGACATCACGGTGAATTCGAAAGGCATGCAACCCTTTGTAGTTTGTAAAAAATGCGTAATTCCCATTCGCATTCACTTTCCGAATCTTTAACGGTTTATCTTTGACTATCATTGGGAAAAAACTACTGGGATCAATTCGGACGACTGCCCCAGCCTTTGGTACTTCCCGGAATCCTTTTAAACGTGCGCACAGTGCATGAGCAGAAACACGTTCACTTTCACCTCCATCCAAACTATATATCGCCAAGTATTCGATAGTCTGGGCCGGAAGGATCTCTGAAAAGGCTTCCTGTATGCGTTGCAATGATTTTCCGCTCCGCACTGCGCTAAACAACATCAGGATAGTCTCTTTACTTAGGTTCCCATCCAGAAGTTGGGTTTGAGCATACTGGCGAGATTGAGGACGTCCATCAAAATATTCCGGCAAGAAATCTACTTTGCAATCCATGCCGCGTTGATATTTTCCCAACAACCGCGCGGCATTGATTGCAATGGAACTGATCGACCATGTGTCCGCGATAATGGCGCTACGGCCTTGTAGAAATGGCAGCATCCAAAAGAAGGTGGCATCCAGAGCCTGCCGGCTTTTTTGTATATTCCCGACTCTCAGAAATTTGCTAACGTAGTGACGGGAAGGTGCACGGTATACGAAGCCTTTTCTGGCAGATAAAAGAGCGTCGCTATGGCTGGCATAGTGTTCAAATTCGCGCTCTCTGATGCCTTCAATTATGGCATCGCAGGTTTTCGTTGAATAACGTCCTGCGGGAGAAGATGCGGATAGGTTTCCGGAAAGTTGGTGATCAAATTTGAAGGAGTAGAGCACATGGATGCCAGCCTGGGGTGCCTTTCTCGCCAAGGCAGGTAAGGAGGCCGCATATCGTTTGGCATCCTTGAGTTGGCGACTAACATCTGGTCTCAATACCAGCAAATCTGTATGTTCAAGTTTGTTCGCATACCGTCCAGCCAGCCAATCCGCTATTCGTTCTATGCTCCGGTCTGTCTGACATTTTGGTAAGTCGACTAAACAAACCTGTCTATTTTCTTGGTCGATCGGTAGTTCGAAAAAGATTGGTTCCATCTTGTTAGTATCATGATGCGCGCACGATCATGGAAAAATGGGTGCCTGGAATCTTAGATAACTCTCCTCCATTCTCAATTCTGACCGGCCTCAGCAATTCTTCCGGCGACGTCGCATTTGTATTCTCAGGACTGCGGTAAACCCAAAGATTGTCGGTTCGGAGCGACACAAATCCCTTTACCTTATCAACGGCATCTAGGGCCTTTTGTAGCCCGCCTCGACCGACATTGGATTTTCTCGAATCGCTACTAAGCGATTCTGCAATTATCCGGTTGAGTAGTTTTAAATTCTCGCTTGGTGCCTGAGCTTCTTTTGGAGGTTCTGCCTGTCCGATACTACGAAATCGCGATAGAATTCCCATGCCATTGTCGGAAATTGATATTTCATAGAGCTTGAACGTTTTATCTGAAGTTAAATTCTCCTCAAGATACTCTTGGAGTTCAGAAAATTGACCTGCTCCTCGAATGAAGGCGTCACGTGAACTAACCTGACCGATTCGCTTCCTCACGCGAAGGAGCCGTAGACCGGGAATAGTCTTTTGGTCCTGATCAAGGGAGCCATGAACGAAAGTGTTTTGATACAGTTCGTACACAAATCCATAGATACATTCCTCAACTGATGACCCATCATCAAAAAGTCCAGGACCGATACTGGAGGAAAAATCTTCAGATGGACCTATGTCGAAATACTTGCGAACATCATTCCCCAGTTCATCTATAAATTTGGATTTTTCAGATAGAGCAGATAATGCCACCGGCTGCGCCCGTGTCGTGTCGTCAATTGCGCAGAATGTCAGGGTTTCCTTGGAACCGGGTGGATTTTCAAGGATGTCTAGACGTTGAGCGAGAGTTTGTTTGGCGCCGTTACGTGAAACAAACACTTGGCCTTCGTTGGCCTCAACTTCGTATACGGCACCAGCTAGACCAATTAGTGATTGGTGGGTTTCTGCCGATAGGTTAGAAGGCCATTCGCACTTTACTTGAGAGTTTCGTGAGGCCGCAGAAATGATAGCAACGACTCGGAGATCCTTCGTGAAGAGCCGTCTGTCTTCCTTTGGCAACAATAAAACGGTCGGCGTTGTTGCCGAGTTGATGCGCGAGAGTATCCGCTCGCATTCAATAAGGTCCGATGCCGAAGTCAATGTTAACTTCTGCGGCTTTTGGGAAGAGGAATAGGGCATTTTGAACACGCGTCAAGTGGCAGTTTGACGAAACATTGTCGTGGACTCAAATTGTGTTCAGTTTGATGTTGAATTAAACAATTACCGCACAATCTGAGACAACATTGTAAGGTTTACACTTTCTGGACATACAAACGATGTACGCCTTATTGCACCGCACTCTCGCTAGAGGCGATAATCGCTAGAAAACCTCATGGTTCTCCCTGACTAGCATTCGTCGTTCCCTTCTCATGGTTATCTTTTCTCTCTGGTTGATTACCGTGCGAATTATTCAATGGTTTATTTAAACTGAATCCGGGATCTTGACGGTAATAAGTCTTTGCAATTCGGTTGAGCTCGACGATAAGAATTGCGAAAAGTTCGTTCATATGCTCATTGGTGAGCAAGACTTCCTCGCCAAGTTTAAAAAAATGGATAACATTTGGTTCTCTCACGAGCCTTCCGCCCGCATGCAGAATCGCTTGGCGATATTTGTTAAGGTCCTGAAATACGTCACTCTTTATGTCCCTCTTATTGGAGAGCCCGCACTCATAGGCTATTCTCTTCCTGTATTGGTCTTCCCAAATGGCGTAGGTTAGGGTGACGACGCTTTGTCTATGGCGGTTGACATTTATACCATTTTTCTCCGATGCATGTATTAAATAAGCTACCGATTGAGCATACTGGTATTTGGCACTTGGGGTGTTGGGGTCATCGGTACCGAAAAATATCCGCTGGTTTGGGGTGCGATTTTGGAGGCTCTTAAGGAATTTATTCCATTGACCGAGAGCAGCACTGATTTCCAATTGGTAGCCGTATAAGGCAATAAGCTCATTGTGTAGGTTTATGAGTGCTTGCATAGGGCAAGTGCCTTGCCTGACATTTGATTTAAAAGCGAGAGTACCAAATTGAGGGCATTATAGCCTCCGTGGAATTGGTGGGAAAGAGGGCTGCTGGTAGCGGGATCGACAGTGGCGCTGTAGCTGGCTTGCTCTGCGAGATGCTCAATAGTCAAGGTCACCTATGAGAAAGAAGGAAAGAAGCGTCATGAGATGACGCAGCTACGACTGCGAGGGCCCCAGGCTAGCCGAGACAGCTGTTATGTTTCAGCGGCGGCCCGACAACAGGCAGCCTCGTTGGGAAATCCGTGGCTATATGGGACAACTCTTGAGCTCAAATGCTATGAATAGAGGAGATTCACGGGCTCTTGGCTCATGCCCGGTGAGCGGGAAGCAAGGAGTGTCTAAAATGGGAAAGAATGGAAGCAGAACCGTGGCAATCATCCGTGCAACGGGTTCACGTCGGCTCTTGAGGCACTGGTGACGTAGTCGGACCACTTTTGCATCACCAACCGTCGCCGCTCGAATAGATCGGAGCGTTGATAGGACGCCTCCACGCCTTTGACGACATGGGCGAGACAGGCTTCGGCCACTTCTCGTGACACGTTCACGTCCGCACACCACGACCGGAAACACGCTCTGGCAATGGCATGTGGTACGCCATTGATCCCATTTTCTCGAACCAGCTTGGAAATCGTCGCGTCGGACAGGGCTTTGCCCCGTGCACTCAAAAAAAACACCAATACATCGCTCCTGAAGATGGGGCGGAACGCGGGGGAATAGGGTGGGGGCCAAGAAAGATGGGCTAGGATGCCTCGATCAGGACCTTACCTGCTGTATAACTATCTGTATAAAAACGGACACCTTTCCGGGCCGCGCTCGCACGACACTCCCCGTAACTTCCCGCGGCCGCCTTACACTTTGACGCGTCCGCTGCCTTTGGTGGTGGCGGGTAAGCATTACCCTCATCTCCCTTGATCTCAGACCGGAACCACGCGTTGCACGAAAGCGTTCACCGCCAGCGCCAGTTGCCATAGGTCCACGTTGTGGCCGAGATCATCCGAGCGCTTTCCGCCTGTCTCGTTGTAGTAGCGCGATCTCTCGAACGTATGCCGATGTTCAAATACCGTCTCGTCGGGATCCGACAGCACCGCCTGCTCAAGACGCGTGCCCGCGATTCGTCTTCTAAATGCAACTAGCTCGCAACGAACACCCTCCCGGCATTCTTCCGGGATGTCGAGCCACAACAGGTGAAGATCATGCTCCTTCAGGCACCCCGCGTCGGTGCTCGTTAGAATCGCAAGCGTCTTCAGGCTCTGCTCAATCGATAAGGCTAGCAGCACCGCTGCCGCCCACGTCACCTTGTTCCGCCAGTCCGACTCGTCGGTCGGCCGACCGCTCACTTTCTCGAACAGCGTCCTTTGCTCAGCGACTTCGTCCGCGCTCTGCCATGCCATTTGTGATGCGGCCGCCAAATTGCCTTCGGCCATACGTGACCACGTTCGTGCGCTTTGCCCTAATAGCCGACCTGCCATAACGGGATTTATACGGGATGCTAGCCAAGCCTCATCTTAAGTCCCACAAGATGTCTGATCTCAATGACCTTCATGGAATGTCGGATGAGATATTGACAGAGCAAGCCTGCCTCATTCAACGAGACGTTCGGCCACTCGTCATGCTGTCCCCATTCCCGACAGACCATCTTCTGATGCAAAGAGTGAAGGGGTGACTCAATGAACGCTCGGGCAGGCTGTATAGGTTCAGAAACGTTTGGCACTCCTCGAAGCAGGAGGAGGGGCCATGCGAGTCCATCATGTCGGCTTCCGCATCCTGGAGTTTTATCGCCTACCGCAACTCGGGCATTGTGGGGAGATGACACCGCAAGATGCCCAGCATCGACTCACCATTCAGCAGTTCTTTACCCATTACGGCCAAGCCGAGACCTGTGAGGCTTTTGGGGTGAGCAGGCGGACGCTCTATCGCTGGCAGCAGACGCTCACCCAGGCTGACGGCGATCCGCAAGCCTTGGCCGCCCTAAACCCCTGGTTCGGACCTGCAAAACCCGGACACCCCATCGCTGCCACCCCGTGTCCCTTCAGGTGTTCGCCTGTGATACCGTCGTGCGGCTGCAAGCCGGGCTCTGCCGCTACCTCTTCACCTTCATCGCTCCCCACCCCACCCCGGTTCCTCCTCTCCCACAACGGCGCGGAGTTCCTAGGCCACTTCCAGCAGCGTCTCGACGACCGCGGTAGCATCCATTGGTGGACCTATCCGTGCGCCTCGAAAATGCACGCGCAAGTCGAACGGTTCAATCGCACCCTCCAAGAACAGTTCGTGGACTATCATGAGGACTTACTCTTCGACGACATGACCGCCTTCAACCAAAAACTGGTCGATTGGTTGCTCGCCTACAACACCGTGTTGCCCCACCATAGCCTTGACCGACAATCTCCGGTACAATTCCTGATTCAACACCAACCCGAGTGCCCAAGGTGGTGGACCCATACATATACTTGACACCTGTACGCCTATAATTATAACTTGTATTGTTCTCTCGTGCGTTCAGGTGTTGGCCCCACCTCCAAGCCGCCTTTTCCTTCCCTTTCAATCCAAGGCAATTTCGTGGGAAAAACCGTGGGGCTCTGAGACGACGCTTGAATGAAAACCGCATGAAGAGAGGCGATTTGCGGGCGTGTGGCTCATGCCCGGGGAGCCATTTACAGCGTCCTACGTATTCCGGAGGATTCCAAAAAAGCCTCATGAACATCACTGTTCATGGGGCTTTTTTGTGTTTTGTGGGATTGACTGGTACGTTCGAATCCCATACAATCCAGAAATAAACATGGGAAAAAACGTGGGAGAAATAATGGTCGAGGGAGGGCGTCATGGGAAAATTGACGGCCGTAAAAGTGAAGGCGATTTCGACTCCGGGACGGCATGGTGACGGCGGGACATTGTTTCTTGTGGTGGCCCCCGGTGGGTCTAAAAGTTGGGTGCAAAGAATCACCGTCAACGCGGTACGGCGCGATATCGGGTTGGGCGGCTGGCCGGTGATTTCGTTACAAGAGGCGCGGGAGCGGGCCTTTGACAATCGACGGGCGGTGGCACACGGGCGAGATCCCCTGGCCGAGAAACAGCAGGCGAGCAAGGCAGCGTCCGTGCCCACCTTCCGAGCGGTGGCGCGGAAGTACTATGAGGAAAACCTGCCGCGGTGGAAAGCGGGACGGCATACGGACCGCTGGCTGCAGGTAGTCGAGAAATATGCCTTCCCCGTATTCGGGGACGTGCCGGTTGATCGTGTCGGTCGTGAAGACGTGCTGCGCATGCTCACGCCGATCTGGACGGCCAAACCTGAATATGCCCGGAAACTTCGCCATCGGGTCCGGTTGATTCTCGACTGGTGTCAGG
>MKWU01003174.1_pt1 | contig 22361 bp, 22 predicted proteins | sample 809101 | NCBI WGS metagenome assembly MKWU01 (sample SAMN05860141, study PRJNA318959) | sponge metagenome | host: Aplysina aerophoba | place: Slovenia: Piran, Adriatic Sea, Gulf of Piran | collected 2013-05-07 | reverse complement strand
GCTCCGGGGAGAGTGTCAGGCCCAGTGAAGGGGGAACGGTGAGGGGGCTCGTGAGCCGATTGGTGCGGGGGAAGGGGAAGACGTGAGAGATGTCGAATGACGGCGTGCTCGCCCGACCGACAATCTCTTATCAGCAATAACTTTCTTTTCGCCACAACACAGCCGGCGCCTGCCCAATCCTAGATGAAGGCGCAGCTTTTGCTCCACTCTTGACGTAGTCACTCAGAAGGAAGTATACATTTTCGTATACATGAAAGAGAGGACAGATATGCACAGTGTCATGCTGCGTGTCAGCACACGCTGCCGGGATACGTTGCGTGAATTGGCCACTCAGACCGGAGAGTCGATGCAGAGCATGGTTGACGAAGCCGTGGAACTCTATCGGCGTCGACGGTTTCTTGAGGACGTCAACGCTGCCTATACGCCCCTCCGCCAAAACACTGAGACCTGGGCGGCAGTTGAACGAGAGCGGAGCGAATGGGACGTCGCGCTGGGGGACGGCTTACCTGAGAAGCAGGCCAGAGTCAGGTCGGAGCACGGCAGTCGTGAGCGAAAGAAAAAGACGCAGACACCCCGCCCGAGGTGAGGTCTGGGCTGCGAACCTGAACCCGACGCGAGGACGTGAACAGGCCGGACATCGCCCCGTTGTTGTGATTTCCGAAGACGTGTTTAACCAGGGGCCGGCCGGATTAGTGGTGGTCCTGCCTGTGACTTCGACGGACCGCGGCATACCCATACATGTCCCCATAGAGCCTCCTGAGGGAGGGCTTAAAAACCGCAGTGTCATTTTGTGCGATGCCGTCCGCTCTATTGCCAAAGAGCGACTTACCCGTCATTGGGGGCGCGTCTCTCCTACGACGCTGGCCGCGGTCGAAGACCGTCTGCGTATCCTCATGGGGCTATAGCTTGCGTGGCCGACTGAATGCGCGTCTCATCTGCTTGGTCACACCGGTCATCCGGAGTCGCCAATTCAACATGTCCAGACTCACACCAAAGTGGTTGGCTAGACTTCGAGGAGCTCGGATTGATCGATACGCGGTTTGTAGACCAGCGCGCGGCACTAACAAAGTGGCCGACAACCAATCAGCCTCGTCCTCTTGCTCTTTTTCAAAAGAATTGAGCAGCAAATGTCCGGCAGGGGAGAGATCAATCCGCCCTGGGCCATGGTCAAGAATAAGATGGGCGAGTTCGTGAGTCAGGCTGCTCCGCTGTCTTGTCTCAGGATGCGCGGAGTTGACAATGCTTAAGCTCGTATCACCAATCTGCAACGTCACGGCCGACCAGCTCTCTGGGTCGTGGATGGTGAGTTGCTGTAAGCTGGTCTCAGGCAGTTCCGGTACATCCTCGGGACGCCAAACCCGGACATCGAGATGAGCAGCAAGGCTCTCTGGGTCCAGTCGATCGTCCTGCCCGAGTCCTAGGGCGCTTCGATACTCTGCGGCAGTGTTCTCACACCACGCCTTAAACCCGCGACGCATTGAATCACAGTTCGTCCCGCGCCATCAGCGCGCGTTGAGCCGCCAAAATAAGGTCGGCTAGTGCAGTAGCGGTTTCCCGCTTCATAGTTTGTTTTTTTCGGAAATGCACTGCGGCTCTCGGTCGGCTCCCTGCGTCAGCGTTGAAGCCCAGTACGAGTGCCGGATCGACCTTAAGCCAGCGACAGATCCTTTGGAAATTCTCCAGGTCGGGGAGATGGCCATTTTCTACGCGAGACAGCGTCGCGGGAGAGATGCCAATTTTCGCAGCCGTCGCCCGAACGCCGTCCCTGCCTCGCTTGTCCGCGACCAGTTGTCCTAGAGTATCGAGCGAGGGTTTCATCATGATGGCCCTCCGTGTTTCATATATGAATCATAAAATGTTTGACCATTGAGACACGCCATGCTATAAGTCTGCGCAACACTCTGGCAGACCTGTCGAGGCCGGTCAAGGAATCCAGGGAATTCAGAAGGAAAGATATCCGAACATCTCATATGGAGGAACTATCCGATGAAACGCTTTGAGTACAAGGTCAATGGTGAAACGTTTTTCTCTACGACGCAGGTTGCAGACGTGGCCGACATATTGCAGACCGCTTACAAGGGGAAGGCGATCGGCAAGGACCCAGACGAACACGGATTCCGCTTGAACGTTGCGGATTCCAATCAGTCCTTCGTGTCTGGGGAAAAGGTGGACTTGGAAAAATTCAATATTTTTCGAGCATTCCCCGATGACGGAGCACCATTCGCTAAGGAGTGACCTCGATGTTTAAAAACGTGGAGCTTCTCCTCGAAGAACTTAAGCGCCTTGGCTACGTACCACAGCAGTTCGACAGCCCGATGCGGCATTGTCGCGGAGAAGGAATCAAATTTGAGTACCAGATCGCAGACGGTAGTCGGACTGGAGAAACAGTGCTGCTTGGACTTGTCATCCCAGAGTCCGCAGGCTCTTGGCCCGAGGGTACTCCGCACTGGATTCACATTTCCCCGCCAGATGGCGTCCTTGAGGAGCAAGTCCAGGCGCATCGAGGAGGGAGTCGAGGCTGCGTCGAGCGCTACAAAGACCAAGAGGGTGTTGAATGGATGGCGATCAGTGCGCCCGTAGAGGACTTCTGGGACAAGATCAATGAACCCAATGGCAAGAATGCCGAGGCGTACATCGAGCGGCACCTCCGGCGCATCTGGGCTGCCCGATGATTCACCGTGTTGTCATCCGGGAGAGGCTACATCTCGAGCTCGTCGATCATCTACTGAGTCGTTTCCAAGGTGAGAACATTCAGGAAGAAGTGTGCTTTGCGCTCTGGTATCCCGGAGATGGGACACATCGCTATACGGGTATTTTGGGTGAAGTGCTTCTACCCATGTCCGATGATCGCGACCTTCATGGCAACGTTACCGTCCACGGGGCATACCTCAATCGTGTTCTTGATCGTGCCCTTGCAGCCAAAGCGGGCGTGGCCGCCCTCCACAGCCATCCAGCCGGCGGCTGGCAGGCACTCAGCCGAGATGACTACGATACGGAACGTAATGCCCTCCTCCCTTTCGTGCGAGAAACTCGGCTTCCTCTATTGGGCCTCACTCTGGCAGAAGACGAGACTTGGAGTGCTCGCCTCTGGCATGAGCCACATCCTGGAGACGTTCGGCTGGCTTACTGTACCGACGTGCGTCGGGTAGGGTCTCGCAAACTCTACGTAGACTCGCCACCTTCCACCTATCCCGCTTACACTAGACGCACAGTCCTCAAGCGGACTCTGGATAGCTGGGGGCTTCCAACGCAAGCTCGGCTTGCCCGCACCCATGTCTGTGTTGTCGGTGCTGGGAGCGTCGGTTCAATGATACTTGAGTCTCTCGCTCGGACGGGCATCGAGCAGATAACTATCATCGATGATGACGAAGTTGCCCTGCACAATCTTGATCGGCTAGTTTATGCGGACCGTAGGTCCGTGGGTCTCAGGAAAGCCGAACTAGCTGCTAAGCATGTTCGGCGAATAGCGACTGCATCGCGACCTGTTGTTCGCGTCGTTCCGCTATCCATCCGTACCAAACGTGCTTATTGTCTCGCTGCTGATGCCGATTTGATAATAAGTTGTGTCGATAACGCGGAGGCACGAGATGTATTGAATCATCTTGCATACAGCAACTGCCTTCCACTAATCGACGGAGGAGTTCGTGTTGACTCGCCGGAAGGTCGTCTTATTTCTACAAAGTGGCGTGTTCACTTAGTCGGGCCGGATATGCGATGCTTGCGTTGTAGGGGTCAGTATACGAGCAGCGAAGCAGCGGATGAACGTCAAGGTCTACGGCACCACGGACGCTACATCGATGACCCCGAACCGGACGGCCCAGAGCCAGGTCAAAACACGTTTGCATTCTGCAACCTTGTGGCGGCCGAAGAGGTTCGCATTCTGCTCCGCTATATAGTAGGAGAATCATGGTGGCATGATACTGACCCTACGTCAGGCTTCTGGGCTTTCGAACACCAATTTGTCGATGCTCGCACAACTCGCTTCGAACATCCCGGGGCATGTGTCCTTTCTTGCGAGTTCACCCACAAGCGATTAGGTCAAGGAAAATTAGGCCGTCCGTCGTATCCGTTCTTGCCTGAGCCTCGCGTCAATTGGAGTGCGTACACGAGGCGTTGGTTCCGGCGTCTTGGTAGTCTCGTCCAACGATAAATGGACGCTCGATCTTCTTTTTGATTCGAACCAAACCGTTGAAAAACCTGTCTTATTGATTTCGAACGGCACCATACCCACCCGACCGATAACGCGCCTCACCCCGGAAAAGTCACCTCAGGCACAGTCTGCATGGCTCGTTCAATCGCCTCAGCCGGATACTCGTAGCGTTCGAGTTTTCCAGCGTGGTAGTCCGCATAGGCACTCATATCAAAATGACCGTGACCGCTCAGATTAAACGCAATGACTTTCTTTTCGCCGCTTTCCCGGCACTGCACGGCCTCATTCATTGCGACGCCGATCGCATGATTTGACTCGGGCGCCGGCACAATCCCTTCGGCCTTGGCAAACGCTACACCAGCCTCAAAGGTCGCAAGCTGATCGAGCGCGGTTGCTTCAATATGGCCGCCGTGTACCAGCGCACTCACGTGCGGAGCCATGCCATGATAGCGCAGCCCACCGGCGTGGATGGTGGCCGGTATAAACGAATGACCCAATGTATACATCTGACAGATCGGTGCCACGCAGCCCGCGTCGGCCCAATCCCAGGTGAAAGAGCCTTTGGTTAAGGTCGGGCAGGCAGCCGGCTCAACCGCGATGATACGCGTGTGCTTGCCGTGCTTGAGTTTCTCTCGGACAAACGGAAAGGCAAAACCGGCAAAATTCGAGCCGCCCCCGGCGCAGCCGATGACGATATCCGGGTATTCGCCGGCCATTTCCATTTGCAGCAGGGTCTCTTCACCAATAATGGTTTGATGTAGCAACACATGCGGGAGAAAAGAGCCCAGACTATACTTTTTTGTCCCCCCAGACGTTTGGGCCGCTTCAATCCCTTCTGAGACCGCCAACCCCAAGGAGCCGGGATGGTCCGGGTTCTCGGCCAAAAACCGCCGGCCCACTTCGGTTCGGTCGGACGGACTGGCAAACACCTCGGCGCCATAGGTCGTAATCACATGGCGGCGATAAGGCTTTTGCTGATACGAGATACGGACCATATACACTTCACAGCCCAGCCCGAACATATTGCAGGCCATGGCCAACGCAGTGCCCCACTGTCCTGCCCCCGTTTCCGTCGTCAGCGTCTTGATACCTTCTTGCTTGGCATAAAATGCCTGGGCCACGGCCGTGTTCGGCTTATGCGAACCAACCGGACTGACGCCCTCGTATTTGTAATAGATGTGGGCCGGTGTCCGGAGCGCCCGCTCCAGGCGGCGAGCCCGAAAAAAGGGAGTCGGCCGCCAGAGTTTATAGATATCGCGGACCGGCTCCGGGATCTCGATATATCGCTCTTGGCTGACATCCTGGGCGAGGAGCGCTGTTGGCGTAAAGGAAGCGAGGTACTCGGGCGTGACCGGCTGTTTGGTTTCCGGGTGGAGCGGCGGCATCAGGGGTGCGGGCATATCGGCGTTGATATTATACCACGCCGTGGGCATCTGGCGTTCTTCCAACAGATATTTGGTCTGGTCGCTCATGCACTCATCCTTGGGTCGTGATGCTACTCCGAAATCCGCGCTGTTGCATAATGCTTTACCCTCCTTATGCAGCAGGCTCGGCAGCATAACATCTTTTTTTGGAACGTCGCTAGTCTGCGGGGAAAAACCTTGCTGCTCACGGCAGGCGGGCTCACCCGCACACTGTCTCATCCATCGCTACGGAGGAACGAGACCTCTGCGAGATATGCTTTCCCTTTATTGATAGCCTCCGACACGCTAGAAGAAACGCTCTGACACAGAGTAAGGAGGAATACAAAATTATGGCAGGCCAAGTAGATGGAAAAGTTGCATTGGTGACGGGCGGTGGGTCGGGTATTGGGCGGTCTACGTCATTAGCGTTCGCCCGCGAAGGCGCGACGGTCGTTGTCTCCGATGTGGTTGTTGAAGGTGGGGAGCAGACGGTCAATTTCATCAAATCCGCTGGGGGCGAGGCCGTGTTCGTGCAAACCGATGTAGCCCAGGCTGCGGAAGTCGAGGCATTAGTCACGCAAACGGTTGAGACGTATGGGCGGCTTGACTGCGCATTCAACAACGCTGGAATTGCGGGGGCGGCTGCGCGGACCGGCGATTATACACCCAAACACTGGGACCGGGTGATTGCGATTAACCTGACCGGGGTGTGGCTGTGCATGAAATATGAGCTCCGGCATATGCTGACGCAAGGCAGCGGTACAATTGTCAATACCGCCTCGGTTGCCGGTCTGGTTGGTTTTCGGAGTGGACCCGCGTATGTGGCCGCCAAGCACGGTGTGGTCGGACTGACCAGGACCGCGGCATTGGAATATGCCAAAGCCGGCATTCGAGTGAACGCCGTCTGTCCAGGGGTCATCCGGACACCGATGTTCGAGCGCGGCATGGAGCTGGACCCACGCATAGAAGACGGTATGACCGCCAAAGAGCCGATTGGGCGCTTGGGAAAACCCGAGGAAATTGCCGAAGCCGTGGTCTGGCTCTGCTCAGATGCGGCGTCGTTTGTGACTGGCCATCCGATGGTTGTTGATGGCGGTTGGGTTGCCCAGTAGGACCAGAGGAGCGAAGGAGTCTCAAGGAAATATCCTTCCCGGCGACCCGGACGCTGTCCCGCTCCCTGCCGGGGAGTGGGACAAGGGCAGACGGCAAGCAGCCTGACTACGTCTTCTGCCCGAACGCGCTCACCGTCTCCGAGCGTGGGTCTCGGCGACTCCACTGTCCGGCTTTTACCGTCTGAAAGAATTCGTCGATCAAAGCATTAAATCGTTCGGGCTCTTCCAGGTTCAACAGGTGGCCACTTTTAGGAAAGATACTGAGTCCCGCGTAGGGCATGGTGCGTTTGAGATACAGATTGACATCCAGACAGGATTCATCTTCATCGCCGACAACCAAGAGCGTCGGTGTAGTCACAGCGCCCAGCTCAGTGGTGAGATCGTACAGCGAGGGCCGTTCGGCCTGGACGTGGCGCAAGGTATAGGCTGAGCCCACCGCAGAATGTTCAGACAGGTGGGCTGCAAACTGCTCCCAGACCGTCTGGTTTTTGTTCTGAAGCTGCACCCGGCTGGGGCCGGAGGAAATCCCCGCCGCATCGACGGAGTTCGCTTGTAACATTTTCTCTGCCACGGCGTTGGTATCGACTAAGAACCGTGTGCGCGTTTCTGGATACGCGCCCGAACCACCACTGGCAAACACGAGTGCACGGACTCGCTCAGGGTGCTGCACGGTGAGCATGAGGCCAGTATAGGCTCCCATGCTCAGGCCGACAACAAACGCCTGCTCAATATCGAGCGCATCAAGCACTCCCTTCAGATCGGCGGTGGAGAGTTGCTGGCCGTAGAGCCTTTCGTCTTCAGGCACATCCGAGGGTAGATAGCCCCGGGCGTTATAGACGACGCACCGATAGTGACGAGAGAAATGCTCGACTTGCGGCTGCCAGCTTCGTGCATCGCCGCCAAACTCGTGGACAAAAACAATCGACTCTCCAGAGCCGGTCTCTTCAACATGCAGGCTGACGCCATTTATTGGTATGCGTGTCATGCGCAATCCTTCCGAGCACTATTTCTTTGGCCGACCCACTCGCGGGATGCCGGCCATCGTTTCGCTTACCAGTTCCGTGCGGACGAGCCGGGCGCCGTCCGCCAAGGCTTTTATTTTTCCGCGCGCGGCGGTGCGAGAGCGGGGGATCATACCACAGTCCGTACACGGGTAGAGTTTGTCCGGCGCGACATAGGGAAGCGCGGCCCGAATGCGTTCGGCAACGGTTGCGGGTGTCTCAACGTCCTCTGTCCCCACATCAATAACGCCAACCATGAGGTCTTTGCCTCGGGCCAGTTCGAGCACGGACGGATCGACACCAGAGGCCGCACATTCGACCGAGATCATATCGATCGTACTGGTGCGAAGAAGGGGCAGAGTGCGGTGATAATGGTGCCAATCCGTATTCGTTGTCTTCCAGGCCAGGACCTGCGGAACGCCATAGCCGTAGCAGATATGGACCGCGGTTTTTGCTCGGACTCCCTCGGCTGCGGCTTCAAGCGTGGAGATGCCCCACTCCTCAACCGCATCGAGATAGATATTAAAGCACGGCTCATCAAACTGAATGATGTCACAGCCGTTTTCGGCCAGCTCGCGCGCCTCGTCATTGAGGACGCCAGCCAGGTCGGCGGCGAGACGCTGCGGCTCGCCGTAGTGTTCATCTGCCAGGGTGTCCGCGGTTGTCATCGTCACCCTCCGCTTTTCTATAGCTATAAGTATTTGAAATATATAAGGTTTTTAAGATATATAATTGCCCCTCCCCTTATTTTTATTTGGTATGGAGGGGAACATCTCGGGCTTTCTGAGACATCCTACGCCTTGTAATCACGGGATAAGCTCCTCAAAGGGGAGGGTTCGGAGAAAAAACGCACGCAGTCAAATCCGTGTCTCATCGTTCAATCTCGGTGACTTCAGCGCCTGTGATGGCAGTACCAATCATCTAGCGCAGGAGTCGAGACTCGCGCTATAGTGCATGCGTCAGACTCACCCCGTTTGCTGTGGTGACGTGAACACAGCCCGGCAACCTCGTTGGGGTCGAAGTGCTCACGCAGAGGAGGGTGTGATGGGGAGTCAGCCCGTCGGGGTCTATTTTCATATGACGACTCCTTAGATGGTTATCGCACGGACGGCAAGAAGAGGTACTGGCGCATGGCCCTGAAAAAATCCCAACTCTATTCCTCCCTCTGGCAAAGCTGCGACGAGTTGCGTGGCGGCATGGATGCCTCGCAATACAAGGATTACATCCTGACACTGCTGTTCATGAAGTACGTCTCGGACAAGTCCGATACACTCCTCGACGTGCCCGCCGGAGGCAGTTTTGCCGACATGGTGCAACTCAAGGGTGACAAAGAGATTGGCGAAAAGATCAACACAATCATCGGCCAGCTTGCTCAGGCAAACAGCCTTGAAGGGGTCATCGACCAGGCCGATTTCAACGATGAGAGCAAGCTCGGCAGCGGTAAAGAAATGCAGGATCGGTTGTCCAAGCTGGTCGCCATCTTCGACGCACTTGACTTCCGCGCCAACCGGGCCGAGGGCGACGACCTGTTGGGCGATGCCTACGAGTACCTGATGCGACATTTCGCCACCGAGTCCGGGAAAAGCAAGGGACAGTTCTACACCCCGGCCGAGGTCTCGCGCGTCATGGCCCAGGTGGTCGGTATCGGTGCCGACACCCGCCCGGACCAGACGATCTGCGATCCCACCTGTGGTTCGGGCTCGCTGCTGCTTAAGGCTGCCGACGAGGCGCCGCACGGCATCAGCGTCTACGGCCAGGAGATGGACAACGCTACCTGGGCGCTGGCGAAAATGAATATGATCCTGCACGGCCACGAAACCGCCGAATTATGGCAGGGCAACACCCTGGCCGCTCCTTACTTTACGAACAGTTCCAACAGCCTCAAGACCTTCGATTTCGTCGTCGCCAACCCCCATTTCTCGGCCAAAGCCTGGTCCAGCGGGCTTGATCCGGCCAACGACAAATATAAGCGCTTCGAGTATGGCATTCCCCCGGCCAAGAACGGCGATTACGCCTTCCTCCTCCACCTCATCACGTCGCTGAAGAGCACGGGTAAGGGCGCGATTATCCTGCCCCACGGTGTATTGTTTCGCGGCAACAAAGAGGCCGACATCCGTAGGAAGCTCATACAACGCGGCCTCATCAGGGGCATCATCGGCCTGCCCGCCAACCTGTTCTACGGGACCGGCATCCCTGCCTGTATCCTGGTCATTGACAAGGAGAATGCCCACTCCCGCGCCGGAATTTTCATGATCGACGCGAGCAAAGGCTTCCTCAAGGACGGCAACAAAAATCGTCTGCGCGCCCAGGACATCCACCAGATTGTGGACGTGTTTACCAAGCAGACCGAAGTCCCTCGCTATTCCCGCATGGTACCGATAGACGAGATCAAGAGTCCCGCCAACGACTATAACCTCAACATCCCGCGCTATATTGACTCCAGCGACCCTGAGGACCTGCACGACCTCGACGCGCATTTGCACGGCGGTATCCCCAACTGCGACATTGACGCGCTCGACACCTACTGGTCTGTCTTTCCGTCCCTGCGCCACGATCTGTTCGGAGACAACGGCCGAGTCGGCTACAGTCAAGCTCGCTTCGAGACGCAACAGGTGAAAGCCGCCATCCTCAGTCACGACGAGTTCAAATCTTACGAGCAGCGGGTCGCGGCCATCTTCGACGCGTGGCGTAAGACCCACGAGCCGGCCCTCACGGGCCTTGAGACGGGAGCCGATCCCAAGAATACCATTCGTACTCTGTCGGAAGACCTGCTGGCGCGATTCACCGACCTGCCGTTACTCAACCGGTATGATGTGTACCAGCGGCTGATGGACTATTGGGACGAGGTGATGCAGGACGAGGTGTATCTGATCGCTACGGACGGCTGGACCGAAGCGGCCAAACCGCGCGGCCTCATTGAGGACAAGGAAAAGAAGATCAAAGAGACCCCGGACCTGACTATCAAGCGCAAGAAATACAAGATGGACCTGGTTCCCCCGACCTTGGTTGTCTCGCGTTACTTTGCCGCAGAGCAAACCGCTCTCGAAACGCTCCAAGCCGGACAAGACTCCGTCACCCGTGAACTGGAGGAGTTTGTTGAAGAGCATATCGGCGAGGACGGCCTGCTGGCGGACGCCACCAATGACAAGGGCAATATCACCAAGGCCAGTGTGAAGGATCGGCTCAAGACCATTCAGGACGCGCCGGAGAGCGACGAGGAACAGGAAACCCTCATGCGCTGTCTTGCCCTGATTGAGGACGAGTCCAACGCCGGCAAGGCGGCCAAAGACGCCCAGGAAGAGTTGGACAAAAAGGTGTTGGACCACTACGCCGTACTCACCGAAGCCGAGATCAAGGCGCTGGTGGTCGAAGACAAGTGGTTTACCAGCATCCGGGCCACCCTTGAGAGCGAGGTGCAACGGTTGACTCAGCAGCTCGCTGGGCGCGTGAAAGAGTTGGAAGAACGCTACGCCAGCCCTCTGCCAGCGTTGGAGCGGGAGGTGGAGGAGTTCGGCGCAAAGGTTGAGGGACATTTGAAGCGGATGGGACTTTCGCCATGAGTCAAGGATTCGATTTCGAGCATCTTGTCGAACTGTGTCGGCAAACCCACGAGGAGACCCGGCAATCAGCGACACGTGCGGTCGATCACTCGCTCGTCGTGCGGAATTGGCTGTTCGGCTGGTACATCGTTGAATTCGAGAATGGCGGAGCGGACCGTAGCGAACTCTACGGCAAGGAGTTGATTGCACGCTTGTCCAACAAGCTCAAAGCCGTCGGGCTCAAAGGCTGCTCACCTACAAACCTGCGTAAATTCCGCGAGTTCTACCAAGGCTATCCAGAGATTCAACAGACGCTGTCCGTCAATTCTGTTCTGGCACACACAGGTATCGCAGCTAGCGTGTTCTCGGCTATCGGGAAACGATTCCCCCTCGGCTGGTCCCACTACGTCACCCTCCTGACCATTGACAACCCGGACGCACGCCGCTTCTACGAGATTGAAGCCTCCGAGAGCGACTGGAGCGTGCGCGAGTTGGAACGGCAGATAGCCAGTTCTCTGTACGAGCGGCTTGCACTCAGCCGCGACAAGGAGGAGGTTCGCCGGCTCGCCCACGAGGGACAGGTAGTCGAAAAGGCTTCAGACCTCATCAAGAACCCCCTGGTGTTGGAATTTCTGGGCTTGGAGGAAAAGCCCGCCTACTCCGAGACCGAGCTGGAAACGGCCATCATCGACCGGCTTCAGCACTTCTTGCTCGAATTGGGCAAAGGCTTCTTGTTCGAGACGCGGCAAAAACGCTTCACCTTCGACAACAGGCACTTCTTCGTAGACCTCGTTTTCTACAACCGGCTGCTACGCTGCTACGTGCTGATTGACCTCAAGCGCGGTGAGCTGACACATCAGGACCTGGGCCAGATGCAGATGTACGTCAACTACTTCGACCGCTATGTAAAGACCAAAGACGAACTTCCGACCGTCGGCATCCTGCTTTGCGACAGTAAGAGCGATGCCGTGGTTGAGCTCACCCTACCGCGAGACGCCAACATCTACGCCTCGCAATACAAACTCTATCTGCCGTCAAAACAGGAACTTGCAGCCCAACTGGAAAGTGTCCATAGAGAACTCGAAAACCGGAAAGGAAACGGTAAATAAGGGACAGTGCACGATGGATGTTTGTTCGACTAGCAGCACATGCCCAGAGGAAGGGGCACCCGCCAGTTACAAGCAGACTGAGATGGGGGTCTTCCCAAAACACTGGCAGATAGTTGATGTCGGTAGCCTGAACCCATTTGTGACAAGCGGCTCACGGGGGTGGGCACGTTTCTACGCTGAGACAGGCGCCCCGTTTATCCGAATAAGTAATCTCACTCGGCAGTCAATCGATCTGGATCTATCAAGTCTAAAGGCGGTCTTGCTATCGCCACAGGGAAACGCCGAAGCGTCACGAACACAGTTGCAGGACGGGGACATACTGATCTCAATAACTGCTGACATCGGGATCGTTGGTATTGTCGATTCACGCGTGTCCAAGCCCGCATACATGAATCAGCACATTGCACTGATTCGATTTGACAAGACTCTCGTGTGCGCCCGTTTCGTCGCCTATTCGCTCGCCTCTGAAAGGCCACAGCGGCTTTTCGTTGCATCGATGGACATTGGCGCCAAGGCCGGGATGAGCCTACTGACGGTTCGGAAAATTCGACTCGCATTACCACCATTTCCCGAACAACGCGCCATCGCCGAAGCATTGTCGGATGTAGACAAATTGCTCGGATCGTTGGAGAAGTTGATCGCCAAGAAGCGGGCCATCAAGCAGGCCACTATGCAGCAACTCCTTACCGGCAAGACCCGGTTGCCGGGGTTTAGCGGGGCGTGGGAAACGAGGCGGTTAGGTTCATTAGGAGCCTTCTCAAAGGGACGGGGGATCACACGGGAGGATATCTCTGACTCTGGTCTCCCGTGTGTCCGGTACGGGGAGCTATACACGCGATACGAGGACTACGTATTCAACCTGACGACGCGAATACCTTCGGCTGTTGCCTCGACAGCACTACCGATTAAGACAGGTGACCTACTCTTCGCTGGTTCAGGTGAGACGGCGGAAGAGATCGGACGTTGTGCAGCCTATGTTGGGGCAGAACAAGCCTATGCAGGCGGCGATATTGTGGTATTGACGCCGGTCGGACAGAATTCAATCTATCTCGGCCACCTGATGAACTATCGAACGGTGGTGATACAAAAAGCTCGCATGGGTCAAGGCGACGCTGTTGTTCACATCAGCGCCAGTAACTTGGCTCAGGTAAAATTAAGTCTTCCACCGGTTGAGGAACAACGCGCCATCGCCACCGTCCTCTCCGATATGGACGCTGAGATAGCCGTTCTTGAGCGCCGCCGAGACAAGACCCGCGCCATCAAGCAGGCTATGATGCAGCAGCTCCTTACTGGACGGGTACGGCTGATTGTACCGCATCAGATGACAGCGAGCGCATGAGCAGGTGGTAGCTCAGTATCAACTTCCAATCGCTCTCTCTGTTGATGCACGGCGCCTCCTGCAACATCATCTCACCCAAGATATGAGATAGTTGATTCGGACCAATCGTCTGTAAATTTGGATTGAGGTGGGCAATTTTGAAACGAAGACGATCAGAGAATACAACGTAAGCAACGTGTGGCAGGAGGTATTCAGCATGAGTGAAAATCTAGCGGCCCGTCGGCGCGGAGAAGCCATGGCAATGCAGTGGGTTGGATTTGCGCTACAGAAAATCATTGCGGATACAGCCCAGGGAGGAAACCTGGCGAATATGCTATTAGGAGAAGCAAGAAGCGTCGGAGGGGAGAAAGGAACAAGCATCCTCAAGCTCGGATGCGCTTGGACTCAAAACGTCGTGCTGGCCTTTGCTGTTGAACTGTCCCTGAAGGCGTTGCTTGTAAAACAAGATGGCCACCATGAGCACACTCACAAACTAGTGGATCTGTACGATAAACTTTCGGAAGAGACACAAAACAAAATTGAGAGTGAGTATTTAAAGGCACTCGAAGAAGGTGGCAGCAAAAGTGACAAATCCCTGATTCAACTTCTGGCGGATCATCAAGACGACTTCGTTGAATGGCGCTACTTGGACAACGCAGACGAAAACCTAGACAGCGAACCGAATGAACTACAACTGGCGATCTGTGCCATACTCAATGTCTACGAGGTCATACCTTAGCCGTGAGTGCACTCCACCAACAAGGGATTTCATCCGGCGGTACGTGGTCAGGCTTCCATGGTTCGCTGAGGTCTGTTCGGCGCGGCGTCTCGTATGAAGGTAGAGTGCGAAGGCATAGAGCTTGATTATGATAAAAAGTGAAGTACTGGCTGACGGATAAGAGGAAAGTCGCCATGGCAGTCTCAAAGCTAGGGAGCGTAGAGACATGAGCACCGTCGGCCAGCGGGAAATCCTTACCCAAAAACGTGTGATCGCGTTCTTCCGGGACGCCCTCGGCTACGCCTCCCTGGGCAACTGGCAGGACCGCCCCAACAACCGCAACATCGAGCCGGATTTGCTGACCGACTGGCTCAAGCGCCAAGGGTACGACGACGCCATTATTACCAAGGTCCTGCGCGAACTGAACAAGGCCGCCGCACTCGGTGGCAGCACCACACTCTACGACGCCAATCGCGCACTCTACGACCTGCTCCGCTACGGGGTGAAGGTCCAGCCGGACATCGGCGAGCAGCACGTCACTGTCTGGCTGATTGATTGGGAGAACCTCGACAACAACGACTTCGCCATTGCCGAAGAGGTGACAGTTGTTGCCCAGAACACCAAGCGGCCCGACCTCGTGCTCTACGTCAACGGCATCGCCCTGGGCGTGCTGGAGTTGAAGCGCTCGACCGTCTCAGTGACCGAGGGTATCCGCCAGAATCTCGACAACCAGAAGCGGGAGTTCATCCAGCCGTTCTTCACCACCATCCAGTTCGTGATGGCCGGCAACGATACGGAAGGGCTGCGCTACGGCATGATCGAAACGCCCGAGAAATACTGGTTGCGCTGGAAAGAAAAGGAAGCCGACACCCACCCGGCCGCAGGTGACAACCCCCTGCTCAAAGAGTTGGACCAACTCTGCGGCAAGGAGCGCCTGCTTGAACTCGTCCACGACTTCATCGTCTTCGATGCAGGTGTCAAGAAGACTTGTCGCCACAATCAGTACTTCGGCGTGCGGAAGGCCCAACCCTTCGTCCAGCGCCGGGAGGGCGGTATCATCTGGCACACCCAGGGCAGCGGCAAGAGCCTGACCATGGTCTGGTTGGCGAAATGGATTCGCGAGCATGTCACCGATCCCCGCGTCCTGCTCATCACCGACCGGACCGAACTGGACGAGCAGATTGAAAAGGTCTTCAAGGGCGTGGGTGAGAACATCTATCGCACAAAGAACGGCGCCGACCTGGTGCAGGTGCTCAATACGGGTGACGAGTGGCTTATTGGCTCGCTGATCCACAAATTCGGCACGTCGGAGGGAATGAGCGATCAGGACATCGACACCTACGTCGCAGAGATCAAGCAGAGCCTGCCCCCAGACTTCCGCGCCAAGGGGACTATCTTCGTCTTTGTGGATGAGTGCCACCGTACTCAGTCCGGCAAGCTCCACCAGGCAATGAAAACGCTCCTACCGGAGGCGACGCTGATCGGCTTCACCGGAACGCCACTGCTCAAGGCCGACAAGCAGCGGAGCATCGAAATCTTTGGACCGTACATCGACACCTACAAATACGATGAGGCGGCACGCGACGGCGTGGTGCTTGATCTGCGCTATGAGGCGCGTGATATTGACCAGCACGTCACCTCGCAGGCCAGGATTGATCAGTGGTTCGAGAGTAAGACTCAGGGGCTGACCGATGTCGCCAAGGCCCAACTCAAGCAGCGCTGGGGCACGATGCAGAAGGTGCTGAGTGCACAGGACCGACTAGCGAAGATCGTCACCGACATTCAGTTCGATATGGAGACCCGCGACCGTCTGAAGAGTGGTCACGGCAACGCGCTGCTTGTCTCGGACAGCATCTATGCGGCCTGTCGCTTCTTTGAGCTGTTTCAGCAGACCGAGCTAGCCGGCAAATGTGCCATCGTGACTTCCTACAAGCCGTCCTCGGCTGACATTAAAGGTGAAGAGAGTGGCGAGGGACTCACCGAGAAGCTACGCCAGTACGATATCTATCGCAAAATGCTGGCGGCACACTTCAACGAGCCCGAGGACACTGCGGTACGCAAGGGAGAGCAGTTCGAGCGGGAGGTGAAGAAACGCTTTGTCAAGGAGCCGGGGCAGATGAAGCTGCTGATCGTGGTCGATAAACTGCTGACCGGCTTTGACGCGCCACCGGCGACCTATCTGTATATCGACAAGCAGATGCAGGACCATAGCCTGTTCCAGGCCATCTGCCGGGTCAACCGCCTCGACGGCGAGGACAAGGAATACGGCTATATCATCGACTATAAGGACCTGTTCCGGTCGTTGGAGCAGTCTATCACGGACTATACCGGTGAGGCTTTTGACGGCTACGACAAGGACGACGTAAAGGGCTTGCTGAAGGATCGGCTCCAGCAGGGCCGGGAGCGGTTGGAGGAGACACGCGAAGAGGTCAAAGCGCTGTGCGAGCCGGTCGAGCCGCCACGCGACACTGCGGCCTATCTGCGCTTCTTCTGTGCCGCCGAAAGCGGCAATGTCGAGCAACTCAAAGCTAACGAGCCGAAGCGGGTAGCGCTCTACAAGCTGACTGCGGCATTCCTGCGCGCCTACGCCAATCTGGCCAACGAGATGCGCGAGGCCGGCTACTCCGCTGTCGAGGCACAGGAGATCAAAGCCGAAGTGGACCACTACGAGAAAGTACGGCAGGAGGTCAAGCTTGCCAGCGGCGATTATATCGACATGAAAATGTACGAGCCGGCCATGCGCCACCTGCTCGACACGTATATCCGGGCTGAGGACAGTGAACAGCTCACGACATTCGACGATCTGACCCTCGTACAACTGATTGTCGAGCGTGGCGAAGCGGCGGTCGAGGCGCTGCCCAAAGGGCTGCGTGGGAACCGCAGCGCGATGGCCGAGACGATTGAAAACAACGTCCGTCGCCTCATCATCGACGAGAGGGCGGTCAACCCCAAGTACTACGAGAAGATGTCGGAGTTGCTAGACGCTCTGATTCTTCAGCGTAAGCAGGAGGCACTGGACTACCAGGAATACCTTGCCAAGATTGTCGAGTTGACGAAGCAGGTGAGCCGACCGGAGAGCGGGCAGTACCCCCTCGCCATTAACAGCGGTGCTCTCCGCGCGTTGTACGACAACTTGAAGGACATACCGGGTCTGGAACGACCGGCGAATCAATATGTCATAGCCGAGGGTACCGCCGACGTGGCTGAAGCCGCCGCCATAGCCCTGGACGCGGCCATCTGTAGAGTGAAGAAAGCGGACTGGAAAGGAAACAGGTTCAAGGAGAAGGAAGTCCGTAACGCCATTGCGTCCATACTCGGCTCCAATGAGGGCCTCGTTGATACGATCCTTGAAATCGCGAAGGCGCAGCCTGATTACTCGTGACTACTCACGTTAAAAGCTACTGCCTCGACATCCGAGAGATACCGGTCGAGGTCGTCCACAAAGCCATCAAGAATCTCCACGTGGGGGTCTACCCGCCGAGCGGTCGAGTACGGGTGGCCGCGCCGCTACATCTTGATGATGAAGCCGTGCGGTTGGCTGTTATCTCGCGCCTGGGATGGATTCGTCGGAAGCAGGCTGAATTTGAGCAGCAGGAGCGCCAGTCTCAGCGGGAGTTCGTGACCGGCGAGAGCCATTATCTCCAGGGCCGACGCTACCGTCTCAAAGTGATTGAAGACGATGGCCGGCCGACTATTCGTCTACTTAACAACAGGACGATAGAGTTGCGTGCTCGTCCGGGTGATACCCGAGAGGCGCGAGAGGCTGTCATGTGGCGCTGGTACCGATGCCAGCTACGAGACCGATTGCCGGCGCTCCTTGCCAAATGGGAGCGGAAAGTTAGCGTAACAGTTGAGGACATACGGATCAGGAAGATGAAAACCCGCTGGGGGACGTGCAACAGAGACGCCCGCCGGATTTGGCTGAATCTTGAGTTGGCGAAGAAACCGGTGTCCTGCCTGGAGTACATCATGGTGCATGAGATGGTCCATCTCAAAGAGCGGGCTCACAATGAGCGGTTTCGCACGTTGATGGATCAGTTGATGCCGCAATGGCGCTTGCATCGGGATGTTCTGAATCAAGCCCCACTTGCTCACGAAGCGTGGCAGTATTGAAGGGGACCACCGTATTCTGACAGAGCTTCTTCTTGATGCTCTCCTATCTCCTATGCCACAGGTTGTCGTTTTGGGAATGATGGAGAGAACTCCATAGGCTCTTAACCCAAGGAGTAGGCGATCATACCTTTCCTCGGCGTTCCCGCACTATGCCGTTAGAGGCGGATACGAGACCCATCCCGCTCAGTTCCGTCCTTGTCCAACGTCCGCCGCTCCCAGTGTCCATTCCCCACTCTGAGTCCTACTGTTACGTAACCCGTTTCCGGTCATACACCCAGAACAGCGCCGCTTGCCGACCATGCTCTTCGCCAACAGCTTCATCTGGTCCAGCGTATCGAGCGACCGGACGTTGTGGCGGTCTGCAAACTCGTTGCCATACCGATGCAAATGTTTCGGACTCATTTGGGAGATTCCTCTTGAGGCCGGCCATTGTGGCGATGCTCGTGTGCCTGACGGGTCGGGTAGGGACGTGGTCGGCGTTTCCGTCCCGCTCCGCTCGACGGGAGGACTGCTTTCGTGTGGGCACGGTCCGCATCCAGGTGCCAGTCACACGCCGGATTCGGACAGGCCACCTCTTACGCCGTGTCCGGCCCGTCGGCGGATGGCTCTGGCAATTTCCATCCACATTTTTTGCAGTGCGTGATGGGCATCTCTCCCCCCCCTTTTGTTGCTCACCCGTCAAAGCCACCCGGCTCCCCCTATCCGGCCCCTCCCATCTCCTTATCACGAAGCGAGCGAGATTAGACACCCGAGAAAACAGATGATGAGGAACATGACAAAAAATCCAGAGTCTGCATTCTTGTGGTCTGGTGCATCCGGTACGGACGGATGTTTATGGTCCATCAGGGCTGGAGAAAGCAGAGCACCCGGTCAGAACGGGCGGTGGAGTGGAGGGGGAGAGTGTAAGGATGGAGAGGAAGCGCGCATGGTCAGAACAGGCATTGTATCAATAATGATAGCAGCGGCGGCATTCGCTTCGCCCGCCACCGCTGAGACCTATCGCGGCATCACCGTCGCGCCGGAATCCCACTGTACGCCCTACAACCCCAGTGACTACCCTTATCCGCAGTCCGTGGAGGACCAGATCGTGTCGGGCCTGGGTGGCGCGATTTATGGTCCATACACCGGCACCACCTTCCGCAGCACCCGCGACACGGACATTGAGCACATCGTCGCGCGGTCCGAAGCCCACGACAGCGGCCTGTGCGCGGCGTCCGCCCAGCGTCAAAGCCGCCTTTGCCCGCGACCTGCTTTACCTGACCCTGGCGCCTTCGGAATGGAATCGGTATGAGATCGAAACGGTGCTATGTGAGTGCGTATTCGGAGAGGCAGAGTACGTCAAGCACTCCACCGACAACGAGCATGGCAGTCCGGTCATTATGCCGGACCAGGAGAGCCGATTCTGCGAGCCTTCTTTCGGGCGGCCAGCGAAGGGGCGGAAATTTGTGAGGGGATAGAGATGCTGGAAGTGACCATAGATACGAATGTCTTTCAGGAGTACGAAAAAAAGCAGGACAAATGGGAGGTGGCAGGGAAGGTATTTGCCCTGGCAGAGCAGGGCAAGATTGATATGACCCTCACAACGCGGGTGCGGGCAGACATGCCAGATGGGCCGCTACGTGAAGCACTTGAGTCGCGCCTCGCAAAATCATGGTTCACCCTGTCTCCGGCCGCTATCCAATACGATTCGGATAGCGGGGAAGAGACAGACTATGCGTCTGATTTTATGATTGACGACTTCATGGCTGCACTGGAAAAGAGGGACCGGAAGCGCGGCAGAAGGAAGAAGATTCCAAGCCAGATCGATAGAGACCATGTGCAAGGCTACCACTTGTCGAGGAGGGATGTCTTCCTCACCTGGGATAAAGAGGTGTTGCGGTGGGCCGCAGATTTGAAGCGGCGCTTTGGCATTCTGGTCATGACGCCCGAAGCATTCCTGGAGCAGTTCAGCGAAGAGGGAGAGGGGATGCTGCGCGGGATACGGGAGTTGCAGATCGAGGGGAAGGTTCTGAACGATTGCCAGATCATTGTTGCCGGCAGGGAGCTGGGCTTCGAAGAGATGGAAATCACGCTGAGCCATACGCTGCGGATGTTCACAAGCCTCTTGCCGAAAGCAGACCAAGAGACGATAGAAGAAGTGCTGGAAAACCTGGCAGACAAGGGAATCTTGAAGAGGCGGGAAGGAGTCGAGCCGACTTATGTGTTGGCTTGGTCTAATGAGGAATGGGCGAAAAAATGGGTCGCTGGAAGCGTGGCAGTTGATGAGAAATGGAGAATGTTATGTTTGATTCGAGACATGTCCACTAATCCAGAAGTGATGGAAATGGCGATTAAGGTGCGGGAGAGGACACGCGAGACATTGGAGGCGAAGTGGGCGAGAGAGGAAAGGGAGTGAACGAAGGGATTATCGATAGTCAATCTTTGGGAATTATATATCATCTTACCCAAACTCCTAACCTCCTACTCTATTATTCTGTGTGAGTCAGAAGCAGACGCAAAAAAGCCCGACACAAAGGCCGAGCTTTCTATCCAAGTACAGCGACTCTCAGCGCCTTTTCCACCCGCGTCCCCACGGAAGCGCCCCAGCCGCCACCTCAGCCAGAAGCTCCCACAACCAGCGTTCTTCTTTTTTCCGTGCCAGTTCTAATTTCTCTCTATCGGTCTCCAGTTGCCGCATACGCAACGTGTTTTCTGTGTGCTGCTCATGCAACATCAGCGCATCAATGTGACTCGATCTATTCATACGAGAACACCCCGACATGCACAGGATAATAACCAGCAAGAGTATGGGGCGGTGCATCGGTAATCTCTATTCGCACAACGGGGCACAACACACAATAAGAAAGAGGGAGTCGGTGCACCGATTCCCTCTTTCTTATACCAACAAACACCTATCCTACCCACCGGCCTCTGAGCCCATTATACGGCCGCGCTCAGGGCTGACTTTCGCAGGCATTCTCGCTCATCCCAACCCAAAGGAAGGCCAGATCAACATACCTATCTGGCCCGTGTTCCGGGGCGAGAAATAGTGTTTTACTTTGTGCTGTATAATAGAATAGACGAATGGTGGTACTGGCCTACTTAGGGGAACAGCGTATATCATTTCCCTAATGGCAGACTATCCTCAGCACTACACCGGAAAATTTGTGAGTCTTGAGGAATTGATGAGCTTTGACTGGGACCAGTGCCCCCAGCCAACCCCCTATCCCGTCACGAAAGCGATCCGCCGCTCCGCAACCGAGTTCGTCCTGGATATTGAGGGCTTCATCGAGTCGTCCGGCACGCTTACCCTGGACCGCCAAGAAGGCGCGCAGATCGTTGGGAGCTACCGAGACAGGAACGGGAGGTACAGGGGGGTTGTCCGCCTCGAAAACATAGCCGAAAGGGAGGATGGGGAACTCATCCTTTCCGGCCACTGGACAGAATCCAATAGAGAGCCCTGGCTGTGGGCGGCGAGCCTCACCATACAATAGGGAAATATCCTCCCAGGAGCCCAAAAGAGCCCCCGCTCCGATGAACTGAAGAAAGAGGAGATGGTCCAAGCGCGCCACGACTCGCTGGCGGATAGCGTTGGCTATCCGCACGATCAGCGCGACCGTTATTATCGCACTTAACACTTAGAGGATTGACAAGCCCTAGTCTCTCCTATCAGCCTAAGAAAATTCACTATTTGAGGAGGAAGATATGCGTCTCGGGATTACACTCACCGGCGACCAATTGACCATGACAGAGACGGTCCGTTTTGCGTGTCAGGCGGAAGAAGCGGGGTTTGATTCGGTCTGGGTGACCGAGGCGTGGCGCGAGGCGTTCGTTCCCCTCACCGCTATCGCTATGCAGACAAGCAGGGTCCGCCTTGGCACAGCCATCGCCCTGACGCATGCCCGCAGCCCCGTTCTGA
>MKWU01003173.1_pt1 | contig 22370 bp, 22 predicted proteins | sample 809101 | NCBI WGS metagenome assembly MKWU01 (sample SAMN05860141, study PRJNA318959) | sponge metagenome | host: Aplysina aerophoba | place: Slovenia: Piran, Adriatic Sea, Gulf of Piran | collected 2013-05-07 | reverse complement strand
GAGCTCGCCGCGCCATCTGAGGGGCGGTGCGGGACCGTCGAGCCAGAGACTCGAGGTGTTGTCGTTCGGCCTCGGTCAGAACGATGGAAACCGTCGGGCGTCCCGTTCGCATACCACCTCCCAGAGCCAGGGGAATGGGGCCGCCCAACATTATACACTTTCTTCAGGGACAGGACACTAGGCCGGCCGGAGCGCGAGCAGGGGCAGCTTCGGAGACCCGAACGAGGACCTGCTGGCGGCCGACACGCTCGTGGCGTCTGCGGCGCCGTCACCCGGCTCCAGCAGGATGGCCGAGCAGCGAGACGCGCGGGCGCAGACCGAGCTCGGAGACGCGCGGGCGCAGACCGAGCTCGGTTTACCGTACGACTTCGGCCGCGCGGCGTAGAACAGGACTACTGCGTGACCCTCAATTGTCGACCGCCGGCCCGAGTGCAATCTGCAAGTCCCACATTCGTCGCGGGCTCTCCCGATACCGGCGTCACCCGGCGTTGCCCGTGTCTTGGACAACGGAACTTCATCGACCCGCCACGGAGAATACGATGCGGAGTTCCTGGGTAGTACTCGTCTTCTGCGCGTACTTCGCCGCGTTGATCGGCATAGCGCTCGTGAGATCTCGCAGAATGCGAGACATGGCGGAGTACGCGTTGGGCAGCCGTCGGTTGAGCGCCTTCACGGCAGGTCTGAGCGCGGGGTCCTCGGCGACGAGCGCCTGGACGATGCTCTCGCTTCCCGCCCTGGTGTACATCAGTGGCGTGGCTGCGATATGGATTCCCATCTTTACTGCATCTGGCATCTGGTTGAGCTGGGTAGTCCTGGCCAGAAGACTGCGCCGTTACACCATCGAGGCCAATGACGTTCTGACCCTCCCCGAGTTCTTTGAAGTTCGGTTCGGAGATACGACGGGAATCCTGAGAACGCTCACGTCGCTCGTTACGGTCCTGTTCGTCATCTTCTGGTTGTGCTCCGGGTTCGTAGGCGGCTCCAAGCTGCTGGAGACGGTATTCGGAATCGAAGCCGCCACGGGGGTCGTGCTCACGTTTGCGGCCATAGCCTCCTACACCCTGGTTGGGGGGTTCCTGGCCGTCTCCAGAACGGACGTATTCCAGGCACTGCTCATGCTGACGAGTCTTCTGGTAGTCACCATCACACTGTTTGTGTCGACGGAGAACCCCTTCTCGGGAACCGGCGGCTCTTCCGCCGGTTTCTTGGGGCCCTTCGCCGGCGGCGGCGTGTCGGTCGCCCTTGTCTTCGTCTTCTCGACCGCGGGATGGGCCTTTGGGGCCTTCGGGTCCCAGAGAACCCTGCAGCGGTTCATGGCGCTGGAGCGAGAGGACAAGCACGTTCAGGGCCGCAACATCTCCACCCTTTGGCTCGTCGCGGTCTTGATGCTAGCAATAGGCGTCGGTCTGCTGGCGCCCGCCGCCCTGTCAGAGGCAGGCTTGACGACCGCAATGGACGACCCGGAGCGCGTCTATCTGGTGGTGTCGGAGGTCTTTTTTCATCCCATCGTGACGGGGGTGCTTCTGACTGCCGTGATCGCGGCCGTCATGAGCACGGCGGACTCGCAGTTGCTTCTGGCGTCCGCCATCGCTACTGGCGACATGCCGTTCGTCAGGAGATTTGCGGATACGGTGACCGGCAACGCGAGGGTCACGTTGAGCCGCCTGCTGCTTTTAGTCATAGGCTTGATTGCCGTGGTGGTCTCCGTGTCGTACCAGGAATCGGTCTTCGATCTGGTCAGCTACGCTTGGGGTGGAATGGGCGCGGCGTTGGGGCCGGTCACCATCCTCGCTCTCTATTGGCGCAGATTCAACTCCTGGGGGGCCGGCGCGTCGATCCTCACCGGCACTGCGGTGGCTTCAGTGTGGGGCTATCTGGAGGGTGGTCCGTCGGGCATCTGGGACATCCAGCCCGCCTCACCGGGGTTCCTGATCGCCATGCTGGTCGCGGCCGTAGTCTGCGTCCTGACGCCGCAACCGTCACGAGAGGTCGTTGAGCTTTTCGACAGAGTCAACTCGGACCGGGGCGCATCGAGAGCACCTTCGCAATAGGAATGGAGCGAATCCCAGCGACTGCAGGCTGCTGAATAGCGCCAGGTACGAAGAGATGCAAGAAAACTCGGCGCATGTCAACAAGCACATCCGCTACGAACCGGAGGAACCGTGCCCGCTCGCGGTCTCCATCGGCGTCGGCGCGCAGGGAGTTCTTCTCGTCGTCGCGCCGGTAGTGGTGAACGTGGCCATCGTCTTCCGCGCGGCCGGACAGTCGGAGCGCCACCTGTCGTGGGCGGTCTTCGCCGCCCTGGTGGTCAGTGCGATTACCACGACCCTACAGGCCCTTCGCGTCGGGCGAATTGGAGCGGGGCACGTGATCATCGCAGGCCCGGGGCCCATCTTCGTCGCCGTCTGCATCGCGGCGCTAACCGAGGGCGGGCCGGCGACGATGGCGAGCCTCGTCGTCGTCTCGTCTCTCGTTCAGTTCGCGCTGGCGGCCTGGCTGCCCCTGCTGCGCCGCATTGTCACGCCCGTCGTATCCGGGACCGCGATCATGCTGATTGCATACACGATCGTCCCGATTGCGCTGGGCCTGCTGGACGATGTCCCGGAGGGTGCGCCGCCGGCGGCCGCACCGGGCATCGCCGGAGTGACCCTGGTCGTGGCCACGGCGCTGGCGCTGCGCGCGTCGGGGGCATGGCGATTGTGGTCCCCGCTCCTCGGGATCGTGGCCGGTTGCGTCGTTGCCGCGCTGTTCGGACTTTACGACTTTCAACGAGTGATCGACGCACCGTGGGTGAGCATTCCCTGGGACGAATGGCGGGGACCGGACCTGACGCCGGGCCCGGAGTTCTGGGGGCTACTGCCAATGTTCGTCATCGTGACCCTGATGCTCGCCATCAACAGCATCAGTGACGGCATCGTCATTCAATCGGCGTCGACGCGCCGGCCACAAGCGACCGACTTTCGCGTGGTGCAGGGCGCGCTCAACGCCAACGGCATCGGCGTCCTTCTGGCTGGACTCGCAGGAACCCTGCCGACCATGGGCTATACGGCGGGCAGCACGTCACTGATCGGCATGACCGGAGTCGCTGCCCGGAGCGTAGGGTACAGCATCGGCGGCATCTTCCTCGGGCTCGCCTTTCTGCCGAAGCTGGTGACGCTCCTGCTCGTGATTCCCGGCCCAGTGGCCGGAGTCTACTTTATCATTCTCATAGGCCTATTCTTCGTCGCGGGAATGCGGACGGTGTTGCAGGACGGCCTGGATTTTCGAAATGCCACGATAACGGGATTGGCGTTCTGGATCGGCGTGGGGGTTCAGAACCAAGCCATTTTTGCCGACCGCCTGAGCGGCGCGTGGAACATCCTGTTCGGCAGCGGACTGACCGCGGGGGCGTTTACCGCGATTCTATTGACGCTGTTCTTGGAACTGACCAGTTCGCGGCGCCGCCGCATGGATGTCGAATTGAAGCTTGCCATGCAGCCCAGAATCGACGCTTTCCTCCAAGAGCTTGCGGCCGGGATTGGCTGGAACGATCCCTCGACCGAGCGATTGCGCGCTGCCGGGGAGGAGACGCTACTGAGTCTGCTGCGACAGGACGAAGAAGGCGCAGGAGTCGGTGGCCGCCGATTGATCATCGTGGCCCGCCCAGATGGCGAGGCGGTGGAGATGGAGTTCCTGGCCGTCCTCGAGGAAGAGAACCTGGAAGACCGGCTAGCGTACCTGAAGGAACAGGGCGAAACGCTGGACGAGGCGGAGACGTCGGTCCGCCTCCTGCGGCACTACGCTGCCTCGGTACGGCACCGGAAGTATCACGGCATGGACATCGTTACAGTGCGGGTCACTGGCTCACGCAAGACTCAATGAACGAGTTGTGCTACACACCGTGGACCAAGACAGATGCGGGTCTGGTCGACAGGGTTGAACATCTCTCTCTCTCTGAAGCGCGACGTACTGGCCACGCACCAGGTACCTGCCGCCATGGGTGGCAACGCTGCGCAGCCGCGGTGGAGAGGTTCCATTCTGCTCGAGGTAGACGACGCCACCAGGTTCACCCGAGGCCTTCCGGCTGGGCGCTCCGTCGAGAGGAGTCGGGCCTGGCTGCGCCCCGGGAGTCCCCCTCCGCGACGGGCTTCCGTCAGTACGTCAAGGGAGGCGGCCCGCCCAGGGAGGTGCGCCATGAAGCGTGCGCATGCGCCATCGTCCGCCGCCGTCCTGGCGCTCGTCCTCGCCATGGGTTTGGCCGCGGGGAGTGCCGGCACGGCCCGCGCCGGGCAGCAGGAAACGACGGCCGAGCCGGCGGCCGGCCGTGGCAATGCCGGCGCGTCGCGCATGCAGCTCGAGGTCGTCGTGACCGCGAGCGGCGGTGGGGAAGGGACCGTCCGCACGTGGCGCGTCACCACTCGGGCGTTCGGCGGGCCGCGCGGCGGTACCCAGACCAAGGCGATTGATCTGTCGGCCGCCGCGCATCGGTCGAGCGACGGCGCAATCGTCCTCGACTTCCTCAGCATTACGGCGCACTATCCGACAGAGAACACCCAGGTCATCAGCTCAATGGTCCGAGACCTGGTCCTCAGCGACCAGAAGCCTGGAGGCCCCAGCTCCTGTCTCCGAAGAACAGCGCCGCCGAGAAAACCGCGCCGCCCACGTGGCGCTCTGCCTCGGAGGTAGACGCCGATCATTTTCGCGGCGTCCGAGCGCCCGCCCGTCGAGCAAAGGGGATGAGGCCGCGCGCCGCGGGACAAGAGCCCGCCGGCCCCTGGGCCGCTCTGGACCGCCGGGCGACCTTTGCCGGGCGAATCGCCTATCCGAGGAAACGCAGGATCCCGAAGGTCAGTCCACCGGTCGCGAGCACCGTGCCGACCATCCAGCGGATGAGGCGGGTTTCGAGGTTCGCAACCTCGGTACAGACGCCGGCGATCTGCGTCGAGAGCCGCGTGTCGAGGGCAGCGATCTCCGTCCGCACCTCGGCGATCTCCGTTCGGAGCTCGGCGAGGCCCGGCCTTGAATTGATCGGGCGTGACGTGATCGCCCTGCTCGGCGGCCAGACGGACGGCGTTCGTGATGGCGTCGGCTTGGGCCGGCGTGAACTCGGCGTCAGTGAGCGAGCGGGCGACGGCGTGCGTGTCGAGCATGAGCCCCCATTATCGCCGATCGTGCGGTCGAAAATCGGGGTCCTGACACGCCCGCGAGGCGTTCAGCCAGAGCACCGGATCGGCCTCGGCCGGGTCCGATTCAAAAGCGTCACCAGAGCCATCTCGCCGGTGTCGAAGTCGAAAGCCGGATACACGAGATCCACCAAGCCGTCGCCGTTCACGTCCGCGGGCATCAGAGAGTGCCCCCAGTCGTGTGGCGGCGCAAGAAAGGTCTCCGGCGACATCCGCCGGAACTGCCCACGGCCGTTGTTTCGGTACGCGACGGGGGTTCTCCTGGTGATCGGCGCCGTCTGGTTGGTCATGACCAGCTCGGGGCACCCGTCCCGGTTGATGTCGTGCAGGACGGGCAACGCCTCGCCGTAGAGCATCGACCCGTCCGGGTACCGTTGTGGTCGACTGTATCCCTGATTGCCGATCCGGGTCCGCGTCTCATCGGCGAACGACAGGTCCCCTCGGTTGACGAGCACCTGGATGTACCGGCCCGTCCAATCGAGCCACCCCTGCAGGTCCACTTCGTCGTTCCGTTGGTGGAGCAACAGCAGGTCCTCGAGTCCATCGTCGTTGACGTCGAAGTGGGTCAGACCCGGGACGTGTGTGAAGGCGCGGGCGAAACGAGGATGCGGGAGCTCGATGCGGGAGCGGTAGTACCCAGTGCCGTCGTTCAACAGAACGATGCTGAACTGGCTGACATGTGTGGGGTCGGTGTCGCGCATCTGGCCGAGCACGAGATCCAGATCGCCGTCGTTATCGAGGTCCACGAGATCGTTCCCCTGGTGGCGCCAGTACTCCGGCTCGGGGTTGTGCAACAGCTCCGCCGGTGCCCGGGCACGTTCGATCTCGAACGTGCCGTCACCCTGGTTGACCATGAAGTGGCTCGTGACATTGGCCCCGCCCGTGCTCTCGATCCACAGGTCGACGTCGCCGTCGTTGTCGATGTCGCCGGTCGAGGTCGTCTTGATGTGCAGGTCCGCCGGCCCGGACAGCGTGTACGGCGGGTTGCGCCGATGCTGCCGCCGGACCGCGTGGGCGAGAGCGTGCGATCGCACGTGGCCCCCGCGCGGCTGGCTCAGGAACAGTTGCGGCGGATTCCCGTACCCGAGACTGATGGACGTGACGTAGACGCCCGCGTCGAAGACGGCGAGATCATCGCGGCCGTCACCGTTGAAGTCATCCACCGCGACGACCGGAGTCCTGGCGCGAACTGTCCCGCGGACGAGCGGCGCGCGGCGGAATCGGCCATTGCTTACGCTCGCGTACTCGTAGAGCGGGGTCTTCTCGAAGCGCTCGCCCGCCTCGGCGTTGACCTCTTTCGGCACGCTCACCAGCAAGTCGTCGCGACCGTCGCCGTTCAGATCCGCGACCGCTACGATCCGCGGCTCCTGCGCGGTCAACCGGATGGGGACACGCGTCTCCACGAGCTGGAACCGCTGCGCCAGAGAAGGGGAAGCAAACAGGAGAACTGTGATCGCCGCGAGCATGTGATTCCGCACTTCGTCATCCCCACAGACGCTTCGTGTTGACCCAGTCGGTTTCGCCGCGCTGTCCGTAATGGCGTTCTGAAGATCCGCGTCACGGTCGACGCCGAACGCCGCCGTCTAGCTCGCTCGACGTCGTGCTCGAAATCGAGCGGCTGCGATTGCAGACGAGCCGACGATCGCCGACGCCGGGCACTCACGCCACCCTCGTCGATCACCGGCACCGAACCGCCCGCGGCCGGGTCGTGTTGACCAGCGCGACCATGACAGTGCCTCGGAGGTCGAAGGTCGTGAAGACGATGTCCGTCAGGCCGTTGCCGGTCACGTCAGCCTGCATGGCGTTCTCGCCCAGGTCGCGGTCCGAGCCGACGAACGGAGCCGGTGCCATTCGCCTGAACTGACCGCTGCCGTTGTTGCGGTAGGCGAGCGGGGTCTGACGGCGCACCGGCGCTCGGTTCCGCGTCAACAGGAGGTCCGGGCACCCGTCGCGGTTGATGTCGCGCATGACGGGCGTGGCAGCGCCGTGCAACAGGGACCCGTCCGACAACCGCTGGGGTCTCGAGTTGCCCTGATTGCCGATCCAGGTGCGCGTCTCGTCGCTGAAGGTCAGGTCGCCACGGTTGATCAGAACCTGGATGTAGCGGCCAGTCCACGGGAAGAGGTCCGGCGGCCCGTCATCGTTGCGCTGGTGCAGGAGCAGCAGGTCCTGGAAGCCGTCGTCGTTGACGTCGAAGTGGGTCAGGCCGGGAACCGCCGTAAACCCCTGGCTGAACCGGGGGAGCGAAAGGATCACCCGCGAGAGGTAGTACCCGGCCCCGTGGTTCACCAGAACGATGCTGGACTGGTTGATGTGGCTGGGAGCGAGGTCGCGCATCTGGCCGAGCGCAAGGTCGAGGTCCCCGTCGTTGTCGAGGTCGACCAGATGGCCCGAATGGTGCCGCCAGTTCTCCGGGGGCGGGTTGTGCAGGAGCTCGTAGGGGGCGCGCTCGGTGTCGACCCGAAACGTCCCGTCGCCGTTGTTCATCAGGAAGTGGCTGTCCACGTTGCCGCCGCCCGTGCTCTCGACCCACAGGTCCACGTTGCCGTCGTTATCGATATCGCCGGCGGTGGCCGACTTGATGTGGAGGTCCGCCAGGTCGGACAGCTCACGCGGAGGATTCCGCCGATGCTCGCGCCGGACGACGCGAGCCAGGGCATGCGATCGCACGTGCGGCCTGCCCGGCCGATTCAGGAACAACTGAGGCGGGTTGCCGACTCCGCCTATGCCACCGATGTACACGCCCGCGTCGAAGACGGCTACGTCGTCGTGGGTGTCCCCGTTGAAGTCGGCCACGACCAGGACGGGCAGGCGGGCGCGGATCACCCCCCGAACCAGGCGAGGCGCATGCCGGAACCGCCCGTTCCCCAGGCTGACGAACTCGTGTACTGTGCCCTTGGTGAGGCGGTCCTCGGGCTGGTACTCCGGCTGCGCCAGTGCCCACTCGGCGATCAGCGCATCGTTGAGTCCATCGCCATTCAGATCGGGCGTCGCGGCGACGTAACCGTGTCGGCTCCCGACTCCGCGGCTCTCGACGCGCTCGAATCGCTGCGCCGCCACGGGGGCGGGGAAGATGAGAACGCAAACGCAGACGACAGCGCCGGCCGCGACGAGCGACCCTGTGACGCGCGCGCAGTAATGCATTGGGCTGCTACCCCGCGGCGGGCGATTTCGGACCACGGGTCTGCAATCGTCACCCGGGGAGTCCGCGGCGAATATGTTCTGACGTGCCGTGTGACGACGACCTACGCCATGTGGTCAGTCTGGCAATATGGTCGGCATTCTGCGGTGGTTGTCAAGGGTCCTACCGGACGGTGTTTCGGCCCGTTCCTACCAACTTGATTAGAGGCACAGGGCATGGCGCCGCAGGAACTGGGCACAGTCTCAGAGCTGACTACCGGTTTGGTAGTAGCAGGGACAGACTGGAACACGGCGTGGAGAACAACCCAGCACCGGAATCCGCGTGCCGTGCGAGCGTTGGGCTCGTCTCAGCGCCCACGAGGAGGCGGGGTCGTTACGGCGAGCGAGACGCGTTCTAGCGCCTGATGGCGTCGTCGTTACGACCGACGAATTCCCGCTGGCCGGGCGTCTCGGGCCTCGTCGACGGAGGCCTGCGGGCCTGACGGGCGACGGACCTCATCGTCCGCGAAGGCCCGATCGACGACGTCTGGGCCTTCGCTCCGACAGGTGATCGGTTTGCGTCGGAATCGGCGCTTCGGTTTCGGAATGCGCACCCGCCGCAACGGTTCCTCGACAGCGCCGCGTCACCCTCGGGCATCGCCCACCCGAAGTCGACGACCACTTCCCGACCAGACGGTCAGGTCCAAGATCGAGCATCGTGATCTGTTCCGACGCCTCACCCGAGCTCGGCGAGCGAGAGGACCAACCGCACCAGGTCCACCTGCCGCGAGAGGGACTGCTTCCGGTAGATCTGCTTCAGGTGCCAGTAGATGGCCCCCTCCGAGTGGCCGGTCGCCTGGGCCATGTCGCGGACGCTCTTGCCTTCGGCCAGCCAGACCGCTACCTGAGCTTCGGCCTGCGTCAGCTTCAAGATCCCGGCGACCAGCTCGGGATTGATGCGATGGTGACGGCCCGGCTCGACAACGAGTACGAGCGCGGCGACGTGGCGCGCGCCGTAGTCGGGTTGCGGGACGCGCACGGGCTTGACGTGCACGACGAACGGCGGCAGCACGGGCGAACGGCGGAGCAGGATCGACCCGCTGACCGCGGGCGTTGCGGAGTCCGGCAGCGCGCCGCCCAGCAGCCGCTCCAGACGGACCTGGTCGGCCGGCGCGCGGGCGCCCAGCATCCCGCCCCGGTCCGTCAACCCGTCACCGTGCCGCAGGATGCTGCGGGCGCGGTCATTGGCCACCAGGATTCGCCCGCGCCGATCCAGGTGGAGGATGCCGATCCGCGGGTTGTCGAGCAGGGCGGTCACGGTCGTGTGGCGCGCTTCAGCGCGGACCAGCGCATGTCGGACGCGAACGAACTGCCGGATGTGGGGCAGCAGGGCCGCGACCGTCGTGACCCGCGAGGAGGCCCAGCCGTCGGAGTCGACGGGGTCTCGGAGGCCCCAGGTGATGGAGGAGCCGTCCGGCCCGTCGAGCCGCGTGTTCAGGCTGTCCCGGCCGCCGGTCCGGAGGAGCATGTCGTTGTAGGTGGGCGAGGTCTTCAGCTCGTCGGCCGTCAACAGGTCCCTGACGTGCACCAGGCGGCTGTCGGGCAGCAGCCGGAAGCGCGGCACGCGCTCGTCGGTGGGATAGTAGTTCTCGAGGTAGTCGCGCTCCTGATCTTCGCGGCGCTGCCCGCGGCAGTAGGCCCCGACGAAGAGGACCCGGACGTCGTCGAGGGGGCCTTCGCGGACGATGAGGTCGTTTCCGGTCAGGCCGCAGGCCTCGTCGATGAGGGCCGAGGTGGCCGGCCAGCGGGCATCGTCGAGCATGGCGTCGTGCAACGAGGCCAGGATGCCGCCGAACGCGTCGTGCTCGCCCATGCTGGTACCCGCCTCCTCTTCGGCGCGCCGGGACTGCCCCAACGCTCGTAACGGCACGCTCAGCCCGTGTTCCAGCACGATATTCTAGCCGTTCTTGTGACTACCAAATTGGTAGCGACTCAGGATGGCCGAGACCGAATCTGCGGCATATTGCTTCAGCGCTCCATCGAATTGGTAGAAGAAGAGGGAAACACCGTCTGACAGGACCCTTGACAACCACCAAGAAATGCCGACCATATCCTTTGTCCGACACGGTGTTGTACCGGATTGGTAGACCTCGCTGGGGAGTCGTTGATGGGTCCGGCGGCGCAGCACACAAGAGCGGTCGGGTGGACCGGTTGACCACGCTCGAAGCGTAGCTTTCCGTGCAGCGCCGATGTCCTGACGGACCGGGTTCCGTGTTCCGTTACGGAATCGCGACAAGAACCCGGCACCCCACAGGTGGAGAACTGTTCGTGAAGAAGGTGACGGCGAGCTCGACGACGGTCGACCGGCGCGGCTTCCTGAGGGGTGCGGCGGCCGGCGGCGCAGCGGGGGCGGTCGTTGCGGTCCTGTGGACCCTCGCCGCGGGTGAGGTCCGAGCCCAGTCCGGGGGCGGACTCTATGTGAGCCAGGAGCTGGGCGTCAACTGGACGCCAAGCCTGGCGATGGAGGGGAGCGCGAACGACTTCGGCAGCATCTGCGACGAGTACGTGAACCCGTTCACCGACCTGATGCCCGCCTTCTGCAGCGATCCGGCCTCACCGTTCACGGCCTGGACGAACACCTTCGCAGGAGCCGGAGGGATCCTGGCCGGCGGCGCGGTGGGATACGGCTTCGGCGACACCGGGCGACTCCGTGTCGAGCTCGAGTACTTCTTCCGCGAAACGGTGCACAACGAGACTTCCGCCGTGCAGAGCCGCGGACGCGTCACCGTAGCCAAGTTCGATGGGGAGGTCGTGGCGGCCGACGATCGAATCGGGAGCGTCACGTCGCACAACCTGTTCGGAAACCTCTACTTCGACTTCGCCAACCGCGGCCGGGTCACACCCTTCGTGGGTGTCGGCGTGGGCGTGGGCTTTACGACTGTGGACCACGGCGAGTTGTGGCTGAGGAACACCGACCCGGACTTGATAACCTCGGTCATCCAGTACTTCCCGGCGGACCGCCTGGATGATCTTCGGGTGGTTCAACAGAACCTCGCGTCGACGGCGTCCGTCGTTCAGACCGAGCTGGCCGACCGGCTGTTCGGGTACCAGGTGCTGTTCGGCTTGGACTACGCGCTCACGGAGTCCGTGTCTTTCGGCATCAAGGGCCGCCGAGCGGCCTTCGGGACGTTCACCGACAGCAGCGCCCTGGACCGGCTGAGGAGCCACCCCTCGAACAAGAGGCGGGACGGCAGCGAGCCGGTGACCTCCACGTTCGTGTTCGACGGCATCGCCCTGTACGGCATCGGCGTTCACCTGAGGTACCGATTCTGATGGACGCGGGCACACGTCTGACAGATGTCCCATCCGGGCGTCCGATACCGCTCGCCGGAGAGAGAGTGAACCGACCACTTGAAGTCGTGAGGCCGTGACGACCCCGGCTGACAACGTTCTTGGCAACCCCAAACATGGACGGCGAGCGGCTGACGCGGCCGGGATTGGCAATCGCGGCGGTCCTCCTGGCCCTGGCGTTTCTGGGCGTTGACGCCAGTGCAGTCCAGGGCATCACGATGGTAGCCGCCGCGGGAGCCGTGGCCGTGAGTCTCGGCGTCGGCGTCACCCGGTGTGTGTTCGCGCTTCTGCGGTCCCGGCAGCAGCCGGAGAGGCGGACCCGGCCATGCCGCGCCAAGTCCAATCGCGATGGTGGGCGCCGACGATGACCCAGGTGACTCCTTTGGATGAGCCTCGCGCGGGATGGCCTGACTGGCGTGGGGTGCCGGGGAAGGCTGTGAAGCGAGGGAGAGAGGGAAATAGTGGCTGGATACGCGCTGATAGAAGTGGAAGTAACCGATGACGCCGTCTTCGCCGAGTTTCGGGAGCGAGCGCCGGCGGTCGTCGAGGCTCACGGCGGCAGGTTCCTGGTGCGCGGCGGGGCGACGGAGGTCGTCCAGGGCGACTGGACGCCTCACCGTCTGGTCGTCCTGGAGTTCGACAGCGTCGAACGCGCGAAGTCTTGGTGGAACTCCCCGGAGCACACCGAGCTCAGGGCGATACTCGACAGGTGCTCCAAGACGACCACCACCATAGTCGAGGGCGTCTGACGCGTCGGGATGAGCAGCAGCTCGCGCCGGGCTACCAGCATTCGCTATCAGCCCGACGAAAACCCTCCGGCGGCGCTCACCTTCGGCTGCGGCGTGCAGCTGGTGCTGCTGGGCGGCGCCAGCATCGTCCTGATCCCCACGATCGTGGTTCGGGCCGCCGGCGGCAGTGAGGCGTACCTGGCCTGGGCGGTGTTCGCTGTAGTCGCCATCGGCGGCGTCTGCACGGCGCTGCAGGCGGTTCGCGTCGGTCGGGTCGGAGCCGGCTACGTCCTCGCCATGGGCCCGCCGGGAGCCTTCGTCGGACTCAGCGCGACAGCGCTGGCCCAGGGAGGACCGGCACTGCTCGGCACGCTGGTCGTCGCGGCGTCGTTGCTGCCGATCGTGCTGTCCACGCGGCTCTCCCTGTTCCGGCGGCTCCTGACGCCGACCATCGTCGGCACGGTGAACATGCTGATACCGGTCACCGTGCTGCCGGTCGTCTTCAGCCGCATGCACCAGACGCCGGACCAGGTGCCGGCGCTGGGCGCGCCGTTGACGGCGCTGGCGACGATTCTGGTCATCCTCGGTCTCGCCCTGAAGGGGACGGCGACACTGCGCCTCTGGGCACCGGTCGCCGGGATCGCGGCCGGCTCGCTGGTCGCCAGTGCGTTCGGTCTCTACGACGGGGTCCGAGTGGCCGAGGCGCCGTGGATCGGCGTGCCGCGAGGCGGGTGGCCGGGCATCGAGCTGGACCTGGGCCCGGCGTTCGCCGGGCTCCTGCCCGCCTTCGTGTTCGTGGGGCTCATCGGCGCCACGCAGACGATCGTCAGCGCCGTCGCCATTCAGCGCGTCTCCTGGCGCCGGCCGCGGGCCGTGGACTACCGCGCGGTGGAGGGCTGCATGGCGGCAGACGGCGTCTGCAAGCTGCTCTCCGGCCTCGCGGGGATCATGCCGACCCAGACCATCGCCGCCATCAGCGTGCCGGCGGTCCAGCTCACGGGCGTCGGGGCCCGCGGGGTCGGGATCGTCGCAGGCGGAGTTTTGGTCGCTCTGGCGTTCCTGCCCAAGGCGCTGGCCCTGATCCTGGCGATCCCGGGCGCGGTAGCCGGCGCGTATGTGACCGTCCTGATGGCATTGACCTTCGTGCGCGGCATGACCGAGGTCGTGCAGGGCGGCATCGACCATCGCAAGGGGCTGGTGGCGGGCGTTGCGTTCTGGGTCGGCGCGGGTTGCCAGAACGGCATGATCTTCCCCGAGCTCCTTTCGGACGTCGCAGGCGGCCTGCTGCAGAACGGCATCACCGCCGGGGGGCTGGCAGCCATCCTCATGACGCTGTTCCTCGAGATGACGGCGTCGCGGCGCTCCCGCATCGAGGTCGACTTCGACCTGGCCGTGCTCCCGAAGATCAGGGAGTTCCTCGGCGCGTTCGCGAAGCGCAGCGGCTGGGACGCCCAGATGGTGCAGCGCCTCGAAGCGGCCGGCGAGGAAACGCTGCTCACGCTGGCCGGCCCGGACGAACGGGATGAGAAGGACCCGCGACGCCGCCTGTTCCTGTCGGCGCACAGGGAAGCCGACGGTGCGGTCCTGGAGTTCGTGGCCGCGGTCGGTGAGGAGAACGTCCAGGACCGGATCGCGCTTCTCGCCGAGCGACCCGACGACGTGCTGTTGGACCGGGAAGTCTCGCTTCGATTGCTGCGCCACATCGCGTCCTCCGTTCGCCACCAGCAGTTCCACGAGACGGACATCGTCACGGTCCGCGTGGAAGCGCCGGAGACGAGTCGTGCGGGCCAATGAAGGTCGTGCGGGTCGATGAAGAATGACGCGCTGACCGGCCGGCAGGCGTTCGCGCTGCGGGTGCTGGCCGGGCCGGCGGCGTTCGCCGCCGTTCGCGCCGTGCCCCTTGCCGGTCTGGGACCGGAGGCGCACTTCGCGCTTGCGGCCTACGCATGGATCCTCGCCTGGTGGGCGTCCGTGCCGGTTCCGTGGGCGGTCACCAGCTTCCTCCCGTTCGTGCTCCTGCCGGCCGGCGGCGTGATGCCCTTCGCCGAGGTGGCCGCCCTGTACGGCCAGACGATCCTTCCCTTTCTGATGGGCTCGATGCTCTTCGGGCACGCCCTGCGCAAGCACGGGCTGGCGACCCGGGTCGCCCTGGCCCTGCTGAGCCTGCCGGGTGCGGTGCGGTCGAGCGGCAGCCTGCTGCTCGTGTTCCTGATTGCAGCCGCGGTGACATCCGCGCTGGTCAGCGACCTTGTCGTCATCGTGATCATGACCCCCATTGCGCTGACGGTCAGCCGTTCGGCGATGGCCGCATTGGACGACGGCGAATCGGCAGTTCGCGCGCCGCGAATGGCGGCGGCGGCCAGTCTCGCGGTGCTGTACGGCGTGGCCGCGGGCGAGCTGGCGACCCCCTGGGCATCGCGTTCAACCCGCTCGTGCTCTCCGTGCTGGAAGAGACGACGCGCTACCGCATCAGCTTCGCGCAGTGGACGTCGACCGGGGCCGTTCTCGCCGCCGTCCACGTCCCGATCTACTACCTGGTCCTGAAGGGGATGGTCGCGCCCGAGGTGCGGACCATCGCTGCCGGCCGGTCGCGCATCCGCGAGCAATCCGAGCAACTGGGCCCGCTCAGCCGTGGAGAGAAGAACGTCCTGTTCGTGTTGACCGTGATGCTGGCCCTGTGGATGCTGCCGACCCTCGCGGCGGTGGAGTTCCTCGACATCTGGTACGTGCCCCCGGTGGGCACGGTGCTCCTCTTCCTGCTGCCGGTGGACACCGAGCGCGGCGAAACGACCCTCGTCCGCAAGGACCTTCAGGAAGGCGTCTCGTGGAACGTGCTGTTCCTCGTTGTCGGGGGCATGGCGATGGTGAGCGGACTGACCCGACTGGGCGTGACCGACTGGATCGGGGCCGCGTTCGCGGGGAATGTCGCGGCGCCGGCGTTGCCCTGGCTGGCAGGTCTGCTCACGACCGTGCTGACGCAGGTGACCAGCGGCATCTCGGCGACGGTGATGGTGTCCTCGATGCTGTTTCCGATCGCGGAGGCCCTCGACTACAACGCGGCGATTCTGGCCCGGATCATCGCCGGGACGGCCCACGCCGTGGCGCTCCCGTGGTCGAGCCCCACGGCGGCTACGACGTTCGCTGCAGGTGCCGTCCCCCTCGGGACCATGTTCAGGACGGGCCTGATCGCCACCGTTCTGACATCAATCGCCGTCATCGTGCTGAGCTTGATCCTGGTGCCGGCGTTCGAGGCCTTTACCGTGCAGTAGTCTGCAGACCCACCTCGGCGAACTGCACGAGAAAGGAAGGAGCAGGTTTCCCATGAGCGACCCTCGACGAGGGCCGAAGACGTCGGATTCTCGCCTGCGGTATGCCGTCGACGAAACGCCGTCGGGCGGGTTGACCCTCGGGCTCAGCCTGCAGGTCGCCACCGTCATCCTGACCGGCATCATCCTCATCCCCATCATCGTCCTCAACGCTGCGGGCTACCCGGAGGGGCTGGAGTGGGCGGTGTTCTCGGCCCTCGTGGTCAGCGGTCTCGCCACCATCCTGCAGGCGCGGCCGGTGGGACCGTTCGGGGCCGGCTATGCCCTCTACATGGGAACGTCGGGCGCGTTCATCGGCGTGTCGGCGGCGGCGGTGGCGGTGGGCGGGCTGTCGCTGCTGGCCACTCTCGTGGTCGTCTCGTCGCTGGTGCAGTTCCTGTTCTCCGCACGGCTGTCGTTCTTCCGCCGGCTGATCACGCCGACCGTCGGCGGCACCGTGATCATGCTGATCGCCGTCAACCTGTTCCCCATCACGACGAACATGCTGGCGGAGGTCCCCGCCGGTTTCGACCCCGCGTCGCCGAGTCCGCCGCTGGTCGCCTGCACGGCCTTCGTGACCATCGTCCTGGTGTCGCTCTACGCGCGCGGCGCGGCCCGCCTGTGGGCTCCGCTCTTCGGCATCGTGGCGGGGACCGTAGTCGCCGCCCCGACCGGGATGCTGGACTGGACGCCGTTCGCCGAGGCCGCCTGGTTCGGCCTGCCCCGGTCCGGCTGGCCCGGGCTGGACCTCTCGTTCGACGCGCGGTTCTTCGGGCTCCTGGTCCCGTTCGTTATCGTGACCGTCATCGGCGCCATCGAGACCTACGGCCACGCCATCGCGATACAGCGGGTCTCCAACCGCACGGCGGTGCCGGTGGACTTCAAGGTGGTCCAGCGGGGGCTGAATGCGGACGGCGTGGGCAACCTGCTCTCCGGCCTTGCCGGGACGGTGCCCAACACGACGTACTCCGCCAGCATCTCCATCGCCGACCTGACGGGCGTGGCGGCGCGGCGGGTGGCCCTCTGGGGCGGGATCGTCATCGTCCTCACCGCCTCCATGCCCAAGCTCCCGGCGCTGCTGCAGGTCGTGCCCGGTCCCGTCGCCGGGGCGTACGTCTTCGTGTTCATGGTGCTGCTGTTCCGGCAGGGCGTGCGGATGGTCACCACCGGCGGGTTCGGCTACGAACGCGGTCTCATCGTCTGCATCTCGTTCTGGGTGGGCCTCGGGTTCCAGTTCGGCTTCCTCTTTCCCGACCACCTGCCGCAGTGGTCCCGTGGCGTCCTGGACAACGGGATGGCCGCCGGGGGCATCGTGGCCGTGGCCCTGACCCTGCTGGTGTCGCTCAAGCAACGCGCCCGGCACGACGTGCTCGAGCCGAGCGTGCGGTCGCTGCCGACGCTGCACGCGGCCCTCGACCGAGCCGCGGAACGCGCCGGCTGGGACGAGGTAGCCATCCACCGGCTGCAGCTCGCCGGCGAGGAGGCGTTCCTGTATCTGCTGGAGCGCCAGGAGGAGTCGAAGCCGCAATCCGTTCGCGTCGCGGTGCGGCCGGTCGACGACGTCCTGCAGATCGAGCTCGTCGCCGGCCCCGACGACGTCAACCTGGAGGACCGCCTCGGCAAGCTGGACGAGGACCACCAGATCGTCCGGGACGTCGGCCCGCGCCTCCTCCGCCACGTGGCGAAGGAGGTGAAGCACGAGCAGTTCTATGACCTCGACGTGCTCACGGTGACCGTCGATACCCGGGCGCTTGAGTGATGGCCCGGGCCTGCGGAGGCTCGCCGGCCAGGGCGTGCAGTTCGACACTACGACGAACGCGGCGGGGGACATCGTCGTCGTGGATCCCGAGACTGCACGCCGGCCAGTGGGGTGTGATGCGCACTGGTGGTGGTTTAATCTGACATTCGGCTACTACTATCCAATAACGGTGACGGCGCATAACGAAGGCTCTATTTCGCCGAATACAGGCACCGTTGCAGTTAGCCTGGTCGAAGGCTGTCCGTCCTATGCTGATAGTGTCGTCTGGGACGTTCCCCTCCGGGCGACCGGCTCTACGTCACTGATCGTGAATCCGTGATTGTGCCGGGGCTGCTATCGGCCTGGGGCGGTGTCGGTCGGTTCGAGGCGCGAGTTGCTCCAGCGGGGCGCCGTCGGCTCGGGCGTATCAGCAGCGCGGCGATCGCTACCTGCGGTACGACCAGGGCAGTCGCCGTCAAGGTGCCGATGCCGGGTACCGTCTGCAACCGCGCGCTGACCGGTCGGCCGAGGCCATGTCTTGAAGTTGGCATCGACACCTGCGACCCGCTGTTCCAGCGCTCGGATCTCCTCGTGCATGCTGGCCAACACGTGCCGCAGTGTTGCCGGCAGCGCGGTGGCCGTATCAAGAAGGGGCGGGACCGCCTGGTGGCCGGGATGGTCTGGGCGGCGAACGGGGAGAAGCGGTCGGAGACGTGGGAGCGTCCCCAAGCCTTCGCGGCCAGCCGGCGCAGACCGTCGGCCCGGGCGAGCTGGCGCTCGGCGAGGCAGTCGCGCGGACGGGCCGGGACCGGCAGGCTGTGGTCGGCATCCGGGACGGCGGGAACCGGCAGCAGGGTCCTCCCGGATATCGCCGTAGCGGCGCGACCGCGCCAGCCAGACGTCGCCGGCGCGGAAGGCGTCGCGCAGGTGGAACAGCACCGCCGTCTCCCAGAGGCGGGCATCGGCCTGGGCGCGTAGCCGCCGGCTCCACTTCGAGTTCGGCCGCAGGAAGCCGGTCGGCCGTGCCGTCGCTGCGCAGGACGTCGACGGCTTTCAGCAAGGGCTGGGCCACGGGCGACGCCTCGATGTCGAGCATGCGCAGCATGCGCGGCGTGTAGCGCCGGAAGCGGCTGTAGCCTCCCAGGACGTGGTCCAACGGGTCCTACGCGGCCGTGTTCGCGAGCGCGGCCGCCCTGGAGACCAGGTCTCCGAGACCCTCCCATCCGGGTCGGTTCGCGATCACCGCGTCGAGCGCCTCGCCGGTCTCTCGCGCGCGGCGGTTGTCCGGAAGCTCGCGGAGCCCGTCGGCGAAGTAGCGCTCCCCCTGCCGGCGCAGCCGAGTGATGCGATGCGTGCGGGCGGCCGGCGTCGACGAGGTCAACCTCTACCACGACTACGCTTCCGGCTTCCGCGACGGCCGGCCGGGACTCGACAGCTGCTTGCGGGCACTCCGGAACCACGACGTGCTCGTCGTCTGGAAGCTCGACCGCCTCGGCCGCAACCTCGCCCATCTGGTCAACCCCGTGCAGGACCTGTCGTCCCGCGGGTGGGCCTGCGGGTGCTCGCCGGCCAGGGCGCGCAGATCGACACCACGACCGCGGCCGGCCGTCTCGTGTTCGGCATCTTCGCGGCGCTCGCCGAGTTCGAGCGGGAGCTGATCCGGGAACGCACCCGGGCCGGGCTCAAGGCTACCCGGGCCCGCGGACGCAAGGGCGGCAGGAGGTTCGCGCTCTCGAAAGCCCGGGTGCCGCTGGCCCAGGCTGCGCTGGCCCACCGCGACACGTCCGTGTCCGCGCTGTGCCGGGAACTCGGGATCAGCCCGGTGACGCGCTACCGCAAACAATCCGAACCTGGCGTTGACGAGCCACCAATCTGGTCGGTACCCTGACTGCCACCCCTCGGCGTGCCACCGGTCAAGCCCGTGACCTTCTCTTTCACCCGGAAACTCGCCGCCGAAGCCCTCGGCACCGCTTTCCTGCTCACAACGGTCGTCGGCTCCGGAATCATGGCGGAGACGCTGGCCGGCGGCAACGTCGCGCTCGCCCTGCTCGGCAATACCGTGGCGACCGGCGCCATCCTGATGGTGCTGATCCTGATTTTCGGGCCGGTCTCGGGCGCCCATTTCAACCCGGCGGTCACGCTCAGCTTCCTGATTCGCAAGGAGATCGGCACACGCGACGCGCTCGTCTACGCCGTCGTCCAGATCGCCGCCGGCCTGGCCGGCGTGGTGGTCGCCCATCTGATGTTCGGCGAGCCGGCCTTCGCCGCGTCGGTCAAGGGCCGCACCGGCATCGGCCAGTGGGCGGGCGAGTTCGTCGCGACCTTCGGCCTGGTGGCCACGATCCTGGGCACCGTCCGGTTCCGGCCGGAGGCCACGGCCTATGCCGTCGGCCTGTTCATTTCGGCGGGCTACTGGTTCACCTCCTCCACCTCCTTCGCCAATCCGGCGGTCACGATCGCCCGTAGCCTGACCGACAGCTTCTCCGGCATCCTGCCGGCCCATGCGCCGGGCTTCATCCTGGCGCAGCTCGCGGGCGCAGTCGCGGCAACCCTCGTCTTCGGCTGGCTACTGAAAGACGGGAAAGACTGACCGGCGGGCACCGGTCTGCACTGCGGCGCGTTGCCGATATTGTCGGCAGCCCGGCAACGATATAGGGGCGGCGTGCGGACGCATCGGCGCGCCGGTTCGCGACGTGCCGTCCCCAAACCTGCGGATTCCGGACCAAATCGATCACCGATTCCGGCGCAAATCGATCAGTGAATCCGATCCAATCCGGCCACTGATTCCGATGGAAATCGATCACCGATTCCGGTCGAAGGCGATCACCTGTCATCGGAGCTGAGCGACGCGGGACAACCCGCCAGCCGTGCGACCCTCCGGCTTTTCGAGGGGGGTGAACGCTGGCCAACAGGAGGTTGTCCGTGCGCAAGATCCGAGAGGTGCTGCGGCTGTACTTCGCCGCGGCGTTGAGCGTCCGCCCGATAGCCCGCAGCCTGCGCGTGTCGCCGTCGACGGTGGGCAACTACCGGCGTCGCGCCGAGGTGGCCGGGCTGACCTGGTCGTTGCCCGATTCGGTGGACGACGACCGATCGTCGATGCTCCCGTCCTGCGGGTTCGGCCTCGGGTCCGAGAGATCAGCTCGAAAGGCGTCTTGCGCGAGTCCGGCAGCAGCATCAGGCCGCGAGTCCTCGATGCAGGTCGATCAGGAACTGCCGGACACGGAACCAGCGAAAGTCCATGCGGCCGACGCCGACCCCCGGACTCCAGTCCACGAGGCGGTTCCGGTTGGCCAGCCGGGCCCGGCCGCCCTTCAGTTGCAGCTCCCGTTCGGCAACCAGCCTTCGTAACCGATCGTCGTCGGCGACCTCGTCAGGATCCAGTTCGGCGATCCATCGCGACCAGCTCTCTACGAAGAGGCGCTGCGAGTACGGAAGGCGCCCTCCTCGCCGGGTGACCAGCTCCCAGAGCGCGTCAGGCTGGTAGGTCCTCTCGTCGTTCTCCCGTCCGCCCCACTCGGCGAGGGCCTCGCGAAACTCCTCGATCGACTCCGCCTCGTCGGAGTCCAGGGCCTCACGCCGGCGTTCCGCCACGACCAGGTTGTAGAGCAGCCATGCCCTCGACGTGGAGCGAGAAACGCCGCGCCAGTTCCAGGGTCTCGCGCACGCTGGCCGGCGCCCGCAGGGCATCCGGGTCGTCCCACACATCCTCGGCCGGCGCATCGGATCCGTTGCGGGCCAGCCAGGCCAGCAGCGTGCCGGCGCAACTCTCCTCCAGGCGGCCGCGCAGGAAGTCGGCCTCGTCGCGCGTCAACGCGAACGACGCCTCCCAGGGGAAGCCTTGGGGAGGCTCCGGCAGGCGCGGATGCCAGTGCGCGTCCTGGCTCCAGATTACGCCCGGATCGTCCGCGCGCCCCACGACGCCGCGACCGTCCACGAGTGCGTCGAAGCGCGAGTGGTACCACCCCTGGCTCTGCTGGGGCCGAAAGATGCGCCACCGCGTGAGCGCACTCCAGTAGACGGAGCTGGGCAGCCGTACGAGCGTATGCCGGGCGCGCAGGCCGATGATGCCCGCGGGGTCGTCGCTCTGCTCCAGCGGCCCGATCAGATCGACTTCCGCGTGGCGCGCGTCTCGCTCGATGTCGCTACTCCGGACCCGGCGCGCCTCCAGCCGCTGGTAGAGCCAGGGCAGGAAGAGCACGTACCGCAGTCGGGTCTGGATGGACGAGGTGCCGGGGAACAACGCGTCCGACAGCACGTCTCGGAGGCTTCCGAGCCCCATTTCGTCGAGCGTGCCCTGCTCCTTGAACAGGTCCAGCACGCGCCGCATCTGGTCACGGTCGCTCGCCGTCAGGTCGATCCACGTCAGCGCGGGTTCCATTTCTGTTCCGAATCGGCCCTATTCTCTCACGACGTCCGCGCAGGGCATCCCGCGGCCCGGACCCCGGCGTCCTTCGGATCGGCCGAATCTGCCGGAAGCGCAGGAACGCGAACCGCGGCCGCGTTACCACGTAGTCAGGGCTCGCGAAGATGGGGAAGTCGGCACCGAACCTCATCCCGACCTGACGCCACACGCTCACGTCGATCCCGGCCCCGGGCTGAACGACCAGCCCGGCTACCCGCTGTTCGTCGAACGCCGGGTACGGCGGGTAGCCGCACGAGTCCATCAGGACTCCGTTGATGTACACCTCCGCCGTGCCGAGACTGCTGTCGCACGCGGAGTTCGCCAGCTCGACGTCCCACGCCTCCGGGTACTCGTAGTCCGTCCGGAAGCGGGCCCAGAAGCCACCGACCAGCACCTGGTAGTACATCCCGAGCCGTCGAGCCTAGCAGCCCGTGGTCGTGCGCCGTGAAAGGCGCCGTCTCTCAGCGGGTGCGAATCCCGCCCGGCAACTGTCGCTCCAGCCGGTAGCAGTCGGAGCGGACGATGGAGGCAACGACATCGGCTGAAGCACTTCGACGCCAAAGG
>MKWU01003172.1_pt1 | contig 22376 bp, 19 predicted proteins | sample 809101 | NCBI WGS metagenome assembly MKWU01 (sample SAMN05860141, study PRJNA318959) | sponge metagenome | host: Aplysina aerophoba | place: Slovenia: Piran, Adriatic Sea, Gulf of Piran | collected 2013-05-07 | reverse complement strand
GGCGGCCCCGCTGGAGGCCGCCTGGAACGAGCGCCTGCGGGAGCTGGAGGAGGCCGGGCGGGAACGCGAACAGCGGCAGGCGGCCCGCGACGCGGAGATGTCAGCCGAACAGCTGCGGCGCATCGAGTGTTGACTTCCGGTTTATTTCGACGGCTGGTCCCCGAATTATTCCGGCAGCAGGATGGCCCGGTTTCTCGCTCTAATCCGCTACTGCCGGAAGAGAGAGTGCCTAGCGGCGGTGGATTCGGTGTGTATCCAAAGGAGTTATGCTCATCTGGCCTGCTCGTTTGTGTTCACAATATTCTGATTTCCAATCATTTTGACGGCAATCTAATGTGAGAAAAAACCCCCGGTTTTCGCCGAAATAAACAGAGAATCAACACCTTGTGGACGAAGCCGACGCTGTGGGGCAGGTTTTCGAGGCGCAGGCGGGCGGAGATGTCGTGGACGGAGAGGTCGTGCTGGCGCAGGGCGAGGATGCGCTCGCGGGCGCTGGCGGCGGAGTCGGTGGCGGAGCTGGCGGGAGCGGGCCGGCCGGAGGGGAACAGGAAATCGGGATCGTGGGCACGGAGGAACTGGGAGCAGAGATTGCGGAAGCTGCCGGGGGCGTAGCCGAAGCGGCTGGCGGCCTCGGCCGAGGAGCAGCCGTCGACGAAGCGGGCGCGGAGGGCCTCGTAGCGGCGTTGGCGTGGGGAGGCAGGCTGGAGGAAGCGGTCAGCAGGAGCCGTCATTTGTTGCATGAACCCATGAACATAATAAAACAATATCATCATGAAACGTTCACGTCAAGCCGGGAATTGTGTCTGGAGGAGGAAGCGGGCCGATGCAGGCCGTTTGGCGGCCAAAAACAGGCCGCAAAGGTTGGGGATCGAGCGAGTTACGGGGAAATCAGGGTAGGCCCGAGGCGGGCCGGAGGCGTTCGGGAGTGGGTGCCGAGGCCCCAGGTCGACATTGATAGATCAGTGGATAACTGTTCATGTATTCATGCTTGTACTGACATACTGGCGCCCCAGTCCGACGTAGTCTTCTCGAATTGTGTGGTTTAGGACCAGCGGCCTCGCCACGGACCGTCATAGCTCTCACTCCCCATGGGAAATCAGGCTAGCAACTCATCTGCAGCCTGTACCGGAAGGTGGTCTTCTTGCCAGGACCCAAGGGTTACACGTACCGAGCCCTGCAGTCGAGGCAGCCTGTCCTCTGGCGGTTAAGCCGCTTGCCGAGCGGGATACCTGCAACAGCCTTACCCATCTCGTGTATCACTTACTCATCCTGAAGGACGGGCGGTATGCCATTCTTGTCAACCATGCTATCCAGGGTTGGAATCGAGAATTGCTGATCCTTGCCCATCTGGATAAGATCCCAAGCGAACTCGCGGACCTCAAACCCTTCTTCTGGTTGCCTCGACTTGCGGCGAGAAGCTGCCGACGGTGCCTCGTCCTCGTGGACACGGAGCGCAAAGGCCTCGTCGAACCCCTTGACAATCTTGAACTTGTGCACAAGTGCCGTGCAGGGAGGAAATGCGCCTCCGTATAGAATGACGCAGCGACCTTTCGCAACCATGTTCGGCTTTTCCAGAGTCAGGTCCGGCGAAATATAGAAGTCCTTCTCGAAGGCATGGGCTCCGCGACGGGACTGAAACCGCATAGCAAATGCGGTGCCCCCCTGCTGAGCGGATCGGTCTGCCGCTTCTGTTGGTCCTCCGGCGTGTCCTTGAAGTTGTAGAGTGCATAACGCCAAATTGCCCTACACCTGTGCGTTAGTAATCCCGGACTCCGAGAATATCGCTGCCACCCCAGCAATTCTCTTTGGGCAGTTACGGCCATGATGAGGACCTTTCGAGCAAGAGACACGGTCAACGTCGATCATTGTCGGACATATGATCTTGTCCCAGCTGACCAAGAATCGTCTCGATCATATGCAGGGCCAAGTCAGGTGGCGAACTCTTGGCGATCGCACCAAAAACTGACTGGAAAGTCGGCCAAGACGAGGGAGGTAAGCCGGGCAGAATGAGCGGCTTGGGCTCGATGGCAATCGTGTCCAGCTGTTGCTCGCAAATCTTGAGTTCGTCCTGTACGGAGTTCGTCTCCGAGGCTTCCAAATGGGTAAGAGACTGCCTGACTTCTAGAATCCGTTTGCGTTCGCGATCGACCAAGGCGGCAGCGTCGTCAGGGCAGAGGTATCGGGAGGTAGCGAGATCATGGGCATGCTTGAGGCGGCTTATAGCAGTTCCGATTGAACGAAGCTTGTTTCGCTGGGAAGAGGCCCGGCGGCATCGAGAGCTAATGTTGTGCGCGATAGAACCAATATGATTCTCGAGATTGCGGAGGTGTGGGCTAGGCTCAAAGTAATCGCGCCGACCGTTGGGAACTATCCGGTTGTCGATGATGTGGACTTCACCGACACACCATCCGTTGAAACGGGGTTCCAAGAAGAGATGCTGAAAGATCCGGTCTGTGCCGATCTGCATGTTGCCGATACGGGCCCGAACGCCGCGAATGGCGAGTCGGCGTGGTATGGAGCCCGAGTAAGGAGTATGCGCAAGCCACAGAATCGCGGCTGGCTCCATGCTGTCGAGTCGTGGGATGGAGCGTGTCTCAAGCCGGTGAAACGGCGCTTGGAAGCGGTCTGTCAGCGGAATCGTTTGCCCAAAGGGCCGCTCGATTGGCGAGTCGTCACCTTTCGTGCGAACATCGAGAACAAAATACTTGGCGTGAGCGGCAAGGTACTCGCGAATCTCGCTCGCAAGCGGGAAACATGATGCCATGGGTACGGGGCAGACTTCGCCAATGTAGCGCCGCACCGCATCGAGGTTCAGGAGCGTGGAAGCGGCGTGCCTAGTGACTCCGCAAATGTCGACCTGGAAGAAACGATGCGGCCAGTCATCGCCCGCTAATGCCCGGATAGTAGTACATTTTGCGATCGCGGCTTCGGCGTTGAATTGGGCTAGGTCAAGATTCCGTAACGAGCGACCGTCCCAGGAAACTTGGGTCACAGCTTCACTTGCGCAGGAGCGTGTCGTGAATTGAACGCAATCAGCAAATGCAAGTGCAGCAAGACGGCCAACGCCGCGAAAGCCACGGTCGACGTCGCGATCCTTAGTGCTTTGGCCTATGTGTATGAGGCGTCGTCCAGCCTCGTCGGGGGCCAAGCCCGTGCCGTCGTCGATGATGGTGATTCGAGAGTCGATGGGGTTTACATCGACTGTGACGGAGCAGGATGGGCTTCCCTGGGCCGCGATCGAATCCGCGGAATTCTGGATGTATTCTCGATAGAGGACGAGCGGGTTGTCATACATGCCCGCCGTAATAAGGCGTAGAATGTCAGCGCCGATAATAGGTTTGGTTCTCATCTGAGGGGCGTGGGGGCGCTTGACTTCGAGTGCATGAGGTTGGCCGGTGGTTCGTCCAACGGTTCGTAGAGGCCCGCGTCCTCGACCAAAGCGTCAGGTTCCGGGAGCATCGAACCAGGCGTGAGTTCAGGGAGCACCTCTGCAATGTCAGTCACGTTGGATGCTCCGGTGACGAGTGAATGGTAGCGGGCGAGTTCACGCAACAGCGGATTGATAGACTCGTCAGATACTAGGCGAAGGAATGCATCGCGACGAGGGCGGGCGAAAATCGTGGCGCTGAGCAGTTGGATGAGTTCAGTTCGCTGTAGTGGGGTTAGGCGACGGAGGAGTGAGTGGTACTCGTCCAAGACGGGCTTTCCCGGACCGTTCTCATAGTAGTCTCGTTGGAAGATGAAGGCATGAGGGAGCGCCAGCAACCGCTCGAACTCGTCGTAGCTGGAACCAAATGCTCGGTCAAAAAACTGTCCATTGCCCGTAACGACGCCGTGAGTAGCTTGGAGCATGATTTGAAAAGACCTTAGATAGTAACGATTCCAGTTCTTGCCGACGTGAGAACGGTCTTTCATCGTCACAGGGAGATAGCGCATCGGAAAAGACCAGATACGCACGCCAAGGCGCTCGTTTAGCTCGATGTTGATCCTCATGCGCTCGTAGAGGTCCGCCGGAGCGTCCATGAAGTTGTAAAGCATGTAATTGGAAAGGGAGGCCAATCCGTAATCGGCGGCCATCTGTACAGAACGTTCATAAACTCGGCGCATGCCGACGTGGTCAAAAGCTATGCGAAGCGGATCGATGCAAATCGTTGCCATTTCCCTGAGGTACATGGGCGTCTTGACGAGGATCCGAGCATCGACTCCTTGGTTGAAGTCAACGCGTCTTTTGACTGATGGCGAGCCCTGCCTCTCGAATACTGCACCCCGATGGAAGCCCAAGTCTCGGATTTCCGCAACCACCTCGGTATAGCGCGCGCTGGCCACAACGTTGTTGTCCATGAGGATGAGATCCTTCTTGGGCCCAAACTGCTTGTCCACACCGGAAACGAGGCTCGTGATGGGCGGCACCTCCCGCTGTGGACCTTCAAGCTTAGGAACGCCGCAAAATGAGCACTTTCGGACGCAGCCGCGCGATGCATAGCCGAAGTAGGCATCGCGCACAGGATACCGGTATCGGGTGTGCTGGAGAATACTGTAGTCGGGGACAAGTTCCTCAATGGGGGTGCCAAGGAAGTCTTCAGAACCGAAGTCGCCGTCTTCCGCAGACAACTGCAGCGAAAGGGCGGGTGCGCGATCCAAAAGGCCCTTGGCGAAACGGACTCCAGCCCATCGTGGTTCGCGAACGAACTCATCAAACATCAGGGTCGCGGCTATACCACCGACAAATACCCGTTCGGCCTGGCCGCGTACGGCGCGCAGTGCAAAGTCTATGGCGGCAGAAGTTCGTTTCCACTCGAAACTGAATAGGGTCGTGACGTAGACACGATCCCAAGCATTTGCGAGTATCTCTGGCTTTTCCCCTTTAACGAAACACACTGTGTCGCCGCGGCCAAGGGGACCATGGTACGCGGCTATTTTCATGAGGCCGAGTGGCGGGTATTTGTTGGGATAACCTGGCTCGATGAGGAGGATGTTCTTCTTGGCCATCGCTGTCAGTCACTCGGTTCGTTTGATACGGGTCATGTCAGTTCTCGGCAGATTGCGCACCTGGAACTCTGATCGCGGTGATTCTAGTGTCGATCATACCGGAGACTCGCTGCAGCCTTTGGCGGATCTGCTTGACGACCTGCTGAACGGCCCTAATCTCGTTGCGCTCAAGTTTGTTGATCTCGCCCCTCTCAATGTCGTCCAGGCGATCACGAATACTCTTCAGGCGCTTTTCGGTGGTGGATGTTTTGGCACGGTCGTAGGCATCTTCGAGATCGATTTCGCCTCTTTCGTATTTGCGCAGAATGCGCGGCTTCGTGATGACAGCTGGTAAGCGGTCACGCAGTTGTTGGGCTGTGAAGGCTGCCGTTTTGACTTGGGCCAACAGCGTTTCTCTTAAAGCATCGTTGTTATCGAGAGCTGATGAGATGGCCCGATTGCGAACAAGGATTTCGTAGTGACTGAAGTGCGACTGTTTGTCATCGTCGCTCTTGTTCATAAGTTGGATGACCTTGACGTTCTTCTTGATCTCGCCAACCGTTATGCCCGAGATGTCGCGTAAGAGATTAGCATCTCGATTCTCCTCGATTACCCAACGATAGCAGAACAGTGCCTTGGCGTACCGCGACCAATCCGTCTTTCCGTGCAGGTGTGATTGGCCTAGGAGACGGGTTTGTTGATCGTGGGTGAGTCTGGCGACGATTAGGCAGCGTATCTTGGTCCATTGGACGTCTCCAGATGTCTCTTGCAGATGTCGGTACACGGCCAGGCGCGAGTTCCCTTCGATGACTTGTTTTGTGTCCCAGCGGACGATGATGGGCTCCTGAAGCCCACCGTCCCGCTTGATTTCTGGGATCAAGTTTTTGACGCTCGGTTCGCTGAGGAGCCGTTCAAAGATCTGCTGCTGTCGTTCTTCGATCGTGAGTTGGTCCATGCCGGGCATTTCACGGACAGCCGCGTAGACGCGAGGGTTGTCTGGGAGGAATAGGAGTTCTTGGATCGGAACTAGGACGTGGGAGGCGGCAACCTCTTCGCCCATGATTGAGATGGTGGTTTCGTCGTTGTTCATTGGCTTTCGTCCTGCGCCAGGTCATGGGGCTGGTCGGAGCAGGGGAAGAGTACTCCTCTTAGAACTTCGGAGATGTCCGCTCGGAAGGTGTTACGGAAGGTGGTTGTGTCAATGTCCCCCTGCGCAAGCTGAGCGGCACGGTATTTGGCCGTTAGCAGGACATCGACCCACTCATCGATGGTTTGGTTGGCGATGAGGTTGTGGACATAGCATGTGCGGGTTTGAGAGATGCGGTGGATGCGGTCCTGCGCTTGGAGGTAGTCGTCCAGGCTGAAGCTACGATCGTAAAAGATTGCGTGGTTGGCGACCGTCAGAGTTAAGCCTTCCTTGGCGGCTCCAGGAGTCGCAATGAGGATCCTGCTGCAAGACCGGGTGAACATCTCAACCGCTCGGTTTCGTTCGTGCATTGACAACTTGCCGTGTATGCGGACAGGTTCAAATTCTGCGAGTTTGGTGGTTAGCCAGTCAACATTGTCGACGAATCCGGTCCAGACGATCACCTTTGAATCTGTCGTGAACTCCCTGCACATTTCCAAGAGCGACCGGTACTTGCCGGGTTCGTTCTCGTAGGCACCGTCGATAAGCGCCGGGTTGGATGCGCACTGGACGAGGCGGAGCAATCGTTTCAGAATGCTTTCCACATTGTCGATTTCAGCCACGCCGTCAACTTCGTATTCGTAGGCAAGTTCGTCGCGGTAGGCAAAGTACTTGTTCATTTGCCAAGCGGGTAGGTTGATATAGTGTGACGAGATCGTTTTCTGGGGAAGGCAGATTCCGGCTGTGTCCTTGGTCTCGCGGACAGCGAAGTCGGATAGTCTTTGCTGGATGGTGGTCAAACGACTTGCATAGTCAGTCGTTTCTGTCGCCACACTGGCTAGGTCCATTTGTTGCTTGAATCCATCGAAATCTCGTCCGAGTGCATCTCCACCATCGAGGAACTTGATTTGCGCCCAAATGTCATATGGTCGGTTTGCGGCCGGTGTGCCGGTCATGATGACTCTTCGCTCGAAAGCGGCAGCGAGGTCGTGGAAAGCATGAGTTAGGGCGGCGTCGGGATTCTTTATCTTCTGACTCTCGTCAAGGATGCAGCCGACTCGGCAGGTTCGCAGGAAAAGATCGATGATTCTGGAGTTCGAGGCGATGACCTCATAGTTCGTGACATATAGGAGTACCGGAGAGTTGAGGGAAGCGCTGTTTTGGCGGCGGTTACCTGACAGGACATGGGGGGTTATGTAGCAGTGTGCCACGACTTCGTGGCGCCAGTTTTCAACTAGCGACTTCTTGGTGACGATAATCACCGTATCTACAACGTCGGCTTGGAGCCAAACCAAGGCGAGGTCTATAGCAATCTTGGTCTTGCCAAGACCTTGCTCGTGGAAGATAGCGGCGTAGGGAAGTCTCTCGATGGCGCGAATCGCGTCGAGTTGGTAGGGATACGCGGCGTGTTTCGGTGCCAACTCCGGCTGACGTCTCAGGACAAATGCCACAGCGGCTCTCCTTGCGAGCCCAGGTTCCAAAAGTCGAATTCGTCAAACAGGTGAACGTGCAGTCGCGGGGAAACGCGGTCGCGGCAAGCGAAGCGCAAGACGTTTCTGGCAAGGTGAGCCACCTGCCCATGTACGGCAAGAATGAGCGTGCCGGTACCGGACGACCGCACCTCCAAGTGGTCGAGGTAGGCGGCAATTTGGTCTAAGGTGTGAGCGTTGTCAATATCTCCGTCGGTCTTAGCTTCGGCTATGAAGACACTCGGATTAGGAGTGCAGCTGCGTGCAATAATGTCAGGTCGGAAGCCGCCGATGAGAGGGGGAATGGGGTCGCCCGGCGAGTCTTGCCGATCCACTTCGACAATCAAATCTGGGTGGCGGTGCCTTATCGCATTGGCAGCGGCAACAACAAGCTGCTCGTGCGCGCTACTTTGAGACATCTTTGAGAAGGTCTTGAAGATGTTCGGCCAGGTCCGTGAAGGTATCGACCTCCTGGCTGGCGGTTTCGTATTGCCTGTCGCGTAGAGCGATGTAGTCCTGCCGGGGAAGGTTCTTGATTCGCCGTAGTAACTCTTCTGCCAACGCGGCAATGGTCGCGTTGGCTACGGAGGTGTCCGCTGGGGACGGATGGATGCTTTCCTGTCGGTTCTTCTCAGCGATGTTGATCGCGGTCTCGATGGAACGGATCCCGCCGTTGATGAACTTGTCTGTCGCTTCCGTATCGGAAAGAACCATTGGCAGTTTTCTGACGTCGGCTAGGCGGTAGATTTGTCCGTCGCGAATCCACTTGCCGAAGTCATCAAGGTCAAAGTCGGAGTCATAGATGGCCTGCTTGATGCCAGACTTCTGTAGCTCGACAAAACCACTGAATCGGTCGACCTTGAAGGCGTCGTCGGTGTTGACGTCCCGATAGAATTCGTTCATGTCGTGGTAGGCATCAATCTGCCGAGCAATCGTTGCCTTATTACCACCACAGAGAGAAATCAGCTCGTCATAGTCCATGAACTCGACGTTGCGGAGGTAGTGGAGATATCGGGCCTTTTCGTAGGCGGGCCAGTCGCGGGCACCCACAAGGTGGGCGGTGACGCGGATCGTCTCGATGTCTTCTGGCGAGGGACTCTCAAGGACGAGCGACTTGATGGCGGTCCATTCGCCAGGTGCGCCCTCCTTCTTGAGCTCATGGTAGATCGCAAGGCGTGTGTTGCCGTCGACACACAAGAATCTGCCGTTTCGGGGCCAGACCACGATCGGAACCGAGATGCCTCTCGACGCACGGATGGAGTCCTTCAATGATCGAAACGACGATGTGCTGGGGGAGTCCTCGGTAGCTGTTCTCAGGGCAAAGCGAATGCGGTCGTCGTTAAGTTTGTCCCCATACTTCTCCAGAGCGACCTTGATTCGTGGATTCTCTTCATCGAAGTCGATCTCCTCCGTACCGATCTCGCAGTATTTGGTGTTCACGGTGGTCTTGAGTGTTCTTACTGCGCCGAGGAACGGTCGTGTCCTGAGCGTGAGTGATGTTGAACACTCGTTCGCAGGTTTATGTGTGTATTGGACCGGGACACGATGTCAGTTGGCGGAGCCCTTCAAGTGGTTACGAGTATTTCTATGGTACCGCGGTACCGCGAAATCGCACTAGCAATGCCAATCTGCTATGGCCTAGAACCTATTCAGACACTACACAGAGCAGCCTGCCGATAGATGACAAGAGCTGTGCGCGTGGCCAGCACGAGAATTGTTCAAGGTCTTCGCGTACGTCTACCGGCGCGTAGAATGGGCCAGCGGCTGCCTGAAGTTCGAGCAGGCCGCTCTCGCGCGGGACCCAGGCAACAGCCAGTGGACGCTGGACCGCTGCCTGCGCGAGTTGGCGGTTAAGGGGATCTGTGATCTGGAAGCGGCCTCCAACTGAAGCCTCGACAAGTCGCTGCCGGCCTCCTACTGGCGGTACATCGAGTTCGATCCCGATCGTAGCGAGTAGTTCTGGCTCGAACGGCTTGGCGCAGCACTAGGATGTGCCCATCCAGATTGGGCACAAACAAGCCTGCGTGGAGGGTCCCGAGCCCTCCCCCGCAACCGGACAGGAGTTCAGCGGAAGGCGGAACGACTTTGACCAACCGCTCAACTATGATCCCCTCGGTCGGCAGCACAGAGGAGTTGCGATGTCCACCGTAGTCTCACCAACCGCCTATTGAAACAAGCGGTGCCACCGCCCGCCATCATCCGGGCACGCCTCGCTCGGTCTTGAACATCTCGCCACGGCAAGTAGAACATCCGCACGCGGCTTGATCTCTTCCGCTGGGATCGTGTGACGAATGACCTGCATGTCGAGCGCGAGCCCGAGTCCGCGAAGGTGAGCCTAGGGCTCTAGACCTCCTTCGAGTTGCGAGAGCCAAAGGGATATTCCTCAGGCCCACCGAACACATGAAAAGCCACATTGCTACGGTAACGAGGTCACCAATACTCGAATTCTCTCGACCCCAAATCGACGAGACTGTCAGCTTGACAGCTGACTACACTGGTCCAATACCCCGTCACCGCAGGAATTTGGAGCAGTTAGTATTTGTCCCACTCTTGCTCTGTTCATTCGATTGGGTCGCCAAATGGTTTCGCGTCTAGACTTATCCGGATACGCGAGATCCTCGGCATACAATATTTGCAACACCTTTGGAACTAGCACTCTAGCTCGAGCATCAAGCCCCCGAAACAATGCATTCTGTCGTCGACCTGAGCCTCTACGTTCATAAAGCTTCTTCAGAATTGTCAAGCAAACCTTGCAACCTAAATCTAACGTCGTTGATGCCAATACGTCTGCACTTGTTTCTAATTCATCAACAAATCGAGCTATGACACAATTCGCATCGAAGTTGGCCGGTAGATCTGCCTTCGACACACGCCCCTCCAGCTCTTCTATGTAACATTCGGAGAAAATCGGAAGTCCATCTACTCTGACGTCTGAATCAACTTCCACTCTAGAAAAGAAACAGTCCTTGAATTCGATTCTCGAAAAATCTGAATTAGTACTAGGTAAGTTAAAGTTACGAATCATTAGGCCTTGGAAGCAACTGAACTCGTCGACATCTACCTCCAACTCCAACATGACTCTAATAATATCGATCGCCAAGTGGTCAGATCCAATCTGCTTAGCTTGTCTGAGAGCCGTATTAAGTTTTCCTCTGTTGTATCTCTTCTTCTTGGCCTTCAATGATACAATATCGATACCTATTTCATCAACTGACGATTCTATCTCGTTTATGGAAGATGACGGAAAATTATAGGGGTTCTCGATAAACCGAACGACATCTCCGGCCTTACATGCATCGACGAATGATTCATCAATGAACGTCCGAGAACTCTCTTCTTCACGGTCTACACCTAATCCAGGTAGTCTTTGGAGTAGTACAAGTCCGCGGTCATCTGGACTATATCCGCAGACTTCTGTATATGCATTGACAAGTGCCTCTTGGCTCAGTGGAGCCATGTCGGATCCCGAACTACGCGACACAGTTGCAAGTCTCTCTAGAATTTCTCGTACAGTGTCACCATCAATTCCGGCCTCAATCTCCGCCTCTCTTGCGGCAATTCGATCGAGCAATATATTCCAACCACTGGCCGGCGCTAGCTGAGTAGCTTCCGCGCTATTGCCAAGCAATTCTGTTAGAACGTCCCTAGCGGCGAGATAGCCAAGGAGAAGGGGCCTGGAAGGCAGCCATGATGGAATAGGGCCAAGATGCCCTTGGCGCCTGAGATAACTGTCAATTTGCTTTTCGCTAAACTCATTGAGAGATAGTTCGATAGTGTCGTTCAAAATGCCCAGTGCTGAACGGCGTTCATTGACATTGTCAAAATAGTGAGATCGACCAGCGATCATGAGGCCAGGTCCCGCTGGGTGTTCGTTGATTAGTTTCCGAGCTGCTTCCATAGATCGATATCTATGCTGTCGAAGATTTCGCCACATCCCTTGTATCGCAATTGTTGAAACTTCATCGAACCCATCAATCAATAGGTGAACATAGCCAGCGCGCCACGCCCGAACCAAATGATGTGAACTGGAGAATCCTATTGAAGTTGCGTGTCTGGTAAGTACTTCTGCTGCATCAGTCTGTCCGTAATGACTGGCGAGGTTCAAGTAGACGGGAAACTCACTAGTATCTCCTCGATAATGGGATTTCTTCAGCTCTCGATAAACTTCTCGTAGAGTCATGCTCTTACCTGCTCCATAATCCCCAAGAAGGACTATCACTCGTCCGCCGCGCAGATTTTCGCAAACTTCGTTCATGGAATATAACTTCCTTGAATCGCTGTCTATCAGATCAATCGATACATACGCAATTGTATCGCTACTCTTCCCAGTTGCCGGATCCCTGACACTTCCGAACTTATAATTATCTCTCGCGCTCAAATAGGACTTGGCATCGATCAGTCGAGCTTGAAATGACGAGAATGACATAATGTTGACATGATATTGGTGTTTGTTCTTTGCTAGTATTTTCTTACTGATTTCCCGCTGGTCTGCAGTCGGCTCGCCCTTGGTGATAAACCACCCAACTACGGCTCGAGTTGGGTTGCTCTTCTTGATCTTACTAATCGTCTTGCATAACTTCTCGACATCGTTTTCAGCCTTGTATACTTTCGCAGACACCGTTGCTTCTAGGACATGAATATTTTCCTCTGTAGCGAAGATTCCGTCAATTTCTCTGCCATCAACCTTAGATGCACCGTCATATTCAGCGCTCGGCCACAACGCTCTTGCGACTCGCTGAACTTCCGATTCAAATATGGCATTTTCTTGTCGTGGCGATGTACTCATCTCGAGTGTCTCCTAAGCATGGGCGAATGTAGCAGAGTATATTGGGTGGAGGTGTGAAATCCTACGTTGCGCCTTTGAACAGAAACTAGGCGAGTGCTAGCTCGACGACGGTTGACTGGCCAATGCAGAATCTGATCATGATGTTGCTATTCATACAGTGCTAGGCGTCCATGGGTTGGTTGGGAACGGCGAGATTCTTTTCTTATAGTATAGCTTGGTGGCTGCTGTCACGGTGCCTCAAATCTTCAATGGATTGACAATTCCGAAACGGACGCGCCGAGCCGGCGGGCACCACCCTCGACCAACCCTGATCAACGACTTCACTGCTGGGGTCCTTTCCCCAAGTAACTCCGATTGGTCATGTGACAGCGGGCTCAGTGGTCCAAACAGCCGTCGTCATCTTCCTTCCAGTTATCAGTGAAATCTCGCCGTGATTCGCCGGGCGACTCGACTCTCCTCATGGTCGAAAGCTGGTTGATAGCGTTTGATCTCCTCGGCCGTCATACCGGCTGCGAGACAATGCGCCCGCCATCCCTCGTCTATGATCGAGACCATCCGCGACAGCGCTCCAGTTGCCGTGTCCCTAGCCACACCAAAGAACGGACTCGCCTCCACAGCGGCCTCGATAGAGGCTACATTGCCGCTCAGGTCGCTGATGCCGGTCTCCAGTTGCCGGCGTTGGTACGGCTGCGGATTGATGTCGAAAGCCGGGGAGAGCATCCATTGGCCTCCACCAACATGCAGAAGGCCGTGATTTTTCAGGTGGTCGTCGGTGTTGGAGACCAGAATCGTGAATAGGATGCGTCGATACAATTCGTCCATCTGCTGCCTGGGGTCGGACGCATGGGCGCGCAATCCATCCGCAATGTCCGTGTAGAAGCCACCGGTTGCGGCTCCCGCCCCGAGGAACGACTGGGCAGAGATGTAACTGATACGTTCCCCTCGCCTGCGGTCGAACCGCTTGATCAAGGCGACTGGCCGATTCGTGTCTTTGAGTTCCAGCCGTGCTAGAGCAGCGTCTATGCCTGCCGCTCGAGCGAGCTTTAGCGTTGCGACTTCCGCTCGTTCGATCGGCATGGTGTCGTTTTCGGACGTGAACTTCGCGATCGCCAATTCGCCATTTTCGTAACGAACGCTCGCCTTGGGCCGGGCGCCGCCGAGGGAACCTGCACTGCCCAACAGCCGGTCCCGGTCTGACGCAGTCATTTCGAGACCCATTCCCGCAGCGCTAGCCAGACCCCTGAGTTCCCTGAGCTCATTCAGCCGGGGAATCGGAGGATAGGAACGAGCAAGCGGCATTCCGTCTTCGTCGAAGTAGCGCAACGAACCTAGCCGGGCAAGGTCGTCCACCGCGAGCAAGTAGTCGAGTTCCGTGAGGTCGCCGCTCCGTGCCTTTCGGATCAGTCCGCGCCCCCAAGAATCAGGCGAGCTGTCACTAACCGGCCCAGGCAATGCGTTTCGGGGACTAGTTCGGGACCCAGACTCATAGAACGGAGATTCGCCAAGCGGCATCGAGGGCGCGATTGCGAATCGTTCGGGATTGTCGAGCCATTCGACCGCATAGCGGAATACACTTGCCTGACGCCGGCCATCCGCCTCAAAAACGATCTCGCCAACCGGTTGTGGCGGTTCGCCATGTGCCACCTGAACTCGGTTCGTTCTCTTGCTCATGACTTGCCTTCGGCTGGACCCTTGCCTCCTATGACTAAGGGCTTTGGTTTACGAATGCGTTGCGGCAAACTATCGATGTCCAGCATCAAGCCGGTATCATCCCTGGAGACATCGAGAACATCCCCGAGGCGACGCAGTTCGCCGAGCGCCAATAGCGCCATCGCCACTGCTCCCACAGCGACACCGGGATCACCCTTCTCAAGCCGAACAAGGGTTCCTTGGGAAACGCCCATTCTCTCGGCGAAGTCCGCCACCGGCATACGTCGCTTCTTTCGCGCAATCCGAATGTTTCGACCGAACTCTCTCAATGAGCGCTGGACGGACGGCGGATAGAGTTTCAGGCTCATAACAACCAAGTTATCAGTTCTTACGAATTATTACTACATATATTTAGAAACATAATCTGTCCAACAGGCACCCTTGAATCAAACAGTCCCGGCGCAACCACCCCTGCTTTGTCCCTCGAAGAGATACAGTTCATTGCGATCATCGGCGCTCACCGTCCCTGCGATCACTCACGAACTCCTCCCAGGGGCAGTAGCATCTTTGTGAGGACGGTGGGTAGTGTTCGGAAACGACGCAACACGATCCCAAGGGCGGGTAGAACGCATTCCGGAAACTTGTGCGAGAGGCACCTTCGGAGTTGGATGCGACTCGACCTGGAGCACCGTGCTCTGGACGAACCCGGCAGCGCCTATTGCGGAGACTTCGACCGCGACGATTCTTGATTGCTGTGCCTCTGCCTCAACAGCTGATGCCAGCTAATCCACGATCGCCTGATAAGCGAGCCGTTTGAACTCACGCCCATACGACAATCCGCGGTACGGAAGAATCTGCACCATGAAGATAGTGACCATCTCTTCCTTCGGGTCGATCCAGAAGCGCGTCCCCGCGGCGCCTCCCCAGCGATACTCACCCTTGGTGCCGATCATCCCGGTGCGCCCGGGTCCGCGATTCACGGCAAACGTCAGACCGAATCCCCAGCCGCGCGATATAGCCCCTCCTGCGCGGGGCATGTCGAGGGGCATGTGATCGGCGCGCATCAACTCCACTGACTTTCGGCTCAGGATCCTGACGCCGCCCAACTCGCCGTCGTTCGCCAGCATTTGGCAGAAGCGGGCGTAATCCATCGTGGTTGAAACGAGGCCCGAGCCACCACCAAGCTTTGTCGTGGGTTGCTTGTAGCTGTCTTGAGCCGTAGCGGTCGAGCGGCGCACTGTCTTCTTGCCTTGGTTGAGAGAGTAGAGAACGGTGAAGCGATCCCATTTCGACTTGGGGACGTAATAGCCCGTGTCACTCATCCCGAGCGGCTCGAAGATCTGCTTGCTGAAGAATTCATCGATCGGAATCCCGGAGACTGCTTCGACGTACCTCGCAAGAACATCAGTCGAGTAACCGTATCGCCAGGTCGTTCCCGGCTGGTCGACCAGGGGAGCCTTCGCGATGCGCTTGACCATCTCTTCGAGAGTCGTGGCGCTGCTAACGCCTGTCTTTGCGAAATACCTCTCCCCATCCGGCGCCATGGGCCCTTGGTAGCTCAGCCCGGCTGTGTGCATGAACAAGTCTCGAACCGTGATCTGACGGTCGGCTGGCACGGTGGGGGAATCTCGGCGATCGGACACCGGGTTGGTTTTGTCAACCGCTACGTGCATGGTTTTGAACTCGGGCAGATAGTTCGAGATCGGATCGCTGAGCGCGAAGTGACCATGCTCGTACAGAATCATCGCCGCGACGCCCGTCACCGCCTTGGTCATTGAATACATCCGGAAGATCGCGTCCTCGGACATTCTTGTGCCGGACTCTTTGTCCATGTCTCCCCAAGCCTTGAAGTAGCCGATCTTGCCCCGGCGAACGACCATGCCGATAGCCCCGGAAAAATGGCCGTCATCGACATGCCCCTCCATCGCCCGGTCTATACGAGCCAGTCGCTCACTTGAGAGGCCGACCTGCTCGGGCTCCGCGGTCTGCAGAGCATCTGTCGCCCAAGCGGAGGGCGCCAGAACGAGAAGGGCAGCGACCGAGACGATCAGGTGTTTCATGAAATCCTCCTGGGTCGGGTGATCGATTCTCACCCGTTCTGTTGACTGACGGCCGAATCGACCAAGACGGTGAAATCGTATCATCAAACGGCGCGAAGACCTCGGGTTCCGTTCGCTCATTCAGCCACAGGGGAATTCTCAACACCTATCCGCAGGCGCCCCATCAAGTTGGTCTCCGCAGACTGGTCCTCACCGTTCCCCGAAACCCAAAAGGGTCCCCCAATGCCTTGAGAAACTAGGTGGCCCGTAATACCAGATTGAACGCAACCAGATAGACTCACGTTCGCATGAAGGCCCCTGCAAATTGCAAGGGCTGCTCCCAGGAGCAACCTTTGAGCCGCAAGCACTCGATGTTGAACTCCGAGCACCCCCCGGTGAGGAGGTGCTCCACTGCAGGGTTCAATACGGGGCAAGTATCTCGGAGCTTCCAGGTCGTGCCCCGACTCCCTCCGTCATTCCCGTGATTTCCGGTATGGGCGGGCTACGATTAGCGGACCCAATATCGACCGGACAGGCGACGCCGAGGCTGAGGCATAAGTGCGCCTGAACCTCACCAGCCAATAGAGAATCGCGGCTGTACCGGCCAACTGAACGGTCCAGGCGAGGATCCCGGGAAAGGGGGTAAGTGGTGCGAGCAGGCCTGTCACGACGATTACGACCCAGAATTCTCCGACTCGGCTTCGATCTCTGGTAATGACCTCCGCTCCTCTCGCCAAGAGCACTGGCACGCTCCACCCGGTGCGAATGAACCCCCTGCAACGGGCGCATCACTTTCCTCGCTACGGTCTCGAATGTGTCAGCTCCGGGAATTGGGATACTGGCTCCACTCGGGTCCTGTAGGCAAGAAGAGTATTCACAGGTCTCTCTCCATCTGTGTCTGTGGCCGTGCCTGTTCCGTGTCTCCGCCCGTGAGCACATATTCCCTGATCAGCGACTTCGCTTGCTAGGCTGGATCGCTCTTTGTTCGACAAAGTGAAGGTGGACCCTGAAGTTCACACGCTTGTGTGGCCCAACCGAGCTGACTTCGATTCAGCGACACTCCACGACTGGCCAGTTTACGAGGACGCCTTCCGTGAACGGGCCAAGCAGTGGGACGCAGTTCAACATTTGGGAACTCGTTCCTGAAACGGACGGGCGACACCGGCGGCCCCTACGTCAGACCAACCCTGATCAACGGTTTCTCTTCCAGGAGTCTGTCCCCGTAATCTCAGATTGGCCACACGACGGCGGGCTCGATGGTCCAAACAGCCGTCGCTTTCCTGCTCCCAGTCAGTGGAATCGTGTCTTGATTCGTCGGGCAACACGGCTTTCCTCATGGTCGAAAGCTGGTTCGCAGAGTTTCATTTCCTCGGCTGTCATACCGGCTACCAGGCAGTGCGCCGCCATTCCTCGTCAATGGTCGAGATGACCCGCGACAGCGCTCGAGCCGCCGAGTCCCTGGCCACTCCAAAGAACGGACTCGCCTCCAATGCGGCCTCGATGGAGGCCCCGTTGCCGCTGAGGTCACTGATGCCGGTTTCCGGTTGTCGGCGTCGGAAAGGCTGCGGATTAATATCGAAGGCCGGGGAGAGCATCCAGCGGCCCCGGCGACATGCAGAATGCCATGGTTCTTCAGGTGGTCGTCGGTGCTCGAGACCAGGATTGTGAACAGGATGCGTCAATTCAATTCGCTCATCTGCTGCCTTGGGTTGGATGCATGGGCCCGCAAACCGTCAGCAATGTCCGTGGAATAGCGTCCGGTAGCGGCTCCGGCCCCTGCAAACGACTGGGCAGAGAGGTAACTGATGCGTTCCCCTTGACTGCGGTTGAACCGCTTGATCAAGGCGGCTGGCCGATTCGTGTCGTTGACTTCCAGCCGTGTCGATGCAGCATCTATGCCTTCGGCGCGAGCAAGGTTCAGCGTTGCGACCTCGGCTCGTTCGACCGGCATGGTGTGGTCGTCCAAGGTCACCTTCGCGATCGCCAATTCACCGTCTTCGTAACGGATGCTCGCCTTGGGCCGGGTGCCGCCGAGAGATCCTGCACTACCCAACAGCCGGTCCCGGTCCGACGCCGTCATTTGCCGACACGTTCCCGCGGCGCTCGCCAAGCCTCTGAGTTCCCTGAGCTCGTTCGGGCAGGGAGTCGGAGGATGGGTACGAGCTAGGGGCATTCCGTCGTCGTCGAAGTAGCGCAACGAACCCTCCCTGGCAATGTCATCCACCGCGAGCAGGTAGTCAAGTTCCGTAAGCTCGCCGCTCCATGCCTTTCGGATCAGTCCGCAACCCCAAGAATCAGGGGAGCTGTCACCAATCGGTCCAGACAACGCGTCTCGGGGATTCGTTAGTGACCCAGACACATGGAAAAGAGATTCTCCAAGCGGCACAGAGCATGCGATGGCGAATCGTTCCGGATTCTCGAGCCATTCGATCGCATAGCGGATCCACGTGCCCGGCGCCTGCCATCCGCTTCAAAGATGATCTCACCGACGGGTTGAGGCCCTTCGCCAGGTGCCATGTGAAATCGGTTCGTGGTCTTGCTCATGGTGTGCCCTCGGCTAGGCCTTTGCCTCCGAGGACCAAGGGCTTTGGTCTACGAATGCGTTGCGGCAAAGCATCGACGTCCAGCATCAGGCCGGTATCGTCCTTGGAGACATCGAGAATATTCCCAAGCCGACGCAGTTCGCCGAGCGCCAGGAGCGCCATCGCCACTGCTCCGACAGCGACACCGGGATCACCCTTCTCAAGCCGAACTACGGTTCCCTGGGAAACACCCATTCGCTCGGCGAAGTCCGCCACGGGCATGCGTCGCTTTTTTCGCGCGATTCGAATGTTGCGACCGAACTCTCGCAATGTACGCGGGACGGACGGCGGATACAGTCTCTGGCTCATAAGAATCAAAATATCGGTTTTTAAAACTTAATTCAAACTATATTCGGAAGGTTAACTCGCACGACCCGTATTCAATGCCCCGGGGCCACCAGTTCGTTCTCGAAACCCTAGGAGATCGATTGCGCGAATCATTGCTCGAGCCCGTTCGAAGGCCAGCCGTCGCATGTTGCTGATCAACGGTTCGCGGTCGAAATCCTTCTCAAGAGAGAGCGGAAGCCGAGCGTTGCCAGCAACTCCAGGCTGTGGAGACGCTGGCCAACGAGCGGACGGAGTCAGGCTGGCGAACTGCCGGGGACACCCGACCCATTCCCATTCTGGCCGGCCTTGGATGAATCTGGCAGGGGATCAGGAAAGACGTGCCTGACCGAGATGCGCCCGGCGAGCCGGACGGGCAACACCGGCAGTAGAATGTCTTGATGGCTGGTAGGGCGCTGACATGAGTCTTCGGCGACGCGAAGCACGGAGACATCGCCGTGCGCGTCGCGCACGGCCAGTCCACGAGTGGGTCGGTGGCGTGCTCTGGCCGCCGATCGTAATCGAGACTCCGGAGCCCACCCACGCGGGCTGGGTGGTCTGGCTTGAGTTGCCGGACAATCTCATCGTCGGTCAAGACGTAGTGGAGCCCGGCAAAGTGGCGGGTGCCCTCACGAGTACGTTGCGCGAGGCCCTGGCGAAGCCTTTGATCGGAGCGCCGCGCATGCCCGGGATGATCCGTGTCGCCGACAACGACGACGCCGCCGAGGTGCGCGCAGAATTCGGGGAAACGATACCTGTCAGAATCGCCCCGACCCCAGAGCTCGAGGACGTCCTCAAAGACCTGATAGAGTCCCTGCCGGATTCCATCGATGACGAAGCGAGCTACTTCGCAAACGGGAAGATATCGGCAGACGCGGTAGCGGATCTGTTCTCGGCCAGCAGCTCTCTCCTCGAAATCGCGCCATGGAAGTCCGCCGCTGACACCCAGTTTCTTCGGATGAACATACCGGATCTCGGCGTCGATGGCGCCTGTATCTCGATCATCGGCAAGCTGGGCGCGATCCGAGGTGTTATGGTCTTCCCGTCGAGGGAATCCGTCGACGCTTTCGTCGCCGCCTGTGCGCCAGGCGCATCCCCGCGCGAGCCCTTCAGCTTGGGCACGGGTTACCTGTCACTCACGTTCGTTCCCGTCGCTGAACTGTCTCGATTGATGCAGACCGAGGCCGCGCACTGCGGATGGCCGGTTGAGGATGGGGTTCTCTGTCCGGTGGTTGATCGCTTCGGCGGGGATGGCCTGCCAATCCCCCTTGAAGAGCGGGATGTCGCGATCGCGGTCTCCTGCGCGCGGGCGCTCACCGCCTTTTTCGTCAAGCACGCTGACAGATTCGACTCGAACACGATCACGCCCGTCTTCGAGTCGTTCCATGACGGCCACGATCGGGAGGTGCAGCTCAAAGTACCTTACGAAGCCTTCGAGGGATTCGAGTTGACCGAACCGACGAGAAGCGCCCGGCCGTCGTCGCCACTCGGAACCGCATCGCGGAGTCCGTCTAAGGGGCGAGTCGGCCGGAACGACCCCTGTCCGTGCGGCAGCGGGCGCAAGTACAAGAGATGCCATCTGGCGGCCGACGAGGGCAGGTCTGCCGGTGTTCACACCACGGCCCGGTTGCACACAATGGACTACGGGCTAATGAGACGCCTCATCCGGTTCGCCAAGCAGGAATTCGGACCTGCCTGGGAAGGGTTCAAGAACGACTTTGCGGACACCGAGCTGAATATCCAACTTTCGCTGCCTTGGTCGGTCTACTGCTTTGAAGTGAACGGGAGAACGGTCGCAGGCGCTTACTTGGACCACCACGAACACCGCTGCACCGTCGAGGAACGGAGATGGCTGAACGCTCAGCGCACGGCATGGCTCTCCGTGTGGGAAGTGGAAGCCGTCGACTATGGGAAGAGCTTGACTCTGCACGATCTCCTGTCGCACGAGCGTCGCACCGTCCAGGAAAAGTCCGGGTCGGAGACGTTGGTTTGGCGCGATTGTCTGCTGTGCCGCGTCGTCGACTATGGCGACATCTCGCTTGTGAGCGGCATCCACGTCCACCCGCTGCCGCCCCGCGAGGCTGCCGGTGTCGTCAGGCGCGCTCGATCCCGACGGCCTGCCAAGCGTCCCGTGCCGATCGAGCGCCTTCGGAAGGCCGCTTTCGGCCGCCGCCTGATCCGGAACTGGGAGCGGGCTATTGAATCGCAGGAAGATAGGCGGATCGAATTGCGCAACAGCGATCACCACCGCTTCGTGCACACCGTGGACCACTTCGACATCCAGCCGGGGGCAGGGCGGGAACTCGACGCCCGTATTGCTGATCTCGAGGGAGCGGAGTGGGACGACTCCGATCCGGATTCGCCGCGATTCGCAATCTCTCGGCCAAGCGATCCGGCAGAGCCCGAGGGCAGGAGGATCCTCCTCGGCCGGGTCTATCTGGAAGCTGCGGAGCTCCGGATCGAGACCGATTCGACGGAGCGTGCGGATGCCTTGCGCCAACGGGTCGAGGCCGCCTGCGGCTCGCGTATCCGTCACCGGCAGCGCGAGAAGAGGGACCAGATGACGTTTGCCATGAAGCGTCCGGACGGACCGCTGAAGCCGGCGAAGCCGCCCACTCCCATCGACGCGCAGGCGCTGGCCGAATTCAAAGTGCGCCACTACGCGGATTGGCCCGACCGGCCTGTGCCACTGCTCGACCAGATGACGCCGCGAGAATGCGCGAGGACTGCTGCCGGACGGGAAAAGGTCGATCTGCTCGTGAAGGATATGGAGAACTTTGAGAGTCGCTTTCAGGGTCCGCGGTTCGATTTCTCCGGGATCCGGCGCGAGTTGGGTCTGGCGCCCAAGTGAGATTGCGACCTGCGCAGAGATCTGCGCGGCGTCGATCGGTTTCGAATCTCGATCGCTTTCCCGTACCCGTGTACTGCCGTTTACCTACAAGTCTAGACTCCGTGCCTCGGCTCAAGGTTCACGATTGAGTTTGCGCGGCTATGAGCCGCTCTTGTCGGCGGAGCCTCGCTAGGTTCCTTGTCTCGGCGTAAGGTTGACGATTGAGCCAGGTTTCGATGCCGAAGTGCCGCTCTCATCCGTTTGAGGCGAATCGTGCCCAGACTCCTTGCTGCGCTGCAACGTGGACGCTTGCTTCAAGCCTCGGTGCCGAGGTGCCGCCAGCGGGCGGGCGAGGCTGAGCATAGCTGGCAACACGATCGTGGCACCTGCTCGGCGGTCCTGGCCTGGTCCCGCGGCTGTATAATCGGGAGTACGGGCGTTCACGCGCATTCGCGTAGTGCATGTCGACGATGGGCACCACAGAGACGGAACTTCCCGCACGTTCATCGCCCAGTGCCACCGCGGTGGCGCCAGAGCGCGACGAAGTCGAGTACCCGGAAGGGCATTGGATCGCGCAGAGCGTTGGGCACGGGGACGCCGTG
>MKWU01003171.1_pt1 | contig 22377 bp, 20 predicted proteins | sample 809101 | NCBI WGS metagenome assembly MKWU01 (sample SAMN05860141, study PRJNA318959) | sponge metagenome | host: Aplysina aerophoba | place: Slovenia: Piran, Adriatic Sea, Gulf of Piran | collected 2013-05-07 | reverse complement strand
GCGCCGGCAACCCCTGGGTCATTCCGAGGAGCGCGCCTGGCCGGCGCCTCGGCAATCTGAACCTGGCCTGGGAAATCGTCCGCGAGAAGGCCGGCCTCAAGGACGCACGAATCCACGACCTCCGACTTCGCTCCCATAGTGCCTATTGAGATGCGTGGACGAGTAGAGCATCGCTGTTCGGCGGTTCCTCGGCGGTGGCATCCTCCAACACTTGCTCCGGGAGCGAGTCGCGGACCGAGTCGATCGCCCCCTTGACCAACTGCTTGACGGCATCGATGAACCGTTGAACGTGAAGCATATCGTCAGACCCACCACCAGGGATCGGAACCTGGCGCTCGTAGAGCGCTTCGACTTTCACCTTGCGGTCGAAGGTGCTGCCGCGACCCCGGAAGGCGTATGCTTCATGCCACTGAGGTTGCGGCTCCTCTCGCAGTTGGCGGTTGCAGAACCGCACAAGCTCACCCGATACACGCTCCTTAACTCGTTCGAGGATCGCCCTCTTGTCTTCAGCGCTTGGGTTCCCTTCCCAGCGCACCGGGCTCTCCAAGAAACGTGCAATCGCAAGTGTCATGTCGCTGAGGAGATTCGATACCGGACGTATGTGGTAGCCATCGTCGAAGCCCTCTGCATAACGACGGCTCACTGCCTTGACGCTCTGCCATGGGAGAGGCCGAAACTCGCTATGTCGTTCGAGGCCCAGCTGACCGCGCCATTGCATTCGGAAACTCTCAACTCCCCTGTGCAGTGCGAGTACCAACAGGTCGTCAGTGTATTCGGGGAAGGCCCGTACAGGAGCGGGCGGCGCCACAATCGAAGTGAGACGGTCGTACAGAGCGTTAAGCTCCGGAACGGCAGCCTTTGGATCGGCCTTCTGGAGCGAGCCGAGATAGAAGGAGTTGCCCTCAAAATGGGTAAGCATGAACCGGGCAACGTCAGGTGTCATCGACTTGGCAATCTGGTGTTCTACTACGTTGCGAACCCCGTCAAACGTGTAGTCGCGCTTCGCCTGCCAACCCTGGATATTGTCTCCCTTCACGGCGTCCATACGACTAAACACCAGCATCGTCTTGATGGTCTGACCGGCGCCACCGATAGCCTCCAGAGCCTTCCCTCCCTCGAAGGAGAACGCCGCATCGCCCTTATGCAGGAGCAGGATCGCATCGCTCTCCGCGAACAGCGAAACAATGTGATCTGGAACATCGGGGGTCACGTTGGCCTTGTGGCCAAGACCCTCGGTGTCGATGAGAACGAAGCGTGGCACTTCGGCATGGGAAGACCAGGACGGGACAAATGGCCCTGCCACCCGGATTCCGTTGACCAGCGGAGTCAGCAGCTTTCCCCACAGGTCGCGATCGATTCCTGAGAAAAAGCGGACGGCGGTAAGGAACTCTCGTCGACTATCGAGCGGTGCCGTCATCAGCCAAAGTCGGGGCCACCCAGTCGTCGTCGTGCGAACGCGACCGAACGGAATATTCTTGGACTTCTCACGCAATTCATCGAGCAATTCGCCGGCTAGGGTGGCGTAGTCGTCGGATTGCTCTGCCAGCTCCTGTATCCAGTCGAGAGCGGTGTTACGTTCGTCGGACGACAACATGTCGAGAGGACCTAGCAACGTCTCGACTTCATTGCGAGCGGCGGCTGTAATCTCGCGTATGGCCGCGACGTAGGTACGGAGCTTGCCGGAGAGGACCTCGGTCTCAGCGGGTGTGACCGCGAGGGTTGAAGCGTCCCCCTGATCCTCCTGAACCTCGCGAGTATTGTCATCCAGAGTCTCGTAGGGATCGATATCGACCTCTCCACGAGGCCAGTCGCCGAGCAAGTACTTGAGGCGAAACCGCATATCGCTGCGTTCAAGAAAGACCTTGGCGATGTCGGCATCGGTCGCATGGTCGACGGTGCGCAAAACCGCCCCGGAAAGGCTCTGACGGACCTCGAAGTCAGCCTCTTCCTCAGACATGAAGGTGATCGCGGCCGAGTAGTCGTCGCGACCCGTAACGACCTCAGTCTCGCAGGTCGTCGTTCGATTGACGGAGGTCGACGGGAAACGGTCGTAGACAGGATGCGAACCGATCAGTTGACGTACGAGTGTTGTCTTGCCGGCACCAGGAACACCGAGAAGCAGAACGCGGGGATAGCCGTCTCCGCGTGGCGGAAACGGCAAGTGTTCATCTCGAAGTGCCCGATAGTCTTGCCTTTTGGATTCGATACCATCGTAGAAGATCTCGACGATCCGAGAGTCAAAGTGGGCCGCCGCCTTCGCGCGCGCGGACGGCGAATGAAACCCTGGATCCGCGAGAAGGCGGTTGAGCTGTTTGACCAATGCCTGAGCAACAGATTTATCGTCCGTCCCAAGCCCTTTTCGAACCTTCCGTCCGGGTTTCCCCTGATTGGAAGGGTCAGGTCGCGATGGATGCCGAAAATCCACGATGAAGGAGCGACGACCGGGATTCTGCCTGACTGAAGCGGTAAACGACGTCTTCATGATGACAAACCATTTGATGTTCCAGGGTGTGCCATACTACTGGCCATACACCATATCGTCAAGCCGAAACTGGCACACTCTGGCACACCGCTCCATCTCGGCTGTCGATGATGGGCAGTTCAGGAACAAGATACCGATCGCCGCGATCAACCGCGCGGAACTGGCTCAGGGACTCAAGGACCTGGCATTCGGAATCGACAAGACGCATCAGAAGGGGCGTTTCGTGAACGCGCGCATCACGCGCGACATGATCCAGGCGTCCTGCACCCCCGTGGGGGAGACTGTCCCGATCACGACAAACCGGACACTTGTAATCGACCGGAACCGCACTGGAACCACCCTCCACAGACAGGCCACTACCCCAGAGCGTAGACACCGACCGAGCGGGTCATTTGCACATCTAAGCGGCTAAATCCGCTAACCATCAAAATCGCCTGGAGAACTGCTGCCTACGAATGACCTATCGTCTCACTCCGAACCACCCATTTGCCACAGTTTCTGAAGTACCGGTTCAACCCTAAAGAAACGAGCCAACGTTACGGATGGCGAATCGAACGTTGAAGTCGTACCCTTGGTGAACGTATGGGCCGCACTGCGTCGTTGTCTATTCAGGGTACCCAACTCTGATTTCAATAGTGTCAAACTTCCGTCCCTCTCCAATGCCTTCTCGAACTCTAGAAGCCTAACCGTACCAATAGCCACAGCAAGGAGTTCACGAGCCTGAGGCAAGTAGGTAAATCCATAAGTTGCTTTGATTTTGTCTTCCAGCACATCACGCGATCTGTAAGTTCTCATCTTTCGCCGAACACAGTTCCTCGCAATCTCATCAAATCCCTCTTCAACCCATCCACTTAGCTCCAACACAGATAGTTTTGAGAAAATCACTGGCCGTTCTTGCTCATAACTTGATATATGCCTATTATATTCCCGGTCCAAAAAAACAAGAGTCCTTTTGATCCTCCTAGTATGCAACATTAGCAAAAAATCTCGATCGCTCTGGCCAATCGTCCAATAACTCTATCTCTTGCAGCTAATCCTTCGCGTAGTGCCTCCAGTCCAAACAGATCATCTTCCAGAAGTTGAGCGAACTTCCGTTGCAACTGGGCGTCACTTAGTTCCTGCAGATTTTCCAAATTATGTATAATCCCTACCAATACAGCTTCCGTTGTAGCCTTACTGAGTCTTGGGAGCGGAGATTCTTCAAGAATCCGTTTATAAAGCAAAGTCATCGCCGCCATAAATCTACACTCGAAGCTCTTAAGCACCTGGTGTTCGGCGTTCCGATAGCGTGACATGTAACCATTTAAGTGTCTTGATAGCGGACCTCTATAGCTTTCAAAACCCTCCGAAAACGACAATACGCGGAGTATGAACTCTTCATTAGCCTGACGATATTTTCTCGTCGCATCAATCGAAAAGACGTCTAAGAAAAGCTGCGAGGAAGCAATTTTCTTGAGAAGACGATTAAATTCTCCAGTGTATATGCAATTCCGTATTTCCTGATTCGTCAGCTTCAAACCGCCAGTATTCAATCTATGAAAAATTGTAAATAGGTATTCTTGATGGCTGCGTTTGCTCAAATCGCAACGCAATACTGTCACTGGAACTGCAGTGTTTTCTACCCTAACGAAGATTTCATTGTGTTCCCGGAAAATATAGTCAACAGTTTTGTTCGCGATCCTATGGTCGATATCAGAAAGATTCGATAGCCTCCATCGTCGGTCAGATAAGAAACGAATTATCGACGACATTCTTTGAAGACCATCCACAACTTGTCGGCGTTCGGTCTTGTAGTCGAGACTGATACACATGCTTGGAATTGGCAATTGTTTTGTCAAGGAATCGATAAATCTAGTTTGATCACTTGGTGACCATACTAGGTCGCGCTGGTACTCTGGGGAGATGTCGAGTTGATCTGCCTTGTACAATCGATGCAAGTCCGCACAAGATCTCAATTCATTGAACGCCACAATGTCCGTAGGGGGTGTTTCCCCTGACTCATCTGTTTCGCTAAGTTGACGTTCCTCATTCTCAAGGATTTCGTCAAGTTCCTCGGCGGGCAAATCATTTTCTTCCCGGAACTCATCGGGCACCAATATCGAGCGTAGGTTACCAGCATGTGCGTCTTCCAGATGCAGAACATACAGCCCGAGCCTATCCGGCCGAAGTCCAATGGCATACTCTCCTTGGCCCTTGTCCTGAAGTTCAGCCCCCACGTCATTGGCCGCCTGAAGCGTGGCTGACTTGATCTGGATCGATGGCGACGCGCCAAACGGACCAAGACGGCGTTGCGCATCAAAGCCAGCGAACACTCCGAAAGTCCCGCCCCATCCAAGTATCACCGTACGACCATTTGGCTCTGCCTCGAACCTTTCAACGCCCGTAACTTGGATGCGAAACTCTTCCTCGGAACGAGATTTCCCTCCATGCGATAGGTTCCAAATGTACAACCGTACGGTGTATTCATCCCCTTCTCTCTCCATTGTGAAACGAACCGGGTGCTCACCTTGCTTTGTGAGGAACGTCACCGCCCATCCGTTGGCGGCGAGAGCATCGACCACAAGGGCGATCAGTTTCTTCTTCGTTAGTCGAGCCACGTGCTGCTCTCCTTGACCTCAGGCTTCGGTCGCATACAGCATTCCTGCGACGTCCGGCGGGAGGGTGTTGCCTTTGTCTAACCGCCGCAACCCCTCGTTCATGAGGTGTTCGACAAGACGATAGGGGCGACTCTCGTCGGGATACAATGCCTCGACGACCGCTCTGAGCGCGCCATCGGAGTCGACGCTTCCAACGTTCCATTTTGTGCTCGCGCCTTCTGTAGTTCCGCGGCCGGTCCCTGCCTGGATTGCATGCGCCATCGCAAACTTCGCAGCCTCGATCTCGGAGGCAAACAGGCCTTCGGTAGCCAGCGCAGAAAGCACCCGTTCATTAGCGCTAGTTATGCCTATTGTCTTCTTGTCCACCGCCTTCTCGGGTGCCATTGACCCCTCCTAAAGCTGAACAAGTTCAGTGTGCCGGGCTGAGCGCCGTTCCAGCGCCCATTCCGCTCGGAGCCGTCCCTTCAGCGCTTGGCGAGCTCGATCTGGCGGAAGTTCTTCCTCATAGACGAGGAGAACCACCTGATCCGCCATTTTGGGAAGCACCTCGACTATGTGCGACCGATGGCCCCCATCAAGTCGTCCAAATGGCGAGTCGATCACAATGGGACCGCGAAGCTGGGCGTTGTTCTGTAGCGCAGCGACAAGTGATAGAGCCACCACGTGTTCCGCACTGGCTGAGCGTATGGGAATATCGCTTCCGTCCGTATGGATGATTGTAAGCCCGTAGCTATTATTTATCCGCAATCCGGCATAGTCCGGTTCTGTTGTTAGCATTCGGAAATATCGGCTTGCATCGGTCTCTACTCTGTGGCGGAGCTGCTCGCGGTAGAGCTCTACCCCTTCCTTGAAGAGTTCGTGCATTTCGTTTGCGACGTCGCGGCGAAGCCGTTCAGTTCCTATCTGATCGCCCGCCATTTTATACAGCTGTTTCTGGAGCTTGTCTCGGTAATTTGCGTTCGAGGCGATTTTCTCTGCTGTGGCGCGGACACCGTCCTCCAAGGCAGCGATCTGCCGGACGACTGAATCGTACTCACGCCTTAGCCCTTGGAGCTCGTCTTCAGCATTACCAGTGATTTGTTTCTCAATCTCCTCAACCTCGCCCAACTTCGAGTACAGGTCGCGCCTCGACGCCTCAAGGTTTGACCAAAGTAAGCGAAGCGCCTCTGGGTTGGAAGCAGCAAGCTGCGCTTCAAGCGCATCTAGACGACGACGAACTGCCGACAATTCACGCTGCTTGGAATCCAGCTCGCCGGCATCACTCTCGGACAGCAGTGCACGAATGTCCGTCCGCGCTTCGGAAGATATCTCCTGCAAACAAGTCGGGCACGCCGAAGTACTTCCTTCGACTAGGCCGTGCAATACTTGCACACGAGTAACTGACGTCTGGAGCTGCGTTTCGTTTTCGCGGTGGCTTTCCACGGCGGCCATTAAGTTAGGCCGGAGTATCGCCGACCACGCCTGTGCCATCGCCTTTGAAATGGCATCTTGCTTCGTTTGGATGACCGGCCGGAGCCTCTTCACCTCGTCCAGAAGCCTATCCCTCTTGTCCAATAGTGATGCCATCCGTTCACGACGTCGCATGTCGTCCTCAGTCGCGACTTTACGCGCGCGGAGGTTCTCAAGCTCCTTCTCGTGGCGGAACAAATCCGATGCGAGAATCTCCCGTTCCTCAACAAGGCTCTGGAGTTGGTTGCCGTATTCACGGGTTTTTTGGTCGCGTTGCGCAGCCACCGCGACCCGCTTTTCCGCGCGATCCAGAGCGGCCTTCAGGCTGTCGCGCGACTTCGTGAGCGTGGGAAGGCCGAGGATCCGTTCAATTGCTTGGCTGATCTTGGGACCCATGTCGGTGTCGCCGTGAAGCAGATCCTCGTACTCTTGAAGTAACTCGCCATCGAACAGGAAAAACCTGGCGATCTGTTCGGGTAGGATTCGATCGAGCTCCAAGGCTGCTTGTTGCGCCGGTAGGATGTGCCCGCCGCGCTCCAGGAAATAGTCCGTTACATAGTCGTCGTGGCCCGCCGGGTTGGCCGCACCGGTCTTGGGGCGACAAGTGCGTGTAAGACGGTAGTCAGCGCCCGCGTGGGCCATAGTGAGCCGTACTTCGAAACTCTGCGCACCGTCAATACGCGCCTCCCAGTTGACCATGTCGTGGAACGACACAGCCCTGCGGCCTCGTCCGAGGATCTTGCCAAATAGCGCGAACCGAAAAGCATTAAGGAGCGTAGTCTTGCCGCGCATGTTCTCGCCGTAGAACACCGCAACCCCCTCAGCGTCCGGCAGACTGAAGCTCTGCTCACCCTTGAAGGCACCGAAGTCCTTGAGATGGAGCGATTTGAGGTGGAGCATCAGACGACCGCCGTCGTGCATTTGGCGATTGCCTCGTCGACCAAGCGGCCCACGTTCTCTGATGGCATCCCGTCGGCGTGTAAGCGGAGAATCTCTAGGACGAGATCGCGATCAACGCCCGGAAACCGCTCCGACCGCACCCGTTCCATCGTATCTGTAACCGTCTCGTCACGATTGGTGCTCACATCGTCAGGCATCAGCAGTCTCCGTCTCTTCGTTTTCTTCTTCGTCGGCCTCAAAGCCGAGTCCCGTAAGTGTAGTCCAGTCGAAACCAGCGGCCACTGCTAGACGGCGAAGGTCTGCGACGCTGCCGGGATTGATGGCGTGGCTGCCGAACTCGATCGCCCGGGCCAACTCAGCCTTCAGGATCGATCCGCCCATCGCATTCTCATCATCGCTTTCGGGTACAACGACTACATCATGGAGCCGGGCAAATGACTTACCTGGCGACCGACGCAATACCCGTCCCCGTCGCTGGATGAACTCGCGCGGATTCCTCGACGAGGCGAGAATCAGGGCGTGTGAAACACTAGGAATATCTACGCCCTCGTCTAGGCAGCGAATGGACACAACGACTCCTCCGCGTTCGCCGAACACTTCTAGGGTGCGACTGCGATCGCCGAGCATGGCGCTGTGATACTCGTACACATCCTCAACGCCAATCGAAGATATCGACTCCTTGACGGCAACGAGCTGGGACTGGTCATCACAATAAACTATCCAACGGTGTCCCCTCTGGTACGCCCCGGCGAGTACTTGCGCCGCCAATGCTACCTTCGCTCGCGCCGATTTTACAATTCGCGCTCGGCGAATCAGTAGCAGTTTCAACCGCATCGACAAGCCTTCGGAAACGCCGCCGCTCTCATCCACCGATCGTGCATACAGGCGCCGGAACTCATCTGTCGCCTTCACCCACGCGTCGCGCTCATCATCTTGCAGGCGAATCGTATGTACATTGTATGCATACGGCGTCAGCGCACGCGCATTGATCGCGTCCTCAAGCTCGAATGGAGGCGGCACGACACCACAAAAATACTCCATCAGCGCCGCCGTCCCGTCCGGATCGCCTGCACGCTCCGGAGTCGCGCTAAGTCCCAGCCTAGCTCCCGTATCAAGGGTCAATAGCCGACGAGCACTGTGGGCACCCAGTCGATGGACCTCATCGGCAACCATAAAAAGATGTCCACCACCTACGCACAACCCGCAAAATTCCTCCGTCGACGCACTTTGGACCGTGGCAAGAACGGCCCTGGGCGCACCATCGCTCGGCCGCGTCCAAGTCCGAAGACGCCCCCCTTCGCGCCAACGACTGTATCCCCCGCCGCAGATCATAAACTGGAGGCCCGCGTCCCCGAATGTCCCACGCAGTTCACTCTCCCACTGCTTCAGAAGAAGTTCGCTGGGGACGAGCACCAGCGGAACTTCTCCGCGTCCCAGACCATCCCCAATCGCGCAAAGCGCAGTGTAAGTCTTCCCAGACCCCGTAGCGTGCTTGAGAATCCCTCGGCGCCCCCGCGCCTCCCAGGTTTCCAGCGCCAACACCTGGTGCGGGCGGGGCGTCCGTCCGCCAGCCTTTCCGGCATCAGCCGACCAGCGAGCGGCCCTTTCGAGTTCAAGGCAGATCTCGTCTACGAACTCCGGCCAACGGCCCGCGTCGGCCGCAGAGACAATGGCCCTACGTGCGGTGTCCGGAAGCGACCGAACCGAAATTCCGGGCCAGTCATCCTCCCATACGCGCTCAAAGTAGTCTGCTTCATCGGCGACACGCTCCCGCTCCCCGTCATCCCGCCAGCTCAAGAAGACATCCACTGACTCGAGGTTGCCGTCGCGAGCCAGACCCGGCCACGTCTCGTTCATGGATCCCTTGAACGCGACACAATCGTCAAATCTGTCTGCTAGGATCCCGACTTTGTCATGAAAGAGCCGCTTCGGCCTTCCCCCCGCCTCCTCGCCGACCCACGCAACCTTACAGTCGATCACCCCAGCTGCCACTAGCGAAGCTAGAACGATAGCAGGCTTGACCAACTGCTCTTTCTCCATGAGCTCGCGGAAGGACTCTGCAATAGCGTGACCCGCCGCTATCTCGGCGCGCTCCGAATAGCCCTCGCGCAGCGCCTCATGATCCCCCTCCGAAAGAATGGGAGAGCAAATTAACCGCATCTTGCCACCGGCAGCGGCAAATGCCTTAATGCTCGGCCATGCCAGAAGGAAGATCGTGCTGGAAAAGAAACCCACCGCCCGGTCGTAAGAGATTGATGCACCCACGGCCGGCAGGTAAAAGTCGGCCGCGATGTCGTCCTCCGGCTTGTGATATGCCCGTTTGAAATCGTGATCGCGGAGACGCTGCATCGTCAGCCCCGGGCCATTCGATCACGAGTGATTACCACCCGACGTACCAAGGCGTCGGCCAAACGGGCTGGTGGGCAGGCCAGTAGCGTCTCCATCGCGGCCACCCCATCGGCAGGACGAAGCCGCCGCTCCTGTCTAGCAATCTTGCCGGCGGTCGCTTGGATTAGCGTTTCCGACTTCACTTGGACGTTTCGCGACCAAGCAAAATTACTGTAGAGTCCGGCATCCCAGAGAATATAGACGTTCTCCTCGGCAGCGTACCCTGCCAGTAGGACTATCCGCCCACCGCTTTGATCGAAGCTGCCTCGAGCGCCACGTTCTTGACCTGGAACGATCAGCTGGACCTTGTGCTCGCCCAGCGGTCGCCCGCCAGGGGGACGGGTCGCATTAAAGATGTACAGCCGGATTCGAGAAGGCAGCGGTGCCGCAAGGTCAGCTTCAAGAGGCTTACGCTCAACCGTTCCGTGCGAGCAGACGGCGCCCCCGAGAGCATCTAGGAACCTCCGATGCAACTCCGACTGCGAAACGCGCACCGTGAGAAGCTGCACTCCGGAGTTCGCCGACAGACTCTCAGGATCCGTCGACATGGCCGCTTCGTGTGCAGTCCCTACAACACTCCTCGGTTCGTTTTCAATGATCTCCCGCGTAGTGGCCCGCGGATCGCAACCACTTGAAACCCGTTCAAGCCACCGTTCCAATTGATCGCGCCGAACACGCCACTGCCCTCGCACGCTGAGGCCGGGCAACTGTCCGCCGCCAAGCATCGTGGTGACGGTCCTCTCGGTCAGCTTCAGGCGCGAGGCAACTTCGCGGATCGCCAGCATCTCATTCACTCCCCACTCCCACTCACGTTTCGTGAACAGCCTCCATGCCGACATCAGCGAAACTTTGTGATCTGTAGCTCAGTCCACCCCCAACTAAGTCAAGCCAGATCTCACTCTAACGCCGACCGTACCTCATGAAATTCAGGTAGGTCTTCGCTCCCTTCCGACATTAGACGCCTCATTACCTCGGCGTGGACACCTTGGACGCCCCGAGCCTCCACCCCAGGCGTGACGCGCGCTTCACTGACCAGCGTCGTGAGGTTAGCTTTCTCTGGCTTGGCCGGCTTGTTTCGATTCACTTCAGTAGGTTTACGCAGGTTCATGATGACATCGAAGTGCGCAACGTTCTCCGCCCCACCGCGCCCCTTGTAACCCTTGTGGCTCTGCTGTTTCCGATCCAGCGAGGATGCGTCGTAGAACTCGAATCCAGCCGACGAGGCCGCTCCGCTAAGCGAGCGCCAGATGGCGCTGTCCGTATTGTGGAAGACGACCGTAGCCCATCCGCCTGGCTTTAGTACGCGACTGATTTCAGTCATGGCACCTGCCATCAGGTCGCTATAGTCTTCGAGCGTCTTGCCGCCGTCCTCAAGCGACAACGACCGATTTACGACGGCCTCCAGCGTTGGGTCGGTCACGCGTCCAAGCCATGCTTCCCAAATAAGGTTGCAGTCGGAATAAAAGATGTTCGATCCGAACGGCGGGTCGGTAAAAACGTAGTCGATGCTGCCATCCGCTATCTGTGAGAGGGCTGTCGCGCTCCCTGTTATGACATGCGGAGGTTCATTTGCCGTCGGTTTGAACGCTGCATAGTACGAGCGCAGTTGACGAATCTTTTTCCCCATCACCCGAAGGACATTGGCTTCTGCGGAGAGTTGAGGTACATAAAGAGTGCCGGTGAGTGGCCGATGACCGCCACGCGCGTTAAAGCGCCGCATTCGGGTTCCATGCCAAGCCGTGTTTGTGAATGCGAAAGCCAGCGCGCAGCGAATTCTATCGTCTGGCTCTTCAAGAATTGCTTTCCACAAAACCGCCAAGGCCAATCGATTTCGGTCTGTGTACATATCGCGCACCGATCGAATGCCTCTGAGATGAAGAGCGCAACGCTGGTACATCTCCCGGTCCGAGCCCAATGAAACATCGGGGAACGGCAACTCGTCGATCTCTTCACTGAACCGCCGTGTATCGACAATGTCCTGAATGGTAGCGGGTCGCTCCCCGCTCGAACCATCGGATCGATCGAAGGCAATCCAGGCAGGAACATTTTCTACCACTTTGAAACGTCGCCGCTCGGCTTCGTGACAGCACCTAGGGCATGTTGTCTTTCTCCCCAATCGTCCGGACATTCTGTCTATCGTATCCCAAAGAAGGAAGGTCTCATTGCACTGCGGACACTGATGCCGGGTGCTCCACAAGGTCCATCTGATCATCGCCGGCGTACCATTTTCGTCGACGGTGGCGTAGTACCGCTCAAAATCAGATTCCACTGAGCTGGCCACTCGATTGAAGGCGCTCTCCAAAACGTCACCGTTGCAAGTGTGGGTATGGTTCCACGCCAAATGCGCCGCCGCAGTCGATAGATCGTTCAGTATTGCTCGTCTGCCCATGAGTGCTGCGGCTACGCCAGTCATTCCTGAACCGCAAAACGGATCCAGGACCACGTCCCCCGGATGCGTGAAGTGCTCGATGAACGGCGCGATTGCTTCCGGAGGCACCTTTGTGTGATAGCTGTGCGCGTTGTAGAATACGGTGTTGCGAGAGCCTGGGACATTCCGGTGACTCGGAGGACCTAGGGGTGAGGGCCCACCGACGCCGACTGGCAAAGGACCGTTGGAGAGATATCCGGCAACAAAGTCGACCATCTCACATTTGCTCATTGCATCTGACTTGAATGCGCGTCTCTCTCCTATTGCGTCTATGGTAATGCCAGAGGCTGACAAGTCGGCCCGTAGAACGTCGCTCAGCACGGAGGTATAGAGATGGTCCGGGTCCGATTTGCCATCCGCCAAAGCCCGCTGGATAGAGGAGTCGATAAACTCTGGTGGAGCAACAACGCGCTTCCGCGCTGGACGTGTACGATGCGCGAGGCATAGGGTGAGGTCTAGTCGTGTAACCCGCTCCCGGCCGAGCTGGCCCTTCACCCCCTTTATCGACGGTTGCCCCTTGTTCAGGACATGAACGCTCTGCGTCACCAAACCGGCATCCGAAAGTGCGTCCTGGACTTCCGTCCAAACCCGGTCATTGTTATTGGAAAAGGCGAGTACGCCTCTACCGCCGCGTCGCATAACGCGCGCGGCCTCAGAGAATGCTTGAGCCATGAGGTCACCGTACAATTCTAGGTCCTTACCGCCCGCCGCGCGGGGCCTCCTTTGGTTGACCACGATCTCGTTTGTTTGGTCGGTTTGGGCGCCCAGCCAAGCGTCCCAAAGGAAGGAACTATCAGCATAGAAGATGTTCGATCCAAATGGCGGATCCATAAATACCATATCGACCGATTGATCCGGGATACACTGAAGATCGGTAGCCGATGATTGGAAGACCTGAGCCTGCGTTCTAATACCCTCACGTGTCTCGTAGAACCGTAACACGTCAGCCGCCTTACGCCTGAATAGGCTCAACACGTTCCACTCGTATCTCAATGACGAAACGTACATCGTGCCTGTCATGACGTTAGTTGGCCGCTTGGCATTCCACTGATAGCGTTTCGAGGCGCGGTTGACGCAGGCGGTGAACGCGAACAGAAGCGCCTCGCGCATACGTCCTTCAGTCACTTGTACGATTGCATGCCGGAGTGCCGCCAGAGCATGCAGGTTACGTTTGGTATAAAACCCGGCGGCGTCTGCGATTCCCATAGCCGAGTGCGAAGAGCGCCACATTTCGCGATCAGACCCAAACGCAATCGCCGGAACCCAATAGGGAATTGCGGTCGATGTGACCTCGGCAATCAACTCTCGTTCGGTAATAGTCGGAATGTGAGACGTTATCCTGCGTCCAGGTCCCTTTACATGAGTGCGAACAGGTACTTCACCAGTCCAGGTCAAATTCGCTTTATCGAGGATACGAGTGCATTCGGGGCAGACCAGCTCCTTCCCAGATCCTTTTTGCAAAGCGTTCCAATAAGTGAGTTCCGTCCCGCAACCGCCGCAGTTAAACACATCGCTCCAGACAGTATATTCGATACACTTGTCGCCTGTACCAATCGGTGTGTAAAGCCAATCAATTGTCGGTTTCACCGCCCGTTCGATGAGCATCAGCGCGTCGGCGAATTGCGCCAAGTCGCATGGAGTAGTGTAGTTTTTCGCGATATGTACCGCTGCTGGAGATAGATCCGACAACAGTGCATTGCGACCGATATCAAGGGCGGCGACTCCGGTCATGCCAGAGCCACAAAATGGGTCACTTATGAGATCGCCCGGATCGGTGAACGCTTCAATGAATGGGATGATCGCCGATGGCGGTACCTTGGTATGGTAGCTGTGTGCGCGATATGTCGTGCTCGCTTTACTCACATTGATGTGGGGTGGAAGTGCAAATTTTCTCTCCGTCAAACGCCTACGGCGCGGCTTTGAAGAAGGTCGGACCGCGGGTCGGGACGGGTACACGATCGCATTCTGTTCAGCCCAGACCCGTACCGCGGCGGTCACGGCAGCGGCATTCGCGTCGATGGCACCCTGGACGTCTCTCGGCAAGCGACCCGCTTCTAGTAGCAGAATCTCAGGTGGCAGGCCCAACGCCGCACTCAGACTGGAGACTTGATCCTCGGTCGGCGCGCGCTTTCCACTTTCGACCAAGCTCAAGTAACTCTTGTCCACGCCAATGGTGGCGGCCAACGCAGTCTGCGAGATGCCCAGGGCCTTTCGACGATGCTTTATGTATGTTCCAGCTGATCCCATGACATCTTCTCCAGTCAGATGATTGTGGGGTTGTTGACGGAGTTTGTCAACGCATTAGCTAGAATGATTGAGATTTTGTCGATCCAGGTGTGTAGCTTCGCGACTGACAGTGACTGCCCTCCCTCGAATCGGAGTCAGCGGGGTACGTAGTCCACCATGTGGAAAATCACCGCGAGTCGTTCTGGTTGGGGATATTGCTCCGCACCCCCGAATCTGGCCAGCAGCTGTTCGCGATGTACGTAGCGAAGAAACGGCGTCGTCGCGTGTCTGAGGCGCCGATGTCGTTGTTTCCATGCGGTTTTCGAGGCTCCTCGCTACGTCACGGCGCCGCGCCGAGTGACCGGTACGGTAAGCATACCGGAAACAGCCCGGTTCCAAGGGCAACGCACGCTGTGTGGCTCCTGTCGTCGATGCCTCTCCTGGTGGACGCGGGCGCTCCGTTCGTGCAGCGCCGCCGTCAAGTCTGGCCCGCAGCCAGCCATCCCGCTTCGTTTCCGTCCGTCGTTCCGTTGCCGCCGTACAGCCCGCAGGGGTTTCCGCCAGCGCGTGGCCGCGGCTTTGTGGTGTTCCTTCAACTCTCGTCTCTCGCGGTCCGCGGCCGCCAGGTCCGGCACGTCGGCATTGCACGGCCCTCCTTGCACGTTGTCCGCGTTCCGCCATCGGGAGTCGAGCCGAGGGGACGGAGGACGCTCCGGCTGGGGCGCGGAGAGAGGCGCCGACACGGCCTGGAGCGGTTCTTTCCCGACGGGAGTACGACATGACGGCGAACACGAAACTCATTCACGCCATCGCCGACGCCCTCATCGACGAGTACGGCGTGGAAGCAACCGAGTGGCTCGAGGACGGCGGGTGCGCGAACGTCGAGCGCATCCTCGGCGAATGGCGCGCCGCGATCGAGGAGGGCCGCTGGATTGAGCGAATCGAGGACGTCCTGGTCCTCCGGGCGCTCCGCCATGAGGCGCACTGGGTGGAGGTACTCGGCGGGCCGGACGCGGAAGCGCTCATCCGGGAGCTCGTGGACGAGGACTGGCGCGCGCAGGGGTTCGAGACGGCTACGCGGATCGGCGAAGTCTTCGCGCACGAGCTCCTTCGTGGCGACACGGGCGAGCCGTTCGAGTCCATCGAGTACGACTGGCGCGAGCACGGGTGCGCGATCCGCGGCGAGGACGACGAGCAGCCGTGGAACGCGGCATCCCCCCTCTCGGGCGCCGAGACCCGGGTCGAGGCGTGTCTGGCCGAGGCGCGCTACGTCGAGCGCCGGGTGCCGTTCGTGGATCTGCCGGGAAGCGTGCGCCAGGCGAAGGCGGCGGTGGACGCGGGTGACGAGAGCGGATGGACACCGCTCGCGGACGGTCCGGTATTCCGGTACGTGCGGGCCCTGCGCGAGGCCGGGGCGGAGCGGACCATTCCGCCGGACCTTCGGCTTCGCACGCTCTACACCGTCGAGCTCGTGTGCGCCCCCGGGCGTTCTGTGGTGCTCGTCGAGGAGGGGCTTCGCGGCCGGCTCGCCGACGTCGCCTCGAAGGCGGTCGAGAGCGCGCGGGTGAGCGAGCGGTGGCGGGTCGAGCCCGGCGAGCCGATCTTCGTCAGGCGCATCCGCTACGACCTCGACGAGTGGTCGGACCTTCCGGTACCGGGGGGGTATCGGATGGACCCGTTCCGTGACTCCCGCTGAGTTCAGTCTCCGCGGCGCCCTGTAGCCGGGCAGGCCGATATCGGCGCGCGGTCCCGCTCCGCGGCAGGCCGCAAGCCCGTTCGCTGCTGGCGCGGTTCGCCTTCGCTTCGCACGGGCGCCTGGCATTCGGCGCCTCCAGCCCCGGTCCGTTGCGCGCCACGTTGACGTGATGCCCGGCGGGCATCGCCGGCGCACCGCATCGCGAACGCCCGACCTTCCCCCGGCGTCTTCGCCACCCCCATCGGTCGAGCCGCGAGGAGGCGGAGCCCGACGGCGGCCGGTCGAGGCGCGCGTGGCCGAGCGAGTCCGCCGCGCCCGTCCCTCGCCATCCACCCGAAGGGGGAGTCCGCCATGTCCACCAACATCACCGAGCCGCACCGCCACGCCTTCCAGGCCCTGCCGAGCGGCGAGTACGACAACTTCGCGCTTTTCTCGTGCTTCATCGACGGTGCGCCCGGCGCCGCCATCGTTGCCGTCAACCCGTGCCCACCGGCCGAGGAAGGCGCGGCGCCCGAGTACGCCGTTCGACCCCTGTTCGTCTCCGTCACCCCGGCGATGACGATCACCGACCACGACGGCACCGAGGCATGAGCGGCGATCCGCCGCTCCGCCTTCGTCTCGACCTTCCCGTCCCTGCCGAGTGCCGCGCGCTGATCGAGCGCGGCGCGCTGGTCGCGGTCAATTCCTCCGGCGGCAAGGACAGCCAGTGCATGACGATCCTGCTTTCGCGCATCGTTCCGCGCGAGCAGCTCCTCGTCGTTCATGCACCGCTCGGCGAGGTCATCGCCAAAGCACCACGCGCTCCGCCCACGTTGCGCGCCACTCGCTAGAATCCACCGAATAGCAGCGCCAGCATTCGTACAAGTTGGCCTAAATTCAAGCGGACAAATCGATCCTCGTAGCTACTCCATCGCTTGAAAGCGCATCTCGAATCGCTCCTCATCAAGCGCCGCTTGGATTATCGTCAATTCTGCACATTCCTCCTTCAGAGCGGCGACTTCCGTGCCACTTACTCGTGCACCGATGAAGAGGCGCGTGATCGCTTCTCTTGGAAACCCAAAGCAGTGCAATGGCCTACTGTTGATCTCTATGGTGATGCAATTACCGCTCTCATTTGTTGAGTTTCCTTGAGGCTCCAAGCCATTTAGACACTTAGCAACCCTAACTTCTTCTTCATAGGCCCACTCCAATGGCTTCGTCAGAAACAACCGCTGCCACTTCTCGTAGTGGCTCAATACGAAATGATGCGTTGCGCCAACGACAATTCCCTCGTCGAAATTTGAGACGAATGGCCCATTCGACCTATGTCGGGAATAGATCACGGTTCCGAATTGGGCGGGAATCATATTTGTCTCTACGTCCGTAAATCCCGCGTCTTCGACATTGATCTCAAGCACAGCACCAGCGTGACTATCTGCATAGTGCGCCCACATCAACGCGTTCGAGTATGACCGGGTGAGGGACAGAATTGCAGTCCGTTCCTCCCACAGATGGCTCTTGGCAGTCGCTCGAATACCTTCAAAGACACCGCTGATTGGGTCTGTCGTGGCCGGTGACGGCACATGGGGCCTATCGAACGGGTCGTTGAAGAAGCCAGGCCGTGAAAATCCAATTCGTGCAGAACAAAAAATCTGTCGCGCTGCACCGATCGAAGCATATTTGTACAAGATCATCGCAGTTCGCCAGCACCCACTACACACATCGAAGACCCGGCGATCTTCTCTGTCATGTTGCGCCCTTCGGCTAGGCGGCCAACGACCGAGTCGGTGCGCCTCAGCGTGAACCGTTGGGCCTTCATAGTCACGGATCTGCACATACGGGACATTCCAGCGCCGGTAGCCCTTCCGCCTGCGAACGGGTTCCGCCGCACGCGTCGCACACAACCACCCCTACGAACGTCTCGCAGTGCAGGCATCTTCCATGATGAACACCCTGTGTTTCGTTGAGCGGGTCGAAGCATACGCCGTCGGCTTCACCGCATAGGGTGCAATTGGCGAACGCCGCCATGTCCATATCGGCGGTCAATCCACAACAGTGGCAGAAATAGGTATCGGACGCCCGTGCGCTGAGCGCGTCGACGCCGCATACCCAACAACGGTACACGTTTTCGCCATCAAGGCTTTCGAGCGCGGAGTCGACGGACTGATCGCGATACGGCCTGAAGTTAGTCAGGCGTTCGAAGACGTCCTGGTCCAGGAATCGGTCATGGGTTTGCATCTCGCCTTGATCCCTGTCTTGGCCCGCCCCGAATATCCCTAGTGCCCCGATCAGGACCCACGCTAGTTCCATTCGTACTTCATCGACATCAATGTCTGCGGTGAAATGAACGAGCGCGTTCCGCAAATTTTGAGCGCGTCCAAACAACTCCCGCTCTGTATCGCTGAAGCCCTCATCCTGCCAAATTTTCTTGAGACCTTCGCTATAGCCAATCGTCCGGAGCCTGCCCGAACTCGCTGCGGCAACGAGGTCTCCTCTTGGTATCGCCCCCTTCACGATCGACCTGAACCCGCCCTCTGTTACCAATCGGTACTTCAACAGCAACTCGATCGCCGTCTGAATCGAAACGACACCCACCTTCGCATCTCGAGCCGTCGCTCCATCAGCAAATAGCACTCGAAGGCCCGTATTCAGGAAGTCGCGGGCATTCGCGAACACCAAGTCTCCCGGGCTTGGCCCTTTCTCTCGACCCATCACCGTCGCGCTTTTCAATTCCGCTCCACTACGAGACTACCGCACCACGCATGTCGCCCCCAGGCCCGCGTTCCCTTGCCTATCCCCCAAGCTCGCCGCCGAGAGAAAGAGGCTGCCCGTGAGCGGACCGGCGGATGGATGTCCGGGGGAGGGCATCCCCGCCGTTCCCGACCACCGGCACGACGGAGACGGCGTCATAACGGCAGCAATCGCTTTCCTGACAACATGGCGTCCACGTTCCTGACGCACTTCTTCAGCAGCGGCCACGCGAATTCGCGCAGCGTTCCATCCGGATCCGTGCTTCCAGGGCCGTAGAGCGGAACCCAACGCTCGCTCAACGTCGCCTACTCGTCGACAAGGCTGTACGAACCGTCTTCATGCTGCACGAACAGTTCGGTATTGCCGCCGGGGTTGCCCACCCGGTGCTTGGGCAGGAAGTTCGAGTACGTCCTCTCACTCCACCCGGAACACGCCCTTCTCACGTCGGCGGCTCGAAACCGCTTGCGCAGGTTCCCGGCGTGCACGGCACGGCGGATATCGCTGATGAAGCTCCGTCCTGTTGGAGGCTCGGCCGGCATCAGTTCAACGCCTCCTTCAGAGCCTTCCCGGCCTTGAACGACACCCCGGACGACGGGCCGATGGCGATGCGCTCGCCGGTGCGCGGGTTGCGGCCCTCGCGCGCCGGCCGCTCGGTCCGCGCGAACCTGCCGAAGCCCGCAATGGTGACGTCGTCGCCGCGTACGAGCGCCTCGGCGACGGACGCGAACACGCCCCTGACCGCGACTTCCGCCGCCTGCTTCGTAATCCCCGCCTCGCCGGCGACGCGCTCGACAACATCCCGCTTCTTCATTCCTCCGACTCCCCTGTTTCGCATGGCATGGCCGGCGCGGCTCGCGCACCGGTCACCGCCGCCGAAACCTGTTCCCGATCGTTAATCGTACCTGCCGGAAGGGTCAATTGCGCGGCCGTCCCCGATCCGCTTCGCGCGGCCGCGAGATCGCAGTCTCGCCGTCAGCCGGGCGGTGGTGACGGGCTGCCGCCGCAACGAGTACCTGACCCTGCCGCGGAAGCTCATCGACAGCGGCGATGCGTAGTGTCGCCGCCGCCCCTCAGCCCAACCATGGCCGCGTCAGTGCACCGTGGCTTGCCCAGTCCCGGTCAGGTCGGGGTCGAACTGCACGAATCAGTCGAATAGCGGCGTCTTGCGCCACATCCCGTGGCCGCGCCGCATCCTCGCCACGGCATTCGAACAGTCCGAACCAGCGTAGCGGCCGCAGCCGCCGCAGCACGAACAGCACCGGCGCAACCCAGTCCGGATTGCCCAACACCGCCTCGTCCGGCAGCAGCCGCAGACCACCGCCCGCTGCGCCCCCTTGCCGCGGCACTCGGTGAAGACCGCCGCCGAACAGATTGCCGACAGTCTTCTTGCCGATGTCGGCGCAGCGCCTGATCGCGCGGAGTCGACCCTCAGTGAGAATGTCTACTCGTAGGTCTCAAGGGGAATTTCAACACCCAAGCCCAACTCATCGACCGCCCTCGCGAGAACATGCGAGGGAATGCCGGCGTAGTGCGGAGAAAAGACCTCCTCACCCTCGGAGGCCACTCAGCGCACCACTTCGCCAGGAACTGAAGCCTCTGGTCGATGGTGCATAGGCCGGACGCCAGCGGAGGTAGACAAGCACGTGGGTCGGGCGCTTCTCGCACGGATTCGTCCCGGGAAATCCTTGAGTGCGCTCAGTGCGGCTCTCAACGGGCCGTTGAGGCCTATTGAGCTGATTCCGGCTGAGAAGCCCTTGGGATCGGCGTGCTCTTGGTGTCGCTTGTTTCAACCAGTACCCCCGCGAAGTGTTCATTCGCGACGCGGACGGGAGCTTCCGAGTCCAGCTCTGCGCGACGCGTGGACTATGCCCGCCGCTTCGCGGCGCACGCGGGACTGCTTGGACTGGATCTCGCCTGGGCGTTCGCACAGGTCGTCTGGGCAGACAATGACGGCGTGGTACTGAGCGAATTGCAGCCCGGCAGCGACGCCATGCAGGGATCACCACAGCGCCGACCGCCGAGAGTGTGCAGCGGCAGCCGTACGACACCCGACTATAGGGCGAGTACACGTAACCGTTCGCTTAGGCCGTGGAGATTCGCAGTGAGGGAGGCTGGAAACAGCCGAGGCGGCACCAAACGGGGCCGCTGCACACGCCTGCCTCCCCCACCAGTCTGCCCGTCCACGGCCTAAGCGAACGGTTACGCATCATCACGGGACGAGCAAACGTTACTACCAACGCGCGTCCCGAAGGCGCTCAAGGTCTTGCCGTCAATCAAGTAACAGAAGCAGTCGCTGCCCTTGACACCAGCAAGAATAGTGGATTAAATCAGCATCTTAGTGGAGTGTTCCGCTTTCTCGCCCGCAGCGAAGGTCAGCATGCCCGAGGCCGCCTCGTAGTCCGAGCCCGCCTGCGCCGTGCCGTCCGCCGTCGCCCACGCCACCGTCACCGGGCCGGACGCCGCCGCGCTCAGGCTCACCGCGAACGCGAGGCTGTCGCCTTCCGCCGCCGCCGCGTCCGCCGCCGCGAGCGACGGCGCCGCCGCCGGCGCCGCCTGCGTCTCGTTCTCCACCGACTGGCCCGAGAACCGCGACGCCGCGTCTCCCGACGCCCCGCGCAGCCCCTTGCCCTGCGGCGCGTAGGCCAGCGTCACCGCCTCCTCCCGACCCACCGCCGAGGCGAGGCGAAGCGTCACCGTCTGCCCCTCCACCGCGACGCCCGCGACCCCGCGTTGCGCGGCGTCGACCGTCACCGAGTACGACCCCGGCGACGGCGCCGAGTCGCCGTCGAGCGCCGCGTCGTAGCCGATCCGCATCACGTCGCCCCGCACCGCCGCGGCCGCCATCCGCGGCGTGCCCGACGCGCCCGTGCGCACGGTCACTTCCGCCGAAGGCTTGCCGTGCTTGCCCACGCGCCCCGGAAATTCCGTCGACCAGACAGTCACATCGTATTCCGTGCGCAGTCCCAGCCCGGTGATGGTCGCGCTGGTGGTGCCGTTGCCGCCCACCAGCAGCCGCTGCTCGACAGGGTAGGAATCCTCCGAGCTCCGCTTCCAGAGCACCGCGTAGCCGCCGGCGCCCGCCACCGCGTTCCACGTCACCGTCAGCGACCTCAGCCCGGGCGTCACCGTCACGCCGGTCACCCGCGGCTTCACGTCGACCATGTTCGAGAACCCGCAACGCCCGGTGGGGTCGCCGCCGCAGCGCCTCGCGTTCGACGCCGGGACCGGCTCCGGGCAGGTCCCGGAGTGCGCCCGTACGAGGTAGCTGTAGGCCCGGTTGAGCCAGCCGGTCCCGGGCGCCGTGCCCCCCTCGTAGGATTGCGTGCCGTCGAGCACCAAGCGGCCGGTCGTGGCGCCGGAGACGCAGATATGCCGGAACCCCCGGTCGGTCCACTCCCGGATTTCGTAGCCGGCCACCGTCTCGCGCGTCGCGTCCGCCGCGGGCGGCGTCCAGGCGAGCACCACCCGGTGCGGCCCGACC
>MKWU01003170.1_pt1 | contig 22381 bp, 17 predicted proteins | sample 809101 | NCBI WGS metagenome assembly MKWU01 (sample SAMN05860141, study PRJNA318959) | sponge metagenome | host: Aplysina aerophoba | place: Slovenia: Piran, Adriatic Sea, Gulf of Piran | collected 2013-05-07 | reverse complement strand
GTGGCAGGTCCACTCGGACCGACGTTGTTGAGCGACCGCCGACGTCGACCGGTGCTGCGGAGTTCTCGGGCGGGATTCGATGAGCAAGCACAGTGATGAGCGAGCACAGTGATGAGCGAGCACAGTGTCGAGAGTGTCCGTGTCGACCTCGCGGGGCAAAACCCTGGCAGAGGACAGCGCCATCGGGCACGTTGCATGTCTCCACGCGTCCCGCGGCGTCAGCCCTCAGCATCTATGCGGGGATCCACGACTGGTAGGAGCCGTGTCTGCTGCGCCCAGGCGGTGATCCGGCGGTCCGTCGTGGCGAGGCGCAGCCCTGCCAGCATGGCCGTGGCGACGATCAACTGGTCGGCCGGGTCGTTGTGGAATCCGGTGGTCATCAGCAGGACCGACTCGACGGCGATGTCGCCGCCTATGGGGATCTCCCGGAGGCCCGAATGCAGCCGCTCGCGGCGCCAGACGGCGGGATGGCATCCCAAGTCGATCCGCCCGTGATGATGCAGGCGAGCGGTTTCCACGAAGGTCACCGTGGAAACGGCGACGTCGCCGTCGACGAGCCCGGATTCGACCTCCTCCTTGAACGAATCGGTGATGTCCGCGCTGTCGACGGTGAGCCGGAGCAGGACGTTGGTGTCCAGCAGGAGGCTCACTGCTGGAGCGGATGATCAGGCATCGCGATCGACGATGCCTCCGGGATCGGCCAGCATCTCCCAGTCGTCGGCGGGAATGGCCGGATCGCCGTCGATGTCCGCAATGATCCGCAGCTGGCCCCGGCAGGATCCGACCAATGCCGGTCGCTCCGAGCGGAACGGGCTGACCCGTACGACCGGACGCCGATGCTTGGTCACGACGATCTCGGTTCCGGTTCCCTGCACCTCGTCCATGAGACGCAGGCAATTCGTCTTGAACTCGCCGGCGGGCACCGTCCGTTCGCTCGAGTCGAGGGGTGAGATCGTCATGCCGCAAGTATAGTCATAAATATCTGACCATAAGCCCGCCACAAGGTCGTGACCGGAGGTGAGAGGACTGGATGCAATCTCGCGGCCGGGAGCGCACAGCAGCGATTGGCGGGCCCGAGAGCCGTTGTGCGCGGGTTCGCGTCCCACACGCTGCGCTCAGGGGACGATCGTGAAGGTGCCTCCGTCCAGCGGGCGGATGACGCCGAAGTGCCTCCGATCCAGAGTCAGGACGGTGCGAGTCCGGAAGCGCTGCGCGAGCACTGCGATGGAGGCGTCGGCAAGACCGATGCCGAGGTCCCTGTAGCGCTCGATCACCCGTCGCGCCGCCACCACGTCGCGGGCATCCATCCCCGCAAGTTCGTAGGCACCCCCCGACAGTTCGGTCAGCACGGCCAACTCGGCGTCGGTGCCCTTGCGGGTCGCGACCAGATAGTCCACCTCGGCCAGGACGTAGGGAGAGACAACCATCACCGGATCGTGGGCGCCGATCCACGCCGTCACCGCTTCGTGCTGTGAACCGGACTCGCTGAAAAAGGCGATGAGCCCGCTGGTGTCGGCGATGATCATCGCTCGCCGAAACCGTCCATGTAGTCGTCCACTCGCTCGGCCCAGGCGCTGTCACCGGGAATGATCCCCGGGCGGGGCTTGGGGCGCGAGATCGCGTCCTGTATGGCTTGGCGTATCACCTCCGCCTCGGAGCACGAACGCTGCCGCGCAAGCCGCTCCACGCCGTTCTTCAGCGTCTCCGGCAAGTACACCGTCGTCTTATTCATGCCATATATGGTACCACCGCCAGCACTACCGCGAGCGACGCCGAGCCGGCCTTCATGGAGCGGGTCGGGCGTGCCTTCGGCACGATCGGTGACCGGCGGCGAGTAGCCGGCTCAGCGAGGCGGTCGGTCTGGTCTAGCGTCGGGGGCATGCTCACCGACGGGCTCGACCACGTCGCCGTCCTCACCAACGACGCCGATCGTCTGCAGCGCTTCTACATCGACATCTTCGGCGCGACCGTCGAGCGTGACGGGCCGGAGATGCCCGGCGGGCCGCGGATGGTCATCCTCCGCATCGGTGCCGGTACCGAGTTGAACGTCTTCGAGATCGAGGGGAACACGCAGGCCGACCACCAGACCCCCATGTTCGGTCGCGGCAGGCTCGACCACCTCGGCCTGCGAGCACCGGACATCGAGACGTTCGACGAGATCCGCCGCCGCCTCATGGCCGCGGGTGCCACCGACGGGTTCGTCACCGACTTCGGGCCGAAGCTCAGCGTCTTCTTCCGTGACCCCGACCGGATGGAGTGCGAGGTGCTGGTGGCCAACCCCGACGCTGTCCCGGGCCGGTACAACCCGCCGGGGACGCCCGCCGCTCGCTACCGGTCCTGACGGGTGCCGCCGCTGACTCGACGCGGCACCGGTCACGTCGATCAGTCGTCGCGGTGCCGCCGTATCGGAGGCGGCCAGATCACTACAGTGATTCCCCGCCGCCGATCATGGGAAGGGGAACACGATGAGTGCCTGGACGCTGGAGGGGATCAAGCTGCCCGGTTACGCGGGACGGGTGGCGGTGGTGACCGGGGCGGCGCGCAACATCGGCCGGGCCATCGCCGAGGCGATGCGCGAGCAGGGCGCGCAGGTGGCGCTGCTGGACATGGACTGGGAGGGTGCGGATCTGCCGGATGACCCGGGAATGCTGGCGCTCGACTGCGACGTCGCCGACGAGGCGGCGGTGGATGTGGCGATCAGCGAGGTGGAGGCCAGGTTCGGGGCGCCGTCGATCCTCGTGAACAACGCTGGGATCCTGGGGCCCGCCGGGGTCCCCAACACCAGCCTGGAGGAGTGGCAACGGGTCTTCGACGTGAACTCCACCGGGGCGTTCCTGTGCATCCGCCGGGTCTTGCCGGCCATGCGGGAGGCCCGCTATGGCCGCATCATCAACGTCGGATCCAACTCCGGCAAGATGGGCAGCCTCTCGGGGGTGACGGCCTATGCCGCCTCCAAGGGCGCCGTGCACACACTGGCGAAGGCGGTGGCGCCGGAGGTGGCCAAGGAGGGCATCACCGTCAACGCCTTGGCGCCGTCCATGGTCCACAGCCGCATGACCGAGCGGCCCAATATGGATCAGTACGCCGCCCTGGTGCTGGTGGGGCGGATGGGAACCCCGAGCGACGTGGCCTACGCCGCCCTGTTCCTGGGGAGTTCGGCCGCCTCGTTCATCACCGCCGAGGTGATGGACGTCAACGGCGGCTACTACATCGACTGAGTCGGCTGCGGGGAACCCCGGCACCGCCGGACCGCAGTCTCAGGTCGAGGTGTCGTCGGTGATGTCGGAGATGGTCACGGTGAGGGTGTAGGAGCCCGTGCCGTAGCCGCCCACGGCCAGGTAGTAGTCGCCCGTCGCGGGGGCCGTCCAGGCGAGGCGCGACGCCAGCGAATCGCCGTAGTCGTCGTTGTAGTCCAAGAAGGCCCCGTCGGCGTCGGACAGTTCCAGCGTCGGGTCCTCGAGGGTTCCCGGTGTCACGTGGATTTCGTAGAGTTGGCCCTGCTGGGCTTCGAACGCGAAGTAGTCCACGTCATCGTCGTAGTCGATCGCGCCGTCGGTGGGCTCGCCGATGGCTGCGGTGCTGGCGCCGCTGTGCAGGTTGGCGTGGTCGTCGGTGATGTCGGAGATGGTCACGGTGAGGGTGTAGGAGCCCGTGCCGTAGCCGCCCACGGCCAGGTAGTAGTCGCCCGTCGCGGGGGCCTGCCAGGTAAGGCCGGACGCCGACGAATCGCCGTAGTCGTCGTTGTAGTCCAAGAAGGCCCCGTCGGCGTCGGACAGTTCCAGCGTCGGGTCCTGGAGGGTTCCCGGTGTCACGTGGATCTCGTATATCCGTTCCTGCTGGGCCTCGAACACGAAGACGTCCACGTCGCCGTCGTAGTCGACTGTGCCGTCGGTGGGCTCGCCGATGGCTGCGGCGGTGGCGCTACCTTGCAGGTTGGCGTGGTCGTCGGTGATGTCGATGAGCGTCACGGTGAGGGTGTAGGAGCCCGTCCTCGTACCGAAGCCGCCCACGGCCACGTAGTAGTCGACTGATGCAGGGGCCTGCCAGATGAGGCGCGACGCCAGCGAATCGCCGTAGTCGTCGTTGTCGGCCAGATAGAACCCGTCGGCGTCCCACAGGTCCAACACCGAGTCCTCGAGGGTTCCCAGTGTCACGTGGATTTCGTAGAGTTGGCCCTGGCGGGCCTCGAACGCGAAGTAGTCCACGTCATCGTCGTAGTCGATCGCGCCGTCGGTGGGCTCGCCGATGGCTGCGGTGCTGGCGCCGCTTTGCAGGTTGGCGTGGTCGTCGGTGATGTCGGTAAGGGTCACGGTGACGGTGTAGGAGCCCGTGCCGTAGCCGCCCACGGTCAGGTAGTAGTCGCCCGTCGCGGGGGCCGGCCAGGTAAGGCCGGACGCCGGCGAATCGCCGTAGTCATCGTTGTTGACCAGGTAGAACCCGTCGGCGTCGGACAGTTCCAGCGTCGGATCCTCGAGGGTTCCCGGTGTCACGTGGATCTCGTAGATCCGTTCCTGCTGGGCCTCGAACACGAAGACGTCCACGTCGCCGTCGTAGTCGATCGCGCCGTCGGTGGGCTCGCCGATGGCTGCGGCGGTGGCGCTGCCTTGCAGGTTGGCGTGGTCGTCAGTGATGTCGATGAGCGTCACGGTGAGGGTGTAGGAGCCCGTGCCGAAGCCGCCCACGGATAGGTAGTAGTCCCCTGATGCGGGCGCCCGCCAGGCGAGGCGCGACGCCAGCGAGCCGCCGTAGTCGTCGTTGTAGTCCAAGAAGGCCCCGTCGGCGTCGGAAAGTTCCAGCGTCGGATCCTCGAGGGTTCCCGGTGTCACGTGGATCTCGTAGATCCGTTCCTGCTGGGCCTCGAACACGAAGACGTCCACGTCGCCGTCGTAGTCGAGTGTGCCGTCGGTGGGCTCGCCGATGGCTGCGGTGCTGGCGCCGCTGTGCAGGTTGGCGTGGTCGTCGGTGTCCTCGTCTGCGAGGCAGATCGCCGGACCCATGGCAAGCGCTGCCAGCGCGGTCGGGTCGTCGTCCAGTGCCGCCCAGTTGAATCCGGAGATCCATTCCTGCAGGCAGGCTCTCTGTTCGGTGCTCAGTTCGTCGGGTCTCAGGTCCATCTCGTCGAGGATGTCGGTGAGGAATAGGTCCGGCAGGCAGTTCACCGCGCCGGTCATCAGAGTTCCGAACGCGGCGGGGTCCTCGGTGTCGTCCAGTGCCGCCCAGTTGAATCCGGAGATCCATTCCTGCAGGCAGGCTCTCTGTTCGGTGCTCAGTTCGTCGGGTCTCAGGCCCATCTCGTCGAGGATGTCGGTGAGGAATAGGTCCGGTAGGCAGTTCACCGCGCCGGATATCAGAGTTCCGAACGCGGCGGGGTCCTCGGTGTCGTCCAGTGCCGCCCAGTTGAATCCGGAGATCCATTCCTGCAGGCAGGCTCTCTGCGCGGCGTCGAGCACGAGACCCTCGTCCCATTCGATACCTGCGATCAACGCGGACAGCAGAAGGGATCCGGCGTCCCGCGATTCGAGGCACGAGAACAGTGACCACTCTCCACCGTCCATGTCGCCCTCCACGACACGCTGCTCCAGCAACGAGTGCAGCCGCTCCCCGCCCAGAGCTTCCCGGGAGCAGGACTGCTCGGACGCCGCGAACGTGTCGAAGACTTCCTGCCAGGTCGTCTCGCCATCGATATCGAGTCGGCGAGCCGTGTCGGGGGCCGTGGGCTGGGGGGTGTCGGTGGGGGGTGGGGCGGCGATTTGGGTCGGGCCGGTCGTGCCGGTCGTGCCGGTGGCGCCGGTGTCTGGGGGGGTGTGCGGCGGGGCGTCGGAGGGGGGGGGGGGGTGGGGTGGCTTCGGTCGTGCCGGTCGTGCCGGTGGTGCCGGTGTCGGGGGCCGTGGGCTGGGAATCGTCTCCGCACGAGAGGAGCAGCGTGACGGCTGCTGCGCACAGCAGGACGATCGCAGGGAACCGCCCACCGGTCGTCGTCGGTCGGCGCGCTCCCCTCCATGTCTTCATCGAGCTTGATCCCTTCTGACCACGATCGGGTTCAGTCGAGCCGCGCCGACCGGGTCGGTCACGACCAGCCGACGGAGACGATTGATCTGATTCCGAATATGTTCTTGACATTCCGAACTAAGTTCCAGTAATTCGTCTGACTACGCAGCCTTCATGGGGTAAGATGTTGCTTAGTTGGGTTTGTTGTGATGATAGTCGGTGGGCTGCGGCGTGCGCGCGGCGCGAAGGACCGGTTCGGGACGCGGCCCGCGATCGGTTGCCGGTGGCGGAACGTCACGCTTATGCGAGGGGGCGCCACGGCGGCCTTGGCCACGGTGTGCTCCCAGCTGTGCCGGCGGTCGCCCCCGCTGAGGAGGCTGGGTTGGTAGGTGCCGAGAACTGCCACGGCACCATCCTATACATACAACTGTTTGTGTTCCAGAGGGGCAAATCTTGTGTTCCAGAGGGGCAAATCCCAACTCGGGGCGAGATCGTGTCAACCAATCCGGGGGCATAACCGTCTGTATGGGCATGAGGAAGGAATACCAAGAGCAGACCTCCCGAGCGGGAACGACCCAGCACCCGCCGCACTGCACGTGCAGCCCGGTCCGTTGGGCCTCGCCCGCTTTGGATGACATCGATCCGGCCGATCTGCCGTGCCCGGCGCTCGCCCCGACTCCCCGGCCCACCGCAGGGGCACCCCGTCCCCGGTATGCCCGCCAGGTCTCGACCTGGGACTGGACCCGGTCGGGCAGCCGCCGGCAGCGCCCGAAGGCTGCATGAAGCCGCACCCGGATAACAGGGCCGGTCGCCGTCGGCGGCGCCCGGCCCGCCCAACCCGCAACCGATCTCCCCTCCCAGCCCCCGGCCCCGGACACCTCCTCCGGGGCCGGCTCATTTTTAGCGGCTGAGATGGGGCTGCTCCCCGATGGGAGCCAAGCTGCCCCGGACACCTCCTCCGGGGCCGGCTCATTTTTGACGGCGCTTCGGTGTGTGGCCGTTCCCCGCCTCGTGCGAGACTTGACGCCGCAGCGACGTGGGAGCCGTACGGAGGAACACCATGACGAACGCCAGGCAACTGGCCGGCGAGGCGGCCGCACAGATTGCCGACCGGCTCGGGGGCGAATTCGACGCCACTGTTGTGTTGGGAACCGGCTGGGACGACGCCGTCGCCGAGCTGGGCGACGTGGAGGCGCAGATCTCGACCACGGAACTGGCGGGCTTCCCGGAGTCCCGTGTCGAGGGCCACGGCGGCACCGTGGGCGCGGTTTCCGCTGGCGACCGGCGCCTGCTGGTGTACCGCGGCCGCGTGCACCTCTACGAGGGGAACAGCGCCGCGGCGGTCACCCACGGCGTGCGCACGGCGGCGGCCGCCGGCTGCGGCGTGGCGGTCCTGACCAATGCCGCCGGGGGTCTGCGACCCCACTACCGGGTGGGTGGTCCGGTGCTGATCTCCGACCACATCAACCTCACCGGGACGTCGCCGATGGAGGGCACCGAGTGGGGGACCGATCGCTTCGTGAACCTGGTGGACGCCTACTCGCCCCGCCTGCGGGCGCTCGCCGCCGAGACGAGCCCCGCCACCCCCGAGGGGGTCTACGCCGGACTGCGCGGCCCGCACTTCGAGACGCCTGCCGAGATCCGGATGCTGCGGACCATGGGCGCCGACCTGGTTGGCATGTCCACTGTGCTGGAGGCCATCGCGGCGCGCCACTGCGGCATGGAGGTACTCGGCGTGTCGCTCGTGACGAATCTGGCCGCCGGGATGACCGACGAGGGTCCCAGCCACCAGGAGGTGCTCGACGCCGGGGCAGCCTCGGGCGTCGCGGTGGGCCGGCTGCTGCGCGGCGTGATCGACCGCTTGTGAGCTGGTGACCCGGCAGGTCCGGACGGCCGCTGAGGCGTGGCTGGCCGCCGACCCCGATCCGCACACCCGCGCCGAGTTGGAGACCCTGGTGGCGTCGGCACCCGGCGACGCCGCAGCGGCCGGAGAGTTGGAGCGGCGCTTCGCAGCGCGACTCCGATTCGGCACCGCCGGGCTGCGAGCGCAGCTGGGCGCCGGCCCGGCGCGGATGAACCGTGTGATGGTCCGCTCGGCCACCGCCGCGGTGATGGCCACGCTGCCGCCGGGCGCGCGGGTGGTGATCGGTCACGACGCCCGGCGGAACTCGGAGGTCTTCGCGGCCGACGCGGCCGACTTCGTGGCGTCCGGTGGGGGAGAGGCGTTGCTGGTGGGCCGAGTGCCCACGCCGGTGGCGGCACACGCCGTGCGCGACCTCGCAGCCGACGCCGGCATCGTCATCACGGCCAGCCACAACCCGCCGGAGGACAACGGCTACAAGCTGTACGACGCAAGCGGCGCGCAGATCATCCCGCCCGCCGACGCGGCCGTGGAGGCGCACATGTCGGCGGCCCCGCTGCCGCCCCGGGAAGCTCCGGCACCGTCGGCCGGTGGGTCGATCACCGATGTCGGCTCCCCGGCTACCGAGAGCTACCTGGCGGGAATCGCCCGGCGCCTGCAGCGGGCGCCGCAGCCGCAGAGACCGCTGCGGCTGGTCTACACACCGCTGCACGGGGTGGGGGCGTCGGTGCTGCTGGCGCTCTTCGAACGGCTGGGCCTGCCGGCCCCGGTGGTCGTCCCCACACAGGCCGAACCCGACGGCGCGTTCCCGACGGTGACGTTCCCCAACCCCGAGGAACCGGGTGCGCTGGACGCGGCCTTCGCCCTGGCCGACCGCACCGGAGCCGATCTGGTGATCGCGAACGACCCTGATGCTGACCGGCTCGCCGTGGCGGTGCCCGCCCGCGGTGGTTGGCGGCGCCTCACCGGTGACGAGTTGGGAGCGCTGCTGGCGGACTGCCTGCTGCGCCGGCGCGCCGCCACCGCTTCCGACGGGCCCGTGCTGCTGGCCGCCAGCGTCGTCTCCTCGCAGTTGCTTGGGTCGATGGCCGGCGGTGCGGGGGTGGCCCACGCCGAGACGCTCACCGGCTTCAAGTGGATCGCCCGCGCCGCCGACGGCCGGCCCGAACGGCTGCTCTTCGGCTACGAGGAGGCGCTGGGCTACGCCACCTGCGACGAGGTGCGCGACAAGGACGGCATCAGCGCGGCGGCTCTGGCCGTGCAGCTTGCAAGCGAGCTGGAGGCCGAGGGCTCGGCGCTGCTTGAGCGCCTCGACGAGATCCACCGCTGCCACGGCGTGCACGCCACCGGCCAGGTAACCCTTCGGCTCTCACCCGATGAGGCCGCCGTGGCGACCGCTCGCCTCCGCTCACACCCACCCGGAGAGATTGCGGGGCACCTCGTCACCGAGGTGGTGGACTACTCCCAACCGGAGGGGTCGCTGCCGCCCACCGACATGCTGGCCTTCAGGTTGACGGGCGGCGACCGGGTGATCGTCCGCCCCAGTGGCACCGAACCCAAGCTCAAGGTGTACATCGAGACGGTGGAGAAGGTGCGTGGCGAGGATCTCGGTGCTGCACGGCGCCGTGCTCAGGACCGCCTCGGTCGGATCGCTGTAGCGGTTCGCCCGCTCGCGACTGCCTGAGTCACGGCGACGGGCCGTCGCTCGCCGGGCCTTCGAGCGATTCGACTGCGGCCTCCCAGCGGGCGAGCAGGGTTGCGGCCCGTTTCACGGCCGCGTCGTGGGCCGTGGCGAGGGCGCGGACCTCCTCGGGGCGGCTGTAGATCTCCGGGTCGCCGAGTTGCACCAGGAGCGCGGCCACCTCTGCATCCGCGGTAGCGCACTCGCGCTCCAACCTGGTGATGCGGCGCTGCAGCCCGCCGGCCTCCTGCCGCCGGCGGGCGCCGGCCTGTCGCTGCTCGCGGCGGGTGTCACCGGTGCGGTCGCCGGCACGCTCGGCCCTGCTTGGAGCGGGCGGGCTGACGAGCAGCGACTCGTCCACGCCGATGTGCCACTTGGCCTTCCCGTCGCGCACCTCGATGAGGGCGTCGGCCACCGAGCGGATGAGGTGGCGGTCGTGGGTCACGAGCAGCACCGTGCCGGGGTGGGCGGTGAGGGCGTCCTCCAGCACGTCGCAACTCGGCAGGTCCAGATGGTTGGTGGGCTCGTCCAGAACGATGAGGTTGACGGGCTCGGTCATCGTGCGGGCCAGCGCCAGACGGGTGCGCTCCCCACCCGACAGCTCCCCGACCCGCCGGTCGGCGGCGTCTCCCGGGAATCCGAAGGCGCCGAGGATGGAGCGGGCGTTGCGCTTGGCGAAGTCGATGCCGTCGGAGAAGACCTCGATGGCCCGCTTGGTCTCGTCGAGTTCGTCGGCCTGGTGCTGCTCGAAGGCGGCAACCTTGACATTCGTGCCCAGGTGCGCTTCACCGCTGCTGGGGGCGAGCGCACCCAGGATCAGGCGCAGCAGCGTGGTCTTGCCGGCTCCGTTCGGGCCGACGAGGGCGACCGTCTGGCCCCGCTCGACCGCCAGGGTCACCTCCGAGATGACCGGCTCGGGATCGTCGTCGTAGCCCACGGTGGCGCCGGCGAGTTCGATCACGACCCGGGGTGATCGGGGCGGCTCCGCGAAGGCGAACCGGGCCACGAGTTCGCTGCGGCTCGGCATGGCGATGCGGTCCAGCTTCTCGAGGGTCTTCACGCGGCTTTGCACCTGCCGGGCCTTGGTGGCCTTGTAGCGGAAGCGTTCGATGAACCGCTCCACCCGGGCCACCTCTCGTGCCTGCCGGGTAGCTGCGGCCTCGGCGCGTGCCAGGCGCTCCTCCCGGGCGACCACGAACTCGGCGAACCCGCCGACGTAGGCCGTGGCCGTTCCCTCGGCCAGTTCGATGATGCGGTTCGCGACGGTGTCGATGAAGTCGCGATCGTGGCTCACGAACAGCAGCGCGCCCGGCCAGGTGACGAGGCGTTGCTCCAGCCAGGCGGTCGAATCGATGTCGAGGTGGTTGGTGGGCTCGTCGAGGATCAGGACGTCGGGGCGGGCGACCAGCAGCCGGGCCAGGGCCACCCGCATCCGCCAGCCCCCCGAGAGTTCCCGCACGGGGCGACCGGCGTCGGCGGGGGCGAAGCCGAGCCCGGCCAGGACCTTGCCGACCTCGGACTCCAGGGCGTAGCCCCCGAGTTGCTCGAAGGTGGCCTGCGTCTCGCCGTAGCGGGCCAGGACGGCGTCGTGGTCCTCGCCGTGGGAAGCGAGCCTGCCCTCGAGGTCGGCGAGTTGTTCGGCGAGGCGGGCGACCGGTCCGGCGCCGGCCAGGACCTGCTCGCGTACGGTGCCGTCGCCCGAGGCGCCGAGGTCTTGTGGCAGGTAGCCGATCTCGGCGTCGCGAGGCCGCATCACGGTGCCCTCGTCGGGTTCGCCGAGGCCGAGGAGGATCTCCAGGAGGGTCGTCTTGCCCGTGCCGTTGCCGCCGACCAGCGCCACCCGCCGCCCGGCGGCGAGCTGTACCGAGACGTCGGCGAACAGGCGCCGGATGCCGAAGGACTTGGACAGCCCCGAAGCGGTGATCACCGTTGCAGGCTAGGGATGCTCTCGAGTCTCAGGCGTTCTTGCCGAGCGTGCTGGCGGGGCTGGGGGTGTCGCCCTGCAGGGCGCGTCGGCGGGCGAAGAGCTCCTCGGCCGCGGACTGGGCGCGCTCGGCCACCTGGGCCACGTCCACGGAGATCACCTCCCCGCCGGAGACCAGATGCCGTCCCTGGACCCACACGTCGCTGACGTCGCGGGCGGTGGCGCTGAAGGTCAGGTGTGCCGGGGCGTTGAAGTCGTCACCGTGCAGTAGCGGGACGAAGTGCAGGCTTCGCAGGTCGACCAGCACGATGTCGGCGTCCTTGCCCTCCTCGAGGGTGCCCGTGACGTCGCCCAACCCCAGAGCCTCCGCCCCCGAGCGGGTCGCCAGATCCAGGACGTCCCAGGGGTCGCCGACGGTGGGATCCAGCGTGGCGACCTTCGCCAGCAGCGAGGCGAACTTCATCTCCTCGAGCATGTCGAGGTTGTTGTTCTCCTTCTCGCCGTCGGTCCCCAGCGCCACCGTGACGCCCTCGCTGCGGTAGAAGCCCACCCGCGCCGGGCCCGAGGAGAGCTTCATGTTGGAGCACGGGCAGTGGGTGACCGCGGTGCCGGTCTCGGCCAGGATCCGAACCTCCCGGTCGTCGAGCCACACGCCGTGGGCGATGACCGTGGACGGCCCGAGGATGCCCCGTTGGTAGAACTCCTCGATGGGGCGCCGGCCGAACTGCCGCAGGCACTCCTGCACCTCCCAGATGGACTCCGAGGAGTGCGTGTGGATGCCCGTGCCGAACTCGTCGGCCAGGGCGGCGGCGCCACGGAACATGTCCGGCGAGCAGTAGAAGATGTGCTCGAGGCCGACCCAGGTGCGGACCCGACCGCCGGCGGCCACCAAGTGCGTCTCCAGCAGCCGGCGATTGGTCTCGAGCGTCTCGAAGTAGTCGTAGAGGTCGGCGGTGTAGGGGGCCAGCGTGGCCCGGATGCCGATCGCCTCGGCCGCCCGCGCCGAACCCTCCATGTGCCGCCACATGTCCAGCACCGAGGTGGTGCCGCCGCGCAGCCCCTCGGTGTAGGCCATCCACGAGGCCGCCTCGGCGATCTCCGGCGTGAGCGCCCGGTGCGCGGGGTCGATGTGGTTCTCCAGCCACTCCCACAGCGCCAGCGATTCGGCGGTGCCCCGCAGCAGGCCCGAGTGCAGGTGGCAGTTGTGGATGCCGGGGATGACGGCGTGTCGATCGGCGTCGATGACCGGCACGCCGGCCGCGGCCGGGTGGCGGTCCACCTCTTCGACGCCGCCCACCGCCGCGATGGCGCCGTCGACGACGAGGACCGATCCAGGGTCGTGGTAGGTCTTCCGCCCTTCCATCGGCAGCACGATCCCTCCCCGGATCAGGAAGGAACCGTCGGCGTCGGTGTGGGTGGTCATGCGGGTCTCCTCGGGTGTCAGCGCGGGCCTACCGGTCGGGCACGTAGTTGAAGCCCAGCGACTTGGGCATGCGCGCCCGGCGGGCGCCGATGACCAGGATGACCAGCGCCACGAAGAACGGGATCATCTGCAGGGCTTCGGTGGGCACGCTGTCGGACACGATGTTGCGCAGGTTGGTGCCGAGGGCGTCGGCGAGCCCGAAGGCGAACGAGCCGACCGCCACGCCCCACGCCGACCAGCGCACCATGATGATCACGATCAGGGCGATGAACCCCCGCCCCGCGGTGATGGCCGGCTCGAACACGCCGACGAGGCCCGTGGTGATGGCTGCGCCGCCGAGTCCGGCCATCAGGCCCGAGAGGAGAGTCGCGATCGACCGTACCCTGATCACGTTGACGCCCCGGGCGAAGGCCGCGTCGGGATCCTCGCCCACGGCTCGCACCTCCAGGCCGAACACGGTGCGCTGTGCCAGCCACCACACGATTGGCACCAGCCCGAGAGCAAGCCACGTCATCCAACTGTTGGACAGGAAGGCCTCGCCGAGGAACGGGATGTCCGACAGGCCGGGGATGTGGATCTCCCCGAGGATGTTCACCTGCCGGCGCTCACCGCCGAGCGGCGTCGTGAGGCGGAAGATGTAGCCGGTGAGCCCCACCCCCAGGATCGTGAGGCCGAAACCCACCACCACCTGGTTGGCGTTCAGGCGCACGCACAGCAGCACCATCAGCAGCGCCAGCGCGGCGCCGGCAAGGGCGCCGGCCAGCAGGCCCACGGCAATGCCCGACTCGACGGTCACGTACAGCGACGTGAGGGCGCCGATGATCATGAACCCTTCCAGGCCGATGTTCAGGACGCCGGCCCGCTGGGCGATGGTCTCGCCCAGGGACGCGAAGATGAGCGGTGTCGCCAGCCGCATGCCACCGGCGAAGGTGGCGGTCCAGAACGTCAGCTCGGCCAGCTTGCCCACGTCAGGACCCCTCCGGACGCTTCTGGCTGCCGCCGGGTGCACTGCCGGGTGCACTGCCGGGGCGACCCCAAGCCGCCACGGCGCTCAGCGACTCGCTGATCGAGCGCACCGCGCGGCGGGCGATGGCGGCGATCTGTGGGGCGTACCGCACCGCGAACCCCAGCAGGATCAACGCCTGGATGACGTCGCTCAGTGAGGCGGGAATGCCCTCGGTGGCCTGCATGTGCAGCCCGCCCGCCTGCAGCGCCCCCACCAGCAGGGCCGCCGCCAGGATCCCGAGTGGCCGGGCGCCGCCGAGCATCGCCACCACCAGGCCGAAGAAGCCGATCTCCTCGGCGATGTCCACGAAGAGGCGCTGCAGCAGTCCCGCCGCCTGCAGCCATCCGGCCAGGCCGGCCAGAGCCCCCGAGATCAGCAGCGAATTACAGATGATGCGGCGTCCGGGGATGCCCAGGCTGTGCGCCAGGCGCGGGTTCTCGCCGAACAGGTCGTAGCGATACCCCATCGTCGAGCGGGTCCAGAGTCCGAACAGGGCGACGATCACGACCACCGCCAGGACCCCGGCATGGAGCCGGGTGCTCGCCACGAGGTCGCCGAGGACGACGCTGTCGGGCAGCGGCTCGGACTTGGGGGTGATCGCCTTGGGTTCCTTCAAGGGGCCGTTCAGCAGGTACGCCAGGAGCAGGAAGGCGAACTCGTTGAACAGCAGCGTGGAGAGGATCTCGTTGACGTTCAGGTGGGCACGCAGCAAGGCCGGGATCAGTACCCAGACCATCCCGAACAGGGCGCCGGCCACCGCGGCAAGCGGGAGCGCCACCCCGGCGGGGACATCCCGGAGGACGAAACCAGCGCAGAGGGCGCCGAGGCTTCCGGCGATCAATTGGCCCTGCGCGCCGATGGTGATGACGCCCGCCCGGAGGGCGATGGCGGCGCCGATGCCGACGACCGCCAGCGGCGCGGCGCGCGCCAGCGTCTCGCCGATGGCGAACCAGTCCCCGAAACTGCCCACAATGATCGCCCCGTAGGCGGTGAGCGGGTTCTGCCCCGACCCTGCCAGGATGATCGCCCCGAGCGCCAGGGCACCGACCACCGCCAGGAGGCTGGTCCCCAGGCCGATCGTCGCCCGCTCGAACGTCGTGTCGGCCCGGAGCGCGCCGTCGCCGTCGCCTCCGGTGCCACCGGTGGCGCTGCCGTGGCCCGCGGTGTCGCCGGAATCCGTGGGTGTGGCGTCGCCGGCGGTCGTGCTCACGGTGTCGCTCCCGGAGCGCCCGAGCCGGCGGGGGATCGTCCCGCCTCACCGCTGGGATCCCACGCCAGTCCTGCCATGACGGCGCCGAGGCGGGCCGACGTCATCTCCTCGACGCCGAAGCGGTCGGTCACCCGTCCCCCGCTCAGCACGACGACCCGCTGGGCGAGTTCGGCCACCTCATCTAGGTCGGCGGAGATGATGACCACCGCGCCGCCCCGCCCGGCGGTCTCGAAGCAGCGGTCGCGGATCGCGCGCCCGGCGTGGGGGTCGAGGCCCTTGGTCGGCCCCGCCGCCACCAGAACCGCGGGGTCGCGCTCCATCTCCCGGGCCGCCATGAGCTTCTGCTGGTTGCCACCCGACAGGGATCCGGCCCGCAACGCCGGCTCCGGCGGCCGGACGTCGAACCGTTCGGCGAGAGCCCGGGCGTGACGCCGGACCGCTGCCCGAAGCCGGACCCCCAAGCGGGCGAACGGCGCGTCGGCGACCCGCCGGGCGATGAGGTTCTCGGCCAGGGTGAAGTCTGCGGCCAGCCCGGCGGTGCGATCCTCGGGCAGCAGCGCCACCCCGGCGCCGATGGCCGCCCCAGGTGAGCCGGTCACCTCGGTCCCGTCGATGCGCACCACCCCGGCGTCGGGCCGCAACTGCCCGGTCAGCACGCCGGCCAGTTCCTCCTGGCCGTTGCCGGCGACGCCGACGACGCCCACGATCTCGCCGGCCCGCACGCTCAGCGACACGTCCCGGAGACCCGGCCCGTGCTCGGCGGCCAGAAGCAGCCCATCGGCCTCCAGACGCACCTCTCCGAGCTCGAGGTCGGGCCGGCGGACCTCGAGCAGCGAGATGTCGCCCACCATCAGTTCGGCGATGCGGCGCAGGTCCGCGGCGGCGACATCGGTGCCGGCGGTCACGACCCGGCCCTGGCGCAACACGGTCAGGCGGTCGGCCAGTTCGGCCAGTTCGGGCAACCGGTGGGAGATGTAGATGATCGGCGTGCCCTCGTCGCGCAGGCGCAGGCAGAGCGTGATCAGCGCCTCGGTTTCGAGGGGGCCGAGGGCCGAGCTGGGCTCGTCGAGTATCAGCAGGCGTGCCCCCCAGGCAAGGCTGATGAGGATCTCCGCCTGCTGGCGGACCGCCAGCGGCAGGTCGTCCACGATCCGGTCGGCGGGAACCGACAGGTCGAGTTCCGCTGCCAGCCGCTCCACCTCGGCGCGCGCCTCGCTGGCGTTGAAGACCCGCGGCCAGGGGCGCCGGGCGGTGGTCCCCGGGCGGCGGGGGCGCCCCAACTCGATGTTCTGAGCGACCGTGAGGCCGCGCACCAGCGAGAGCTGCTGGCGCACGTGTGCCACGCCTGCCGCCGAGCCGTCGGAGCGTCGCCGGGGGGAGTAAGCCTCGCCGAAGAGCCGCAGAGTGCCGCTGTCGGCCCGCAGGGTGCCCGCCACGATCTTTGCCAGCGTGGACTTGCCGGCGCCGTTCTCGCCGACGAGCGCGTGGATCTCGCCGGGACGCAGATCGAAGTCCACCCGGTCCAGCGCCTGTGTGGCGCCGAAGGCCCGGGACACGCCGAGGCCCTCGAACGCCAGCGCGGCCGCATAGCCGTCGTTGTCGTGGTCCGGGCCGGGGCCGCCGATGCCATGAGCGGCTCTCGCCTGCGAAATCGATCCGCTCCCGACCCCGGCGTCCCCGGCCCTCGCCTCGTTGGCGATACCGGGGTTCGCGTCGCTGCTCATGGTGCCGGGGGAAGAGTGGCGCGGGCGGCTGCGGCGACCTCGTCCTCGTCGACGCTGACACAGCGACCGTCCTGCACGACCACCTCGCCGGCGGCGATCACCAGGTCGGCCCGGTCGGAGAGACCTGTCAGCACCAGCCCGACGACCGGGTCGTGCACACCCACGCGGTCGACGGTGGTTATGTCCCAGGCGGCCAGGTCGGCGCCGGCGCCGGGGCTGATGGTGCCCAGTGCCGGGCGGCTGAGGCAGCGGGCCGAGCCCCGGGTGGACATCGCCAGCAGCTCGCGGGCGCTCAGCCAGTTCTCGGGTTGCGGGCTGTGCTGGCGGTGCGTCAGGGCGGCCAGGCGCAGGTCGCCCATCTGGTTGCAGCCGTCGTTGGAGGCCGACCCGGTGGTGCCGAAACCCACCGTGCAGCCGCCGTTCAGCCAGGCCCGCACCGGCGCCGGGCGGAACCCCATGCGCAGGTCGGGCGCGACGAGGTGCACGAGACCCACCCCGGCGGCGGCGTAGGAGGGGATCTCGCCACGGGGGCAGTCCACCATGTGCGCCAGCCACACCCGGTCGTTGTGCCAGCCGGCCTCGCCGATGACCTGCCAGGGGGACCGGCCGTAGCGCCGGCGGCAGAACTGCGTGTCCACCCCCTCGTAGAGGTGGGTGTGCAGGCCCACGCCCGGGTTCTCGGCGGCGATCTCGGCGAAGGAGGAGAAGACCTCGAGGCGGTCCACGTGCGGTCCGCAGGGGGCCAGGTCGATGCGGATCTTCCCCAGCGGGTCGGGGTCGTGGTAGGCGTCGATCAATTCGAGGCTGTGGCGCAGCACCTCGTCGACGCTCTGGCAGGCGTCGTCGGGCCCTTCGCCTCCCTCGTTGCGGGGATAGGTCATGGTGCCCCGCCCGGCGTTGAGGCGGATCCCCACCTCGCCGGCGGCCTCGATGATCGCCTCGAGGTAGGGGTCGGTCACCCCGCCCGGGTAGTAGTAGTGCTGGTCGGCGACGGTCGTCACCCCGCACAGCAGCGACTCCACCATGCCGGCCCGGGCCATCGTGGCGATCGTCTCGGGGGTGAAATGGCCGTCGCGCCACCACTGCATGCAGATCTGGCCGAGGCCCTTCAGCCACTCCTGCAGCAGGATCCGCTCGAGGTCGGGGATGCAGCGCAGACCCACCTGGTAGAGGTGCTGGTGGGCGTTGATGAGGCCCGGCATGACGAGCAGTCGCGAGCAGTCGATGACGGTCTCTGCGGCCTGCGGGGCCAGGTCGCCGATCTCGGCAATGCGCCCATCGGCGACGCGCACGTCGACGTTCTGCAACTCCCGGTCCTCGCCGTCGAAGGTCAGGAGGACGGCCACATTGGCCAGCAAGAGTCCGGGCACGGGCGCAAGTCTGGCAAAATCGATGGGATCGCGTCGTGATGCGCCTCGTGACGTGGTCGACGGCGCCGTCCACGAGCCGGCGAGTGCGGGGTTCCAGCGACGGTTCGTTGCCGATTACGGTCTTGAGTAAGTTCACTCAAGACCGAATGTCGAGACCGATTCGGAACGCCGTCCGCTGATCGGTGAGACTGCCGAGGTATGGCACACGGTCCGGTGAGGGCGCACTGCGGCGGTAGCCGGGTTGTCGATACCCCCGTGGTGGGCGGACGCGATGGCGGCGTGCCCGGCGACGAGGCGCACTGCGGCGGTAGCCGGGTTGTCGATACCCCCTGTACGGGTGATCCGCGTTGAGCTTCCCGGCCCGTCCCCGCCCGGCGGCGGTCGTCGTCGGTGCCAGCACGCTGGCGATCGCGTTCAACTCCGCCTACGGGTACGTGCCGGGGTTCGTGGCCACCGCATTGCGCGCCGATCTGGGGATCGAGCGCTGGCACGTGGGATTGCTCGTGAGCCTCTACTTCGGTTGCGCCGGCGTTGCCTCACTCACAGCGGGGCGGATCTGCGACCGCATCGGCGGCCGGTTCTCGGTTGCCGCCGGGATGGCGCTCGTGGTCCTGGCCTCCGGAGTGGCGGCCAGCCTCGGTGGCTATGCCCCGCTGCCTGCGGCGGGTGTCCTGGCGGGGTTCGGCTACGCGCTGAACAACGTCGGCACGAACGTCTCGGTCGCAAGCGCCGTGAGACCCCGGCGCCGCGCCGTCGCACTGTCGACGCGCAGCTCGGGGATCCTCCTCATGAGTGCGCTGACCGCAGCGGTGGCTCCCACCGTCGCCGACCGCTGGAATTGGGAGTGGGTCTACGTGGGACTCGGTGGCGGTGGGGTGGTGACGGCACTCCTGGCGCTCGCGGTCCTGCCCGACGACAGGGGTGAGCCGCACGAACTGCTGCAGCGGCGCACCCACCGCCTGCCGAGAGGGTTCGTGTGGTTCCCGATTGCGGCTTTCTGCCTCATCGCGGGAGCCCAGCCGCTGCTCTCGTGGACGGTGCCGTACGCCGAGGAGTCCCTCGGCCTGTCGCCGGCGTGGGCGGGCATCTTGGTGGGCGCCTCCTCCGCGGTTGGTGCGGTGGCCATGGTCAGCACCGGCTTCGGCGCCGACCGACTCGGACCGCACCGGCGGATGCGGCTGCTGGTCGTGCTGGTGGCGGGGACCGGCGCCTCGTGCCTGCTGCTGGCAGGTGGTCGTCTACTGGGGTTGCCTGTGGCGATGGTCGGCATCTTGGGCGGGATCATCCTGCAGTTCGCCGGTATCGGCACGATGCATGCCGCCGTCGTGGACCGGGCCGGGCCTGCTGTCGCCCGCGCCACGGCCGCCACCATGACCGGCTACTACCTGGGAGCGCTCGTCTCGCCGGTGGCCTTCGGAGCATTCGTCGACAGCGTCGGCTCCTACGAGTGGGCCTGGTTCATCCTCGCCATCCTGCTGGGCGGCTCCGCCGTGGCGTTCCGGCTCGCCGGGCGGATCGAACCGGTGGACTGAGAGGCGCGGGCTACCCTGCGGCGGATCATGGGTGGTCTGTTCCGTACCGCTGCCGCCAACGGAGGGCCGGGTTTCCGCGCCGCCGGCGCGGCACGGGCGCACCGTCCGGGGATGGCCGCCCCCACACGGTGCGCCGCGGTCGGCCCGAGGTCGTGGTGATGAGTGCTCGCTTCGTCGGTCGCAGTGTCCTGAGGGTCAATGACGAGGCCATGCTGCGCGGAGCGGGGCGCTACGTCGCCGACCTTGCGGGTGCGATAAGGGGTGTCCTGCACGCTGCTGTCATCCGCAGCCCGGTGGCGCACGGGATTCTCGAGGGCGTGGAGGTCGAAGACCTTCCCGCCGGCGCCCACCTCATCGGCCACGAGGAACTGCGCCGCCGGGCGCCGGGTGGCTTCCCCGTGCTGTGGCACCTCGCCACCCAGCACCAGACGTCCACGCCGCTGGTGGACGGCCGGGTGCGCTATGCGGGTCAGCCGGTCGCCGTCGTCGCGGCTCCGGGCGCCGCCGCCGCAGCCGACGCCGCCGAGACGGTCATGCCGCTGATCCGTGAACTGCCGGCGGTGACCGATCCACACGAGGCGCTGGCGGAGGGGGCGCCGCAACTGTGGGAGGGCGTCGAGGGGAACCTGCTGGCGGCCTGCACAGCCGGTGACACCGCCGAGCACACCGAGGCGGTCTTCGCCGCGGCGGACCGGCGGCTGCGCACCCGGCTGGTGATCGGTCGCCTCAGCGGGGCGCCGATGGAGGGCCGCGGCGTGCTGGCTCACACCGAGCCCAGCGGCAAGCTCGTGGTCCACACCTCCACGCAGGCTCCGCACGCCGTGCGCGACGCCATCTGCGAGGTGCTCGGCATGTCGCAGCACCGCGTGCGTGTGGTGGCCCCCGACGTGGGCGGCGGGTTCGGTCTGAAGGACCATCTCTACGAGGACGAGCTGATGGCGATCATCGCCGCGCTGGAATCGGGGCGTCCGGTGCTGTGGACCGAGAGCCGGACCGAGTCGCTGCTGGCGACGACGCACGGGCGCGGCGAGGTCTGCGACGTGGAGGTGGCCTTCGACGATGACGGCACGCTGCGCGGCCTGCGGGTCAACGCCGTGCGCAACGCCGGCGCGCAGTGCAGCGTCTTCGCCGGGGGGCCGCTGTTCGTGGCGCTCGGCATGTCGCCGGGGCCCTACAGGTGGGACGCCGTGCGGGGCACCGGGCGCCTTGTCGCGACCAACACCATGCCGACGGGGGCGTACCGGGGCTTCGGCCAGACCCAGGCGACGCTGATCGGCGAGCGCGCCACCGAACTCGTCGCCCGGGAACTGGGGCGCCATCCGGCCGACGTGCGTGAGCAGAACATGATCCGCCCCGAGACGCAGCCCTACACCACCCGCACGCACGTCACCTACGACAACGGTGACTACAGCGTCCCTCTGCGCCGCGCCCGCGAGTTGATCGAGGAGCGCATCGCCTCCGGGCCGCCTCCGGCCGGCGGCCGCCTGCGCGGCGTGGGTTATGCCTCACACGTGCAGTTGGCCGGCGTGGGGCCGAGCTACCTCAATGAGATGCTGGGCCTACGGCTCGGCGGCTACGAGAGCGCGGTGGTGCGCATGGAGTCCGACGCCTCCGTGCGCCTCTACACGGGGGTGTCGCCGCACGGCCAAGGCCTGGAGACGACCCTGGCGCAACTGCTGGCGGACGAGTTGGGCGTCGACACCTCCGACGTGGAGGTGATCCACAGCGACACCGACGTGACCCCCTATTCGGCCTACGGCACGGCCGCCTCCCGCTCGATGGCGCTGGGGGGCGGCTCGGCGGTCATCGCCGGCCGCGAGTTGGCCGGGCGGATCCGAGCCATCGCCGCCGAGATGCTGGAGGCCAACCCGGCCGACCTGACCCTCGTCGGCGGGCGAGCCACCGTCGCCGGAACCGCCTCGTCGGTGCCGCTCGCCGAGGTGGCGGCTGCCGCCCACCGGGGCTTCGGACTGCCCGACGGCCAGGCACCCGGCCTGACCGCATCGCACGTCTTCGACCCACCGGGCCTCACGTTCTCCTTCGCCACCCACGCCTGCGCGGTCGCCGTGGACCCCGAGTTGGGCAGCGTCGAGATCACCGACTACGTGGCCGTGCTGGACTGCGGAACGGTCGTGAACCCCGTGATCGTGCAGGGGCAGGTGCACGGCGGCGCTGCCCAGGGCATCGGGGCGGCACTCACCGAGGAGATCGTCTACGACGCCGCCGGCCAGCCCCGCACCACCACGCTGGCCGACTACCTGGTGCCCAGCGCCGACGTGCTGCCGAACTTCGCCGTCGAGCACCAACAGACGCCCTCGCCGTACATCCCCGGCGGCATGAAGGGCATGGGCGAGGGCGGAACCAACGCGGCGTTCTCCTGCGTCCTCAACGCCGTCCTGGACGCCCTCGCCGCAGCCGGGATCAGCGGCCAGACGCTCGCCACCCCGCTCTCACCCGAACGCATCTGGCAGGCACTGGCATCTCCCTCGAACAAGTCTGACTGATCGACATATGAATGGTCTATATATAATGAATTAGCTCTTTAGTCAGGTCGCTTCCCCCGACAGGCGCAACCCCTCGGCACGGACGGGTTGCCACAAGCTCGGCAGGAGGAAGCGATCATGATGGTCCCGTTCCCGGAAAGCTCACAATGGTGTAGTTT
>MKWU01003169.1_pt1 | contig 22385 bp, 14 predicted proteins | sample 809101 | NCBI WGS metagenome assembly MKWU01 (sample SAMN05860141, study PRJNA318959) | sponge metagenome | host: Aplysina aerophoba | place: Slovenia: Piran, Adriatic Sea, Gulf of Piran | collected 2013-05-07 | reverse complement strand
CCCGGGATACGGCCACCCCGCGCGGTGCCCACACCTTGCGCACCGCGTTCCACAGGCCCAAGCGCATCTCGTCGCCCCACACGATCCCCTGCCCCGCCCTCAGGCCGACCGCGGCCAGACACTCCCCGAGCCCCCCTTTTTCCAGGCCGCCTGGGCCTGGGGATCCGTCTGCGCGTGTCGCGGCCGGGGCACCTTCAGCCGGATCCCCAGCCGCGGCAGCAGCGTGTACATGCTGTCGCGGGTGTAGACCACCCCGAACTGCTCCTCAATCCAGTCCCGCACTGCCTGCGCGGTCGCAAACACGCCCTGGGCCGCTTCCGCCACCAGTTGCTCCTGCTGCGTCGGCGTCAAGTAGGAGGGGGTGCCGTGCCCGCCCCGGCGATGGGCCCGCACCGCGGCCAGGCCGCCCTCCCGGTACCAGCGCAGCCACTGCTGCACGGAATTCCGGCTCACACCCACCCCGGCCGCCACCGCTGTAGACCCCTCGCCCAGGCGCAACCGCCACAGCGCATGCAGCCGCGTACGCACTTCGGCCACCTTTTCCGCCCGATACTGCGCATGCAGCGCGTCCGCCGTGTCCTCGGGAGCCCAGTTGATGCTCACCTTGCGGGTCATGACACACCCTCCCTTCGTAACCGTCAACATGCCAAGTGAGGACATTGTACTGGATTGGTATTATATCGATGAGTTGATAACAGGGGCTCAAGACCGTGCGGCAAGCATGGGCACAGTTTCAATCTCGTTGCGACAGGCTTTCACCCACTGTAGGGGGGCTCCCCAGATTCCCGCCGTGTTCGGCACCGGCCTGTTGTGCCGACACTGTTTCAATCTCGTTGATATTGGTTGCAGCCTCGGCAAGGGACGAGGGGCCCCTACACTTGGTTTCGTCTAACCCAAACCAACAGGACCCCTCGCCGTGGACTTCATTCTAAGGCCCGCCGACCCCGAACGCCAACGGGCGTTGCCCGAGGATCCGGGCGCCTGCCCTCATGGCGGGGCCCGTGCCTGGCGCCGCAACGGCACCTATCCCCGCCACCTGGTCGCCCACCACCTGCGCCGGGCGCGTCCCCTCCGCCCCCGCCAAGCCGCCTGGTATGCCAAGACCCTCCCCACATTCTCCGATGCCCTGGCTTGCGTCCGACACACCCTCTGGACGCAGGCCCCGCCTTTTTCCCTATCCCCGGCCACCCTCGACATCCGAAAACGCCCCCAGCCACCGCTCCTGGCCGCCCTCTGCTACTCGGCCTGAAACACCACCAACCTCTCATCACCCGCACTGACTTTGTACAAAGTCCAGCTCAGGCCCTTGCCCTCAACGGTGGCTCTGGACACTCCTTCGCGGGTCTTGTCAGGCCTGGTGCGTGCAGCTCTCGGATGTGTCGATCTCGGGCACGACGAAGGGACCTCTTGGTTGTCTTGGCAACACTATGGTAGGGACCCATCGTTGTAGACTGCATCAATGTCACCCCAGGCCCGGGAAGGTTCCTCCACCCTCCGGCAGGGTCTTGTCGCGTACTCCCAGCAGTTCGACCAAGTCGTCCGTGGCGCACTCCAGGGCGATGTCGTCTTGGTTGCGACGGAGGTTCAGGGACACGGCCACCACTTCCAACCCGCGGCCCAGGTGTTCGCGTCCGTACTGCCGGTTCCGAATCTGCCTGCGGGCCGCGCCGAGGGACTGGTTGTACTTCACCTCGAAGACATACATCCGGTGGCCGAACCGGATTTCATGGTCGGCGCGTCCACCCAGCGTGGACTTCTCCGACTGCGTGGACAGCCCCATTTGCAGCAGCAGGGACTGCAATAGGGTGCGGAAGGTGTCCTCGCTCCGCAGATTATGAAATGAAAAGTGGAACAGGTAGTCCTCCAGGCGTTGGTGGAAGGCGCCCTTCACGTCCCCGGACGCCAGGGCCGCTTTCAGATCGGGGACCAGCTGTGCATGCCGGTCGGAAGGGTACCGCCCCCGGTCCAGGATGTCGCGGGTCCATGACTCGGCCACTTCCAGGTTGGGGAAGTTCAAATAGGCGGGGGCGGAGTCCCCACCTCCGTGCCAAGTGTAGTAGCCGGTGTCGACCATGAGGTCGGCATAGTTCGGATGGGTCAGATCGCCCATCCCGGCGGCCTGTGCATCCCGGGCTGACATCGGTCCGCCGGCCGGCAACACCTGGCGGGTGTCGGCGGCCAGACGCGCGATGAGGCCCGGATGCCCGGACTCACTCCAGGCGGAGGGCCAGATGCCTGCTGTAGCCTCGCGCCGCCGCCCCGCATTCGACAGCACCCGGGTCAGGCCGTTGGTCAAAGTGAAGGGGTTGTAGACGCGGGGTGCGTCGGGGCGGGGCGAGAAGCGGTAGCCGTTGTAGCGCACCCGCCAGTCGGCAACGATGTCGCGGTCGCGCAGGCGCGGTTCCAGTTCCGTCAGGGCCTCCCGGTAGGGGGCCAGATCCTGGTCTACTTCGCCCTCCGTGAAACCGCAGAGGGCCCCGTAGTCATCCTCTTCCGAGATGTCGATGAAGTTGTTGGCGGCGGAGAACAGGTGGTGGCGCGCGAAGCGCGTGATACCAGTCACAAACACGCCGTAGAGCAGGCCCTCGTCATCCTTCAGCACGCGGATGAATTCGCGGAGTTCCGCGACCGCGGGTTCCAGGGAACGGTCGGTCCCGATGTGATTGACAAGGGGAGCGTCGTATTCATCCACCAGTACCACGGGCTGACGACCGTAGGCACGCTCCAGGTACCGGATCAGGTTCCGCAGGATCCGCTCGGGTCCCGAAGCAAGCAAGGAGGCTGGCCAAGCCGATCGCCAAGGCGCATCGCGGTCGGTCCACTGCCATACCATGTCTTCCATGTAGTCGCGCAGGGCGGCGCGCGTGCCGGCGGGGTTGGGGTTGCCCAGTTGGGACAAATCCAAGCGAATCACGGGATGCCAGCCGTGGATCCCGTGCCAGGCCTGCGCGTCAAGACCCGTCCACAGCCACGCTGGCGATGTCCAGCTGTCGGGCAGACCTTCCAGGGGCTCGGTGTCGCCTTCGGGATTGGCCCTGTGGCCCGGCGGCAACCCCTGGAACCAGGCCTCCAGCGTGTTAATCAACAGCGTCTTGCCGAACCGCCGCGGACGCGCCAGAAACTGGTGGCGGCAGGTCAGCGGCGGACTAGGCAGGGGACTCGGATCCGCCTCAAGCAGGTCCCGGAACAAACCGGTCTTGTCCACATAGAAGCCATCCCGGCGGCGAATGGCGGCAAAGTCGGCATCGCTGGGGTGCAGGGGGGGGAGGCGTGCTTCAGGCATGTATCTGCCTCCATCAACGCAGGCACATTTCGCAACTGTCCCAATGTTCCTGGCATAGGGGGCAGTTGCGAAGCCATTCTACTATTGCCACGGGCACGGTCATGCGGTCATGCATCCTTGGGCACTGTTTCAATCTCGTTGATATTGGTTCCAGGCCGTCCTCGGCATGTTCCGTGCGCGGGCAGCAGGTTTGATTCGCCGGTCTCGGGCCATGTCATGTGCCATCAGCTGAGGCGGGGGTAGGCAGGGGACGGAACACGGGAAGGTGCCGATACAAGCGACCTGAGCAAAATCAACGAAACTGAAACAGTGCCCTTGCATGCCCGTAATGCGACCTGTGCCGCAGGTGATGGCAACATCGGGGATCCCAAGGGCCCCACCGTTGGGCGTGCGGTTTCCGGCAAACCGGAGGCAACCGAAGCAGTTGGCGACATCTCCGGGTGCAGGCCTCTGGAGATTGTTGTGGGTTGCACCCATGGGTAGGTTTGGCCCTGCCCTGTGACGGTGCATGTCACGGAGGCATACCTGTTGAGAGCAGGTCCCAACAGCCGCCGATTGCGACCCTGATCGGATGCCTTCAAACCTCAGGAAGACAAACCGGTTGCCTGAGCGTGCCATTGACCGTCTGTGCCGGCCGATGACATGTCGCCGTTCGCCCAAAGTGAAGTTCCTGTGTTTGGTTGGCCGCGCGCATGAGGTGGAGAGTGAACAGGAAGGACGGTGGCGAGTGGTGGAGTGCCGCCGACCATTGCCGGTACCCGGTCTGCCTCGAGAGGTCTGGGCTTCGGACTACAATCTGGCGTGCCGCCAACCCCGGCGGTGGACTGCCAGTAGCGGATGAATTCGGACATGGCCGAGCGCGAGACTCCAGCTGATGCAGACCGGAGGCAATGTCCAGCCAACAGCTGGCCAGTGCTGCGACCCGGTGTCTCGAACTACGCACGCCTCCGGCGCGAGCAATATGCCTACGTCGACAAGACCGGCGAACTGGCGCAACTGCTGGACTCGGGCGAGTTTTTGTTTCTGGCCCGGCCTCGGCGCTTTGGCAAGACCCTGATGCTGTCCACCATTGAGTGCATGTACCAGGGCGACTTGCCGAGAGTCAGACACCCGGCCGGTGACTTGGCCAATCCACACCCGAAGGTGCCGGATCCGGATCTGTTCGCCGGTACGGCGTGGGACGCGCTGTTTGCCTCCAAACCTCGGCATCCGGTTGTGCGCTTGGACATGAGCACAGTGGCAGGCAGTACCGTGGAGGAGGTGGGGCTGCGCTTGCGACTTCAGTTGGCAGAGCAGTGCCTTCTCTGGTTCGGTCGAGGGTTTGATCCTTGCACTTCCATGGAATGGTTGGTTGATCCGCGGTTGTATCCGTATCCGCCTGAACAACTGATGCGCGACCTGTTGGCGTCGCTTCAGCAACAGGAGGCGGACCCGGTGGTGTTGGTGGACGAGTACGACACCCCGCTCTTGAAGCTGCTGGGCCGCGATCCGACCGAGGTCGAGCCGATTTTTGAGTTGTTCCGTGAGTTTTATCGTATGTTCAAGCAGTGCGAAGCGGACCTGCACAAGGTCCTGATCACCGGGATCACGCGCCGGGCGTACGGTGAGATGTTCTCGGCCCTCAACAACCTGCGGGACTGCACTTGGCGCGCCGACCTTGGCGGGGTGTGCGGATTTACCGAAAGCCAACTGGACCAACCTCCGTTGTCGGACTACATTGAAGTGGCGGCGGACGGCCTGGGACAGGCCACCAACGACTTGCGAGTGTCGCTTCGAGAGTATTACAACGGATATCGGTTCGATCGCGACGGGTGGGGACCGGCGGTTTACAACCCCTGGTCGCTGTGCAATACCCTCTCCGACCTCATGACCCCGGCGGTACGGGAAAGCATCAAAAGGCATGGATTCCCTGCGCATTGGGCGGACTCGGGGGTGCCCAAGACCCTGGTGGATGCACTGAGGCGACAACCCGCCGCGGTGAACTCGATCCCGTTTGCCCATCCCGATGAATTGGCTGCCGACTTCTACGGCAACAAGGCGACCGGCCTCAAGTCCCTGATGCTGCAGAGCGGCTACTTGACCCACCATCCGGCCGGGAATGGACACCCGGCGCGGCTGGGTTGGCCCAATCGCGAAGTGTCCCGGACCATGCTCAGGGACTTGGCTCTCGTCCATGTGGGGGAGAAACTGCCGGGCGTCGCGCGCGTGCGCCAGTGTCTGGATTCGGGAGAGTACGGGGATTTCCCGACCGCCCTGTTGGACTGCCTGCACGCGTTTCCCTACCACATCATGAACGACGAGTTCTCCTACCATGCCGCCCTGCAAGGGCTGTTCATGGGCATGGGGGTGCTGCCGCGTTCGGAACAGTCCGAGTTGGCGGGACGTTTCGACTTGGCAATTGTGTGTGGGGGCCGGGCCACCGTCGTTGAGCTGAAGTACAACCGCAGTCTGCGGGAAGCCCAGGAGCAGGCCGACCGCCGGCAGTACGGACGCAGCCTGTTGTTGGAGTTGGACCGGGTGGAGGCCGCGGACTGCATTGCCCTGAACGTGACCAAGGTCGGGGACGGGCAGGTTCGCATCGAAGGTGCGCAACGACCGGTGCACGACATCAAGGCAGCGTGGCTCCCGCTTGGTCCTGTGAATCATTGATGCCTCCGACCCCGATTCTCTCCCGCGACGGGAACAGCTCCACCACTCCGGTCCGTCGCCCGGCCGGTAGCCGATCCGCGGGTTCTGCGACACCATCCGATCATGCCCGAGGGCAGCCGGCCTCAGGGGGATTATGCGCTGCACGCCAATGGCTGGCGGAAACGGTTTGTCTCGGGACCGGGGCGAACAAGCACCCGGTTGAAGCAATCCGGAGATGCTGTTGCCAACGGGAGCAGAGCATGGCTCGTGAAGGCCCGCCAGAAATGGATCCGGAAGTCGGAATACGGGAGCGTTGGGCGGGACGAATGGGCACGAGTTGGGCCAGGGACCGGACCCGACCGGGATTGGAGTGCGGACCCGTGATTGGCGGCGCCCCGTTGTCTCCGGGATGCCGGGGAAGGAAGTCGCAGATCCACTACGGCGGGTAGGGAGTTATTGCCTGCCATTGTGGGTAGCCGGTCTGCTCCTGCGACAGCCTTGACTTCGGACTACAATCAAGGTGACCGCAAACCCTTGCGGTGAACTGGGAGTGGCGGGGATTCATGGACTGGGCCGGGCGCGAGACCCCATCCGAAGCAGACAGGGAGCAACCTGTGGGCCAGGGTTGGCCCGTGCTGCGACCTGGTGTCTCAAACTACGCACGGCTCCGGCGGGGGAACTACGCCTACGTCGACAAGACCGGCGAACTGGCGCAACTGCTGGACTCGGGCGAGTTTTTGTTTCTGGCCCGGCCGCGGCGCTTTGGCAAGACTCTGATGCTGTCCACCATTGAGTGCATGTACCAGGGCGACTTGCCGAGAGTCAGACACCCGGCCGGTGACTTGGCCAATCCACACCCGAAGGTGCCGGACCCGGACCTGTTCGCCGGTACGGCGTGGGAAGCGCTGTTTGCCTCCAAACCTCGCCATCCGGTTGTGCGCCTGGACATGAGTACCGTGACGGGCAGTACCGTGGAGGAGGTGGGGCTGCGCTTGCGACTGCAGTTGGCGGAGCAGTGCCTTCTCTGGTTCGGTCGAGGGTTTGATCCTTGCACTGCCATGGAATGGTTGGTTGATCCGCGGCTGTATCCGTATCCGCCGGAACAACTGATGCGCGACCTGTTGGCGTCGCTTCAGCAACAGGATGCGGACCCGGTGGTGTTGGTGGACGAGTACGACACCCCGCTCTTGAAGCTGCTGGGCCGCGATCCGGCCGAGGTGGAGCCGATCTTCGAGTTGTTCCGGGAGTTCTATCGCCTGTTCAAGCAGTGCGAAGCGGACCTGCACAAGGTTCTCATTACCGGGATCACGCGCCGGGCGTACGGTGAGATGTTCTCGGCCCTCAACAACCTGCAGGACTGTACCTGGGAGGCGGATTGCGGAGCGGTCTGCGGGTTCACGGATGCCGATCTGCACCGCTCCCCGTTGGCGGGTTGCATTGCCCTGGTTGCAGCGGAGATGGACCAGTCCCCCGATGAACTTTGTGAATCCCTCCGCATCAACTACAACGGCTACCGGTTCGATCCGCAAGGTGCAGGTCCGGCCGTCTACAACCCATGGTCCCTGTGCAGGACCCTGACCGATCTGACCATTTCGCAACGGCGGGAGCGGATTCAACATCTCGGGTTTCCGGCCCACTGGTCGGATTCAGGGGTGTCGAAGTCCCTGGTGGATGCGTTGCAGCGGCAACCGGCCGCTGTGGATCCGATGCCGTTTAACGATCCGGACGAACTGGAGGCTGACTTCTACAGCAACCGTGCGACGGGCCTCAAGTCGCTGATGTTGCAGAGTGGCTATCTGACCCATCATCCCGCCCGGGACGGTCAACCCGCAAGGTTGGGCTGGCCCAACCGGGAAGTCGCGCGGACGGTGCTACGGGACCTGGCGCGTGCCCATGTCGACGACGAACTGCCGGGCATCGAGCGGTTGCGCACATGCCTCGAATTGGGTGACTACACGGGGTTGCCGAAGATCCTGTTGGACTGCCTGTACGCGTTTCCCTACAACATCATGGACGACGAATACTCCCACCACGCCGCGCTGCACGGCATCTTCCTGGGGATGGGGGTGGTGCCTCGTTCGGAGCGACGCGAGCTGTCCGGGACGTACGACTTGGCGGCCATCTACCGCGGCCGGGCCTGCGTGTTTGAACTGAAGTACAACCGCAGTCTGCGGGAAGCCCAGGCGCAGGCCGACCGCCGGCAGTACGGACGCAGCCTGTTGTTGGAGTTGGACCGGGTGGAGGCCGCGGTTTGCATTGCCCTGCACGTGACCAAGGCCGGGGACGGGCAGGTTCGCATTGAAGGTGCGCAACGACCGGTGCACGACATCAAGGCAGCGTGGCTCCCGCTTGGTCCTGTGAATCATTGATGCCTCCGCCCCCGATTCTCTCCCGCGACGGGAACAGCTCCACCACTCCGGTCCGTCGCCCGGCCGGTAGCCGATCCGCGGGTTCTGCGACACGATCCGATCGTGCCCGAGGACAGCCGGCCCCAGGAGGATATGCGCTGTATGCCGATGGCTGGCAGAAACGGGTTTGTCTCGGGACCGGGGCGAACAAGCACCCGGTTGAAGCAATCCGGAGATGCTGTTGCCAACGGGAGCGTTGGGCGGGACGAATGGGCACGAGTTGGGCCAGGGACCGGACCCGACCGGGATTGGGGTGCGGACCCGTGATTGGCGGAGCCCTGTTGTCTCCGGGATGCCGGGGAAGGAAGTCGCAGATCCGCCACGGCGAGTAGGGCGTGTTGCCTGCCATTGTTGATAGCTGGTCTGCTCCTGCGACGGCCTTGACTGCGGACTACAATCAAGGTGATCGCAAAAACCTGCGGTGAGCTGGAAGTGGCGGGGATTCATGTGGCCGGGCGCAAGACCCCATCCGAAGTAGACAAACCTGTGGATCAGGGTTGGCCCGTGCTGCGACCGGGTATTTCCGACTACGCACGTCTCCGGCGCGGGAACTACGCCTATGTCGACAAGACCGGCGAACTGGCGCAACTGCTGGACTCGGGCGAGTTTCTGTTTCTGGCCCGGCCACGGCGCTTCGGCAAGACGCTGATGCTGTCCACCATCGAGTGCATGTACCAAGGTCATCTTCCTGGAGTCAGGCACCCGGACGGTGACTTGGCAAATCCACACCCGAAGATACCGGACGCGGACCTGTTTGCCGGTACGGCTTGGGAAACACAATTCGTCTCCCAACCTCGTCATCCCGTGGTGCGCCTGGACATGAGTGCCGTGACGGGCAGAACTGTGGAGGAGGTTGGCCTGGGACTGCGAATTCAGTTGGCCGAACAGGGCCTTCTCTGGTTCGGCAGAGGATTTGATCCTTGCACGTCCATGGTATGGCTGCGCGATCCTCGGCTGTATCCATATCCGCCTGAGAAACTCTTGAGAGACCTGTTGTCGTCGCTGCAGCGACAGGATGCGGACCCGGTAGTGTTGGTGGACGAGTACGACACCCCGCTGTTGAAGTTCCTGGGGCGCGATCCTGCCGAGGTTGAGCCCATCTTCGAGTTGTTCCGAGAATTTTATCGGACGTTCAAGCAGCGCGAATCCGATGTGCACAAGGTCCTGATCACCGGCATCACGCGCCGGGCATACGGTGAGATGTTCTCGGCCCTCAACAACCTGCGGGACTGTACCTGGAAGGAGGAGTTCGGTGCCGTCTGTGGCTTTACGGAAGGCGATCTGGACCAAACACCGTTGTCAACCTGCATTGAAACGGCGGCGGAAGGCCTGGGCATCTCAATCGATGAACTGCGGGAACGCTTGAGGGAGAACTACAACGGCTATCGGTTCGACCCGGACGGTTTCGGACCGGCGGTCTACAACCCGTGGTCCCTGTGCAACGCGCTGACCGACCTGTTGGCGCCGCAGGGACGGGCTCGCGTCCAACGAAGGGGCTTTCCAGCCCATTGGTCGGATTCCGGTGTGTCCAAGGTTCTGGTGGATGCGCTGCGACGACAGCCTGCCGCGGTGGATCCGATGCCTTTTCATGATCCAGATGAACTGGATTCCGACTTCTACAGCAATCGCGTGACCGGCCTCAAGTCACTGATGTTGCAGGGAGGCTACCTGACACACCATCCCGCCCGCGATGGGGAACCGGCGCGGCTGGGCTGGCCCAACCGAGAGGTCGCGCGGACAGTACTGCGTGACCTGGCACGTGCCCATGTCGGCCATGAGTTGCCAGGCATAGGCCGGCTCCGGACATGCCTGGAATTGGGGGACTACAAGGAGTTGCCGAATGTTCTGTTGGATTGCCTGTATGCATTTCCCTACAACATCATGGCGGACGAATATTCCTACCATGCCGCCCTGCACGGCATCTTCCTTGGCATGGGAGTCGTACCCCGGGCGGAGCGGCGCGAACTGTCCGGACGGTACGACTTGGCGGTCATCTTCCGGGGCCGGGCTTGTGTGTTCGAGCTGAAGTACAACCGCAGTCTGCGGGAGGCCCAGGATCAGGCTGACCGCCGGCAATACGGACGCAGTCTGCTGCTGGAGTTGGAACACGCGGAAGACACCACCTGTATCGCTCTACACGTGACCAAGACCAATGATGGTCGGGTACGCATCGAGGCAGCACAACGGCCGGTGCGCGATGTAGATGCGGAATGGGTCCCTCTCGACACCGGGATCCGGTGACGATTCCGAGCAGTGGACACCGTTCGTTTCACCGTCTCCGAATTGAAAACACCTGCAATCTTCCGGAAGGCAAAGTCAAACCCGCTCATCCCCATTCGGATCTTGGAGTTTGCAGCAGCTGTGCTGCGTGGCCGGGCCTGGGTCGCACTCCGGAATGCGACTGTTCGTCGGAACAAATCCCATTGGGCAGTCAAGTCCGCCTTGGACCAGCCAATTGGACACCGTGTACGATGCTGGCCGTTTTGGACGCCGGTACCGAATCCAAAGGGGTCCAAACACAAACCTTGGTCAAACCGAAACTGCAGCCAAGGGCAGGGGGGTCTCCTGCGGCTGAATGGCCTACGGGCAGGACAGGAGCGATGCCCGTCCCGCCCGTTCAATGCCAACGGATCAGCTTCGGCAGAGCAGCGGTTGCCGGGCGTCCGCGTTGTAGTCCCAGGGGTTGCCCGCGGCAACCGACACAAAGTCCCGATTGCTGAATCCGGACCGGCACAGGCAGTCTGCCGCCTGGCTCCGTGCGGAATTCACTTCCTGGCGAATGACCTGGGCGTGGGCCGGTGACAGAAGACCCCTGAGCAGGCCCAGGTTGTACATGCGGAGCAGCTCTTCCTTGACACCGATGCCGCGTGTCGGGCAGGCGCCGTTGGCGGTGGCGATCCGCGAATCACACGCCTTGAGTACCGGATCATCGAACTCCATTACCGTCGGGCCGGAGTACGGGATTCCTTGGGCCGAGAGGCACGACTTGGTTTGCGGGTCGGTGATTTGGATGAACACCCGGCCCAAATGGCTGGATATGCCTTGGCCGGAACCAATCACTCTGATGCAGCCTTGCGTTGTGTTGCATTCGCCGGATCCAAGTGCCGTGTCCAGGTAGTCGCCGTAGTTGACGTACACGGCATCAAGGTACAGCGTGCCGCTGTAGCGTGGCTGTGCCGGAGGATAGGACGGCTGTGCCGGAGGGTAGTACACCGGCGGAGGCACGGGCGTGGGCTGCGGCCTGTAACCATAGGGCTGGTTCAGGTATTCGTCCCTGAAGTAGTTCCGGTCTTCGACGTCGGAGAGCGAGGTTGTATACCCGTCGATGTGCACGCCCTGGTCTTCCAGTTCGGATTGCAGGTTGGAATAGCCGTACCGGCCGCTTCGTGCCAGCTCGTCATAGACCCGTTTGAGGCCGCGGTTGACGCACTCGGTGAATCGGCTGTTGCTCACGTCATAGAGGCAGCTGGAATTGTCGTCCCAGAATTCGGCCTGGGCACCGTCGTCCGTGTCGAACTCGTCGTCAGAGGACCGGGAACCGTCGCACTCGTCGGCGTTGTAGCAGATTTCAATGTTGATGGCGCAGTAGCGGTCGCCGGACTTGCAGAACCCGGTGGCCTCGAAGTCCTCGCTGGGTTTGACGATGGGCCATTCAACTTCGCCGTCGTTGCCCTCCCAGCAGTCGTTGAACGCCTTGTTCTGCTCGTCATAGTCGTCGTCTTCGTCGACGGCATCGCGGCCATTGTGGCAATGCATTTCAAAGATTGCCTCCCACGCCTGCTCCCAAGTATTGTCTGCAGTCTTCTCTGTGTCCAGGTCTTCACGAAGACCGCTCTGGGCGCTGATCTCGACATAGCAGCCGTCCTCCTGGTCGTCACTGTTCGTGCAGCCGCGGGTCTCCCATGTGCTTGATCGATTGCTGCTGGCATCGATGATGTCGAACTGGCTGCCGTCATGATCGGCCAGAACCGGAGAGGTGGGAACAAGAACCGTCAACAGGCAGGCGACGAGGATGCCTGCCAATCTCGCGGTTGTGAGGGTCGGTTTCATGAGATGTCAATCCTGTGTGCAGTCAGGGGGAGAAGGGAACGCCGTTTGGGGGTTTGGAAGCAGTCCCTCAGTTGGGAGCCCAGTCCACCATGATCTGGGCTGCAGCGCCCGAGTCGTAGTACTCGACCCTGACCAGGTGGGTTCCGGCCGGCGGGGCGTAGTCCTTGAAATACAGCGTGGCTGCTTGCGGAACCCAGCCGTCAATGACCAGGGTGTTCCCTACCCACACGCGTACGCCGTCATCCGACAACGCCACGAACCGGTAGTTCCGGCCGTTGAAGTGGAATGTGTTGGTCCAGGACACGCTGAACAGGTCGGCATACACGCCCCGTCCCGGACTGCCGTGACCCCAGTTGAAGTTGATCGCTTGATCCGATCGGGTCAGGATCAACGCGGCCGGAGGCTGGTAGTGGTAGTAGCTGGCACTCCACGGCCCGGCGGGGACGTGTGCGGCCGGAATGGCCGGTGGCGCCGGCACGTAGACGGGTGCTACGGGGGCTGGTGCGGGTGCCGGAGCGGGCCCGGTGCCCTGCCATGAGTAGTTCAGCCGCGCATAGGACGGCAGGCACAGAATGTTGCCTGGGTTGACTGTGGCGCCGGCTGGAAGGTTGTTGAGTTGCGCCAGCGCGGTTGGATTGACTCCGTAGGCGCCTCCAATCCATGCCAGCGTCTCGTTGGGATTGACAGTGTGCATCTGCGGGCACTGGGATGGAGTGGGGCCGATCAACCCCGGAATGGGTACATTCAGCGTGGTTCCGACTTGCGCGTACCCATGGGTCGGAAGGCCGGGATTGATGCTCGCCAGTTGCTGCACGGTGATGCCGTGGCGAACGGCGATGTTGTACACGGTGTCGCCTTGCCGGACGTAGTAGCCCGACCCGACAGGAGCCTGCGCCCAAACGGTGGATCCGCCTACCGTCAACAACAAGAGCAGGGCGAGGGCCAGGGCCCGCACCGATTTCCCTGGTAGGTTGCGAATAAAGTACCCGTGCATGGACGTGCTCCCGAGCTAGCCGGGTTCTGCAAATCGCGCCTGTTGCGCGGTGCCGGCCCTTGCCGATCAAGGTGGCGCTGGCCTGAGCCGTCTGGGGAGTGGAACGGGCGGACAACCCTCGGGGAGGAGGTTGAGGGCTGTGGGAGGGAGAGAAGAGTACGTAGTTGGCCTGTTCACACCATTCAGTTCAGGGTAGGCGCGAACCAAAGGAACGGTCTCGGCTGGTGCAGGACCTCGTTGGCTGAGTCAATGCACGCAGTATACCCCACGCGCGAACCGGAGAATGTTGCAGGTTGCCAAGCCGGCCTGTTCCAAATGCGGTTTGTTATCGGGCTGGGTCCGCATGCGGCAATGAGCCCTTGCAATGGTTGCTTCCAAGACCAATCAAACCCTGGCATGGATGGTTGTGCCGGAGGTGCACCATCAGTGGGTTCGTCCCTACCGCAACGAGAACGGGTCCCGCTCCCGTTCTCGGTAAATCATGGTTTGATGTCCGGCAAGGTCCGGCTGGCTCCTTGGCTTCCAATGCACACGTCGAGCACGGAACAGCTTCGCCGCAGTGGTCGTGATGGGCGGTGCAGAGAGCCCGGATCGCGTACCGGGCAGCCTCTGGAGCCTTGTCGAGCGCTGGGAGAAAGGCAGGTAGCCGTGAAGATTGGTAGGTCGATGGGCCGACAGTCAACGGCCGGCCAGCTGGCGTCGCCGTTTCGGTAGGCTGACGGCTCGATTGCAAGCGGCATCGTGTACCGCTCCTTGCAGTGCGACGGGTACCGGGGACAAAGGATGCTCAACGACGCTGCCCGTCGGCGGACGGCGAATCCTTTTCCGCCTAAATTGCCTCTCCAAGCTGGCGGGCCAGGGCCCGCCAGGCATTGCGCATCAGCATGACGGTGGTGAGGGGCCCAACGCCCCCTGGTACCGGAGTCAGCCAGCCGGCCTTGGAACCCACTGAATTCGGATCGCAATCGCCCAGCACGGTCTTGCCAACGTATGTGGTCCCGATGTCGAGGACCACTGCCCCTTTTTTTACATAATCGCCAACGATGAGGCCGGGCTTGCCTACGGCCACGCACAGAATGTCGGCTCCCGTGGTGAGGGACGCCAGGTTCCTGGTGTGCTTGTGGGCAATGGTTACCGTACAGCGGCGGTTGAGCAGGCGCATCGCCAGCGGTTTGCCGACAATCGCGCTGTGGCCCACCACCACGGCCTGCCGACCGCTCAACTCAAGATCCAGGCTGTCCAGCAACGCCACGGCGGCGGCCGGGGTGGGGGGGGTGAAGAACTCCCCGGTATCGGCCAGGAGGTGGCCCATGTTGCCGGGCGACACGCCTTCCAGATCCTTCGCCGGTGAAATCCTCCATTGCAGCGCAGTCAGGTTCAGATGGGGCGGCACCGGTGTCAGCAAAATGATGCCGGTGATCTCCGCAGTGAGATTCAGCTGATCGATGGCCTCCATTGCGTCGGTCATCCGGCAGTCTCCCGGCAGCCGTACGAGTTGATAGCCGATGCCCGTGTTGCCGCTGGCCCTGCTTTGGGCGCGCGCATAGTTCAGGGCACCCTGATCATCCCCCACCAGCACGGCCGCGATGGTGGCCGTCTGGCCGGTGCGAGCCTCAAGGCTCCGAAGGCCCGCCGCGATCCGGCGGCGCAGTTGTCGGGCCAGCCGGCGACCCTTGAGTAGTTTGGCGGTCACCGGGATTGATCCATTCGTTCCGTGCAACGGTCCAGGATGCGACTGCTGAATCCAGCCGCGTCCTTGATGCAGGCCGTGATGTCGGCTGCCAGGGTTTGCCCCTCCGCCCCAGGCGTGGCCAGTCGCAGGTTGACTTGCACATTGACGTTGCTGCTGTGAACGGCTGCCAGCAGCAGATGGGTGCCCACCATCACGTCGGACAGCACCGTCCTGTTGCCGCGGTTGGCCACTTCCCAGGTGTCGCCGAGTACCCCCCGGCAGGTGTCCGCGACCTGAAGGGGCACGGCGGCCGCCGCGTGCAGGGCCCGGTCGAGCTCCCTGCGTCGGACTGCCCGTGCGGATGGATCGTGTGCCGGCAGCTTCAGGCAGCGGTCCACTTCGGCATACGCGGCCGCGTCCTGGTCGGCCAGGTTCAGCAACTCCAGCCGGCTGGCCTCCAGCCGCTGCTGGATCGGCCTCAGGATTCCTTCGTGGCGCTGAAACCGCCTGCGGCCCACGGTCAGATTCAGGACCATGCACAGCAGGGCCGTTCCATGGGAGCCGGTCACGGCGGCGGCGGTTCCGCCGCCCGGCACGGGTTCGCGGGACGCGAGGGCGTCCAGGAACGCGGCGATGGGGATGGACTGATACGAATGCAAGGACACGGACAGGTGCCGGCGGAACGCGCGATTATAGGCTGTCAACCAGGCTGCGGCTCCATATCCGGTGTTCCCGACTGCCGGATTCGCGGACCGGTTCGGCGGCCTGTGTATGTGTTCCGTTAAGGTTCGCTGTGGGCCGGATTTCCGGCGAATCCCTGTGCTAGACTCGCTTTCTACAAGGCAGGAACCGCCTGCTTGGCGCAGAAGGTGGACAGTCCCCAGATGGATGACGAACGGGTAGACAACCACTCGGAACAGGAAGAAGTCCTGTACGAATCGGACGAGATCAGGAATCTGGGCGATCCCGAGGTGTCGGAGGGGGAAGCGGACCACCTGAAGGATCTGCCGGTCATTCCCCTGCAGGGCCTGGTCGTGTATCCGTACATGTGGATACCTCTGACTATGGGGCAGCCCCGCAGCCTGCGCATCATCCGCGACAACATGCCCACCCAGCGCCATGTCGTGTTGGTGGCCTCCCAGTCCGACGACCAGGAACCCGGCCCGGACGAAATTTCCGGTGTCGGCGTGGTCGCGGTTATCCACAAGGTGATGAGGGCGCCGGACGGTGTCCTGCGCGTGCTGGTACGGGCATTGGACCGGGTTCGGGTCACTTCCTGGAGCCAGTTGGACCCGTATCTGCGGGCGGAGGTGGAAGCACAGCCGGAAACGGTTGAGGAAGGGGAGGAAATGACGGCGCTGGCGCGGCTGCTGCGCAACCGCTACCGGGAATATGCCGAACTCGACCGCCAGACTCCCAGCGAAGTGGCCGAGATGGCATTGGATACCCGCTCCCCCTTGCAGTTCACCTATCTGATTGCCGGCAGCCTGCCCATGGACGTGGAGCAGAGCATGCAGATCCTCGGCGAGGACAGCACGGCGGCGAAGATGCGCATCGTGCTGGGCATCCTGGACCAGGAAATCAAGATCATGGAGCTGGGACAGCAGATCCAGTCCCAGGCCCAGGGAGAGATGGAACGCTCCCAGAGGGAGTTCTTCCTGCGCGAACAAGTGAAGGTCATCAACAAGGAACTCGGCGACGAAGATGACCAGATGGTGGACATCAAGGAACTGGAGGCCAGCATCGCCGAGGCGAACATGCTGCCCACGGCCACGGAGGAGGCGACGCGCGAGTTGAACCGGCTGCGGCGGGTGCCGATTCAGGCGGCCGAATACTCCGTGATCAAGTCGTACATCGAAACACTCGTCGGCTTGCCTTGGAACAACAGCTCGTCCGACAGTCTGGATCTGCGCAGGGCCCGCCGTGTTCTCAACGAGGACCACTACGGCCTGACGGACATCAAGAGCCGTATCCTCGAGTATCTGGCGGTGCGCAAGCTGCGCCAGACCCGGCGGTCCGAACAGCACGAGGAAGTGAACCTGTGGGACAAGATCCGCAGGGAGCGCGAAGGGGTGGTCCTGTGCTTTGTGGGGCCGCCCGGCGTGGGCAAAACCAGTCTGGGCATCAGCATTGCGCGTGCCATGAAGCGGCAATTCGTGCGCCTGGCGCTGGGCGGCGTGCGCGACGAGGCCGAAATCAGGGGCTTCCGGCGCACCTATGTGGGGGCCATGCCGGGCCGCATTATCCAGAACCTGCGGCGGTGCGGAACCAACAACCCCGTCTTCATGCTGGACGAGGTGGACAAGCTGGGTTCGGACTTCCGCGGCGATCCCAGCAGCGCCCTGCTGGAAGTGCTGGATCCCGAGCAGAACCGGGAGTTCAACGACCACTACCTCGACGTGCCCTTCGACCTGAGCAACGTGATGTTTATCACGACCGCCAACATGGTGGAGGCCATTCCGCCGGCCCTGGCTGATCGGATGGAAATCATCCAGTTGAGCAGCTACACGGAGGAGGAGAAGGTCAAGATCGCGCAGAACTACCTGCTGCCGCGCCAGATTCGGGAGAACGGCCTGCACGAGGACGAAATCAGCTTTACGAAAGGCGCCCTGCAAACCATCGTGCGCGGCTATACCAACGAAGCCGGAGTCCGCGAATTGGAGCGCAACATCGCCAAGCTCTGTCGCAGGACCGCCACGGACATTGCCACCGGTTCCGGCTCAAGCAATACGCGGGTCCGCAAGAACCAGGTGATGGAGCACCTGGGCAAACCCAAGTACCACAGTGAGCAGCTCTCCCACCGCACCGACATGCCGGGCGTGGCCACCGGCCTGGCCTGGACCATGACCGGCGGCGACGTGCTGTTCATTGAGTCCATCATCATGCCCGGCGAGCAGGCCTTCCAGATTACGGGCCAGTTGGGGGACGTGATGCGGGAGAGTGGCCAGGCCGCCCTGAGTTTCATCCGTTCACGTGCCCGCGATCTGGGTATCGAACCCGGCATGTTCTCCAACCACTCCATTCACGTCCACATTCCGGCCGGTTCCATCCCCAAGGACGGACCGAGCGCCGGCATTACGATGGCTACGTCTCTGGCATCGCTCTTGACCCGGCGGCCGGTACGCAAGCAGGTTGGCATGACCGGGGAAATCACCCTGCGCGGCAAGGTGTTGCCCGTGGGTGGCGTTAAGGAAAAGGTCCTGGCTGCCGAACGACTGGGCCTGACCACCATTCTGCTGCCCCGCCGCAACGAGGCGGACCTGTCCGACATACCGGACGCCATTCGCCGCAAGCTGCAGTTTGTCCTGGTGGACGACGTCGACCAGGTGCTCGAAGCGGCCCTGGAGCCCAACGTGGACACGGTCTGGGTGAGCAGGGCCAAGCGCGATCCGCAGTCGGAGCCGCGGCCCCTGCCGCTGGACCTGCCGTTGAAGCTGCCCAAGGTGACTTCCAGGGATCCGCAGCCCCGGGTGTAGGCCAGGACAACCGCGTGCTGCGTTGCAGGCGCGGATCAAATCGGGCGTCACCGACTCGGTGGTGCGCAAACACAGGATCAGCCAGTGATGGTCCTGTCCGTCAGCATGGCCGGGCCCTTTCGAGAGGCACGGTTGAAACGGCCCCAATGGCTGTTGGGTGGCAGCGGCCCGATCAACGAGCCACCGCCGCGGTGGTGTGAGATCGGGAGGTTGTCCGTCTCGTTGGGGTTCTGAGCGACCGACTCCTCCGGTCCGCCGCGCCATGGTCGACACCCGTTGGCTGGCTCTCCCGGAAACAGCAGGGAACATCCCGCTTGCCGGGCGATGGTCCTGCGTGCATGTCGGATTGAAGGGGAGTTGCCCGCCGGTCCCTGCTGGTGACGAGGGACCGGTGGACCCGGCCAGTGCTGGGGGAGCTGCTGCGCGCCGCGGAACTCCTGGATTACTTGGTGAAGGATCTGAAAGCCGGCTGTTCGCCCGGGACCGGGGAGTTGGTGAACGCTCCGCGCGCCAATACCGCCGCCCGACCGCCGGCAGCGGCCACGCGGGCAACCTGGTCGGAATGGGCTTCGGCGTTGACGGAGTCCGGGTCCAGCAGCGCGCACAACTCGTCTGCGAAACCTCGGACCCTTGCCGCGTGTTCGGGGAGGCCGGCAAGGTTGGTCAGTTCCCAAGGGTCTTCAAGCATGTCGTACAACAACGGGCCGCGACCCGTGAAGTGCACGTACTTGTACCTGCGGTTTCGCAACAGGTACCATGCATCCTCCGTACCGACCGTGTGGTATTCGCTGAAGACGGTGCGGTCTTCGGCCTCGTCCGCCAAGATGCCAAACAACGATTGGCCGGGCAGCTCCTGGTCCTCCGGGTGTTCCGAGACGCCTGTGGCCTCCAGCACGGTTGGGAAACAGTCCACCAGGTTGACGGGTACATCGCAGGTGCGGCCGGCCGGAATCTCCGGTCCCGCCATGATGAGAGGTACGGCGCAGGTTTCGTCATGAGGGCTGAACTTGCCAAACAGCCCGCGCGCACCATGGCTTTCCCCATGGTCGCTGCTGTACAGGACCCGCGTGTTGGCGGCCAGGCCCAAATGGGTCAGGGTATCCAGCACTTGGCCGATCTGGGCATCCAGGAAGGTGCACACGCCGTAGTAGGCGGCCATCATGCGCCGCATCTCACCTTCCGTCACGTCCTCGAGGGAAAAGAACCGCCTCATCCAGGTCAGGGCCGGATGGGCGCTTCCCGCGGGCTCGGGGGGCAGTGTCAGGCGGTCGGGATCGTACAACTCGAAATACTCGGGCGGGGCGATGTACGGCGGGTGGGGACAGACATAGGACAGAAACAGGGCCCATGGGGGCTCGTCCGACCCTGCGCGCGCCTGTAGCCATGCCTTGGCGTTGGCGGTGTTGCGCCGGTCGTACTCAAGATACGTCGAGTTGCCCGGGCCGGCTTCGCGTACCCCGCGCCAGGCTTGGCGGCGCGGCGGATCCCGTCGTACTGAGGCCAGAATGTCCCCCTGCCCGTCGACGATGTGCAGCGGTTCGATTTCTCGGCTGAAGCCGTTGTCGTCCTGCGCACTCCTGAAATGAAGTTTGCCGATGGAGTCGACTCTGTGGCCTGCTTCGCGCAGCCGGTGGTGCCAACTGGGTACCGATCCCGCATACGGCATCGAATTGTCCCAGGTTCGAAGCTGGTGGACATGGCGGCCCGTAGCCAGCGAGGCCCGTGCCGGCACGCAGATGGGACAGGGTGTATAGGCTGCGCCGAAGCGCGTTCCGGCCGCAGCCAAGCGGTCCAGGTTGGGCGTGTGGACCTCCGGCCTCCCGGCGTTGCCCATGGCCTTGGGATTGTGTTGGTCTGAGAGGATGAACAGCAGGTTGGCCGGTCTCACCTTGTCCACATCGGCACCTCATAAATGACTGTGATGGTGGCTGCCAGATATCCCAGCAGGGACAGCAGCAATGGTTTGCAGCGAAAGGGCAGGAGTTCGGGTTGTTCGCCGGCATGATGGCGCAGAACCTGCCACAGGTACAGTCCTATGATCAGGCCTGCAAAGGGAATGGTGAGCCCCATCGACCAACCGGGGGCCGTGCGCGAAGAGGCTGCGAGTGCATACAGGGTATAGGCTCCTGCCAGGACGGTGGCGGAAGCCCAAACGGCCGCGCCCGTCGTGCGCAGTGACACCTTGTCCAGTCCCGGCCTGAATCGGACGGCGGCTTCGCCGTGGGAACCGAGTTCCGAGTGGCGCTTGCCCGCGGCCAGCAGCAGGGCGGTGATGCCGGTGCACGCCAGGAGCCAGGGACTGGTGTTGCCGATGTCGTTCCCGGCGCCGGCCAGAACCCGTAGCGGAAAACCGAGGGCAATGATGATGACGTCAAGGCCCGGATATTGCCTCAGACCTGCCGAGTACAGGGCGTTGAACAACAGAAAGATTGCCACCCACAAGGTGGCGCTCCCGCCGGCTGCAACCGACACCGAGAGGCTGGCCACTGCCAGCAGGACGGCGAAGATGCGGGCCGCCCGAATCGATACGGAGCCGGCCGCCACCGGCCGCCGGCGTTTGCGGGGGTGCAGCCGATCCAGTTCGACATCCTGTGCATCGTTGAATGCGTAGGCGGCACTTGAGGCCAGGCAAAACGAGATCGCCGCCACAACACCGGTGGTCAGTTCACCGGGATCCAGCAGGGTGCCGGCAAAAAACGGGACGGCCAGTACGAACAGGTTTTTGGTCCACTGTTGGGGCCGTACCAAGCGCAGCCATGGCAGAATCCGGTTCGCCGCGGTCCCGACGGCGGACACGGTCTAGGAACCGGCGTCGGCGGACACCGACGGTGCCTGCAACGGCTGTACGGACACGCCAAAGAAGTCGGACAACGCGGCCCGGATGGTCGTTCGGTCCGGGATCAGGACCCACATGCCCTCCTCGGAGATGGCTTCTTCGCCATGGTGTCGATCGAGGATGAGCCTGCGCCCCGTTTGGGGGGTGTTGGCCGTGCCCTTCTGGGCCAGCTGCAGCATACGGGCGACGTTCATGTCGGTGCCGAAGTTGCCCCGCAGCGTGCGGATGATGTTGGGCGCGGCCGCCAGCAGATCGGTGGCGTTGTTGGGATCGGATACTTGACGGAGCACTGCGCTGATGACGGCCTGTTGCCGGCCGATTCGGCCATAGTCGCCGTCCTGGGTGCGCGTGCGGGCGTACTTGAGGGTGGTAACCCCGTCAAGGTGCTGGGGACCGGCCGGCAGTTCGAAGGTTTCGACCCCGTAGTCGGGCGTCGGGTACTTCTCGTCGTAAATGGCCCATGGGACATAAATGTCGATGCCGCCCAGAAGGTCGATAATACGGACAAACCCGTCGAAGTTGACCCAGGCATAGTGGTGTATGGGTTGATTCAGGAATGCGGACAGCGTGTCGGCCAGGAGGCGTTCGCCGCCACCGGTTGAAGGCACGGTTTCGCCGAGCGAGTAGACCAGGTTGACTTTGGTCGGAGGAAACCCGGGTACCGGAACCCACAAGTCGCGGGGAATGGAAAGGATGTCAAGCGCATTGGTCTCCTGGTTCCAACTCAGGAGCATCAGCGTGTCCGTACGCGGCGCGGACGGGTCTTCCACGCGGGTGTCGAAACCGAACAACAGGATGTTCAGGCGATCTTCCCGTTGCACGGTGGCGAAGAACGGTTCCCGGTCAGGGAGTTGCGGCGATGCCGGAACCTCCGGCTGTGGCGGGTTGTCGGCTGCCGGCGCAGTTGCAGGCGCGATTTCGGCAGGGAGCTTGTTGGACGGTTCCGGAATGTGAATCGTGACCGTGGTCGTGTTTACGGCTTCCTCATAGGCCAAGTTGAACACGGGCCTGCCGACAATGTAGACGCAGACGACCAGG
>MKWU01003166.1_pt1 | contig 22421 bp, 19 predicted proteins | sample 809101 | NCBI WGS metagenome assembly MKWU01 (sample SAMN05860141, study PRJNA318959) | sponge metagenome | host: Aplysina aerophoba | place: Slovenia: Piran, Adriatic Sea, Gulf of Piran | collected 2013-05-07 | reverse complement strand
GGTGACGGTCTTCTCGCCGAGAGAGGGACAGGCGCGTGCAGCGGTGGCGACATGCTTCGCGAGTCGCTGTGCCAGGGCGTCTCGGCTGAGAGGTTGGCCGGACCGGGTTGGGAAGACCGGTGCGTCTGGGATGTCGTTGCGCTCGGCGAGCCAAGTTCTCAGGGCTGCGGTCAGCGGTCGGGTGAGGGGCGTGATCCGCTGCTTGCGTCCCTTTCCCAGACAGTTGACGTACGCCCCCCGAGCGAGGTGCAGGTCCGCACGTCGCAGGCCGATGAGTTCCGAGGCGCGCAGCCCCGTCTGGATCGCGAGGGCGAGGAGGGTGTGGTCGCGGCGGCCGGTCCACGTCGTGCGGTCGGGTGCGGCGAGCAGGGCGTCGACTTCGCCATCGGCCAGAAAGGTCACAAGCCGGTACGGGCTGCGCTTGCGCGGAATCGCGAGCACGCGAGCGATCACCGCCGCGTGCTCGGGATGCTCCAGGGCAGCGTAGCGGAACAGCGCGTGAATGGCGGACAGGCGCGCGTTTCGGGTACGCACGGTGTTCGCGCGGTCATGTTCGAGATGAGCCAGGAAGTGCCCGACGAGGGGCGCATCGATGTCTCCGATCTCCAGTTGCGAGGGCGCTTTGGCGAGGTGGTCGGCCGCGAAGCGGACGAGCAGGCGCCACGCATCGCGGTATGCGGCGATGGTGTGCGGGCTGGCGTGGCGCTGCTGAACCAGCCGGTGGGTGAAGAACGCCTGGAGGGTGGGAGCGAGGGCACTCATGGCTGGGCTCCCGGATGGCGTTCGAGGCGGTCGGCGGCCAACTGCATCAGCTCGGGCGCCGCCGAGAGATACCAGTAGGTGGACTTGGGGTCGATGTGCCCGAGATAGGTCGCCAGCAGCGCGAGCCGCGCCTCGGGGTCGTGGTCGTGCCGATAGGCGTCGAGCAGGGTGCACACCGCGAACCGATGTCGAATGTCATGCAGCCGTGGCCGACAGACCGTCGAACGCGGCGTGAGACCGGCGCGCTGCACCAGTGCGCTGAACGTCCGCTGCACGCTGCAATACCGCAGTCGGGTGCCGGCGGTGGACACGAACAGGGCGGCAGCGTGCCGGGCCGCCGGCCGGTCCGGCCGGCGGAGGTACTGCTGGACTGCGCTGGCGGCGGTGGGGTGCAACGGCAGCGCGCGGGATTTCCCGAACTTGCCTTGGCGAATGGTGACCAGGCCCTGCGCGGCATCGAAGTCGCGCCGGTCGAGGGCGATGGCTTCGCTGATCCGCATCCCGGTCACGACCAGCAGACCGAGCAGCGTCCGATACGTCGCCGCCCGGTGTGCGGTGCGCAACCGGGACGTGGCGGCGAGCAGAGCCTCGATCTCTTCGTCGGTGTAGAGGTAGGGCGTGGCGCGGGGGGTGCGCGCCCGCAGCAAGTCGGCGGACGGTATCTCCGTCGCGGGGTCGATCGTGTGCAGGAAGGTCGCGAAGCGGCGGACCACGGTGAGCCTGCTTCTCCACCACCAGCTCGGCGCCTTCCCGGCGGGGAGTGTCGCCCAGGCGAGGGCGGTGTCGGTGCGCAGGCGGGTTTCCCCGCGCTCTTCGAGATAGGTCAGGAATTGCCCGAGGAGCTTCTCGGGGCGGGCCAAGCGATACCCCATGGCCCGGCGCAACGCCAGATAGTCGGCCAGGGCTCGACGCAGGAACGTCATGCTGCACCTCCCGGCCACGCGCGTGCGATGGTACGCAGGGCGTCGTAGTCGACCTTCGTGTAGATCGCCGTGGTCTGCAGGCGGTCGTGGCGCAGGAACTGCTGGATCTCGGACAGGGGGGCACCGGCGCGGAGCAACTGCGTGGCTGCGAAGTGGCGCAACCGATGTGCGTGGATGCAGCCGAGGCCGGCCCGTCGCGCGGCGGCGGCCACGATACCCGTCACAGTGGTGGGGCTCAGCGGCCTGAGGGGCGCGAGCAGCCGAACGAAGACGGTGCGTCCCTGGGCGTGAGCTGGTCGCTGACGGAGGTATGCCGTGATCGCCTTGCCCACGTCTGTCGGGAGGGGCATGCGCTCGGCCCGGCGTCCCTTGCCGTGCACGACGATCTCACCGGCGCGCCACCGCAGGTCGTCGAGACGCAAGGTAGCCACTTCGGCGGCGCGCAGGCCGAGACGGGCCAGCGTGGTGATGACCGCAAAGTCGCGGCGGCCTCCGAGAGTCCGACGGTTGCAGACGGCGAGCAGACGCTGAACGTGATCGGGCTCGAGGTGCAGCGGCAGCCCCACCAATCGCCGACCGGCTACCGACGGGACAGCCGCAGCCAGCGAACGCGTGACCGCCCCGGTGAGGTGAAGAAAGCCCAACAGCGAGCGTAGTGCTGATGCCGTCCGTTGCGTGGCCCGGGGGGATTGCTCGGCGCAGCACGTCACCAGGAACGCCGTCACGTCGGCCTCGTCGAGTGATGTGAGGTCCAGCGCGAGGCCGTCGGCCGAGACGCAGCGGCGCAGGAAGGGGCGGGCCGCGTCGACGTAGCCGCGGGCGGTATCTGGCATCAACCCCCGCTCGGCGCTGAGGTAGTGCCGGTATCGCACCAGGGTCTGGTCCACGGGCCCCGCGGGGAGGGGCGTCGGCGCAGGCGGGATCGCGCCACGAGTCCGGAGGTATGTCAGCAACGGTCGTAACGCCTTGCCCGTCAGAAGGCTCTTGTAGCCAGCGTCCTGCCGGGCTCCCAGAAACTGCTGCGCTTGCTCCGGTAAATCGCCGATGTCGAGGTCTCTCGCATGCAGCCAGCGGCTGACGTGGGCCAGCAGATTCAACTGGGTCAGCAGCGAGCGTGGCGTGTAGCCCTGCCGTACGAGCTCGGTCGCAAAACCCGACAGGAATGGCTGGAGCGGACCGGAGATACGAACGCGTGACGGGTCAGTCATGAAGGCTCCTCTCTCGTGCCCCCACGAGAGAGGAGCCTGTCCGTCAGCGCAAGTGATTATGCCGATCGTTTCGTCGCAGACGCCTTGTACGACAGGGGGATCAGGTCGGGCCTCAGCATAATCCAGACATCGGCATAGTGGGCGTTATGCCGACATCGGCATAGCGCCCACCATGTCCGGCACTGGGCCGACGGCGGTCCGACCCGGCTCGACAACCTCGTGCTGCTCTGCCGCCGGCACCATCGGGCGGTCCATGAGGAGGGCTTCCTGGTCCGGATGGGTCCGTCCGGCGACGCCACGTTCTGCTGGCCCGACGGCCGGCCGTTGCCCGCCGTGCCGGCCGCGCCCCGTTGGAGCGGGCTGCCTCTGGCGCCCACCGACATCCGCCTCGCCGCGGCCGGCATCGAGATCGGACCGGACACGGCGACCGCGGACTGGCACGGCGAACGGCTCGATCTCGGCTACGCGATCGACGTGCTGTGGACGCCGCGAAGTGGGTCCGGCGCCGCAGCAGCCGCCGCGCCGGCCTAGCTGCCTTGTCCGGCCGAACTGCGGATTCTGTACAAACTACGGGCGCGTTGCGATGCGCGGTGCTCGTCGTCGGCCACGGTTGCAGGCGATCAGGCGGCCGCTGCGGAGAGTCCGAGGGTTGAGCAGAGCGTGTCGAGGGCTCGGTCGACGGTGCGCAGCGCGGCTTCCACGGTGCTCGGGTTCTCCTGCCGATCCGTTCGGCGACCTGCGTTGTGATCATGTCGGGAGCTTCGACGAGTTGAGGACAAGGCCGGTGCGCTACGAAGGCGTTGGGATCTCGGACTCAATCCCGTGCCGAGCGTGACCGCCCTGCTCGAAGATCGCGGAGAAGAACTGATCTCTCCGGTTCGGGCGGCGGAGCTGCTGAAGTGCTCGCTGGGCGAGGTCGAACGGGAAATCAGAGGGCCGCTTGACCGGTGACATCCGTCATCGTCAACGATGCCTCGTGTCTGATCGACCTGCACAGGGTCCGACTCCTGCCGGTCATGCTGAAACTGCCGTACCGACGTGGGACACGCTGCCGGACGCCGATGTCGGTCGGCTGCGAGCCGGTCGCGCACCCGGAAGGCGTGCGCTGTTCCTCTGGCTTCCGTTCCGACGACGCGATCTGGAGCCCGCGCCGGGCATCGTGTTGTCCCGCGACCAGCCACGGATGGCTCAAGAGAACTTGGCAATCCAGCACGCGACCGAGCGGGCCGCGGGAGCTGCTGATCGGGCTGATCGGGCCGCCGACCACGCCGACCGGCGGGCTCGCGACGCAGACCGTATTTCGCGCTGGACAGTCGGGCTCATGCTTGCAACCGCTCTGCTCCTCCTGGGACAGGGGTTCGCGGTGCTCTTGCAGATAGGCGAAGTGCGGACCGAGGTCGCCGCGGTACGGACCGAGGTCGCCGCGGTGCAGGACGAGATCTCCGACATGCGGACGGACATCGCCGCAATTGGTGTGCAGCAGGCCATGCCCGTTCCCCCGCGTCCGCAGTAGTCTACCGCCAGCGGAAGATCCTGAGCGCCACGCCGAAGCTCGCCGCGCCCCAGGCCGCGAGGATGAGCAGGTCCGGACCGTTCGCGATCAGCCCGTTCCCGTCCAGCATCACGCCCCGCAGCGCGTCGTTGAGCGCCGTCAACGGCAGCGCCTGGATGAACGGCTGCATCGCGTCCGGGAAGTTCGACGAGGCGAAGAAGACGCCGGAGCAGATCCACATCGGGGCCATGACGACGTTCATGATGCCGGAGACGCCCTCGATGGTCTGCGCGCGGCTGGCCGTGAGCAGGCCGATGCCGCCGAAGGTCATCGCCCCGAGCAGCGACACGGCGGCCAGGCTGGCCAGCGAGCCCTCGATGGGCACGCCGAACATCAGCCGGGCGAAGCCGACCAGGGCCACCAGCTCGAGAGCGAGCAGCACCAGACGCGCCGTCACGAGGGCGGCCAGGTACTGGTGGCGCCGCATCGGCGTCGCGATGAGCCGCTTGAGCAGCTTGCGCGTGCGTTGCACGACCAGCGTGAAGCCGATGCCCCACATGCCGGTCCCCATGATGTTCATGCCGAGCAGCCCGGGGATCAGCCAGTCGATGTAGCGGCTGCCGGGGGCGGTCACCGTCTCGTTGCGACCGGTCCAGACGTCCTTGCGGCCGGCGGCGCGCTGCAGCAGGTCGTCGATCGTCTGCCGGGCGAGCCGGCTCTCCGGCCGCGTCGGGTCGTAGCGGTAGGTGGGCGGATCGCCCGGCGCGACCACGACGTGCGCGAGCCCGTCGCGCAGCGCGGCCGCCGTCGCACCGGGAGCGAGGGACACGATCTCGACGCTCTCGTGCGCCGCCAGCGCGTCGAGCAGTTCCGCGGCGTCTGCTCCCTGCTCGACGGCGACCGCGACCGGAGTTTCGGAGGGGGATCGGAAGGCGATCCCGAGCGCGAGGGCCATCAGCAGCGGGAAGATGAAGACCCAGAAGATCATCTCCGGCTCGCGCACCAGGAGGAGCAGCCGGGTGATCGTCATCTCGACGAACGGATGCCGCGGTTCGACCGCTTCCGGCTCAGTCATCGCGAAGTCGATGTCCCGTCAGTGCCACGAAGACGTCCTCCAGGGTGGCGGTGCGCGTGGCCAGCGTCTCGATCTCGACGCCGGCGTCCGCGGCCACTCCCACGAGCGCCGGCAGCGTGCGGTGCAATGCGTTCGCCGTGACCGTCCAGGAGTCCGGCGCTTCGCCCGCACGGACCGTGTCGACGCCGGGCAGGGCGGCGAGCCGCTCCTGCAGGCCGGCGGGCGCCGGCGCGTCGCCGCCGCTGGGGAAGGCGATATCGACGATGTGCGGTGCGCCGATGGAGAGGATCAGCTCGTCGGGGCTGCCCTCCGTGACGATTCGGCCCCGATCGACGATGGCGACCCGATCGCACAGCACGTGCGCCTCGTCCATGTAGTGGGTGGTCAGGAGGATGGTTCCTCCCTCGGCCCGATAGCGTTGCAGCAACGCCCACAACTGCCGGCGCGACTGCGGGTCCAGGCCCGTGGTCGGCTCGTCGAGGAACAGCAGGTCCGGATCGCCGACCAGCGCGCAGCCGACGGCGAGACGCTGCCGCTGGCCGCCCGACAGCTTGCCGACCCAGCTCCTGCGCTTGGCATCCAGCTCGAGCAGCCCGAGCACGTCGTCGACGGGGCGCCCCCGCGGATAGAAGGACCGGAACAGCCGAAGCGTCTCGAGCACGGACAGCTTCTCGTCCATCTGCGATTCCTGCAGGTGAATCCCGAGCCGCGCCCGCAACGCGTCGTCGTTCCGGCCCCACGCGCGGCCCAGAATCCGTACCCGGCCAGCGTCCGGCGCGAGCAGCCCCTCCAGAATCTCGATGGTCGTGGTCTTTCCGGCGCCGTTCGGGCCCAGCAGCCCGAAGCACTCGCCCCGCCGCACCTCGAGGTCGAGGCCGTCGACGGCCAGCACGTCTCCGTAACGCTTCACGACGCCGGTGCAGGAGACGGCCGGCTCGGCGAATCCCGTCGCCGTTCCCTCTGCGCCGTGCACGGCGGGGTTCGGAACGCTGCCGCCGGCGTCAGCGAGACTCTCGTTCCCGCCGCCCGCGTTCATCGGTCCAGCGCCGGCGTCGTCGCCGGCGGCTCGCGCCGCCGCGTGCCCTGCTCGTAGGCGTGGCCCAGCTCGAACAGGGTGGCTTCGGTGAACGGCCGGCCGAGCATCTCGATCCCGATCGGGAGCCCGTCGGCCGTCAGCCCGGCCGGCAGGGTCAGCGCCGGGAATCCGGTGGCCGGGCTCAGGAAGCGGTTGTTGCCCCGCGCGTACTGATCCTGGGTGTTCGCATTGGTGAGAGCGTCGGGCGCGATCACGGTCGTCTGATGATCGAAGGTCGCGTAGACGAGCGCGTCCAGGTCGTTGTCGGCCATCGCCGCCAGGACGCTCCGCCGCAAGCGTTCGCGGGACTGGAGTATGGGCAGGTACCCGCGGTCGTCGGTCGATTTGCCGACCACGTTGATGAGGCCCCGCGCCCGCCAGGGGGTGACGACGCCCGACAGCAGGATGTCGCGCAGATTCTTGACCGGGGCGTTCGGATGCTCGGCCAGGTACGCGTTCATCGCCCGTTCGGTCTCGAAGTTGTTGGTGGTGTACACGCGCTGGGCCGATTCGAGGCCGTCGACGGTGACCGGGTCGACCACCGTGGCGCCGAGCGCCCGCATGTCGGCGAGGGCGCGGTCGATCAGGGCCCGCACCTGCTTGTAGTCCGCGGCGTCGGGATCCGTCTTCGGGTCCATCGATTCGCGGATGACCCCGATGCGCGCTCCCTGCAGGCCGCCGGCGTCGAGGTCGGCGGCGTAGGAGTCGGGCACGTGTCCGGCCGCGTAGGCGGTGACCGGGTCGTTGGCGTCGTAGCCGGCGATGGCGTCGAGCAGGAGCGCCGCGTCGCGGACGGTGCGGGTCATCGGTCCGAGGGTGTCGCTCGACGGGTTCGCCGGCATCATCCCGAAGCGGCTGACCAGCGGCAGCGTGGGGCGCAGGCCGACCAGCGCGGGGGCGGCGGCCGGGCCGCGGATCGAGCCCCCGGGGGCCGGCGGGGGGCGCGGGCCGACGGGCGGGGGGAGGCCGCCCGTTCCGCGGATCGACCCGCCGGTGTCCTCGCCGATGCCGACCATGCCGAAGTTGGCGGCGATGCCGGCCCCCGTGCCGCCGGACGAGCCGCTCGGGTTGCGGGTCGGGTCGTAGGCGTTGCGGATGATGCCGAAGGCCGAGCCGACGTAGCGCGACGCGAACTCGCCCATGTTGGTCTTCGCCAGAATGAGGGCGCCGGCTTCCTTCATGCGCACGACGATGGTGGCGTCGCGGCGCGACACGAATCCCTCGAACAGTGCCGAGCCGTAGGTGGTGGGCAGGTCGCGCGTCTCCACCTGGTCCTTCAGCAGCACCGGGATGCAGTGCAACGGGCCGGTCGGTCCCGACTCGGCATAGGCCGCGTCCAGGTCGTCGGCCCTGTCCAGCGCGCGCGGGTCGATCGCCTGGATGGCGTTCAGCGCCGGGCCGGCCTGGTCGTACGCCTCTATCCGGTCGATGTAGCGTTGCACCAGAACCCGGCAGGTCAGCTCGCCCGACGCGAAGGCGGCGTGCACGTCGGCCACCGTCGCCTCCAGAAGCTGGAAGCCCTGGGCTCCGGCGACACCCGGGATCAGCAGCCAGGCGGCGGCCAACATCGCCATCCACGGTCTCGCGCTTCCGGCGCGTTGGTTGATTGGGTAGCTCGCCGCCGTCCGTCTGCTTCGCGTCACGGTTCCTCCCCTTCCGGCTTCCTGCGGGCTCCGGGGGACTATGTCATGCGCGGAGCAGGGTTGGAAAGCGCCGCCGGGCGCTGGCGCTGCCCACCAGCACCACTTCGACGTCTTCTCGCGGATCCTGGAACGGCTGCGCACGACGCCGGACGGCGACTGCTCGCTGCTCGACCACTCGATGATGTCACGCCCCCAGCCATCTTTCGACCGGTGTGGACAGGAACGTCCCGAGAGCGTCTCTGCAGCTTGGGGCTCGACGCCCGCCGCCGTGGTCGGGTTCAGTCCGCCCGCAGCAGGTCGTAGTACTCCAGCGCCGCGCCCAGCACCATGGCGCCGCCGCGATCGTCCGCGCCGTTGACGGCGGGCCGGTCCAGGTAGTGCCGCCGCGTCGGTCCCGCCCCGGTGCTGAAGCAGACGTCGACCAGCGCGCCGTCCGCGGCGACGTGGGCGAGCAGGGCGCGCCAAGTGCGGTCGACGACCGGCCGGTAGGAGTCGTCGAGCCAGCCGAGCCGGATCCCGCGGGCCATCGCGGTCAGGGTCATCGCGGTGACGCTGGTCTCGCGGTAGCTGCCGGGCACGTCGACGATCTGCCGCCACATGCCGTCCGGGGCCTGTTGCGCCCGCATGCCTGCGAGGTGCCGGCGGTGGACGTCGAGCACCGCCGCCCGCTCCGGATGATCCGCCGGGAGCGCCGTGAGCAGCTCGGCAAGGCCGAGGGCGCCGAACCCGTTGCCGCGGCCCCAGGCGGTTGGGGCCGCGGCATCGTGGTGGAACAGGCCGTTCGACTGCTGCAGGCGAGCCGCGGCGGTTGTCACGAGCCGGACGGCGGCGGCCAGGCCCTCCGGATCGCCGGCGCGAACCGCGGCGATGGTGCCCAGGAAGAAGTCGTCGCTCCAACCGGACGCGCGCTCGGGCATTCCCGGCGCGGTCTCGGCCGCCGCGAGCGCGACACCCTCCGCCGCCAGCCGGGCCGCGGTCTCACCGTCTTCGCCGGGCAGCCCGACGAGCTGGCTGAAGATCATCGTCCCGGCCAGCGCGGCGAACGAGATACGGTTGCCGAACGGCGGCCGGTCTCCGGAGAGCCAGGGACGGACCTCCTCGAGGACCTTGCCGCGCAGGGACCCATCGTCGTCCATTTCCGCGACACGCAAGGTGTGCACCCAGGCGAGCGCCGGGATGTAACTGATGCTCGGCGTGCCGGGGTAGCGCCGCGCCATCAGCCGCGCCACGGTGAGCGGGTCGCGCGCCATGCGGCGGTTCAGGACGTTGCGCAGCGCCGACTGCCGGTCCCTGGCGCGGGCCAGCACCTCGCGCATAACGGCTGCGCCGTCCCTTGCCCCGGCGGTCGCCAGCAGCGTGTCGACGGGACCGAGGCCGGTGTGGTTCGCCGGGTGTGCGAGCGCCGCGGCCAGCGATCCCGCGGGCACTCCTTCGGCTTCGGGGCCGCTGCCGGCGCGCAGGCTCAGCTCGTTCCCGGCGCGGACCTCGACCACGAGGTCGGGAGCCTGGTAGGCGACCCAGCGCCAGACGTAACGGCTCTCCGGCTGCTCGGGGTGGTCGAAGAATCCATCGACCGGCGGGAACGCGGCAGGCTGCCCGGTCGTGTTCCCACCCGGCAGGGCCAGCGGGAGCGCGCTCACCAGCCACCGTGCGCGCTCGGCTTCCGGCGCCGCGGTCTTGAACCAGCGGACCGCGTCGAGCACGATGCGTGCGGCGTCGGGGTCGCCGTCCAGACCTCCGACCAGCACGAGCCGGCGCTCGGGACGGGACGTGTCGAACGGCACTCCGTTCTCCAGGGTGAGCAGCGGCACGTCGTCCCGCGTCATGCCGGCTCCGCTCACGATCCGCGGCTCGCCGCCGACCGCGGCGACGGTATCGAGCGCCGCCGCGAGCTCGGCCGTGCCCGCAGGCGACGACTGGGCGTGTGCCTGCACGGCTCCGGCGAGTCCCAGCACCAGTCCGGCCGTGATGCCTGCGAACGGAACGCGCCGCGCGTTTCTGTAGGGATGGTTCATCACGGGTCAGCCTTCAATCCGTGGAGAGCGCCGCCACGCCGCCGTCGAGGGCGTGCAGAGCGCGGACTTCGTCAGCGGTCAACGGGCGGTCGAAGAGCGACAGCTCGTCGAACAGCCCCACGTAGTTCACGCCGAGTCGGATCGCGCCGCGCTCGACGTCCCAGGTGAACGGCTCGTCGATGGCGTCCGCTCCGCCGGGCACCCGCTCGCCGTCCAGATACAGGGTGGCGGCGCCGCCCGGCTGACCGAGCCCGGCGTAGGTGATCGCCACGTGCGTCCAGCGGTCGCCGGCGAACGGCGGCTCGTCGACCACCGTCAGGCGGTCGGTGAAGGCGGGGTTGTCGTTCGGTCCGAGTCCGTCCGGGTTCCAGACCTCCAGATCGCCGAAGACGCCCAGCCGGAACTGCCGCGGGTTCTCCGCGGTGAAGTCGACCCAGATCGCGGCGTCGTTGTACGCGGCGTCGGTGATCTGGATCGGGTCGCAGAAGCCCGGCTCCAGGTCCGTGGCGGGGTCGAGGCTGAGCCAGAACGAGACGGTCCCGCTCCAGCCGTCCGGCGAGTAGCCGATGTTCCCGTCTGCCCGGTAGAAGATGGCGTGCTGGTTGCGCTCGGTGAAGCGCAGCGCATTGCCGAAGCGTCCCGCTCCCTCGGCGAGCATCACCGCGGGGTTCCCGAGCCCCGGCTCCGCCTGCGCCTGCTCGTCGTACGAGGGTGCCGTATAGAGCACCGGGTCGGCGGCCGCCCGATCCGCGTCGAGGCCGTTGTCGAACGAGGCGTGGAACGTAAAGGCGTCCGCGAGCGCCGCGGCGGCGTCAGCCCGCTCCTCCGCGGGCGCCAGCCAGAACATGCAGCCGGGTCCGGAACCGGCCCCGGTCGCGAACTCGTCGACCACCTCGAGCGTCTCCAGGTCGATCACCGCCACCCGGTCGTCGCCCCGCAGCGCGGCGTAGGCCACGGCGCCGTCCGGCCGCACGAGCAGGGCGTTCGGGGCGAGGTCGAAACGCTCGATCTCGGTCCGGGACGCGGCGTCCATGACGACGACGCTGGTGGCCGAGTCCGAGACGAGCACGCGCGCGCCGTCCGGGGTGAAGGCCAGCCGGTTCGGATCCTCGAAGTTCAGGTCCAGGCGCTCGCTGACCGTCTTGGCGCCCACGTCGATGATCGACACGTCGCCGTCGTTGCGGGTGGCGACCCACAGCTCGGCGCCGTCCGGCGACAGATCGAGCCCTTCCGGATACGCACCGCCGGCGGGAACCGAGGTCACCTGCCAGCCGGGCGGGCCGGCCGCCGCGCCTTCCACGATCGACACGCTGTCCGACTCGCGGTTGGCCGTGAAGATCGTGTCGCGGTCGCTGCTCAGAACCATCATGTGGGCGCCGTCCTGCCCCAGGCCGAGCGTCCAGTCGACCGCGTCGGCCTGCGGATCGTAGCGGGCGATCGCCTTGAAGCCCTCGATGGTGAAGTACAGCTTGCCGTCGGCGAAACGCACGTCGTGCGGCACGCTGCCCGCGCCGACGTCGAGCCGCCGCACCTCGGTCATCGACTCCAGATCGATCACCGAGATCCCCTCGCTCGGACTCGCCACGAACGCCAGCCGGCCGTCCGGCGTCGCGGTCACTTCATGCGGGTTCCCCACCGTCGGGACCCGCCCCAGCACGGTTCCCTCCGCGGGGTCCACGACGGCCAGGGCGCTGGCGTCGCGCAGCAGGACCAGCAGCCGCGGCTCGGAAGCCGTCTGCTCCGCCGCCGCGCCGGCGCTCGCGGCCAGCAGGCCGAGCGCCGCCATCCATCGGATTGCCTGTATCGGTGCACGCACGGGTCACTTCCTTTCCTCGACTCCTCGACGTGGCCTCGACGCCCGGCACGCACTCGTCTACCCCTCGACGCGCCCGCCCAGGCCCGGGGCGAGCCACGGACACCATGGCCGGACTGCACGTATCCTACCGCCGTACGGTGGGTTTCGGTGGCGTCGTGTGCGCACATCGAACCCCGGTCGAAGCGGATGAACAGGATCAGAGGAGAGAAGTCGATGACCAGAACGCCGACAGTTGTCTGCCTTGTCGTACTCGCGTGCTTCGCCGCGGCTTGCGGCGCACCGGAGCCGGCCGCCGAGGCGCCGGTCGAGGCCGCCGCCCCGGACACCGGCGCCGGCACCATCCTGCGCGTCGATCCCCGCTTCGACGATCTCGTGCCGGCGGACGCGCGCATCGAGAAGTTGGCCGACGGCTACGTCTTCACCGAGGGCCCGGTCTGGGACCGCGCCGCCTCGCGCCTGCTCTTCTCCGACGTGCGCGGGAACGGCGTCTACCAGTGGTCCGAGACCGACGGGGCGAGCCCGTTCATCGAGCCGGTGTTCGAAGGCGACCGCACCGGCCTGCGGTCGGTCAGCTCCAACGGGCTGACGCTGGACGCCGAGGGGCGCCTCGTGATGTGCGAGCACGGCAACCGGCTCATCTCGCGCGTGGAGGAGGACGGCAGCCGCACGACGCTGGTGGACAGCTACGAGGGCCGGCGGCTGAACAGCCCGAACGACGCCGCCTACTCGTCGGACGGCTGGCTCTACTTCACCGATCCGGGCTCGGCCCTCGAGGGCCGCGACGAGTCGCCGCTGCGCGAGCACGATTTCAACGGCATCTACCGCCTGAGCCCCGACGGCGAGCTCGAGCTCCTGTACCGGGACCAGTCCCGCCCGAACGGCATCGCGCTGTCGCCGGACGAGTCGGTTCTCTACGTGGCGAACTCGGACGCCGAACAGAAGGTGTGGATGGCGTACGACCTCAGCGAGGCAGGTGTCTCGAACCCGCGGGTCTTCTTCGACGTCAACGACCAGACAACGGAGGGGGCGGCAGACGGCCTGAAGGTGGACAATGCCGGCAACCTGTTCGCCACCGGTCCGGGCGGTGTCTGGGTGATCGCTCCGGACGGAACGCACCTGGGGTCGATCATGCCGGACGAGGTGCCGGCCAACGTGGCGTGGGGCGATGACGGCAGCACCCTCTACATGACCGCGCGAACCGGGCTGTACCGGATCCGGTTGACGACAGAGGGCACGATTCCGGGGCCGTAGTCGGCGCAGAACACGGCGCTTCAAGACCGACAGCTTCGTCGACCTGCCGAGTGCTGGCGGGTGGGTCGTGTTCTCTGTGCCGGGAGAGCCATGCGTCGCAGGGTTGCCGAGGTCCGGCCTGTCCGGCCCCTGTTCGGCCTGAAGAACCGGGGGAGGAGGATCAGATGCCGACCGACGAGCAGTGGGACGTTTTCCAGGAGTTCGTGACCGTCGCGTTGCGGGAGTGCCTGGAGCCTTCGGACCACCGCTTCCGTTCCGACGATCGGCTGTCCGGCGAATACCGAGTGCACCTGGACGAGGCGAACCGCGTCGGTCTCAAGCCGGACCTTTCCTGGTGGGACGGCCGGGTCTGCACCTTCGTGGGCGACGCGAAGTACAAGCGGACGAAGGATATGCGGGCGCCGAACGCGGACCTGTACCAGATGTTGGCCTATGCCACCGCGCTGGACCTGCCCGGCGGCCTCCTGGTCTATGCCGAGGGAGACACCGAAGGCGGCGGCGCGCTGCATCGGGTCCGCCATGCAGGGAAGCACTTTCGCGTCGTCACGCTCGATCTCGCGGGCCCGATTGCCCGTCTGCAGGCCGAGATCGGCGCCCTGGCGGCGGAGGTGCGGGACCTCCGCCGGACGGCGCTCGATAGACGGCACGAGGCGTAGCGCGCGTTCGGATTCCGGACGTGAACGACGATGCCGTCGTGTGCTACGGTATGTCTTAGGCGGCCAACGTGATCCACATGACAGAGCATCGAGACGACTGGGCGAGAGTAAAGGCGGCGCTTGCGAATCCCAACTGGGACTTCAGGACCGTGGACGGCATCGCGAGGGAAACCAGCCTGTCCCGGGAGCAGGTGCAGCGCCTGCTTGGCAGGCATGAGGCTGCAGTCCGTAAGGCTCTCACGCGGGACACGCGCTTGGGGACCAGGCGGGTCGCCTACACGCTGAGAGACCGACCGACGAAACTTCGCGAGGTCGTCGACAGCATCCTGACGTTCGCCAGTCAGTAGTGTGGATATGCCGCTCTGGGTGTGGGGGCTTGCGGGGGGCGCTGCAGTAGAGCTGCTTCGCTGGTACCGCATCCGGGAACAGCTACACCTCGGCGCTCCAGACTGGGCGAAGAGCCCGTTGTACTGGCTGGTCACCATTGGCATGGTCGCGGCTGGCGGTTGCCTAGTGGTGATGTACCAGGAAACCGACGCTCGATTGAATTCCGTTCTGGCATTCAACATCGGAGCCTCGGCCCCGTTGATCATTTCGACCATATCGAGTCAGGTGCCACCACTCGCTCGCGTTGACTCGTGACGATCGGGGTCGCCGAAGCCCGCCAGATGCCGACGGGACGCGCACGCGGGGAGCCGTGCGCAAAGCCGGCGGACGACGTCAGGTCTACGCCGTCCGCCGGTGTGAGCCTGCGGACGCGGGCGGCTCTCGCCGCGAATCCTACGGCTGGTCCGTTGCTCGCTCCCGGGCGCGCTCGCCGCCGAGGATGTTGGTCATGCTGTAGTTCCCCTCGTGGCACGCGTACTCGAAGAGGAACGGCAGCTCGTCGGCCGGGAACGCCGTGAACGGGAACTCGCCGGAGACGGCCTGCGTGAAGTGGGTCGGATCGTCGATCGTGAACTCGTAGTGCAGGCTGTCGGGGCCGCTCCGGGTGAACCGCTCGGTCACGGTCAGCGTGTCGTCGGACCGGCCGTTCGCCATGCGGAGCAGGACCGGATCGCCGCCGACCGCGCCGGCGTTGGCCGTCGTCTTCCGCACGTTCGTGGTCTCGACCACGAGCGTGTCACCCTCCCAGTGCCCGCGCGCATCGCCGTGCCACTGGCGGACGCTCGCCGGCACGTGGCCGCGCCCGTCGATCGGAATGATGCGTGTGTCGTGGATCATCTCGGCGTAGATCACCACGTGGTCGGGCGTCTGCAGGACGATGAAGTTGTTGTTGTAGGCGCTCGGCAGCATCGGCGGGCCGGCCGACCAGACCAGGCAGCGGTCGTTCAGCTCCAGGTCCTCCCAGGAGTCGAAGGGGCCTTCGACCGGATACTCCTGGTCGTGCGCCGCCTTGCGCGCCGCGGCGTCCGCGGTCCGCGCCGGCAGCCGGCCGTTCGGCGGGTCGACGATCAGCGAGGTGCGGCTGGTCGGGCGCGTGCCGCCGTCGAGCCAGAAGTTGTTGTAGCCGCCGACGTTCCCGCCTGCCACGGTGCGCCGCGGCGGGGCCACCAGCAGGTCCTGGTTGCGCTGGACGCGCGCCTGCTCCTGCTCGGCGATCTCCTCGTCGGTCAGGAACGCCTTGTCGCCCAGTGCCTCGGGGCGCTCCAGCGGCGTGATGGTCTTGTTGGTGTAGGTCCCCTGGAGATCCGGATCGCCCCAGGGGGTGCGCGGGCCGTCCTGCCCGGCGGCGCCGGCCGGGGCCAGCACGAGGAGCACGAGCACGCCCAGCGCGGCGGCGAGATAGGGCCGAGTCATCTGACACCTCCCATACGTGGCCTTGCGGCCGTTTCCTGGCTTCGTTGGTGACGGTCGATCCTTGGATTATACGCCCGCGCGCCACACGGTTGCGCCAGGAGCTTGCGCGCCCTTGTCGGCGTCTCGGACGGCGGACTATCATCCGGCTCCACAGACATTCGCAGATCGCGGGGGGGGAATCGATGCGCAGAACGCTGGCTGTTTTCGTCGTGACGTGCGCGCTGGCGGCGCCGGCCGCGGCCCAGGATGTCGAAGAGGTGCTGCAGGCCGCCGCCGAGGCGATGGGCGACGTCAGCACCATCCGCTACTCCGGAACCGGGTGGGTCGCCAACATCGGCCAGAGCCACACGCCGGCCGACGACTGGCCCCGGTTCGAGGTCACTGCCTACGATCGCACCATCAGCTACGACCATCGCGCGTCGTACGAGACATACACGCGCCGGCAGGGCGACTATCCCGCGCTGGGCGGCGGCACGCCGCTGCAGGGAGAGCAGCAGCGGGTCTTCTTCACACTCGGCGAGCACGCCTGGACGCTGGCCGGGGACAACCCCGTGCCGCAGCCGGCCAACGCCGAGGTCCGCCAGCTCGACATCTGGATGTCGCCGCACGGGTTCCTGAAGGCGGCGGCGGAAGCCGGCGACGCTTCCGCGACCGGATTGGTGCTGGAGGGGCGCCCGCTGACCATCGTGTCCTTCACCGCGCTGGGCAGATTCCGCGTCAACGGCACCATCAACGAGGACAACCTCGTCGAGCGGGTCCTGACCTGGGTGCCGAACCCGTACTTCGGCGACATGGTCTACGACCACCGCTACACGGAATACCAGGAGTTCGACGGGGTGATGTTCCCGACCGTGCTCCACTCGCACCAGGGCGATCCGCGGCTCAATCCCGGCCACAACTGGATGGAGATCACGGTGACGGGCGTGCACCCCAACCTCGACCTCGACCAGGAGCCGGTGGTGCCGGACGTCGTGCAGGAGGCAACGGTACCCCCCGTCGTGGTGCGGTCGACGCAGATGGCCCCGGGCGTCTGGCGCGTGTCCGGCGGCAGCCACCACAGCATCGGCGTGGAGTTCGAAGACTTCATGGCCGTGGTGGAGGCGCCGCAGAGCGAGGCGCGCTCGCTGGCCGTGATCGCCGAGCTTCGGCGGCGCGTTCCGGACAAGCCGATCCGCTACGTCGTCAACACGCATCACCACGTCGACCACGCCGGCGGCCTGCGGACCTACGTCGCGCAGAGTGCCGCGGTCATCACCCACGAGGCGAACCGCAACTTCTACATGGACGTGTTCCTCCACCCGGGCACGCGCTCGCTGGAGCCCGACATCCTGTCGGGCCTGATGCCGTGGTTCGCGCCCAACCGCATCCCGGCCCTGGAGCTGGTGAGCGACGAGTACACGCTGACCGACGGCGAGCGGGTGATGAACGTCCACGCCGTGCCGGACCTCGGCCACGTGGGGACGATGCTGATCGTGCATCTGCCGGCGGAGCGGATCCTGATCAACGCCGACCTCTACTCGCCGCGGCTGCCGAGCGCGGAGCCGCCCCCGGTGAACGACAACATGCGGACCCTGGCCGCGACCATCGAGCGGCTGGAGTTGGACGTGGCCCGGCACGTCGGCGTGCACGGGCTGGTGGGCTCGCACGTGGACTTCCTGCGGATCGTGAACGGGCAGTAGAGGATTCCGTTGAAAACGGTCCGCCGCCCGACTACGATTGTGACTGGTCATCGTCCGGCGATTCGTTGAGGAGGGATTCCATGCTGCGCCTGCCGATCGTCCGGAAATCGTCCGTACTGCTTCTGACCCTTACGGCCGTGGTTGCCGCGGGCTTGCTCGCTGCACCCGCCTTCGCCTCCGAGGGGGCCGAGAACGGCGCGACCTACACGCAGGACATCGCGCCCATCCTCGAGCGGAGCTGCCAGCAGTGCCACCGGCCCGAGTCGGTGGCCCCGATGTCGCTCCTCACCTACGAGCAGGCGCGGCCGTGGGCGCGGGCCATGAAGTACCGCACCGGCCGCGTCGGCAAGCCGGACGTGATGCCGCCCTGGTACATCGAGAAGGACATCGGCATCCAGCACTACAAGGGCGACGTCTCGCTGAGCGCCGAGGAGATCGCGGCCATCGCGGAGTGGGCCGACAACGGGGCGCCGCGCGGCGAGGCGGCTGAGGAGATCGCCGAGACCGTGGCCGCCGACGCCTCGGGTTGGGAGATCGGCGAGCCCGACCTGGTGCTGACCTCACCGGAGATCGAGGTATCCGCGACCGCGCCCGACTGGTGGGGTCCGATGGGCGAGACACCGACCGGCCTGACGGAGGATCGCTACGTTTCGGCTATTGAGATGCGCGAGGTCAACACCTTCGAAGGTCCGCCGGAGCGCGATACCATCGGCGGGCTCTACGTCATCCACCACCTGGTCCTCGTGCCGGTCGGCCCCGACGGGAAGCCGGTCGCCGAGGCGGGCTTCTGGCCGGTGCACGAGGTGGGACGCAACGCCGACGTCTTTCACCCCGACTCCGGCAAGCTGCTGAAGGCGGGCTCGAAGATCCTGTTCCCGTCGGCCCACCTGCACTCCAACGGCCGCCACACGCGCGCGCACCTGGAGATCGGCCTGAAGTTCCATCCGGAGGGCTACGAGCCGGCGCGCACGGTGCAGATCATCGGGCCGGCGACGCTCGACCTCGACATCAAGCCGCTGCAGGCCGACCAGAAGTTCGAGGCGTTCAGCACCTTGATGGAGCACACCAAGATGACCGTGTACGAGCCGCACATGCACGCCGCCGGCGTGCGGATGTGCCTCGACGCCATCTGGAACAACACCATCGAGACGCTGAGCTGCGCCGGCTACAACCACAACTGGGTGCGCGTCTACACCTTCGAGGACGACTACGCGCCGCTGCTGCCGAGAGGCACCATCCTGCGCATCACGGGGTACTTCGACAACACGCCGACCAACCCCAACGTCTCGGATCCGCGCAACTGGTCCGGCCTCGGCCACCGCTCGATCGACAACATGATGATCAACATCGGGCAGGCGGTCTTCCTGAACGACGAGGAGTTCGCCGAGGAGATGGCCACGCGGCGCGAGCGGCTCGGCCTGAAGACGGGCCAGACCATGACCGGGTGCCCGCTGTGCGGCTACGCCGAGCTGCCGGGGCTGTCGTCGGCGACCGACGACAACGACGGGGGCCAGTGAAGATGGCTGGGCCTGCGACTTCCGGGCGGAGGGCCCCGCGGCCGCCGTCAGGCGCGGCGACGAGCGTAGCGGCACGTGCAGGAGTGGTCGCCGTCCTCGTGCTGATTGCCGCCGTGCCGGCCGCGGCGCAGGTGTACCCCGAGACCGACCAGAGCATCGCCCCCGCCTACGAGGGCTGGGAGCAGAACGGCGACGGGACGTTCAACCTCGTTTTCGGCTACATGAACCGGAACTGGGATGAAGAGCTCGACGTTCCGGTAGGGCCGGAGAACCGGCTCGATCCGGGCGGCCCGGATCGCGGCCAGCCGACGCACTTCCAGCCGCGGCGCAACCGGCACGTCTTCCGCGTGCGGGTCCCGGCGGACTTCGGGGACGGGGAAGTGGTGTGGACCCTCACCAGCCACGGGCAGACCGAGCGCGCCTACGCGACGCTGCACCCCGACTACTTCCTCAACGACATCGCGATCATGAACAACAACGGCGCCGGCGGGCCGGCCGGAGGCGCCTACAACATCTTCGGAAACGAGCGGCCGGTGCTCGACGTCGAGGGCGGTCCGATCCACGAGGTCAGGGTGGGCGAGCCCGTCGTCCTGACCGCGGTCGCGAGCGACGATGGCGTGCCGCAGCGGCGGGCGATGCCTCCCCCGAGCTGGCGTCTCGGCCGCGGCGGGGCGGGTACGCCCAACAGCGCGAGCGGGTTGCGCGTCGCCTGGATCGTCTACCGCGGCGAGGACCACGTCACGTTCGATCCCCCGCAGTTCGCGGTCTGGGAGGACTACCGCGAGGGCGCCGACTCGCCCTGGGCGCCCGGCTGGGCGCCGCCCGAGGTCCCGGAGGACGGCACCTGGGTGGTCCGGGCGACGTTCGCCGAGCCGGGCACCTACGTCCTCCGCTGCCTCGCCCACGACGGCGGCCTGGCGACGCACGAGGACGTGACCGTCACCGTCAGCCGGTAGTCTGGACCAGCTTCATTTCCGGCGGGCGATGACCTCGGCGTGGACCTCGTCCGCCGGGAACACGTCCTCGGGGTTCGCCTTGTAGGCTGCCCACCGTTCGTCGATCAGCGTTTTCTGCGCCTCGGTGAGCCGAGGCAAACCTTCCTCCAGCAGCGCATCGATCAGCTCGATGCGCTGCTGTGGAGGAAGGGCGAGGGCGTGTCGTTTCAGTTCGGCGCTGGTCACGATGTTCAGTGCCGCTCAGGTCCGGGCTATTCCTCCCGGTGGGGCATCAGCTCCCAGTAGAGGTGCCCGCCGGCGAGGTCGCCGTCCTCGTTCTCGCTCGGCCGGCCGCCCAGGCGCAGGACGTCGCCGTCGAGCTGATAGAGCCGTTCGGCGTCCGTCACCCCGCTGGTCGGCCGGGACCTGCCTTCCTGGTGGTGGACGACGTATATCGGGTCCGCGTCCTCGTGGACGGTGAAGCGTCCGAAGTAGCCCCCGTAGGTCCTGTAGGCGGCCATGGACTCTTCCGGCGTCGGGGTGTCCCCCGCGTAGGGCATGCGTCCCTCGCGCGCCATCAGGTGCACCATCATGTGGCCGGTCGGCGTGTAGAGAATGACCGAGCCGGCGCGGTCCTCGTTCCGCTCGCCGGACTCGACCGGCTCCCCGTCCTGCACCGTGTACCGGGTCGTGTACAGAAGCTCGCGGTGGCCGAGGAAGCGCTGCGCCTCCTCCGACATCTCCACGTCCGGCAGGCGCTGCCACACGACCTGGCGGTTGGCGTCGTGCTTCATTCCGGTGTCGGACGCCGGGGTGAGGATGAGCTTGTCGTCGACGAGGTCGTAGTAGCGCTTGGCGTCCACCTCGCCGCCGGGGTTGATCTGCCCGGTGCGGTGGTGGATCAGGTAGCCGCCGTCCTCGTCCTCGTGGACGGAGAAGGGGCCGTAGTAGCCGGTGTAGCCCTGCAGCGCCGCCTGCACCTCCTCCGGCGTCGGGTTGGCGTCGTCGGCGAAGGGCTCGCGGTCGAGGGGCATGACGTTGACGGCCATGTAGCCCCTGTCGCTGTAGGTGATGTAGCCGAGCGAGTTGAAGTCCTCCACGGGGACGTACTCGCCGTTCTCGTCCTTCACGTTGCGTCCGATGAGCTCGTACGTCCCGACGAAGGGGTCGCGCGCGCTCTCGCTCGCTACCGAAGCCTCCTCCACGGCCGGCTCGGGCGCCTCCCCGGCGCATGCGCCGAGAGCGAAGGGCACGCTGGCGACGGCGACGACGAACAGGGCGAATTTCAGGTTGCGCATGATGCTCCTCCTGGTTATCCCTTGCCGAAGTCGAACAGGGCCGTCACGTCGACGGTGAACCCGTCCAGAAGCGCCGACGACGCCGTGTCGCCGCGGTGGAACACGCCGTGCTCCACGTAGGCACCGCCGGCGAGGGTCAGCACGGTGATCGTCTCGACGCGGGGATCGACGATCCAGTACTCGGGGATGCCCGCTTCCGCGTAGTCGGCGCGCTTGGCGACGAGGTCCCGCGCGGGATCGTCGGCGCTGACCACCTCCGCCACCACGTCCGCACCGACCCAGTAGCGCGGCTCGTTCCGGGGATCCGAGCGGCTGCGGAGCGCCGCCAGATCGGGTTCGCGGAACTTGCCGTCGCGAATGCGCACCCGCAGTCCCGCGAACAGAACGAACCCACCCAGCGGGGCGAGGTAGGCGTCGAAGAGGCGATTGAGGAACTGCAGGATGGCCTGGTGCTCGACGGTGGGCATGGGCAGCAACTCGACGGTGCCGTCGGTGAACTCGACCAGGCGGCGGGTCCGGTCCGTGAGCCACAGGTAGTGCTCGTCTCCCCAGCGGCCCTGCGGCGGCATGGAGTCGCACAACAGGGCATCCAGCTCGGCCTGTGAGGTCCGGGCCGTCGCCGAGTCTGCCGCTGTCGTGGAGATCCTGGCCTGTGCCATGGCCCGCGGATCAGGGTACACCGGCTTCGGCCATCCCGTCTTCCGGCAGCGCGAAGATAGATAGCGAAGTCCCAATCGTTCCGATGTTTTCCAAAAACACCAATATAACTGGGGTCAGTTCCGAAATCACGTTCCCAGATACGCCAGAGGAATCCCGTCCAATCCCGTGCAAAAAGTGGTAACCTGGTGGTAAGCCGATTTCGCAGGGGACGCGATGACGAGGTTGACCGCCCGACAGGTTCAGACGCTGCGCAAGCCGGGCAGGTATTCGGACGGACACGGGCTGCATCTGTTCGTTCAGCGTAGCGGTACGCGCTCTTGGGTGCAACGGCTCACGGTCCCGGGTCGCGGAAGGGTCGACCGCGGGCTCGGCTCGGTGGACGTCGTGAGTCTGGCGCAGGCTCGCGCCTGGGCGCTCGACAACAAGCTCGCGGTCAAGCGGGGCGAAGACCCGTTCGCGGGGCCGCAGCGCTCGACGATGCCGACGCTGCGGAAGATCGCCGGCAAGGTCGCCGACTCGAACCGGGCGCGGCTGTCGCCGGGCGAATACAAGGCGCGGGCGGCGACGCTGGAGCGGCACGCGGCCGAGCTGCTCGACCTGCCGGTCGACCGGGTCG